>LNAP01001952.1_pt1 | contig 21230 bp, 31 predicted proteins | sample 602601 | NCBI WGS metagenome assembly LNAP01 (sample SAMN02440304, study PRJNA202911) | soil metagenome | biome: Subtropical and temperate rainforests or woodlands; isolation source: soil samples (1 kg each in a 20% v/v slurry with milli Q water) were... ...
GGCGCTGCGCGCCGACCTCTCCCCAACGGGGAGAGGTGAAGAAAGGCGGCGCAGCTCGCACGATAACGGTCATCCGCCGAGCGTGACGTTGATCTGCTGGCCGCCGCGCACCACGACGATGCGCCAGATCCGGCTCGGCGTGCGGGTGGCCTTTTCCAGATCGCTGGTCTTGGCGATCTTCTGATCGTTGACGGCGAGGATGACGTCGCCTTTCTGGAAGCCGACGCTGGCGGCCGCGGCATTGTCGGCGAGTTCGGTCACCACCACGCCTTCGATGCCGGAATCCAGCCGCAGCTCGTCGGCGAGCGCCGGCGAAATGTTGGCGACGCGGGCGCCCTGGAACGGCGAACGCGTGGTGATCACGATCTCGTCGCGGCCGGTGTCCGGCGCGGTTTCCAGCGGAACCGTCAGCTTCACCGGCTTGCCGTTGCGCTGGACGTCGAGCTGCGTGGTGCCGCCGAGCGGACGCGTCGCAAAACGATAGTCGAAGGCATTGATATCCTCGATCGGCTGGCCATCGACCGCCACGATCAGATCGGACAGTTTCAGCCCTGCCCGCGCCGCCGGACTGCCCGGCGTGACGCTGGCCACCAGCGCACCGTTCGGCGCCTTGAGCCCGAGCGTCTCGGCAATTTCGGGCGTGACCGATTGCAGCCGCGCGCCGAGCCACGGCCGCTTCACCGCCTTGCCGCCTGATTTGGCGGAGGCGACGACGACGCTCACCATGTTGGCGGGAATGGCGAAGCCGATACCCTGCGAGCCGCCGGAACGCGAGAAGATCGCGGTGTTGATGCCGACGAGCTTGCCGGTCATGTCGACCAGCGCGCCGCCGGAATTGCCGGGATTGATCGCCGCGTCGGTCTGGATGAAGAACTGATAGTCGGTGATGCCGACCTGGGTGCGCGCCAGCGCCGAGACGATACCGTGGGTCACCGTCTGCCCGACGCCGAACGGATTGCCGATCGCCAGCACGACGTCGCCGACCAGAAGGTCATCGGAGTTGGCGAAATCCAGTGTCGGGAATTTTTCCTTGCCGTCCTTGATGCGCAGCACCGCCAGATCGGTGCGGCTGTCCTTGAGCACGATCTCGGCCTCGAATTCGCGCTTGTCGGCGAGCGAGACCTTGACCTGATCGGCGCCCTCGATGACGTGGTTGTTGGTGACGACCAGACCGGAGGAATCGACCATTACGCCGGAACCCAGCGAGCGCTGCATCTGCTCGGGCTGCGGGCCACCGCCGAAGAAGCGGCGGAAGACGGGATCGTCGAGCAACGGATTGCGGTTCTGCACCACCTTGGCGGCGTAGACATTGACCACGGCCGGCTGCACCCGCTGCACGATGGGCGCATAGGACAGCCGCAATTCGGTCGGCGACGCCGGAACGCGGCGGTCCTGTGCCAAGGCCCCGCCGGTCGCGGCAGACAGCAGGGTGGCACAAAGGGTCAATGTCGCAGCAGTGCGAATATTGGGGAACATCAGGGCCTCTCAGGGAAATTACCGGCAATATAGGCCGTTCGCCGCCGCAATAGAAGGGCGCGTTGCCGGTAATCCCGGGCCCGCCAACCGGTCCGACCGGACGCCCCGCAGATCGACTCCGGCACCCGCGAATAGCTCCAGTGCGCAGGTCACATGACGACCGTCATCTGTCTGTCAGAACCGTCGCGGCGGCGCTCCGGAAAGACACAGTCGGCCACAAAAGACGGCGTTGCGATGCCGGACTTCAAAAAGGTGACTTCCCTTGAATCTCGATTGGCGCAACCAATTGGCCATCGCTAACCAAGGGTGATGTCATGAAGATCACAAGAAAGGCAGCCGCCGCGGCAGCTGGGGTTCTGGGCGTTCTCGCAGCACTTCCGGCGCACGCCGAGACCGCCGGCGCCGACGCGGAGATCGCGCTGCTGAAGCAGCAGCTCAGACTGATGGAACAGAAGCTCGACAAATTGCAGAAGCAGACAGCGGCCAACACGGCGGCTGCCGCGACTGCCAACGCCAAGGCCGACGTCAAGGTCAGCGTCGCCAATGCCAACGCGGCCTACGCGAAGGGGCCGATCGCGCCGCCATCCGGCGTTGTCGTCACCATGCCGAACAATCGTCCGACGATCTGCAGCGCCGATCAGCAGAACTGCGTCGCCATCACCAGCCGCCTGCATTTCGACGCCGGCGGCTACGACTATCATCCGAATTCCGCAGCGACCTTGCCGCAACGGCTCGACAACGGCATCAACACCCGGCGTGCCCGCATCGGCATCGTCGGAAAATTCCTCGGCGACTGGAACTACTCCCTGGTCTATGACTTCGGCGGCACGTCGGACGGCTTCGGCGGCGCTGCAGCAGGATCGCTGCCGGGCGGCGGCGTCTCCGGCGTCGAGAACGCCTATCTCAGCTATACCGGCTTCAAGCCCTTCGGCGGTAACCTCGCCATCGAAGGCGGCATCATGGATGTGCCGTACACCCTCGAAGAGGCCACCAGTTCCAACGACATCCTGTTCATGGAACGCGCTTCAGCGGGGATCATCGCCACCAACATCGCCGCGGGCGATTTCCGCTCGGCATTCGGTGCCCGCTGGTACAACGATTCGTTCTGGATCGGCGCCTACGCGACCGGGCCATCCTCGGGCGCCATCCATTCGGCGTCGAGCGTGACGCCGAATGGCGCCACCGAGCAGCTCGGCACCGTCGTACGCGCAGCCGGCCAGGTGCTCAGCGGCAAGGACTATTCGTTCCATCTCGGCGGCGACGCGCAGTTCCTGATCGAGCCTTCGCACAATCTGGTCACCGGAGCGAAAACGCTCACACTGAGCGATCGGCCGGAGCTACGTCTCGATCCGACCTCGCTGGTTTCGACCGGAGCGATCGCGGGAGTTTCCGGCGCACAGGTCTACAGCGCCGAAGCGGCGGGCACCTACGGGTCGCTGTATGTCCAGGGCGAGTACTTCTGGTACAACATCGACCGCACCGCCTTTGCGGCGCTGCCGAGCCTGAAATTCGACGGCGGCTATGTGCAGGCGAGCTACGTGCTGACCGGAGAAAGCCACGCCTACAACGCCGCCTCGGCCTCCTACAGCGGCATTAAGCCGGCAAACCCCTTCTCGCTGGCGGGCGGCGGCTGGGGCGCCTGGGAAATCGCCGGGCGCGTCAGCACCGTCAACCTCAACGACCAGATCGCGACCGCCAACGGCGTCGCCGGCGGACGACAGACGGTCTACACCGCCGCACTCAACTGGTACGTCAACGGCAACATCCGCTTCATGTTCGACTACCTGCATGGCGATGTCGCCAGGCAGATCAGCGCGGTCAATGCCGGCGACGCCGGGTCGAAGTTCGACGCCTTCGCGATGCGGACCCAGGTCGCGTTCTGATACGCAACCTGAAAGAAACGACAGGGGCAGCGCGGGCCGCCCCTGTCCCGTGGCGCCGGGGCGCTTGCAATTGGCCGGCTGCCGCGTCACTCAACCCGCACCGTAACGCGCGATCAGGAGATCCGGAATGAAGGCCGTCGGTTACAAGACATCCCTGCCCATCGACCAGGCGGATTCGCTGATCGATTTCGAGACTGCAAAACCGGAGCCCGCCGGCCGCGACATCCGCGTCGCCGTCAAGGCGGTCTCGGTCAATCCGGTCGACACCAAGGTGCGCATGCGCGCCGCGCCGCGCGACGGCGACACAAAAATCCTCGGCTACGATGCCGCCGGCATTGTCGATGCGGTCGGCCCCGATGTGACCCTGTTCAAGGCCGGCGACGAGGTGTTCTATGCCGGCTCGGTGCTGCGCCAGGGCACCAATGCCGAATTTCATCTGGTCGACGAACGCATCGTCGGGTTCAAGCCGAAGACCTTGTCCTTCGCGCAGGCCGCGGCCTTGCCGCTGACCTCGATCACGGCCTGGGAATTGCTGTTCGACCGGCTCGGCGTCGTACCCGGCAAGAGCGTCGATCCGCGCACCCTGCTGATCATTGGCGGCGCCGGCGGCGTCGGCTCGATCCTGACTCAGCTGGCGCGCCGGCTCACCGGCCTGACTGTGGTGGCGACGGCGTCGCGGCCGGAGACGACAAAATGGTGCCGCGAGCTCGGCGCCCACGCCGTGATCGACCACAGCAAGCCGATGAAGGACCAGATCGAGGCGCTGAAGCTGCCGCCGGTGGCGTTGATCGCCAGCCTCACCAACACCGAGCAGCATTTTGCTGATCTGGTCGACATCATGGCGCCCCAGGGCAAGATCGCGTTGATCGACGACCCCTCTACCCTCAACGCCATGCCGCTGAAGGCGAAGTCGGGGTCGCTGCACTGGGAGGCGATGTTCGCGCGCAGTTCGTATCAGACCGCCGACATGATCGCGCAGCATCAGTTGCTGAACGACGTGTCCGACATGATCGACAAGGGCGTATTGCGCACCACCCTCGACCAGACCTTCGGGACCATCAATGCCGCCAACCTCAAGCGTGGGCACGCACTGATCGAATCCGGCAAGTCGGTCGGCAAGATCGTTCTGGAAGGCTGGTAGGCCCGGCGCTGGCCTGCGGCGGCAGAACCACCGCGTCGACCTCGATCAGGTCGACGCCCCGGTTGCCTGCGCATAGGCCTTCGTCAGTCCCTCATAGTCATCAAACGCGGGAAATGCCGTGAAGCTGTAAACAGCGGGCGTGTTCGCCCAAGGCAGCTTCTCGCTGGTAAAGGTCTCGATGAACGGCACGAAATCATGCGCATTCTCCAGCATGATCGCGCGAACATTCACCAGGAAATCGATCCCCTCCGGCCGCGTGAACATCCAGCTCAAGCAGTGCGGGCAGAAATAGTGGCGGGTCGCTCCGTGCAGCCCGCCAATGACCGGCTCACCCTGAATGACCTCAAATGCAGCGCTGGGAAAAGCAGCGCTCAGCGAGAAGGCGCTGGCTGACATCTTCTGGCAGCCGGTGCAGTGGCAGGCCATCGTCAGGAGCGGCGGAGCGCCAACCCTGATCCGCACCTGTCCACACCTGCAACTTCCCTCGACGGGTGCGTTCGCTGCACTCATGATTTCCCCCCGCATTTCATCGTCTTCACGCGATCGTCTGCAGCAGCCCGCCTTCGGCGCGCAGCGCCGCGCCATTGGTGGCAGAGGCCTCTTTCGAGCTGACATAGACCACCATGTTGGCGACCTCCTCGACCGTGGCGAAACGCTGGATCAGCGAGCCCGGCCGGTGATCCCTGATGAAGTTCGCTGCCGCTTCCTTTTCCGACTGGCCGTTCTGCCTGGCGAGGTCCGCCACGAAGGCCTCCACGCCTTCCGACATGGTCGGCCCCGGCATCACCGCATTCACCGTCACCGCGGTGCCGCGGGTCAACTCAGCGAGCCCGCGCGAGACCGACAGCTGCGCGGTCTTGGTCATGCCGTAGTGGATCATCTCCTTCGGGATCATCAGCGCGGATTCCGAGGAGATGAAGACGATGCGGCCCCAGTTGCGCTTCAGCATCGCGGGCATGTAGGCGCGCGACAGCCGGATGCCGGACATCACATTGACGTCGAAGAAGCGGGTCCAGTCCTCGTCGGGAATGTCGAAGAAGCCCTTCGGCTCGAAGATGCCGGTGTTGTTGATGAGGATGTCGACGTCGGGCAGCGCCGCGACCAGCGCCGCGCAGCCGGCGGCGCTGGAGACATCGGCGGCGACGCCCTTCACCTTGGCGCCCGGCACCGCCTTGATGATCTCCGCGACCGCGGCGTCGACCTTCGGCTGGGTACGGCCGTTGACCACGACCGCGGCGCCGGTGGCCGCCAGGCCTTTCGCAATGGCGTGGCCGATGCCCGATGTCGAGCCAGTGACCAGTGCCGTCTTGCCCGTCAGATCGATGTTCATTTGATAGCTCCATGCCATGATGCAGCTGATATCGGAACGCGGAAACGCCGGCGCAATCGCCGGTCACGCGCGGGTGATGCCCAAAACGAAAAAAGCGGCGCACCAGGCGCCGCTTTTGAAAACCGTGATGGAGTGGCTTATGCCGCTTCGGCCTTCTTTTCCTGGGTCGGACCGGAATCGAGGCCCTTGGCATCCTCGTCGCGATCGACGAACTCGATTACGGCCATCGGCGCGTTGTCGCCGTAGCGGAAGCCGGCCTTGATGATGCGGGTGTAGCCGCCCTGACGATCCGCATAGCGCTTGGCGATGACGTCGAACAGCTTGCGGACCTGATCCTGATCCTTCATTTCGCTGATCGCCTGGCGGCGCATGTGCAGGCCGCCCTTCTTGCCGAGGGTGACGAGCTTCTCGACGATCGGGCGGAGCTCCTTGGCCTTCGGCAGCGTGGTGACGATCTGCTCGTGCTTGATCAGCGACGCGCACATGTTGGCGAACATCGCCTTGCGATGTTCTGCAGTGCGGTTGAGCTTACGATGAACCTTACCGTGACGCATGATGTTGTCTCACTTCAGTTAGTCACGACGGTTCGTCGGACATTGTTCAGGTGGGCTGCCTGCGTTCGCCCGGTCTGTTGTCCCCTCTCCCCGCTCTTGCGGGAAGAGGGTTAAGGTGAGGAGTGCTTCCTGTTGAAAGAAAGAAGCCCTCACCCGACACCTTCGGTGTCGATCTCTCCCCGCCTAGCGAAGCAATTGCTTCGCACGGCGCGGGGAGAGGTGAAGCAAATCCTAGTAGTGGTCTTCGAAGCGCTTGGCCAGCTCGTCGATATTCTCCGGCGGCCAGCCGGGCACTTCCATGCCGAGGTGCAGACCCATCTGGGCGAGCACTTCCTTGATTTCGTTGAGCGACTTGCGGCCGAAGTTCGGGGTGCGGAGCATTTCGGCTTCCGACTTCTGCACGAGATCGCCGATGTAGACGATGTTGTCGTTCTTCAGGCAGTTTGCCGAACGCACCGACAGTTCGAGCTCGTCGACCTTCTTGAGGAACGCCGGGTTGAAGGCGAGATCCGGAATGATCTCCTGCGCGACTTCCTTGCGGGGCTCTTCGAAGTTCACGAACACGTTGAGCTGGTCCTGCAGGATGCGCGCGGCATAGGCCACGGCGTCATCCGGCGTGATCCCGCCATTGGTCTCGATGGTCATGGTCAGCTTGTCGTAATCGAGGATCTGGCCCTCGCGGGTGTTCTCGACCTTGTACGACACCTTGCGCACCGGCGAATACAGGCTGTCGACCGGGATCAGGCCGATCGGCGCATCTTCCGGACGGTTGTGCTCGGCAGCGACATAGCCCTTGCCGGAGGCAACGGTGAATTCCATGCGGATCTCGGCGCCCTCGTCGAGGGTGCAGATCTGCAGGTCGGGGTTCAGCACGGTGACGTCGCCCACGGTCTGGATGTCGCCGGCGGTGACGGCGCCCGGACCGGACTTCTTCACGACCATGCGCTTCGGGCCTTCGCCCAGCATCTTGATCGCGATGTCCTTGACGTTCAGCACGATGTCGGTGACGTCCTCGCGGACGCCCGCGATCGACGAGAATTCATGCAGCACGCCGTCGATATGCACCGACTGCACGGCCGCGCCCTGCAGCGACGACAGCAGGATGCGGCGCAGCGCGTTGCCGAGCGTCTGGCCGAAACCACGCTCGAGCGGCTCAGCAACCAGGGTCGCGAAACGGGTCGGGTCGCTGCCGGGGGTGACCACAAGCTTGTTGGGCCGGATCAGTTCTTGCCAATTTTTCTGGATCGTCACTGTTTCACCATCCTTGCCAGTCGATTTTGCAATCAAAACAACGGCTCTGGAGAGCGCGGATCAGCCCGCGCGATACACATCAAACAAAAATGTCGCGGACAGCCGGGCTGTCCGCGAGCATCGGATCAAACGCGCCGACGCTTGCGCGGACGGCAACCGTTGTGCGGGATCGTGGTGACGTCGCGGATCGAAGTCACCGTGAAGCCCGCTGCCTGCAGCGCGCGCAGCGCCGATTCGCGGCCCGAACCGGGACCCGCGACTTCGACTTCCAGCGTGCGCATGCCGTGCTCCTGCGCCTTCTTCGACACGTCCTCTGCGGCGACCTGCGCGGCATAGGGGGTCGACTTGCGCGAGCCCTTGAAGCCCATCGTGCCGGCCGACGACCAGGCAATGGTGTTGCCCTGCGCATCGGTGATGGTGATGGTCGTGTTGTTGAACGACGAGTTCACGTGCGCAATGCCGGATGCAATGTTCTTGCGTTCACGACGGCGGACGCGTGTGGCTTCCTTGCCCATATCAAACCTTTCCGAGGATCTCTAACGCCGCCGTAATGCCAGCGGCTACACCAAAAATAACGACAGAAGCGGACGAACGTCCGCTTCTGCAAATTCAAACCAGCTGGTTACTTCTTCTTGCCGGCGATCGACTTGGCCGGACCCTTGCGGGTGCGCGCATTGGTATGCGTGCGCTGGCCACGAACCGGCAGGCCGCGACGATGACGCAGGCCGCGATAGCAGCCGAGGTCCATCAGACGCTTGATGTTCATGCCGGTCTCGCGACGAAGATCGCCTTCGACCATGTAGTCGCGATCGATCACTTCACGGATCTGCAGGACTTCGGCATCGCTGAGCTGATTGACGCGGCGATCATCCGGAATCTTCACTTTTTCCAGGATCTCGGCCGCATGCTTCTGGCCGATGCCATGGATGTACTGAAGCGCGATCAGAGCGCGCTTGTTGGTCGGGATATTCACACCGGCGATACGGGCCAAGACTTCTCTCCTGTCACCAGCCCATCACGGACCGGCATTATATTCATTCTGTCGGGCGGGGCATCGCAAACGCGATACACGACGCCCGTCCCCTGAATTGGTGGGGCCCGGCATCGTTGGAAATACATCCGACTGGATACGGGCCTTATTAAAGGATTCAACTTCGTTTCGTCAACCGCCTCTAGCGCTTGCTGCGCCTTTTCGCGGACTTCTTGGCGGCTTTTGCCGCTTTCTTGGTCACTTTCTTCGCCGCCGGACGAACCGATTTGGCCTTGGTCCGGGCGGAACTCGTTTTCGGCGCCTTGGCGGTCGATTTCTTGCTCTTCTTGGCCGGCCTAGCGGCCTTCTTGGCCGTTTTGGCGGCCTTGGCCGCCGGCTTAGCGGCCTTCTTCACCGTTTTGGTTGCCTTGGCCGCCGGTTTCGCAGCTTTCCTGGCGGACTTTTTCGCCGCCTTGGGCAGCGATTCGGCCTTCACGGCGGATACCTTCTTCGCGGACTTGCGCGCCGATTTCTTGACCGTCTTTTTCGCTGGCCTGTCGTTCGCCATCATGGCGGCCAGCACCCGGTTGATTTCCTGGGTCACCTCCTCGATCGGCATCATGCCGTCGATGGTCACCAGCTTGCGCTTCTCCGAATAATAATGGACCAGCGGCTCGGTCGAGGTGCGGTAGCTCGCCAGTCGCTTGGCCAGCACTTCCGGCGTATCGTCGACCCGCACCACTTCACCGCGCGCGGTCATCTGGGCGACACGCGCCTCGACCCGCTGCAGCAACGCGCTTTCGTTGACGCGCAGTTCGACCGCGGCGTCGAGCTTCAGCCCCTTCGACTTCAGCAGGCTGTCGAGCGCCTCGGCCTGCGGCACGGTGCGCGGAAAGCCATCGAGGATGAAGCCGTTGGCGGCGTCGGGCAGTTCGATGCGATCGGAAATGATGCCGATCACGATCTCGTCCGGCACCAGACCGCCGGCGGCCATGATGTCCTTGGCCTTGAGGCCGACCTCGGTTTCGGCCTTCACGGCGGCACGCAGCATGTCGCCGGTGGAGAGTTGAACGATGTGGTGACGCTCTACGAGTCGCTGTGCCTGCGTTCCCTTGCCCGCCCCCGGCGGCCCGAGAAGAATCAACCTCATTTGCGGCGGCCCCTCAGCTTGGATTTACGGATCAGCCCTTCGTACTGGTGAGCCAGCAGATAGCCTTGCACCTGCGCCACGGTATCCATGGTCACGCTGACCACGATCAGCAGCGAGGTACCGCCGAAGTAGAACGGCACCGAGGCATAGGAGATCAGGATCTCGGGAATCAGGCAGACGATGGCCAGATAGGCAGCGCCCAGAACCGTGATCCGTGACAGCACGTAGTCGATGTATTCGGCGGTGCGCTCGCCCGGACGAATCCCCGGAATGAAGCCGCCGTGCTTCTTCAGATTATCGGCGGTCTCGGTCGGATTGAACACGATCGCCGTATAGAAGAAGGCGAAGAACACGATCAGCGACAGGTACAGCACGAGGAACAGCGGACGACCGTGGCTGAGCTGGGTGTTGAGCCACTGGAACCACTCCGGCCCCTTGCCCGCATTGAAGTTCGCGACGGTCGCCGGCAGCAGCAGCAGCGACGAGGCGAAGATCGGCGGGATCACGCCGGACGTGTTGAGCTTGAGCGGCAGATGCGAGGACTGGCCCTCGAACATCTTGTTGCCGACCTGGCGCTTCGGATACTGGATCAGCAGCCGGCGCTGGGCACGCTCCATGAACACGATGAAGGCGATGACCACCACGGCCATGACGATGACGAGCAGGATCAGGCCGGTGGACAATGCGCCCTGGCGGCCGAGTTCGAGCATGTTGGCCAGCGCCGACGGCAGCTCGGCGACAATGCCGGACAGGATGATCAACGAAATGCCGTTGCCGATGCCGCGCGAGGTGATCTGTTCACCCAGCCACATCAGGAACATGGTGCCGCCGGTCAGCGTCACCGAGGTCGAGATCAGGAAGAAAATCCCGGGCTCGCTGACGACATTGCCGGCGCCCTGCAGACCCACGGCGATGCCGTAGGACTGGAACGCGGCCAGGATGACGGTCAGGTAACGGGTATACTGGTTGAGCGTCTTGCGGCCGGATTCGCCCTCTTTCTTGAGGGCTTCGAGTTGCGGCGACACGGTGGTCAGCAGCTGAATGATGATCGACGCCGAAATATACGGCATGATGTTCAGTGCGAAGATCGCCATGCGGTTGATGCCGCCGCCGGCGAACATGTTGAACATGCCGAGGATGCCGCCGGCCTGCGACTTGAACACCTGCTCCCAGGCCGAGGGGTCGATGCCCGGAAGCGGAATGTAGGTGCCGAAGCGATAAACAAGCAGCGCACCCAGCGTGAACCAGATGCGCTTCTTCAGTTCATCAGCCTTGCCGAGGGCCGAAAAGTTGAGGTTTGCTGCGAGTTGTTCTGCTGCAGAGACCATTATTGTCTTTCTCCCGCGCCCTTCGCGCCGTCACGCCCCGAACAGCGGGGCATTCGGCAGACGCCGGACATCATTTGGTGCTCGGCATTGATAAAATCTACCGTCCCATCGCGCAAGGCCGTCCACTGTCGCGGACGATGACGCAGATGTTACGCAGCTTCGCCTTCGTCCTTGGCCTTCTTGGGGGCAGCCAGGATCTTCACGGTGCCGCCGGCCTTCTCGATCGCCGCGATGGCAGTCTTCGATGCGCCGTGGACTTCGATGTTCAGCTTGGCCTTGATCTCGCCGCGGCCGAGCACCCGGACGCCATCCTTGGCGCGACGGATAATGCGAGCCTTGACCAGCGATTCCGCATTGATCACGGCCGAGATGTCCAGCGTCTTGGCATCGACGGCATCCTGCAGGCGGTCCAGGTTGATTTCGGCGAAATCGAGCCGGAAGATGTTGTTGAAGCCGCGCTTCGGCAGACGACGATGCAACGGCATCTGGCCGCCTTCGAAGCCCTTGATGCGCACGCCCGAACGCGCGGTCTGGCCCTTGCCGCCACGGCCGGACGTCTTGCCCTTGCCGGAGCCAATGCCGCGGCCGACGCGCATGCGCTTTTTGCGGGAGCCGGCGTTATCGGCGATATCGCTGAGCTTCATCGTTCTCTTCCCTCTGTCGTGCCGTCGTCCTGAGGTGTGCGGGAGAACCCGGACCTCGAAGGGCGGCGGTTGTCACCTGGCACAGCCGACCCTGCGGCTGCCTGGAGGCGACGTGAGCTTACTTATCCTCGACCACGCGGACGAGGTGCTGAACCTTGGCGATCATGCCGCGAACCGAAGGAGTGTCCTGCAATTCGGTGACGCGACCGATCTTATTGAGCTTCATGCCGATCAGGGTCTCGCGCTGCGAATGATGGCGGCGGATTGCGCTGCCGATCTGCTCGACCTTGATCATCTTTACGGCCTTGGCCATCGTGGTAACTCCAAAAGTCGTTTAGAGAGGCATGATCTTATCGGAAAACCGGAAGACCACTTTTCCGGATCATGCCCGGTATTACTCAGCGACCACTTCAGCGTCACCGCCAACGCGGCGCGACTGCAGGGTGGACACCTTGATGTTGCGGCGGGCGGCGACCGAACGCGGCGAATCCTGATGCTTCAGCGCGTCGAAGGTGGCGCGAACCATGTTGTACGGGTTCGACGAACCGATCGACTTGGCGACCACATCCTGGATGCCGAGCGTTTCGAACACGGCGCGCATCGGACCGCCGGCGATGATGCCGGTACCGGCCGGCGCTGCACGCAGATAGACGCGACCCGCACCATGGCGGCCAGCGATATCGTGATGCAGCGTGCGGCCTTCGCGCAAAGCGACGCGCGTCAGGTTGCGCTTGGCCGACTCGGTGGCCTTGCGGATGGCTTCAGGAACTTCCCGCGCCTTGCCGTGACCGAAACCGACCCTGCCCTTCTGATCGCCGATGACGACCAGCGCTGCGAAACCGAAGCGCTTGCCGCCCTTGACGACCTTCGCCACACGGTTGATGTGGACGAGCTTGTCGACGAATTCACTATCGCGCTCTTCCCGGCCGCCCCTGTGGCCGCCACCGCGCTCGCGTTCACCTGCCATGGTGTTTTCCAATCCTTGAGAAGCTTTCGCCTCTGTCCTTGTGTCCGTTCAATATCAATTCGAAGCCAAAGTCGCTTAGAAGCTGAGCCCGCTCTCGCGTGCCGCATCCGCAAGCGCCTTCACGCGACCATGGTAGAGATAACCACCACGATCGAAGACCACTTCCTTGACGCCGTTCTTGACGGCGCGCTCTGCCAGCAGCTTGCCGACCGCCTTCGCAGCATCGACGTCCGCACCCGTCTTGCCGCCATCGCGCATCGCCTTTTCCAGCGAAGAAGCTGACGCCAGCGTCTCCCCCTTCAGGTCGTCGATCACCTGGGCATAGATATGCTTCGACGACCGGAAGATCGACAGGCGCGGCCGACCGTTGGCGGTCCGTCGCAGCGAGAGCCGCACGCGTTGCTTGCGCCGGGCATTCGTAATCTTGAGTTTCGACATGACCGGCTCCGTTACTTCTTCTTGCCTTCCTTGCGGAAGATAAACTCGTCGGAATATCTGACGCCCTTGCCCTTGTAGGGCTCCGGCGGACGGTAGCTGCGGATCTCCGCGGCGACCTGACCAACGCGTTGCGAATCGTTTCCGGAAATCAGGATCTCGGTCGGCTTCGGCACCGTGACCAGGATCCCTTCCGGGATATCGTAAACGACATCGTGGCTGTAGCCGAGCGCGAGCTGCAGCTTCTTGCCCTGCAGCGCGGCACGATAGCCGACGCCGGTGATGTCGAGCTTCTTTTCAAAGCCCTTGGTAACGCCTTCGAGCAGATTCGCAATCTGCGCCCGTGCGGTGCCGTAGAGCGCGCGTGCGCGGTTGGTCTCGACCCGCGGTGCCACCGTGATGGAACCGTTGTCGAGCTTCACCGACACGTCGTCGTGCACAACGAACTGAAGCTGGCCCTTGGGCCCCTTCATCTTGACGACCTGGCCTTCGACGGTCGCGGTAACGCCCGCGGTAACCGTGACTGGCTTTTTGCCAACGCGTGACATGGCTAATCCTTCCTCAGAACACCGTGAAGAGAACTTCGCCGCCCACGTTCGCTTCGCGCGCTTCGTGGTCAGCCATAATTCCCTTGGGTGTCGACAAAACCGAAATGCCAAGACCGTTCTTCACGCGCGGCAGGTTCTTCACCGAGACGTAAACACGACGTCCTGGCTTCGAAACGCGATCGATTTCACGGATGACCGGTTCGCCATCGAAATACTTGAGCTCGACTTCGAGCTCGCTGCGCCCGCTCGAATGCTCGACGCTGGCGTAGCCACGGATGTAGCCCTCGTTCTTCAGCACTTCGAGCACATTGGCGCGCATCTTCGAGCCCGGGGTCGAAACCTTCGGCTTGGAGCGCATCTGCGCGTTGCGGATACGGGTGATGAGATCGCTGATTGGATCGTGCGTTGACATGCCCGCCCCCTTACCAGCTTGACTTCACGAGCCCGGGAACCAGGCCGCGAGAGCCCAGGTCACGCAGCGCGATACGGCTGAGCTTGTTCTTGCGATAGACCGCACGCGAGCGGCCGGTGATTTCGCAACGATTGCGAATGCGGACGGCAGAGGAATTGCGCGGCAGCTCGGCGAGCTTCAGCGTTGCGGCGAACCGCTCTTCCATCGGACGTTCCTTGTCGGCGATGATGGCCTTGAGCTTCGCGCGCTTCGGCGCGGCGTTCTTGGTCATTCTCTTCCGACGATTGTTCTTCTCGATCGAACTCTTCTTTGCCATGCTTGGCTCCTGGGTTTCCGCGTTTGAGAGGCTTGTCAGCTTCTCACTGCCGGAACGGGAAATTGAAAGCGGTCAACAACGCACGGGCCTCGTCATCGGTGGTCGCAGTCGTGCAGACCGTGATGTCCATGCCCCACGTCTCCCCCATCTTGTCGAAGTCGATTTCGGGGAAAATGATGTGCTCTTTGATGCCGAGCGAGTAGTTGCCGCGGCCGTCGAAGCTCTTCGGGTTCAGGCCGCGGAAATCGCGGACGCGCGGCAGCGCGACGTTGATCAGCCGGTCGATGAACTCGTACATCTTCGCCTTGCGCAGCGTCACCTTGGCGCCGATCGGCTGGTTTTCACGCAGCTTGAAGGTCGCGATGGCAACGCGCGAATAGGTGATGATCGGCTTCTGGCCGGCAATCAGCGCCAGGTCGGCGGCTGCGGTGTCGGCCTTCTTGCGATCGTTGACGGCTTCGCCGATGCCCATGTTGAGCACGACCTTGTCGAGCCGGGGAACCTGCATGACATTCTGATAACCGAACTGCTCGGTCAGCTTGCCGCGGATTTCCTTGTCGAACTGTTCGCGTAAACGCGGAGTGTATGCGGTCTCAGACATCGATCTCAGCTCCCGAGCGCTTGGCGATACGTACCTTCTTGCCATCCGCCTGAATTTTGAAACCCACGCGGGTCGGCTTGCCGTCCTTGCCGACGATGGCAATGTTCGACAGCTGGATCGGCGCCTCTTTCGAGATGATGCCGCCTTCCTGCGCCTGGGTCTGCTTCTGGTGCTTCTTCACGAGGTTGACGCCGCGAACCAGCGCCTTGCCGTCGGTCGGACGAACCTCGAACACCTCGCCGGTGCGACCCTTGTCGCGACCGGTGAGCACGATGACCTTGTCACCCTTGCGAATCTTGGCAGCCATTACAGCACCTCCGGCGCAAGCGAAATGATCTTCATGTGGTTCTTGGCACGCAGCTCGCGCGGCACCGGCCCGAAGATACGGGTCCCGACCGGCTCGGACTGATTGTTGATCAGCACGGCGGCGTTGCGGTCGAAGCGGATGACGGATCCGTCGGCGCGGCGAATGTCCTTGCGGACACGAACCACGACGGCCTTCATCACGTCGCCCTTCTTGACCTTCCCGCGTGGGATGGCTTCCTTGATTGACACGACAATTACGTCGCCAACTGTAGCATAGCGGCGCTTGGAACCCCCAAGGACCTTAATGCACATAACACGGCGTGCGCCTGAATTATCGGCCACGTCGAGGTTGGTCTGCATCTGAATCATTGATGCACCTCGTCCTCTTTTTGATGCGCAAAGTCGCGCGTAGATCTGATGCGCAAGGCGCGCTTAGGCTGTTTTCTTCTGTTCACCCCGGACAACCGTCCAGCGCTTCAACTTCGAGATCGGCTTGCTCTCCTCGATCCACACCATGTCGCCCGGCTTGAACTCGTTGTTCTCGTCGTGCGCGTGGTAGTTCTTCGAGCGGCGGATGGTCTTCTTGTAGATCGGGTGGGTGAAGCGACGATCGACGCGCACCACAACCGTCTTGGCTTGCTTGTCGCTGACGACCACGCCCTGAAGCGTACGTTTCGGCATGTTCGGCCCCTTACTTCGACTTCGCGTCGCGCTTCTGCGCGGCGACGGTCTTGATGCGTGCGATATCGCGGCGAGCTTCGCGCAGGCGCGACGTGTTTTCCAGCTGCCCGGTGGCGCGCTGGAAGCGAAGGTTGAAGCGCTCTTTCTTCAGGTTGACGACGGCGTCTTCCATCTGGTCGGCGCTCATTGCGCGGATATCGGCGGTTTTCAAATCGGCCATGACTTTACCCTTATTCCGCAATGCGCGTGACGAAACGCGTCTTGATCGGCAGCTTGGCGGCGGCCAGCGTGAACGCCTCCTTGGCGACCTGCTGGGTGACGCCGTCGATCTCGAAGATCACGCGGCCAGGCTTGACGCGCGCAACCCACAGTTCCGGCGTTCCCTTGCCGGAGCCCATGCGGACTTCGGCGGGCTTCTTCGACACCGGCAGATCCGGGAAGATGCGGATCCAGACGCGGCCGGCACGCTTCATGTGACGGGTCAGCGCGCGGCGGGCAGCCTCGATCTGACGGGCGGTGAGACGCTCGGGCGCCATCGCCTTCAGGCCGAACTGACCGAAGGACAGTGTCGCGCCCGAAGTCGCAACGCCGTGAATCCGGCCCTTATGCGCCTTCCGGAACTTGGTCTTCTTTGGTTGCATCATGGCTTACGCCCTCAAACCTTCTAAATTAAACCGCTCAGGCGGCGTCGCGACGCGGCCGCGAATTGTCACCTTCGGCCATGCGCTTGTCCTGGGCCATCGGATCGTGCTCAAGGATTTCGCCCTTGAAGATCCAGACCTTGACGCCGCAGGTACCGAACGTCGTGAATGCGGTGGCGACGCCGTAGTCGATGTCCGCACGCAGCGTATGCAGCGGCACGCGACCTTCGCGATACCATTCCATGCGCGCGATTTCGGCGCCGCCGAGGCGACCCGAGCAATTGATGCGGATGCCTTCGGCACCCAGGCGCATCGCCGACTGCACGGCGCGCTTCATGGCGCGGCGGAACGCGACGCGGCGCTCGAGCTGCTGCGCGATCGACTCGGCGACCAGGGTCGCGTCGAGCTCCGGCTTGCGGATCTCGACGATGTTGATCACCACGTCGGATGCCGTGATATCGGCGACCTTCTTGCGAAGCTTGTCGATGTCGGCGCCCTTCTTGCCGATCACGACACCCGGACGCGCCGAGTGGATCGTGACGCGGCACTTCTTGTGCGGGCGCTCGATGATGATCTTGGCGACAGCAGCCTGCTTCAGCTCCTTGTGCAGCACTTCACGGATCTTGACGTCCTCGTGAAGCAACTTGCCGTATTCGTTCTTGCCGGCATACCAACGTGAATCCCACGTACGGTTGATGCCAAGACGCAGACCGATTGGATTGATCTTCTGACCCATCGTATTCTCCCGCGCCCTGCTTAAGCTGTCGCTGCTTCGACCTGACGAACAACGATCGTCAGCTGCGCGAATGGTTTAAAGATGCGTCCCGAACGGCCACGGCCGCGCGGGGCGAAACGCTTCATGACAATGCCCTTGCCGACATGGGCCTCGGAGACGATCAGATCGTCGACCTCGAGGTCATGGTTGTTTTCGGCATTCGCGATCGCCGACTCCAGGCACTTCTTGACGTCGACTGCGATCCGCTTGCGCGAGAACTGCAGGTCGGCGAGCGCGGCCGAAGCCTTCCGGCCGCGAATCATCTGCGCGACCAGGTTCAGCTTCTGCGGGCTCACCCGCAGCATTCGGGCAATCGCCTTCGCCTCGTTATCGGGGAGGCTCCGTTCGCGCTTTGGTTTGCTCATAACTTACGTCCTTAAGCCTTCTTGGCTTTCTTGTCGCCCGAATGACCGTGGAAGGTCCTGGTCGGCGAAAACTCGCCGAACTTGTGACCGACCATCTCTTCATTGATGGCGACAGGTACATGCTTTTGGCCGTTGTAGACGCCAAAGGTAAGACCGACAAACTGCGGCAAGATCGTCGAGCGGCGGCTCCAGATCTTGATGACGTCGTGACGGCCTGACGCGCGGGCGACATCTGCCTTCTTGAGCAGCGAGCCTTCGACGAACGGGCCTTTCCAGACTGAACGAACCATGTCCGGCGATCCTTACTTCTTCTTCCGCTTGTGGCGGCTGATGAGAATGAACTTGGTGGTCGACTTGTTGGAGCGGGTCTTTTTGCCCTTCGTGGGCTTGCCCCAAGGAGTCACGGGATGACGACCACCAGAGGTGCGGCCTTCACCACCGCCGTGCGGATGGTCGATCGGGTTCATCGAGACGCCGCGGTTATGCGGGCGACGGCCGAACCAGCGCATACGGCCGGCCTTGCCAATCGATGTATTCATGTGGTCGGGGTTCGACACGGCGCCGATGGTCCCGGTGCAACGACCGTGAACCAGGCGCTGCTCACCCGAATTCAGGCGAACGATCACATAGTCATGGTCGCGGCCGACGAGCTGGGCGTAGGTGCCGGCGGAACGGGCCATCTGGCCGCCCTTGCCGATCTTCAGCTCGACGTTGTGGATGATGGTGCCGATCGGCATGTTGCCGAGCGGCATGACATTGCCCGGCTTCACGTCGACGTAGTTTCCGGCAATCACGGAGTCACCGACGGCGAGACGCTGGGGCGCGAGGATGTAGGACAGGGTCCCATCTTCGTACTTCAGCAGCGCGATGAAGGCGGTGCGATTCGGATCATACTCGAGTCGCTCGACCCGCGCAGGCATATCTACCTTGGTGCGCTTGAAATCGACGATACGATAGGTCTGCTTGTGACCGCCGCCGCGGAAACGCACGACCGTGCGACCCGTGTTGTTGCGGCCGCCCGAGGAGTGCTTGCCCTCGGTCAGCGTCTTGACCGGCTTGCCCTTGTAGAGCCCGGAGCGATCGACAATGACCAGCTGACGCTGACCAGGTGTCGTCGGATTGTATTTTTTAAGTGCCATCGTCGTTTCCGCCTTATAGCCCGGTCGTGACGTCGATGCGGTGGCCCTCTTCGAGGGTCACGATCGCACGCTTCACGTCCGACTGCGAACCGAAGGTGCCGCGGAAGACTTTCGTCTTGCCCTTGCGCACCAGCGTGTTCACGCTTTTCACTTTGACGTCGAACAGCTTTTCGACGGCTTCCTTGATCTGCGGCTTGGTCGCCTTGGAGGCTACCTTGAACACAACCTTGTTGTGTTCGGACGCAACTGTCGCTTTTTCCGTCACCACGGGGGCAACGATAATGTCGTAATGGCGCGGGTCGATGGTCTTCATTTGAAGCGCGCCTCCAACGCATCAAGCGCCGCCTTGGTCAGAACCAGCTTCTGACGGCGCAGAATGTCATAGACGTTGATGCCCTGGATCGGCAGCACGTCGATGTTCGGAATGTTGCGGGCCGCCTGGGCGAAACCCACGTGAACCTCGGCACCGTCGATGATCAGCGCATTGGTCAGGCCGAGACCCGAGAAATGACCGAGCAGAGCCTTGGTCTTGGCTTCTTCCAGGTTGGCGTTCTCGATCACGATCAAGCCGCCATCCTTGGCCTTCGAAGACAGAGCGTGCTTCAGAGCCAGCGCGCGCACCTTCTTGGGCAGATCGAACGCATGGGAGCGGACGACCGGACCGAAGGCGCGACCACCGCCGCGGAACTGCGGGACACGGGCCGAACCGTGACGCGCACCGCCGGTGCCCTTCTGCTTGTACATCTTCTTGCCGGTGCGCCAGATCTCGGCGCGCCCCTTGGTCTTGTGCGTTCCAGCCTGTCGCTTGGCGAGCTGCCAGTTGACGCAACGCTGGATGATGTCGGCCCGGGGGTCGAGACCGAAAATGGCATCCGACAGCTCGATCGAGCCGGCGTCCTTGCCCTCAAGCGTGGTGACGTTCAGTTTCATCTCACACGCCCTCCTTCTCGGCGACAGGCGCCTCGGCAGCTGCTTCCTGCTCGGTGCCCGCATCGGCCAGGCGGAACTTGCCGGGCTTCGGCGCTTCCTTCGGAAGTGCCTTCTTCACCGCATCGCGCACCGCGATCCAGCCGCCCTTGGAGCCGGGAACGGCGCCTTCGACGAGGATCAGGCCGCGTTCCACATCCGTCTGCACGACGCGCAGGTTCAGCGTGGTGATACGATCGACGCCCATGTGACCGGGCATCTTCTTGTTCTTGAAGGTCTTGCCGGGATCCTGACGTCCGCCGGTCGAACCGATCGAACGATGCGACACCGACACGCCGTGGGTGGCGCGCAGACCGCGGAAATTCCAGCGCTTCATGCCGCCGGCGAAGCCCTTGCCGACCGAGGTGCCGGTGACGTCGACGAACTGACCGACCACGAAGTGGTCCGCCATGATCTCGGCGCCGACCGGGATCAGCGCGTCTTCCGACACGCGGAATTCCGCGACCTTCCGCTTGGGCTCAACCTTGGCAACGGCGAACTGGCCGCGTTCTGCCTTCGGCAAATAGACGGTCTTGCGTGTGCCCGAACCGAGCTGCAGCGCAACGTAGCCGTTCTTCTCGCTGGTGAGGTGACCTAACACCTGGCAATTGCCCAGCTTTAGCACGGTCACTGGAATGTGCTCACCGGTCTCCGTAAAGACCCGTGTCATTCCGACCTTTTGTGCGATCACTCCGGAGCGCATCGGCGTGCTTCCTGTTCTTTCTGTCCGTATGACCGGACTGGACCTAAAATACGTGTCTGAGACTCAACCCGCTTGCGCAGGAAGCGTCAGAGCTTGATCTCGACATCGACACCGGCGGCGAGGTCGAGCTTCATCAAAGCATCGACAGTCTGCGGGGTCGGATCGACGATATCGAGAAGACGCTTGTGGGTGCGCATCTCGAACTGCTCGCGGCTCTTCTTGTCGACGTGCGGCGAACGGTTGACAGTGAACTTCTCGATGCGGGTCGGCAGCGGGATGGGCCCGCGAACCTGTGCACCGGTACGCTTCGCCGTGCTGACGATCTCGCGGGTCGATGCATCGAGAATCCGATGATCGAACGCCTTGAGCCGAATGCGGATATTCTGGCCGTTCATGCCGTTGTCTTTCTTTGTCGACTTAACTTCGCGTCGCGTCGGAGATAGCGGATCGTAATCCGCTATCCCCTGCCCGACTTGTTACTCGATGATGCTTGCGACGACGCCTGCACCCACCGTGCGGCCACCTTCGCGGATGGCGAAGCGCAGCTTTTCTTCCATGGCGATCGGCACGATCAGGTGCACTTCCATGGCGATGTTGTCGCCCGGCATCACCATCTCGGTGCCTTCCGGCAGATGAACCACACCGGTC
>LNAP01001953.1_pt1 | contig 21225 bp, 19 predicted proteins | sample 602601 | NCBI WGS metagenome assembly LNAP01 (sample SAMN02440304, study PRJNA202911) | soil metagenome | biome: Subtropical and temperate rainforests or woodlands; isolation source: soil samples (1 kg each in a 20% v/v slurry with milli Q water) were... ...
TCCATTCGTTCTTGTTCGAGCTGGCCTGTGTGCTGAGGGGTGAGTTGCCCAGAGGTTACATTCAACGCGCGACTGCAAGACTTCATTTTATCCCTCCACGATTGTTTCATCCCAGCGGAAGCGATAACGCCGTTCGCGCTCCAGAAACGCCCGATTGCCACCCTCCAAAATATTGCAGACAGCCTGACGAATTACCGGATTTTCCAGCGAGCCTGAGGAGTAGCTGATCATCGGCAACCCTTCGCCATTTGTACGTTCAGCAGAAGCGACGATCACTTGATCGGCATCCGTATTAACCACAAGGTTTGCGTTGTGGGTGACGAGTATCACTTGTCTACGTTTTCGCGCTTCTCGGAAATGTGGAACCAGTTCGTCGTAGACTGATTGCGGATCAAGGTTTTCTTCAGGCTGATCAACGATAAGAGGACGCCGGTCACTTTTGTCGATTGCCAGGTAAAGCAAGAGCAATACGATTCCACGAGTACCCGGCGAAAGCTTTTCAATTTCGACGCCGTCGAATGCAATTCCATACTCGACCTGGATATGGTCGGTACTGTAGAGCCATGCCGCCATCTCTTGGCCCCGTCGACTCCGGGCCTCAAGACTGAGCGATTTTGCTATCGAACCAGTCAGGTCCTTGGCAAAGGCTTCACGAAACAACTCCATTGCGCCAGCTACGTCACCTGGTGTTCCTTTCGCCCAGGCCTGAAGCAGATACCGCTCGGCTTCCGCCCTAAGCGTTCCTTTTCCCCGCAGCTTCTCAGCGACCCGTAAATCGATGAAGGCTTCGCCTGCGTTAGCCCATGCATCTAAGGAAACTCGTCGTTTCACTACAACATTCAGTTTCGCTAAAGCTCCTGTCGAGCCTTTAAGCTCTTCCGCCAATGGCGCGTAGAGCTTTCTCAGCTCACCCTCTTCATCCATGAAAGAGTCAAAAACGTCCAAGTAAACCTGCCTTCTCGCTTCGATCGCAACTTTACGGCGAATATCGGCCCCTTGCGCCGCTATGATTTGAGCCTCCAGCCGTTTCAAACCAACTTCTTCGGCCCGCACCTTGGCTTGCAAACCGACATATTTTTTCTGCAACTGAGCGTCAATGCCGACATCTTTGCGTAGCAACTCCACCCGCTTAACGAGATCATTCAGTGGGAGCTGCTCAACCGAAACGCCGACCAGATCATCTACGGTTGTATCAGGACCCTCGTTGAGAGCTTTGATGGCGCTTTGCACCTCTACAAGTTTTCTAGCAATGATTGCCTCGAAGGGTCCTTTAAACACAAGCCTGAAGGCTTCCCATTCAGCTTCAGAGAGTCCGCTCTCGATGTACGTTCGCCGCATATCATCCCATCGAGACGCTTCACCATAGGCCAGCAAATCGGAAGCGGTCTGGGCCAAATCATTGATTTTTTGCTGTTGAAGGTTGAGAGCTTCGACCCGCTGTTGCAAAGCCCGATAGGCAGTCTCGGCTTTAGCTAAAAGCGCCGCACGAGCCTCCATTCCTTTGGGAACTAACGCATCAGCCTCCTTTCTTAGCTTGGCGATTTGAGCTTCGCTGGCTGCCTGTCTGATTTTTAGTCCGGGGATACTTTTCTGGTTGATATCTTCTGATGCAACCTGCTCGGAAAGTCGTTCGATACGATGCCTAAGTGTGGTTTGCCTGGACCTGATGGGCTGCAGGACTATATCCGCTAGCTCTTTGAACGTGCCTGCCTCAAGTCTTTCAACGGGATCAATCGCATCGAACACCACGCGCTCAACTTCACCTCTTAGCTCGGTAGCCAAACCAGACGCGGAGCACAGCTGGTCAACAAACTGCTGCGAGAGATAACGCGCCTGCGGTAGCTCAGGCTCATCAATGGACCAGGCCTGCTTAGCATCTAAAAATGCGGACGTCGCCTCTCCATCACCCCAGCGGACCTGAACTTCAGCACCCTTCAGGTAGTTTATTGGTGTCGATGCGCGGGAAAGAAAAGACGATGCGGTGGCCTGACTGCCCACTGAATGTGTCCCCGCAGCCAGCAGCTCAACCAAAGCTGTTTTTCCCGATCCCCGTGCACCGATAATGGTGACCAGGCCGGGGTTGAAATGCATCCCATCATTTTTAAACCAGTCGGTTCCAGTCGAGGACATTGATCGAATCGAGTAAGACTCCAAACCAACACTCGGGCACTCAGGTCCGATCCATACCCTTTCTTCTGGCTCGATAAGCGTCTGGCGTAGCGTATCAAATGTCAGATCGCCTTTTATCCAGCAAAAGCGGTCGTCTGTGGGTTGGCCGATTTTTTGGGGGTCGTGCGCATCACAGCCATGGAGGCATGGTTTCAAAAACCGATAAGCTTTTTCGATAGCTGCCCGGTCTTTTTCACCACCTTTACCAAGCCAATACATTCGTGTTTTAGGGTTTGCAGAAAAAATTATATGCGCAAAGCGCTCGATATCTTGGCGTGTTGCAGCAAAAGAATCATCGCTCTGGAGCCCTGCCGTCCCATCACCACTTCCTACTGCTACGGCTACGAGACAGTTCTGCTGGGCCCAACTATCTTTCAGAAGTTTTTTTATCGAGCTTAGCTGCGTCTTGAAGAGGTTGGCGCCTTTACGTCTCGCAGCCGCATCATCCAGTGGCGAGCCATGGAATGCGAGACCCAGCTGAGCGAGCTCCTCAGGTGTACATGCGTACTGTCGTTCGCAGAAATCAAAGGTTAGTTTAGAAAGCAGGCGAACAATATGTGAAACATGGTCTGGGTCATCAGGGGAGAATAGCAAATGAATATTGATGCCTTTGTCCTTCTGCGTCTTGATGTCCAACCGCATCTCGACATTTGGAAAGACAAGGGTAGTGTTTGGGAGGCGGCCTTCCTTCTTCCAAGCTCTAACCTTTAGATAGCTTTCAATGGAAAAATAGTCGGTCACTCCCAAGGCTTGAATGGCAGGCGTCGCTGATTCCAGCTTGTCGAGATAACCTTCCCAATCCCCACCAAATTGATCGTTGAGCAGTGTTCCAGGGGCGTGGATATGAGGGTCCCATCGGCACCATGCGGAGCCGATTGCTGCGACTGAATGACCATCTCGACCTGCCTCAAAACTATCCATGGACACTACATCTCCTCGGTGATATCAGCTGCGCTAATCACATCTGTCATATCCATCATGACCTCTTTAGTTGCGGCCGGGCATTTTTAATGCCTCTTTCTGACCCAGCTTTCGACACGTATAAAAATGGATCTGCTCGTGAAGGGGGGCAATAAGACGTGCCTCCAGCCACCATTAATACTGGTCAGATACGTAAATGCATCTGCTACCCAGCGCTACGCCTGACCGGCAAGCGCCAGCATGCGATGAAGCAGAGTAGAAGGAAGCCACACATCACATAGAGCAGAGCCAAGGCTCCGAAACGTTGCATTGCAAATGCTGCGGCGATTGGTCCGCAAGCTTGAGCAATAAGGGCTGGTCTAGCGAGTAAACCCATCCGTACGCCGTATCCATGGGAACCAAATAGCGCTAACGGAAGCGTACCGCGTGCGATGGTCAAAATACCATTGCCTGCGCCATAGAGCGCTATCGCTACGAACGACAACCATGGAGAGGCTGCTAGCAGCAGTCCAACGCCAATCAGGCATAGCAATACACCTGTTCTAGCCGACCAGGTAGGATGAAGGTTCCGGCCCAAAGAAAACTCTGCAATCCTCGCCACCACCTGTGATGGACCGATCACCATGCCAATGGATAGTGCCACTGCTGTTGCGACTCCGAGCTGCTTCAGCACATCCAGCAAGTGGACTGAGACGCTGGACACTACCAGCGACTGAATCGTAAAGATCGCAGCGATGAGCAGGAACAGGCTGCTGTTCGTCTTTGAGAGGGAATGTTCGGTGGCACCAGATGCGAGAAGAGTCGACTGAATGGGCTGTGCCGCGCTTTTCGGCACCACCAAAGCATGAATAGGAAGGCCAATCATTAGATGGGCAGCCGCGATGACGAAACATGCTTGCCGCCATCCGATCCAACTTTCTAATCCTGCAATAACCGGCCAACCTACCGTGCTGGCAAATCCGCCCAGCAGTGTCAGCCCGGTAATCGACGTCCTCGCGCCTTCGCCAAAGAGCCGACCAAGGGTGGCAAAAGCTGCATCGTATAAGCCGGCTGCCATAGCCACGCCGATGAATGTCCAAGCGACATAGAACATCACTAGGTTATTGGCTAGTCCCATCAGCAGCATTCCCAGTGCTAGCAATACTGAGCTGGCCATCAAAACCGTTCGCCCCCCATGACGGTCAATCTGGCGGCCGATGTGTGGTGATGAAAATCCAGCTACCACCATCCCCCACGACAACCCTCCGACTACGCCGGTGATCGTCCATCCCGTTTCCTGCGTTATGGGCGTGGCAAGAACAGCGGGTAAATAATAGGTGGTGCCCCACGCCAAGATCTGTGTGATGCCCATTGCCCACACTAGTTTTGTACGATTGATGGGAAGCTGGATCCGCTCTGGGTGACTCACGGTGGGTACTCACTTGATTGTCGTAACAACACGCTTCGTTCTGGGTATCGTCGATCTTGATTTTGCCATTGACGACTTCCAAACCGGAGGATTATTGTTGCAGCTAACAACAAATTTGTGACGATTATGGCCAAGCACAAAAAAGATCAGCTAACCCAGGACTCAGAGGATTTGTACGAGGCGTTGAACCAGCTCGTTCGTGTCTACCAATTCCGTGACCGTGACCGGATCTGTTGTTACGACGTTTCGGTAACTCAATGCTATGCCATCGAAACATTGGTCAAGAAAGGTGCGCTACGCCTTCAGGTGCTAGCCGAGGAAATGTTTCTAGACAAGAGTACGACGAGCCGGGTCATCGACACCCTGGAGCGCAAGGGGTACGTTTCGCGGGTTGAAGATGCTGAAGATCGACGAGCAGTTCAGGTCGAGGCTACCGAGGCCGGCAATCAACTGTATCAAAAAATCAGGGCCGATTTGATAGCTGAGGAACGGGCAATGATCGAGAACATGTCGACCGAAGCAAGACAGGGAGCACTGTCTTTGCTGAAGCAACTGACACGAGCCACGGAGATCCGGTGCGGCTTGTTTTATGACTGTTGCTCGCTTGCGCAACCCGAGAAGTAAACAGATTGCCGCCCTATTTTTTACTCTAAATGTTGTCACTACCAACTTTATGGATCGCGAAGAATGCAAATCCGCCTAGCTGAACCAAAGGATGCCTCCTCTATAGCGGACATCTACAACCAGGGGATCAAGGAGCGTAGTTCAACGTTCGAAACGAAGCCCCGTAGCGCTGATGACTTGATGGAGCGCATCTCCTCGTCAGCGCGATATCCGATGCTGGTCATGATTAATGATGATCACCAGGTCGTCGGCTGGGCCGGCCTCAGCAGCTACCGAGCGCGTGACTGTTACGACGGGATTGCAGATTTCTCGATCTATCTCGATAGCGATGTAAGAGGGCAAGGCCTGGGTAAACAGCTGTTGAACGCGCTGTTGGAAGAAGCCGAAGCTCGGGGTTTCTGGAAAGTGCTTTCGCGCATTTTCACATTTAATCACGCTAGTCTCGCGCTGTGCAGCACCTGCGGCTTCCGCAAAGTCGGTGTGTACGAGAAACATGCTTGCCTGGAGGGGCGTTGGCTCGACTGTGTAATTGTCGAACGCTTATTCCCTGCCAATCAACCTGCCTGACGTTAGGGGTCGATCATGGAAAATTGCAACCTGCCCGTAGCGGTTATCGGAGCCGGGCCAGTGGGCTTGGCGGCAGCATCTTATCTACTGGATCGAGGTATGACGCCCTTGATCCTTGAGGCAGGTTCGAGAGCTGGCGCAAGCATCGAAAACTGGGCGCATGTGAAGATGTTCTCTCCATGGGAGTTCAACGTCGACAAGCAGGCGGCAAAGCTTTTGGCTGCCAATGGTTGGACCTCGCCGCCCGCTAGCGAATATCCCACCGGGCGCGAGTTGCTGGACCGTTACATACATCCACTTGCTGAGCTGGACCCAATCAAATGCCATCTGCGACTGAACACCCGCGTCCTTGGAGTTACTCGTCTAGGCCAAGACGTGATGAAAACCAAAGGCAGGTCCGATGCGCCATACCTGTTGCGAATCATCGGGCCAGAAGGTGAAGAGGATGTGCTGGCGAATGCGGTGATTGATGCTTCAGGTACTTACCTGACCCCTAACTGGCTCGGCGCGCATGGCATTCCGGCACTTGGAGAGGTGGAACATGCTGGAAATATTACATACGGCATTCCAAACGTACTGGGCTCTGCACGGCAGCGTTACGCAAACAAGAGAGTACTGGTGGCCGGCAGCGGTCACTCCGCGTTTAACTCGTTGCTAGACCTGGTACAACTGGCTCGGCAGGAGCCACAAACCAAGATCTTTTGGGCGATCCGGGGGACTTCACTTGAACGCATTCTCGGTGGGGGGATCAATGACAAATTGGCAGAACGCGGGGCGCTCGGTTTGAAGATACAACGCCTCCTCAATGAGGGTGCTATTGATCTGCTCAAGAGCACAGCGGTTGATCGTGTTGTGCAGAGCTCAGAGGGATTGAGGGTGATGGGAGGTCACCAAATTCGTCCAGCGGTAGACGAGATTATTGTTGCAACGGGGTTTCGTCCCGATATGCGCCTGCTCGCCGAATTACGTCTAGCACTAGATCCTGCAACCCAAAGTCCCGTTCCGCTGGCCCCCATGATTGATCCAAATGAGCATAGCTGCGGTACTGTTCGCCCCCATGGCGTCGCCGAACTTTCTCATCCTGAGGAAGGTGTATTCATCGTTGGGATGAAAAGTTATGGGCGAGCGCCCACGTTCCTTATGCTTACCGGATATGAGCAAGTGCGGTCGGTGGTCGCTGCATTGGCGGGTGACTGGGAGGCGGCCAATCGAGTTGAATTGGTCCTCCCCGAGACAGGTGTCTGCGAGACGCGGTTCGACGACGAAAGAGCTGAGTCGAAGTGCTGTGAACGTGTGAAAGTGTGAACGCGTCAAGATGCCGGGTTAAAAGCGGCCCTACCGAGCGCGTCGGCGAGGACGGCTCTCCCTCATCTTAAGGGCGATGCTCTTGCAATACAGAGTGCGTAGCTGCATGAACTTAACCATCGATTTGCATTCTAGACATGCCTTCCACTGGCCGCGATTCTACGGTCAACTCAAGGGTTTATCGCCATGGTGCATGGATGGTTCATACCTTTGGTACCACCTATACCGAGGAGTCAACCTCATACCTTCTTTGTCGTGTTATCCAGAGCTAGCGGAGACGTTGGCGCTTTCGGGTTTAGGAAACCACGCGGAAGATGCTTCCAATAAATCTCTTATTCCGATACTTCAATAATACTTGTAGTGTTGACTCATGAAAAATACAACTGCCACCAGCATTTTCGAATCTCTCTCATCCGGTCTTCGCTTGGATGTGTACCGACTATTGGTCAAACAGGGCAACGTCGGCCTAGTTGCAGGCGACATCGCCTCGAAACTGGATGTGCCGCCGAGCAATCTCTCCTTTCACCTCAAGGCACTGACCCAGGCGGGACTGCTGACGGTGCAGCAGGAGGGCCGCTTCCAGCGCTACCGCGCCAATATTTCGCTGATGCTGGACCTGATCGCCTATCTCACCGAAGAGTGTTGCGCCGGCAATCCGGAGCAAGGTTTCGATATGAGCACCCAGTCCTGCTGTTCCCCTTCCGTGCTACTACCGCTGACCTGAATCAAGTCGAAAACAGCAGAGTCGTGCTGTACTACGCTCGACAACGTTTTAATAATCGTTGGAGAGTTAAAATGAAAATCCTTGAGGTCTTTGATTCTGCCCTTTGCTGCAGCACAGGCGTGTGCGGCGTCAATGTCGACCAGGCGCTGGTCAGCTTTGCGGCAGACGCGGAATGGGCGCGGCGACAGGGTGCAAAGATCGAACGTTTTAATCTGGCCAAGCAGCCGCTGACGTTTTCAGAGAACGCCACGGTCAATGCCTTCCTGCAACGCTCTGGCCAGGAAGCGCTGCCGTTGCTTCTGCTTGATGGCGAAGTGGCCCTGGCGGGGCGTTATCCCAGCCGTTGCGAATTGGCCCAATGGCTAGGTGATACCAAGTCCGCTGAAGTCAAAACACAGAGCACATGCTGCTCCGGCGGCCGCTGCTGCTGAACTCAGGAGATCCCCTATGCACTTTCTCGATCAAGCGCCACGTTTTCTGTTCTTTACCGGCAAGGGCGGTGTGGGCAAAACCTCTATTGCCTGCGCCACCGCAGTGCAACTCGCTGCCGAGGGAAAGTCCGTACTGTTGGTGAGTACCGACCCGGCCTCCAATGTCGGCCAAGTATTCGGCATCAGCATTGGCAATCAGATTACCCAGATTCCTGCGGTCGCGAATTTAGCGGCGCTGGAAATCGATCCGCAGGCGGCCGCCCAGCTGTATCGGGACCGCATCGTCGGCCCGGTGCGTGGCGTGCTGCCTGAGGCCGTAGTGAAGAGCATCGAAGAACAGCTTTCTGGTGCCTGCACCACGGAAATTGCCGCGTTCGATGAGTTCACCGCGCTGCTGACCGATTCGGCGCTGACCCAGGACTACCAGCACATCATCTTCGACACAGCGCCCACCGGGCACACGATTCGCCTGTTGCAACTACCCGGGGCATGGAGCGGTTTCCTTGAAGACGGCAAGGGCGATGCCTCATGCCTTGGCCCGCTGGCCGGCCTGGAAAAGCAGCGCAGCCAGTACCAGGCTGCGGTCGACGCCTTGGGTGACCCGCTGCGTACCCGCCTGGTACTGGTTGCCCGTGCGCAGGCATCGACACTGCGTGAAGCCGCGCGCACCCATGGAGAACTGGCTGCGATTGGCCTCCGTCAGCAGTACCTTGTGATCAATGGCGTGCTGCCAGCGGGCGAAGCGGTAGAGGATGATCTGGCCGCAGCGATTTTCGCCCGCGAGCAGGCGGCCATAGCGGCGCTTCCTGCTGAACTAATAGAGCTGCCCCGCGACCAGATCCCGCTCAAGGCATTTAACCTGGTGGGGCTTGACGCGCTGCAGCACTTGCTCGACAGCGACGAGCCGCAGATCACCGTTACTCCCCCCCAAGAAACCGCGCAGGCATTGGATGCGCCAACGCTCGCGGCGATGGTTGATGAAATTGCCGCCGATGGCCATGGCCTGATCATGGTGATGGGCAAAGGCGGTGTGGGTAAAACCACTTTGGCCGCTGCCGTGGCAGTCGAACTTGCGCAACGTGGGCTGCCGGTGCACCTCACCACTTCGGATCCTGCGGCGCATCTGAGCGAAACCCTGAGTGAAGCGCTGGACAACTTGCGGGTCAGTCGCATTGATCCCCACGCCGAAACCGATAGGTACCGTCAGCAGGTGCTGCAGAGCAAAGGCGCCAAGCTCGACGCCCAAGGCCGGGCCATGCTTGAGGAGGATCTACGATCTCCCTGCACCGAAGAGATCGCCGTATTCCAGGCCTTCTCGCGGATCATCCGCGAAGGCGGCAAGCAGTTTGTGGTAATGGATACCGCTCCGACTGGCCACACCCTGCTGTTGCTCGACGCCACTGGTGCTTATCACCGGGATATCGCCCGGCAGATGGGCGACAAAGGTGTGCATTTCACCACGCCGATGATGCAGCTGCAGGACCCCAAACAGACTAAGGTGCTGCTGGTGACCCTGGCTGAAACCACGCCGGTACTGGAGGCGGCCGGTCTGCAGGACGATCTGCGCCGTGCCGGTATCGAACCCTGGGCCTGGATCATCAACAACAGCATCGCCGCAGCCACCACCCACTCACCACTGTTACTGCAACGCGCCGCCAACGACCGCCGGGAGATGGCGGCCGTGGCTAATATGCACGCCCGCCGTTATGCCTTGGTGCCCCTGCTCAAACATGAGCCGGTGGGCATCCACAACCTACGCGCGCTGACGCACAGAGAAGGAACTTGAGTATGGGGCGCCCAGCCAATTAGTTTTCCCGAACGCTATTTATCGGTATGGATCGCACTCGGTATTGCGGCAGGCATTGGACTGGGCTGCCTTTTCACACGACTGATGCGTCACGAACGGCTTACACAGCACTTGTCTCTCGGCAAAGACCGGACCGTCCTTGATGATCTTGGCAAAGTGGCCTGGGACGACTTCTTCGGTGACTCTAGGAATCGATAAAGTCGTTCTAGCAGTTATGCATCTATCGAGACGTCCCATTTACTTCCAAATGAGCGTTCACCTTTAACGGTGAGCTGTAGCCAGATGCCGTCAACTCCAATCGTTGCTATGTTGCTCGGCGGCCATTCCATCCAAAGATGACCGTTTACGGTAGATTGGTGCGCCACACGGTTGAAGCCAGAGACTTTAGCATCACCAATATAGGTGCTTTGTTTTAAAGCGGTTTTTTGTTATTTCGTTTCGAACTATAAGTTTATGGTAACGGCGCTGCCAAGCCTGCCCGACGCTGATCACGCGACGAGGATCAGCTAAGCGAACATTTCTATGTATATATATCTGCATATACGGATCTAATTGAGAATGCACGAATTTTTTCATATCGTCTACGCTTCAACTCTGAATATTCCATAACAAAAATAATCTGATCACCAAAAGATCAGCTAGAGGAATTTAAGAAAATGACCACAATTTCGCGTCGCAGTTTACTAAAACTATCTGGTGGTGCTGCGATGGGCGCCTTAGCCATTTCATCACGCGGACTTGCGCAAGAGCAGCAGCCACCGGCATCGCAAGGCCGAGCCACACTGCCGTATCCGTCGAGTACCATTGCCAAGCTGAGCGAGCTCAAGCTCAATCAACCGGTTTCGTTCTTTTACCCGGATCAATCATCTCCCTGTATGTTAATCAAGAAAGGCAAGGAAGTCATGGCTGGCGCCGGACCTGATCGCGATGTCGTTGCATACAGCATTCTATGCACCCATATGGGATGTCCAGTCATGTACGACACGACGGCAGAGACATTCAAATGCCCGTGCCATTTCAGCATGTTTGACCCGGACAAGGCAGGTCAAATGGTGTGCGGCCAAGCAACTGAAAACTTGCCGAGAATCGTTCTAAATTACTCGTCCAATGACGGTTCGATCACGGCAATTGCCGTAGATGGCCTTATCTATGGGCGCCAATCAAACATCCTCTAATTGAAGTGGAGATAACAATAATGAGCCAGTTCAAAGATAGAATACCTCTGCCGCCTACGAACGCGCACCAGACCAATATGACGTGTCACTTTTGCATTGTCGGCTGTGGTTATAAGGTCTTCAAATGGCCAGCCAGCCAGGAGGGCGGCCGCCCCGCCGCTGAGAACGCGCTCAACCTGGACTTTACTCGCCAGCTCGCGCCTATGCAGATAACCATGACACCAGCAATGGTGAACACCATCAAAGATAATGATGGAAATGCTTATAACGTCATGATTCTTCCCGATAAGGGATGCACTGTTAATCAAGGGCTTTCCTCCACCCGCGGCGGGCAGATGGCAAGTATTTTATATTCCGAGAATAGCGCTGTGGGACAGCAACGACTGAAGTTCCCCATGCTGTACTCCGGCCGCGACTGGACGGAGTCGAACTGGGAAAAATCATTGGAACTTTACGCGGGACTTACCCAGCGAATACTCGACAACGACGGAGCCGACCAACTGTTTTTTAATGTGTTTGACCACGGAGGTGCCGGCGGTGGCTTCGAAAACACTTGGGCAACCGGCAAATTAATCTTCACTGGCCTTGGCACCAAGATGGTTAGGATCCACAACCGGCCCGCTTACAACTCTGAATGCCACGCTACGCGAGATATGGGTGTTGGTGAATTAAACAACAGCTACGAAGATGCCGAGTTGGCGGATGTGCTGATCTCTATAGGCAATAACCCCTATGAATGTCAGACCAATTACTTTCTTGCTCACTGGTTACCTAATCTACAGGGCGTAACGCTCGAAAAAAAACAAAAAAGGTTCCCCGGTGAAACCTTTGGGAAGACGCGTATCATCTACGTGGATCCACGAAGGACGCCGTCTGTGGCAATATCCGAAACTGTTGCTGGAAAAGATAGTGTCCTACACCTTGCAATCAATCCCGGAACCGATACGGCCTTGTTTAACGGCTTGCTCACCTACGTAGTATCACAGGGCTGGATAGATAAGGACTTTATCGCTCAACACACCGTGGACTTTCAGGCCGCGGTGGCGGCCAACAAACTTGAACTTCAAGAGTGCAGCCAAATTACCGGCATCACTCAAGCTGATCTTATCAAAGCGGCGGAGTGGGCCTACAAGCCCAAAGTCTCGGGCCATCCTCCTCGCACCATGCATGCTTACGAGAAAGGTGTTATTTGGGGCAATGACAATTATAGGACGCAGACCTCTATAGTCAATCTAGTGCTTGCCACACATAACGTTGGACGGCGCGGTACAGGCGTAGTCCGTATGGGTGGACATCAGGAAGGATACGCCAGGCCGCCGTATCCGGGAGGACGGCCCGCCCCCTATATTGACCAGGAAATAATCAAAGGCAGGGGTATGATGCTCACTGTCTGGGCGTGCAATGCCTTTCAGACAACGGTCAATGCCGATGCTTATAGAGAAGTGGTTTCCAGACGCGCAGACATCGTCAATCAAGCCATGGCTAAGGCCCGAGGCGCCACCACCGACGAGCTGATTGAGGTGATTTACGACGCAGTTAAAAATAAAGGCGGGCTGTTTCTCGTAACCATTGATCTTTACCGTACTAAGTTCGCTGCCGCATCTCACATGGCGTTACCCGCCGCCCATCCTGGCGAAATGAATCTGACCTCCATGAATGGTGAGCGACGCCTGCGACTGTCTGAACGGTTCATGGACCCGCCCGGTGTCGCGAAAGCCGATTGTCTTATTGCTGCAGATATCGCCAATCGGCTAAAACAACGCTACTTGCAGGCCGGGAATGCCGCGATGGCTGAGCGATTTGCTGGTTTCGATTGGCAAACGGAGGAAGACGCTTTCAACGATGGATTTCGCAGTGCTCATTTAAAAGATATGGATAGTCAAGGTGGATCTACCGGTCATCTGGCGACCTACGCCAGGCTAAGAGAGGCTGGGAACAACGGCGTACAGCTACCAATTAAAGAGTACCGCGACGGTAAGCTCATTGGGACGGAGATGCTGTATACGGACAACAAATTCGATCAACCTGATGGGAGAGCTCGTTTCCAGGCTTCGCCCTGGAACAACCTACCCGCTGTGGTTGAAGACCAGAAGCAGAAGTATTCTTTCTGGATCAACAACGGTCGGACAAACCTGATATGGCAAACTGCCTATCACGACCAGTACATGGTGTTCCGTAAAGGAAGATTCCCCATGGCGCCTATGGAGATGAATCCTGATGACGCGAAGAAAATAGGGGTGACGGCAGGAGACATCGTGGAGATCTTTAACAATTATGGTGCGAGCTATGCAATGGTGTATCCGGAGCCATCTATCAAGACTGGACAGGTCTTCATGCAGTTTGGCTACCCCAACGGGGTTCAAGGGGACGTGATCAGCGAATGGACGGATCGCAATGTCATCCCCTATTACAAGGGCGTTTGGGCCGACATCCGCAAGATCGGTAGCAACGAAGAGTATGTCCGAACCGTTTCTTTCAAAAGCCGGCGTTTCTCCTGAGTGCAATCTCACCCGGTCAGCCATCGCTGGGCTGGCCGGTAGGCATCCTTTGGCAATCACACTCTAACCGGACCCGGTCAAGCATCCAGGATATGGATGCCGTGACCGTCATCAAAACGCAATCGTCTGCATGATTCTATATCTCTAGAAATATAGAGATGTCGAACTTACAGGAGTGCCTCATGTTTCATTTCACTCGAACAATGTTTACCGCCGGGCTAGGAATCGCACTGAGTGTCGCCATAGCGACAAGCGCTTATGCGGTAGAGGACGTCACTGGAGCAGGCTCCTCGTTCGTTTTTCCGGTGCTGACGAGGTGGTCAGCTGAATACAATAAAAAGACGAACATTAGGGTGAATTATCATTCAATCGGGTCGGGAGCAGGAATTGCTCAGATCAAAGCAGCCGCCGTGGATTTTGGTGCGAGCGATATGCCTATGAAAGCCGAGGAGCTAGCCTCATTAGGGTTGGCCCAGTTTCCATCCGTCATCGGCGGAGTGGTTCCAGTGATGAACCTCAAAGGCATTGAGCCCGGCAAACTGAAGTTCAACGGCCCGGTTATGGCCAATATTTACTTGGGCAAAATCACAAGGTGGAACGATGAAGCCATCAAGGCACTTAACCCTGGTGTAAACCTGCCCGATGTGAATATCACTGTCGTACACCGGTCAGACGGTTCCGGTACGACCTACAACTGGGTTAGCTATCTTTCAAAAGTCAGCCCGGAATGGAAATCCAAGGTGGGCGAAGGCACCGTAGTCTCATGGCCAATCGGGTTTGCTGCGCCCGGCAACGAAGGCATGGCGACCTACGTAAAACAGGTTCCGAACTCCATCGGCTACCTCGAATATGCCTACGTCAGACAACACAAAATGAATTTCGGGTTGCTACAAAACAAAGCAGGCAACTATGTGGTTCCTAATACGGACAGTTTTAAAGCCGCAGCCGCTACCGCTGACTGGGAGCATGCCAAGGATTTCGATTTGGTCATGACTGATGCGCCAGGCGAGAACTCCTATCCGGTCACAGCTACGACGTTCATCATCGTCCCCAAAGAGCCGAAAGATCTCGCCCGCAACAAGGTCATTATTGATTTCTTTAGGTGGTCCCTTGAGGATGGAAAGGTCCAGGCTAACTCCTTGGACTACGCTCCGCTTCCGGAAAGTCTCGTCAAGCAGATCGAGGCTTACTGGGCTGCTACCGTCAAACAAGGATAGTTAACAGGCGCTTACCACGGTGCACAGCGCCAACTCTTCGCTGAGAGGCCTGTGCAACGCGACGAGCGCCGGATACAAGCTGTCAAACCAGATCCAAAGATTAATTCCTACTGACGATGTCAAAGTGATGACTAGCCTGAACGTGTTGGGCAGCATGTATCCTCACGCGGCCAATGTTGCAGGTGACATCCAGCACCCCCATAATTTGGTTATGAATACTACTCAAGCTTTGCAGGCTCTCTCGGCTCTTGCGCAGGAATCCAGGCTTGCGATCTTTCGACTGCTCGTCGAGCATTGCCCGGACGGCCTTCCGGTCGGGGTGATCGGCGAGACCCTGGGACTTCCGAGCGCTACTCTTTCCTTCCATCTCAAAGAACTGCACAACGCTGGCTTGATCAGCAGCAAACAAAGCGGGCGGTTCGTTTATTACTCTACCGTGATGGGCTCAATGAATTGCCTTGTGGCGTTCTTGACCGAAAACTGCTGTATCGAAACCGGTGAAAGCTGTGTCCCGCCGGTGGTCCCGCAGAACGCGGGTCGAGATAATTCCCAGCTGAAGCAGGAAGTCTTCAAGACCTCCTGATTTGCCAGTGAATGATCATTTCTTCGTCAAACCCTGCGACCTTGATCATCCACAACAATCTGCCCGTCTTCCTTGACGAATGCACCTTGCTGCTCATTCGGCAGAATATCCAATACGGCCTCAGACGGCCGACATAACGTGGTACCGAGGGGCGTTTCGACAACAGGACGGTTTATCAGGATAGGGTGCGCCATCATCGCGTCAATCAACTGCTCATCTGTGAGCGAAGGATCGCCCAGACCCAGTTCTTCGTAGGGCGTGCCTTTTACGCGAATCAGATCGCGGACAGCAATGCCCATTGCGCCAATCAGGCGGACGAGTGTCGCTCGATCAGGCGGTGTATTCAGGTACTCGATGACCGTGGGTTCTTCACCGCTGTTACGAATCAACGCCAGTGTATTGCGGGACGTACCGCATTGTGGATTGTGATAAATCGTAATTTGGCTCATAGGAACTTCCCTTCTTTCCGTACAGTTCGGTTTTAAATGGAACGCTGATTGACACGTTTGGAAAGCTCTTGCGCTGACTCTTTACGCTCGGAATATCGATCCACCATGAAGTCCGAGCGTTCGCGCAGCAGCAAGGTGAATTTCACCAGCTCCTCCATGACGTCTACCAATCGGTCGTAGAAAGATGAAGGTTTCATTCGACCTAATTCATCGAATTCAAGAAACGCTTTAGGCACAGAAGACTGATTAGGGATGGTGAACATCCGCATCCAGCGCCCCAGAACACGCAATTGATTCACCACGTTGAATGATTGCGAGCCTCCACATACCTGCATGACAGCAAGCGTTTTTCCCTGTGTTGGTCGCACCGCGCCTAAGGCCAAAGGCACCCAATCGATCTGAGCCTTGAATACTGCACTCATCGAGCCGTGCCGCTCTGGGGAGCACCAAACCTGCCCTTCTGACCACATCATCAATTCACGCAGTTCCTGGACCTTTTCGTGGCTATCAGGAACCTCGTCTGGCATAGGTAATCCCGCAGGATTGTAGATCTTAGTTTCTGCGCCGAAGTGCTCTAACAGGCGGGCAGCCTCTTCGATCATCAGCCGACTGAATGAGCGCTCTCGATTGGAGCCGTACAGCAGCAATATCCTGGGTTTGTGAGTCCATACAGAAACCACACCGGGTACGGTCAACGAATCATCAGTGAACAGCTCAGCGTTAACATTCGGTAAAGTCTTGTCCATATCGCCTCCAGTTTTAGAACGACAATGCACTCAAGCCTGGTTAGCCTGAAGGCGACCAGTAAGGGACAGTCCGGAGTTCGGCTGATCGCTATTGCGGGTACACATAAACAGCATCCTCACAGGTAACTCATTCTCGATGTGAAATTCAGAAGCTAAGCCTGATCGCCAACGCAGCCAAGGTCGCAGTCAAAATAGGAAGGGTGATAACGACGCCTACGCGAAAGTAATATCCCCAGGAAATCTGAATATTTTTAGTTGCCAGTACGTGCAGCCAGAGCAGCGTAGCGAGGCTACCAATGGGGGTGATTTTGGGACCGAGGTCGCAGCCAATGATGTTGGCGTAGACCATGGCCAAGTGAGCGGCTTCGTCTACGTCGCTGGCCTGAATCGCCAGCGCTCCCACCAGTACGGTAGGCATGTTGTTCATGATCGACGACAGAATCGCAGTGAGGAAACCCGTTCCAAACGCGGCCCCCCATATCCCGTATTGGCCGAAGACATTCAATATTTGAGTAACGTAGTGGGTCAGACCTGCGTTGCTCAGCCCGTAGACCACCAGATACATTCCCAGAGAAAACACCACCACCTGCCAAGGCGCGCCTTTAAGCACTTTCGTAGTCGGGATTGCGTGGCCGCGTGCGGCAATCACATAAAGAATAAGCGCGCAGGCAGCAGCGACTGCGCTGATGGGGATACCCAAGGGATCCGCGACAAAAAATCCAACCAGCAGAAGGACGAGTACCCACCAGCCGGCCTTAAAGGTGGCGTGGTCGACAATGGCTTCATCAGGAGACTTCAATTGCTTGACGTTGTAGGTCGCAGGTATTTCTCTGCGGAAGAACCACAGCAGCATCAGCAATGTGGCGGCAATGCTGACCAGATCTACCGGCACCATGATTGACGCGTACTCACTGAACCCAAGATCGAAATAATCAGCCGAGACAATATTGACCAGATTGGAGACCACTAGCGGCAGGCTGGCGGTGTCGGCAATGAACCCAGCGCCCATGACGAACGCCAACGTTGCCGCGGGAGAAAAACGCAAGGCTGTCAACATGGCGATGACAATAGGCGTGAGGATTAAAGCGGCTCCATCGTTAGCGAATAAGGCAGAGACGGCGGCCCCTAACAGAATGATAAAGGCGAACAGCCGACGACCGTTTCCTTTGCCCCAACGTGCCACATGGAGGGCGGCCCATTCAAAAAATCCAGCCTCATCGAGCAGCAAACTGATGATGATGACCGCGATGAAGGTCGCCGTCGCGTTCCAGACAATATGCCAAACGACCGGGATGTCACTCAGGCTCACGACTCCCGCCAGTAGAGCGACGACGGCGCCCAGCGCAGCGCTCCAGCCGACTCCCATGCCTCGAGGTTGCCAGATCACGAGGATGATCGTCGCCAGAAAAATCAAAAGGGCAATCAGCATGAATTCAGCTCAACTTCAAAAATAAAAAGGATTACGAGCTTAAAAGCTCATCGCGGACTGGCCGCTCTTGCATACTCTCTAGACGTTTCAAATCATCGCTCAATGAGCGCGGCTTCATTCTCAGCAGGACACCCAAGATTTCAATAACCCAATGCGGCATATCGTTGCTGATGCGGTAGTACACCCACTGGCCCTGCCTTCGATTTTCAAGGATCCCTCCCATTCGAAGTTGAGCCAAATGACGCGAAACCTTGGGTTGAGGCTCAGCCAGTGCGGCGCTGAGCTCACACACGCAAAGCTCGGACTCCTGAGCAATCAACAAGACCAACCGCGCCCTGGTTTCGTCAGATAGCCACTTGAATAACTGCGCGGTCGAAGGGTTTTCCATTGCCGGGGCATCCTTGTGGATGGTGTCCAAGGTTCAACGCTCCAACCGCGAGCGCGGGCTAGCCAAAAAATAAATGATCCATCGACATCCAGTAAATCGAATATATGAAATATCGAATATTTTGTAAACCGTTGCCAGATTTTTTTAGAGAAAAAGCCCACATACCGGTGAGCATTGCATTTGAACGCGAAGAGGAACGGAGTAACTCGTCAGAAAAAGCTAGATTTCTATGCGAAATATCATATATTCAATAAATCACATATTGAGAGATTCCAGTCATGGCTTCCAAGGTACGCGTTTTGTTTGTTTGCGTGGCCAATGCAGCTCGCTCTCAGCTTGCCGAAGCGCTGATGCGCCACGCTGACTCTGAGACCTATGAAGTTTTCAGCGCTGGGACCGCGCCTACCGAGGTCGATGCTCGAACAGTGCAAGCGCTTGATGAGGTGGGAATCGATGGCCAAGGATTACGAAGCAAATCCATAGACGAATTCCAAGGGCAACAGTTCGACTACGTCATAACTCTTTGCGATAAATCCGCTCAGGAATGCCAGTCGTTACCAGGTACCGCCGAGGTGCTCGCTTGGAATTTTGAGGATCCCGTCGCGTCTGAACATCCCAATGCCTTTCGGAGCACGCGCACTGAAATCAATGACCGCATCAAAATGTTCATACTGATCAAATCGAAGAAACACTGAGAATCCAATGGCCGACCATCTGACTCCCACAACCGTATTCAAGTGCCTAGCGGACGAGAACCGCACCCGCATGATGCTGTTGATTACGCGCGAGGAAGAGCTCTGCGTTTGCGAGCTCACCTGTGCGTTGAGCGAAAGCCAGCCGAAAATTTCTCGAAACCTGGCACAGCTGCGCGAATGCGGATTGCTCTCTGATCGCCGTCAGGGGCAATGGGTGTACTACCGGCTGCACCCCAACCTGCCTGACTGGGTGCACAGTGTTTTAAACACAACGCTGGACGCAAACAAACACTGGCTCACTCCGGACTCCAAGCGGCTCGCGGAAATGGGTAATCGTCCCGAACGAGCGGCGGCCTGCTGTTGAAATCCAACAGCTGCGGCACGTTCTACAGCATCGGACGCTGTTAGGACTTCGAGGCCGAGGCGGACGTATTTACCGGCACAGATCAACAGACTTCAGACAGAGCACAAAGACATGACTATCAAAGTTGGCATCAATGGTTTTGGACGTATCGGTCGTTTGGCATTACGTGCGGCATGGGACTGGCCCGAGCTCGAATTCGTGCAAATTAATGACCCTGCTGGAGACGCAGCGACTCATGCCCACCTGATCAACTTTGATTCCGTGCACGGTCGCTGGCAGAACGAGGCGCATGCTGACGGGAACTACATTGTGATCGACGGCAAGCGCATCAAGGTCAGCGCCAACAAGGCAATTGCAGATACTGATTGGGCTGGCTGCGACCTGGTCATCGAAGCCAGCGGCAAGATGAAGACTGTTGCCGCTCTCCAAGGTTATCTGGACCAGGGCGTGAAGAGGGTTGTAGTCAGCGCTCCGGTGAAAGAAAAAGGCGCCCTCAATATTGTGATGGGGGTTAACCATCAGCTGTTCGACCCCAATAAACATCGGATTGTCACAGCGGCCTCGTGCACCACGAACTGCCTGGCGCCGGTTGTCAAAGTCATCCATGAAAATCTGGGAATTCGACACGGTTCTATCACCACTATCCACGACCTGACCAACACTCAAAGCATACTTGATCAACCGCACAAAGATCTGCGTCGCGCTCGAGCTTCGGGTATGAGCCTGATCCCCACCAGCACGGGGTCTGCCACTGCCATCGCAGAAATTTTCCCGGAATTGCGTGGTCGGCTGAACGGCCACGCAGTGCGAGTACCGCTGGCCAACGCATCGCTGACCGACTGCGTGTTTGAAGTGGAGCGTCCTACCACGGTTGAAGAGGTTAACGCGTTCCTGAAGACAGCGTCAGAGCACGATCTGAAGGATATCCTGGGCTTCGAAGAACGCCCGCTCGTATCCATTGACTACCGCACCGATCCACGCTCGTCGATCATTGATGCGCTCTCGACAATGGTCATCAATGGCACTCAAGTAAAACTCTACGCTTGGTATGACAATGAATGGGGGTATGCCAATCGCACCGTAGAGCTCGCCCGCATGGTCGGAACGGCAGTCTGAGGAGCAGTCATGAAAGCGTTGTCAGCCCTCGCCCCAGAAGTGCGACAGTATTTGCTCGTCACGGGTAACTATTGGGCGTTTACGCTCACCGACGGTGCATTACGCATGTTGGTGGTTTTGCACTTTCATTCGCTGGGTTACAGCCCCCTGCAGATCGCGGCTCTGTTCCTGTTTTACGAAGTCTTTGGAGTTATCACCAATCTGGTCGGTGGATACCTCGGTGCAAGACTCGGCCTGAACCGGACCATGAACATCGGGTTGGCGATGCAGGTTATCGCTTTATTGATGCTGACAGTGCCTGCGATCTGGTTGACCATTCCTTGGGTTATGGGCGCCCAGGCGTTGTCAGGCATCGCCAAAGACCTGAACAAAATGAGCGCCAAAAGCTCTATCAAGCTTCTGGTTCCCGATGGGCAGCAGGGCAAACTCTATAAATGGGTGGCGATCCTCACTGGATCGAAGAACGCACTCAAGGGCTTCGGCTTCTTCCTTGGTGGGGCCTTGCTGGCACTGATCGGCTTCAAAGGCGCCTTGCTGGCCATGGCGGGTGTCCTGGCGCTGATCTGGATCAGCAGCTTGATACTGCTGAAGAAGGACCTGGGCAAAGCG
>LNAP01001954.1_pt1 | contig 21212 bp, 20 predicted proteins | sample 602601 | NCBI WGS metagenome assembly LNAP01 (sample SAMN02440304, study PRJNA202911) | soil metagenome | biome: Subtropical and temperate rainforests or woodlands; isolation source: soil samples (1 kg each in a 20% v/v slurry with milli Q water) were... ...
CCGCCTGCCGTACCAGCCCAGCATGGACGGCAACACGGTGGACATGGACATCGAGCGCGTGCAGTTCGCCGATAACACCTTGCACTACCAAAGCACCATGCAGATGCTGTCAGGCCGTATCCGGACCATGATGGCCGCAATCCAGGAATGATTACTGAACGGAGCGCCAGGCAATGTCCTTGCTGAGCATTTTTGATATCGCCGGTTCGGCGCTGAGCGCGCAATCGCAGCGCATGAACGTCGCGGCCAGCAACATGGCCAACGCCGATAGTGTGGTCGGTCCCGACGGCAAGCCCGGCAGCGATCCGCACCTGCTCTACGGCGACTACACGCCGACCGGCCCGCGCGACCACAGCAAGGGCACCGGCGCCATCCAGGCCTTCGGCGACCACAAGGGCTCGGGCCTCGCCTTCATGTGCGAGCTTCTGGGCGGCTCGCTGTCGGGCAACGGCGCCACCGATCCCAAGCGCGGCCGCTTCGCCAACGGCATGCTCTCGTTCTACGTCGATCCCAAGGTGCTCGATCCCGCGGGCTTCTTCCCGCAGGACATCGCCAGGTACGTCGACTTCGTGAAGAGCTCCAGGCCCGCCGCGGCTGGGGCTGAGATCCTGGTGCCCGGTGAGCCGGAAGCGCGTATGCGCACCAAGCGGCTGGCCGACGGCGTGCCGCTGCCCGACGACACCTGGGCCGCCATCGTCGAGACGGCGCGCTCGGTCGGGCTCGACGAACGACGCATCCAGCAGGCGACGATGTAGCGCTGCTCTCTCAGCAGCTCGCTCGCAGTGGCAAGGCGGGTCGAGCGGTTGGTCAGGAGGTCGCCCCAGACCCAGTTGTGATGGCGGATGATGGCGGTCGCCACGAGGTGCGGCCGGTCGCTCTGCGTATGAGCATCGCTCACGGCGACGACGTTGTAATCGCGGGAGATGGCCGACCGGACAGTGGAGTCGACGCAGGAGTCGGTCGCCCAGCCGGTGATCAGGACGCGGTCTGGCGCACGGCGGTGCAGCGTCTCGTGAAGCGCGGTGCCGGCGAAGGAATCGTTCAGCGTCTTCTCGACGACGATGTCATCGGCCTGGCGGTCGAGCTCAGGCAGGAAAGCCCAGCCCTTGCTGCCCGGTTCGAAGCCGTCGCCCGCCTTGCCGCAATGCCTGATCCACACCACGACGCCACCGTGCCGTCGCACCATCGCGGCGAGGGCATTGATGCGCTGGATCACGCCCGCGAGATCGTGCTTGGGCAGGCCGTCGAGCAGGCCAACCTGCATGTCGACGACGATGAGGACGTCCCCCGACATCCTACCGGCCCGGCCTCTTCTTCAGCCGGTCGACGGCGCCCGCGACCGTATCGATGAAGGCCTGGGTGGCGACGTAGTCCTCGCGCAGCATGCGGCGCAGCGCCTGGATGCGCTCGCTGCTCGCCACCATGCCGGTCGCGACCTCGAGCTGGTAGGGATCCATGTCCCACAGCCGGATGACCAGTACCTCGTAGCCGAGGTCGAGCGCCCGATCGATCTGGCCGCGCAGCTCGGCGACCTGCCGCTCGTCGCTCCACTCGGGATGGCGCAGCACCTGTCCGGTGAAGCCGATCCACTTGAACTTGGGTTGCTTCTGCGGCGCGGGGCCGAGATTCGCGACGCCAGGGTCGTTGGTGCCCCAGTGCAGCGAGCCGTAGACCATCGCCCAGTCGAAATCGTGCATCAGCCAGACGGTGCGGTCGGGATCGGACTCCTTTTCCATGCGCTGGATGGCGCCCTCCCAGGCGCTGTCCAGGCCGCGCAGTGGGGCGATGCTCCAGATGTTGTAGGCAAACAGCAGCACGCTCAGTCCCGCCAGAGCCGTCAGCAGGCGGCCGCCGTAGCGGCGGTTCTCGCGTGCCGCGACCAGCACCACCGCCCAGCCGACCGTCAGCCAGGCCATGACGTTGATCTGCATCTGCGGGTCCTGCGGCTGGGCGTAGAGGTTGAACACCTCGCCGGCCACGAAGGTGACGCCGAAGATCGCCAACAGCGCGCGCGAGCGCGGGTCGTCCCAGTGGCGCCACAGGAAGGGCAGCGCGAAGAAGGCCACGGCCAGCATCCAGACCGTGGCGACCCAGCGCCAGATGTCCCAGCCCGGGATGCCGGGGATCGAGGCCACGCCGGCGCCCAGCAGGTAGCCGACCATGCCGTCCCACATGTAGCCGACCTTGGCCCAGGTGAAGCCGGCCCATACCGAGCGCACCGCCTTGCCGGTCCAGATCAGGTCGAACGCGCCGACGGCGCCTTCGTGGCCCTGCCAGGCCCAGGCGACGATCGCGGCCGTCGCCACCATGCCGACGAGGAACAGGGCGATCCAGCCGAGCCGCCGCTGCCAGTTGGGCTCGCACACCCAGAGCGCCACCAGCATGGCGGGCAGGGTGGGGAACATCAGGCGCCATTCCATCAGCCAGGCGAGCGAGAACAGGACGGACACCGCCACCACGCGCGCCGCGGTCGGCCGCGCCAGCCAGACGGCGCCCAGCGCCATGGCCGCCAGCAGCACCGTGTAGCTCGGCATGATGTCCTCGTTGATGATGGCGAGGAACATCACGAAGCTCGAGGCGAGGTGGAACCAAGCCGCCAGCAGCGCCACCAGCCGCACGCCCGTAAGGCTGCGGATCAGCAGGTAGATGATGCCGAGACCGAGGGCGCAGCTCGCGGCGTTGAGGATGGTCATCTGCCGCCGCGGATCGCCCGCGAACACGCCCAGGAAATCGAGCAGGCGGCAGAGCGCGCCGTAGAGCGGATAGAACAGGTAGTTCGAGGGGTAGAGCGGTGCCTTGGCCGGGTCGGTGACCCAGGGCCTGAGCTCCAGGCTCTTGAACACGCCGTTGCCCGTCAGCCCGCCCTGGGCATTGTCGAACCACAGCACGATGGCGATCAGCAGCGCGCCGCCCCCCAGGACGAGGAGGGCGAGGTCAGCGAGCGCGGTGGCGGTGGGATTGGAGCGGCGGGAAATACTTGAGGCGAAGACCAAGGGAGCGACCTGCCGGCTCCTGCCGGCCCTCCCTCTGTAACACACCGACCATGTGTACGCTCACGTCGTCCGGTCGAATTTTCGGCGGCGGCATGCGAAAATGTACGCTGGGACGCATTCCCGAGAATGGCGCCGTCCCACGGTGGCATCGATTGTGATGGCCCGGAGGTAGCTCCCGACGCCCTCTGACGGCAGCGCACGCCATCCGTGTCGGGTCTACGCCAGGAGCGCCTCGACGGCGGCGCGACGGACCTGGGCTGTCCCGGTGCCTTGGACGGCGGAAGCGCCGCACGCCAGGGCCAACCGCAGCGCGTCCTCGATGGTTCGTCGCCCGGCAAGGCCGAAGACCAGGCCGGCGAGAAAGCTGTCGCCCGCGCCGACACCGGTCCGTTCCGAAACGGCGAAGGCAGGCGAGTGGATGACCCGCTCCGCCGTGGCCAGGATTGCGCCGCCGGCGCCTAGAGTGAGGGCCACCATCTGGGCGGCGCCGGACTCGACCAGGTGTTTGGCTTGCGCCATTTGGCAGGGAAGGCTGCGCACTTCCTGGCCAGCAATCGTCTCCAACTCCGAGAGGCTGGGCTTCAGCAGGGTGACGCCATGCCCCAGCGACTGCTTCAGAGCGGCGCCGGAGGTATCCAGTGCGAATTTGGCGCCGCGTGCGCTGACGATGCCGGCCGCCTTGCCATAGAAGTCGGAAGGCGCCCCCGGCGGCAGGCTGCCGCTTGCCACCACCCAATCGGCTTCGACATCGCTGAGTGTCGCGAGAATGTTCGCGCAGTCCGACGAGGTGAGTTCCGGACCTTGCGGCACGAACCGGTACTCCTGTCCACTCGACTGGTCGCGCACGGTGACGCTGATGCGGCAGGCGCCCTGTATCTGGACGGCTTGCCACGGTACTTTGGCTTTCGTCAGCATTTCCTCGACGAAGCGTCCCGTGACGCCACCCGAAGCGAACAATGCCAGCGTTTCCCCGCCCAGTTCCGAAATGACGCGGGCGACGTTGATGCCGCCACCGCCCGCATCGTAGCGTTCTCCGAAGGTGCGAATTTTGTGACCGGGCTGCACCGACTTGGCTTGGGTCGCCAGGTCGACGGCAGGATTGACGGTAAGCGTCACAATGCGTGCGGGCATTCCATTTTCTCCACGGTCCGTTGCCGTCATTGCCTAGGGCAACGGCCCTCTCCGCTGGATGATCTGGGTCAAAGCGGCGGACGACAATTCGCGCGAGACACCGCCTCGCTCAGGCGCGTTTGATCTGGCTCATACCGTCCCCGGGTCGGATGAGGTTACCTTACCTCGATACAGGCGCCGGTTTGGCAAGAGCGACCGGATTGGGACGGTTATCATCATGGCTATTTCCGGTGGCGGCTCCGGCATCGGCAGGATGGTTCACGCGGCGACCCGCACGGCCGCGACTTGCGGCCTCGTTCTCCTGCTGTTGCCGGCACAGGCCTCTGCCGCAGCCGATATCCGCGCTCTGCCCTGCGATGTCGCCGAGCCGGATTCGTTGCAGATCAGCTGGACGGGGCCGTGCCAGGACGGCAGCTGGGATCTTGATCCCGAGACGGGGTGCCGGTTGTGGGACTGGCATCCCGATCCCGAGGATACGGCGACATGGTCGGGCGCCTGCCTGTCGGGGCGGAAGGAGGGTCGAGGCGCCGTTCAATGGTACGAGCACGGCCGGCCGATCGATCGCTTCGAGGGCGTCTTCCGACGCGGCAAGCGGGAAGGGGTTGGTCGCTATGACTGGGCGGCGGGCCAGCGCTACCAGGGTTCCTACGAGGCCGACTTGCCGAACGGGCAAGGCACCGTGACCATCGACGGTGCTCCCTTCGCCGGCATCTGGCGTCGCGGCTGCCTGGCGCATGGTGACAAGCGCATCGCCATCGGCGTTCCGCTGAGCACATGTGGCGGCGGCCGTCTCGCGGAGAACACCCGTTGAGCAAGGCACTGCCGCTCGACGCGGCCGCCGACTACGCCTCGCTGCTGCGGTGGCGAGGGTTGGCGGCGATCGCCTTTGCTTTCCTCGCCTTCTTCTGGCCCAGGCTCACCATGCTTGGTCTCGCGGCCCTGTGGGGCGGCTACTCCTTCGTCGATGGCGTTCTCGCGCTGACTGCCGCAATCCGCGCAAAGCCCGGCATGCCGCGGGCCTGGCTGAGTGTGATTGGAGCGGGCGGCGTTGCCTGTGCCGGCGCCGTGCTGGTTGCCCCCGAGGAGGTCGCCAGGCATCTGGTCGCGATCATTTCCACTTGGGCGATCCTCACCGGCACGACGCAGGTGTGGGCCGCGCTGAGGCTGCGCAAGGCCGTCGACGGAGGCTGGATCCTTGCCCTGGACGGAACCGGCGCGATTCTTTTCGGTGCGGCCTTGGCTGTCTGGCCGCGCCTGGAAATGGTGGCCTTGGTCTGGCTGGTCGGCTGGTTTGCGGCGCTGCTCGGGAGCCTCTTCCTGATCATGGGCCTTTGGCTCGCCAGGTCGCCCTGGGCACCCGGCGGTCGGTCTTCCGGCGCGTAGACGTCCGTCACTCCCTCGCGCGGACGACGAGCACCGGGCAGGGCGCGTGGCGCATGACGGCTTCGGCAACGCTGCCGACCAGGGCCCTCGTGATGCCCCGCCGACCGTGGCTGCCGATCACGATGAGGTCGGCCTGCCATTCCTTCGCAGCCTTGACGATTTCCGATCCAGGCGATCCCAGGGGGACGAACGCGATCGCGTGGGCGTCGGCTTGCAGGCGGGCGCGGAAATCCGCCACCAATCGCGCCGCATCCTGTCTGGCGGCGACAATGAGATCGTCCGCGGCGATGCCCGTTTCAGGGCCGAGGACCAGCGATGGATCGATGACATAGGTCAGGGCGACCTGGGCATGAAGCGAGCGCGCCAGTTCCATGCCCGCTTCGGCGGCGTGAACCGCGATCGGATCTTCGTCGATGGCGATAAGTATCTTCTGGAAGCTCATTCCGCCCTCCCGAATACAGGATCGTCTGCACGGCCGGAGACGCCATTGAGCTATATCAAGTCCGACGGCTCGGTGCCGCTTTGCATGCCTTCGCGTGGAATTCCACGACGCGTCCGCAGACGGGGTAGTGCGAAAATTCGTGTTTTCGGGACTTCCGGTTCGCTGCGCGCGCAACCACGAACTGTATGGGACTGACGCGCGAACAGGCTACTTAATCTTGATCTTGTCGCGTGCCGGCAACGCCACCGTCGGACCGGTGTTGATTGGCCGGAGCGCACATGAACGCACAGCCGCAGTCGCCGTCCTTCTCGCCTGTGGCAACGGCCGATCAGCCAATCGTGCCTAACGGCCGGCTGTATGGTCGCTGTGGCTCGGTGGGCGCCTTTGCTTCTTGCTTCGGTGCGCCGTTTTCATTGGGCGCACTGTGGGGTCCCATCCCAAGCTTTTCGCGAATGTCCGCTATCCGACGCTTCACAGAAGCCGCGTAAGGTGATCGATCCTGCTCTGATTTTGACTTGTCCATGGGTTCTCCTTCCAGGAGAACCTTGGACCATAGGCTCTTGCTGTCTTCCCGCGTGTTCACTCCGAGACAGACAGCTTTGCACCTCTGGCCGCCGGCTCCTCGTACAACGGCCAGGAATACACGGGCTCACTGATAACCTATCACTTCAACGTGCAGGGCCTGACGATCACGCCGCTTGCCTCGCTGCAGTACACCCATGTGAATCTAGGTGCCTACACAGAGAATACCGCCCCTGACATCAATCTCGTGGTGGCATCGCAGAGCTACGATTTCCTTCAATCCGGCCTGGGCGTGAAGTTGGCGGCGCCATTTGCCCTCGACGGCGGCGCTCTCGTTCCAACGGTGCATGCCAAGTGGTTCCATATGCTGGCCAACCCGACGCTGCAGAACACCGCATCGTTCGCGGCAGGCAGCTCGCAGTTCACGACGCCGGGGCTGGTGACGTCGGCCAACATGTTCAATGTCGGTGTGGGCCTGACTTTTCTGTCCTGCGGATGTACGGCGAAAACCTGGTCGGTCGAAGGCGTTTACGACTTCTATGCGAGGCCCGACAACTATTTCGCCCACGCCGGCATGGTGAGGTTCACCAGCCGATTCTGAACCGTTCGTCGCCGTTACTTGGCTTCTTCTTGGGCCAGGGCCTCGAGAGCCGGGCGAACGCCCCGAAACGATACCGATTGGCTGACGTCGCGGTCCGTTCCGTCGCGATAGTCGAGACGGGCAGGGTCCGTGCGCAAGCGCATTGCGTTCATCAGAGCCGGTGATAGCTCCGCGTCGGCGAAACACGCCCCGGCAACGCACCGTGACCACGTCAGAATTGTCGATGACGGTTGCTGGCCGTCGATAACCACACGTGGATTTGTCTTCAGCGCGACATTGGGTGGCAGCACGGCCGTGATCTGCAGAGGCCGGCCGGGGGCAACGCGGCCCACGGCGATTTGCGCCTGCGCGCCCGTCTCGCCGGGCTTCAAAATCACGAGTCCAAGCTCGCAGACACGTTGCGGCGGCGTAAGGTCGACTCTCCGATCACAGCGCAGCGTCCAGTCCCCGAACGTGGCTGTCGTCTGATCGGCAACTTGGGCGGACGACGTCTTGGCTGCGGGGGGCGCGGGGGGCGATTGGGCAATCACCGGATGGCCCGCAAGCAGAAGCCCGGACGCAGTCGTTGCCACGATCTTGCCGGTCAATGACATCGATGCCTCCTTGGGAATCCCAGGATGGTTGTCATCCGAGTGCGTCTCAAGTTGTGCACCACCTCAGCAGACCGATCAACGGCAACAACGCCGACCTTGGCCGCGAGCATTGCACACCGACGTCGCGCGGCGGGGAATAGAAGCCCACCTTCTCATCGTCCCGAATGCTCCAGTTCCGCATCGACCAAACCGATGTCGCGGCCGATGGCTTGCGCCCGCCGCCACGACTGCGGGCTGTCGATGCTTAGGCGATGCAGCTGGGCGATGAGTGTCGCCGCGGGCAGGAGACGGTCTTGGGCGATCACTGGCTCATGGTGCCGCAACGCCGCGCGGCGTGCCGGCTGGAGCGCGACAGGGTGCTGGCGATGGTGCGCAATCCGCGCCGCGCTGTTATCCGTCGATGGCCAAGCCCGACAGTCTCGCCGCGCTCGCGATGGCGATGATGCGAACGCTCCACGTTTCGACGGGCGGCCGGTTGGAGTGGCGCGGTATCGATCTGGTCGTGGTGCAGCCTGAGCATTTCGAGGCGCTGGAGTACGCGGTCGGCCAGCAATGGGTCGAAGTGTCGGCTGTATTGGACGCGGTTCGCCTCACAGCAGAAGGCCGTCGCGTCCTCATTCGGTGATGCCGGGCATATGATGACCGTTGCGGTGCCACCCGATGCGACGCCATCATGGGGACAACCAGCTAGTCACGATACAATTGGCGCCTGTAACAGAAGCGCCGCCCGGCTTGGGGCCCGGGCGGCGCTCTTGCTTCTGATACGGCAACGCCGTCTCTGGGGGAGAGTAGAAGCAATTCCCCAACGGCAGCCCACGGCACGAGTTGCTGACTTGGTCGTGACCGACTCGTGACACGCTGCGGCGATTAGAACGACTACAGGGTGAAACCATAACGTCCCGCGAAAGTTGTTCCGGCGGTGTGTGGCGTTGTATTGCGTCTGGGAAGGTGCCGGGCGGGTCGCCCGGCTTCCGAACAGACGATGTTCTTTGCTCGCCTGCTGGGTGCACTGGCTTCCGCCGACCGGCCCGTTCAAGATGCGAGGCCCGTACCTGGTTGGAAAGAACAGCCTTAAACTAAAACGACTGCAACCTTTTGTCGGTTGGCGCGTTTCGCTTCGCGCGAAAGCGGAGCGGATGGGGGCCAGTCCATGGCGAGTTCAATCGGTCCTGCGGACTCAGTACGCAGACTTCGCAGCATGTCAGCGAGGGCGAGACGCCTAGCAGCAACGGCCACGGTATCTGCCGAGGATGTCGTCGCCTTCAATCAGTTTGCGGCAGAACTGGATCGAGAGGCGGACAGACTAGAGGCACAACCCGGTTCGCGACTTGGAATGGCACTGCCTGCGGCCTCGATCACGCACGAGCAGCAGCAAGCACAGCAGCAGCAGCAGGCCACCGACAACGCACCCAGCGAGGATCGGAAGTCCATTTAGAGATGCTCGCCTGTTCCCGTCTCATGGGACGTTTTGGCAGCCAATTGTCTCGGATTGCCGCTCGGCCGCCACGCCGGGCCATGGATGTGCCACACGACGCGACCACTGCAGCCCCGGGCAGCGGTAGGAGGTGTGTAGCGCGTGCCGCTGCAGCGGAAACGCGCGGCGTGGCATTGGAGCGACGTTCTGAGCGCTGGGCGGATCGATGCTTCGCGATCGTACAGGTGACGCAGCGTCGACGCGACACGGCTGAAAGGCGACTTCATGCGGTCGGAACGGTAGCAGAACGCGTCCCCCAATCTTCCCCCAGTTTTCACGGCAAGTTGCGCCGGTTCGTTCACTTTCACGATGATTATGCATAGGCAGCATCGGCCGAGAAAAACGCGGGGAAAGGCTGCTATGCCGAGATTTTCGGTTGGCGCTCCCTACGGGATTCGAACCCGTGTTTCAGCCTTGAGAGGGCCGCGTCCTGGGCCTCTAGACGAAGGGAGCGAGGCCGGAAAACGCTTGATAGTCGAAGGGCCGCGCTGGCGCAACCCCAGCCATGCGGCCGACAATTTGCGATGACCGCGCGCCAAGCCTAAGCTTGGCCAACCCGCGCGGAGGATTCCCCATGGACATGCATATCGCCCAGGACGTGCCGCTGACCGGTATCGACCTCAATTCCCTGCCGCCTGCCGAAGGCGAGGCCATCCTGCGCCGCCAGCTCGCGGCGGCCTATCGCCTGGTCGACTATTTCGGCTGGACCGAGCTGATCTATGGCCATCTCACGGCGCGCGTGCCGGGCGACCAGCCGCACTTCCTGATCAATCCGTTCGGCCTCAACTACGACGAGGTCACGGCCTCGAACCTGGTGAAGATCGACCTCGACGGCAACAACGTGGGCGAGTCCAAGTACCCGGTCAACTACGCGGGCTTCGTCATCCACTCGGCCGTCCACATGGCCCATCAGGCGCGCCACAAGGTGGTGATGCATACCCACACCCGCGCCGGCATGGCGGTGTGCGCGGTGAAGGAGGGGCTGCTGTCGGTCTCGATGGCCTCCACCGCCTTCCACGGCAAGCTCTCCTATCACGACTACGAGGGCCCCAGCCTCGACCTCGACGAGCGCGGCCGGCTCCTGAACAACCTCGGCAACAACCAGGCGATGATGCTGCGCAACCACGGCATCCTGACGACGGGCCGCACCGTGCCCGAGGCGTTCATCCGGCTCTATCGCCTGGAACGCGCCTGCCAGATCCAGGTCGATGCCGGCGCCGCCGGCACGCTCAACATCCTGGGCGACAACCTGGCGGCCAAGTCGGGCGCCGACATGGACCGCTTCTCGGAGATGGAATCGGGCGGCCTCGGCGATCTCGAATTCGCCGCGCTCATCCGCAAGATCGACAAGATCGACACGAGCTGGCGGCACTGACGTCTAACGTTCCTCCCCTTCGCGGAGTCCGCGAAGGGGAGGTGTCCGCGAAGCGGACGGAGGGGTCATGAGCAACAACACTGCTGCTTATGACCCCTCCGTCGCCGTGTGACGGCGACACCTCCCCAGCTTCGCTGGGGAGGAATGATCACTTCCTGTAAAGCTCGCTCAGCGTCCCGCTCGGCCACTTGATGTCGGTGATGCGCCAGCCCATGCCGGTGCGCACCAGGTCGAGCGTGATCTCCGTGGGCTTGCCCTGGTTCTCGAAGCTCACCAGGCCGACCGCCTTGGGTCCGTCGGCCTTAACCGATATGGCGAGCTTGTCGATGTCCCAGTCCTGCGCATCGACGAAGGGGTCGCCGTCGAGCCTCGGCACCTCGCCGCGCCGCTTGGCCTCGCGCATGTCGGCCTCGATGGCGCGTGCGAGGTCGGGGGCGAAGAAGCGGTCGACCTGCCAGAACGGCTGGCCCTTGAAATCGTGATTCGGATAGGGCGTGTAGATGCCGCGCAGGAAGGCTTCCGGCGTCAGCGTCTCCTTCGGCCCCTGGCTCTGCGCCTGGGCCCACGCCTGGGTGGGCAGCGCGCCGAGGGCGGCGAGGATCAGGCGCCGGCTAGGCACGGAACGAACTCTGGGTGCCGTCGTACAGCACCTTGGCCGAGCGCTCGACAGCGGCCTGGTGCGCCGCCAGCGCGGCCTCGTCGAGGTCGCGCTTGGGCGCCGGATCGACGTCGAAATTGCCGTAGCGGTCGGTGCCGCGCACCAGCATCGCCGAGTCCCGCGCCTTGATCTGGCGAACATGCGGGGGGATGTAGCGGATGGCATAGCCGATGCGCCGGTCGGCCGTGGTGTTGGGGCCCGAGCCGTGCACGAGCAGCACGTGGTGCAGGGACATCTCGCCCGCCTTGAGCGGCACGTCGACGCCCTGGCCGTCGGGCACGTCGACGGCGATCTCCTGGCCGCGGGTCAGCAGGTTGTCGCTGGCGAACGTGTCGCGATGCTCGATCTGGTTCTTGAGATGGCTGCCCGGCCAGAACTTCATGGCGCCGCTCTCGACCGGCGCGTCGGCGAAGGCCACCCAGGCGGTGATGACGTCGTTGGTGCTGAGCCCCCAGTAGGTCGCGTCCTGGTGCCACGACACGAAGGACGGCGAGTGCGCCTCCTTGGTGAAGAAGGTCGTGCTCCAGCACAGGATGTCGGGCCCGATCACGTCCTCGACGGCGTCGAGGATCTTGGGGTGCCGCGCGAGCTCGTTGGCCCAGGTGAACAGGAGATGCGGCTTCTGGCGCATGTTGCCGCTGAGCGGCCCGCCCAGCGTGCGCTCGTTCGCCTCCAGCCGGTCGCGGTAGGACCGCGCCTCGGCCGTCGACAGCACGCCGACCGGGAAATGGAAACCGTCCCGGCGGTAGTTCGCCACCTGGGTGGCGGAGAGAACCTTGGGCATGGCCGAATCATAGCCGAGCCCGCTCCCGGAGCCACAGCAAATCGCAGGCCGGCCGATCAACATACGAAATTTCCGGTCCCCGGTTGCCGCCCTGGCCTGTAACGACGTGTGGGCTGCCCTCGTCTTTCCCGAGAGATCAGGAGGCGGGAATGGACAAGGGTTCGGTTTGGCATTGGCTGGTGGCTCTCGTTGTCTTTTGTGTGCCGATCCTGTTGCTGGTGCGGTATCGCCAGCCGCGGACTGCCGCCGTGGCGAAAGCGCCGCCCAAAGGCATAGGCGGGTGGCTTGCCCTGTTCGCCTTTCTCCTTTGCCTCGGCTTCATGAGAAGCGTCGCGGAACTTGTGCTCGGCCTGCCGGACTATTGGGCGGGCTTTCGGAATGAGGCCGCGCATGGTCCGCTCGTCGCCGTGGGCCTGCTGGCCCTTGCGGCGGTGGCCGTGCATCTCTGGGCCATCGTCGCGCTGTTCCGGAAGAAGAAGGCCTTCAGGACGGCCTGCGTGGCCCTGTGGGGTCTGATGTTGGCGACTCAACTCGCGCTGCTGTCGATGCTGACGGTGCCCGGCGTGACGCTCGAAATGATTCTTCCGGACGCAGAGATCGCCTTGTCGATCGCGGCCCTCGCCTTCATGGGCGTGTGGTGCTGGTATCTCAGCGTCTCGGTGCGCGTGAAGAACACCTTCGTCAATTAGGCTCAGAAGTACTTCCAGAAGACCACGATCGAGAGGGCGTAGATGGCGCAGATCAGGCCCGCGCCCAGCAGGTTGGCTCCCAGCACGTTGCCCTTGGGGAACATCCACCAGCCCATGCGGTTGGCCACCCACGGCACCATGAAGCCCGTCAGCGCGACGCTGAAGATGTTGCCGATGAACAGGTTGACGGCCCACGGCAGGTTGAGCTGGTTCTGCAGGATGGGCGTGCCGGCGAAGACGCCCCACAGGAAGACGATGGGGTAGAGCAGCAGCAGCACGATCATGTCCATCTTCCATACGGACAACGGGCCGCCGCCCTTCGACTCATCGCGAAACCACTGCTCGAAGCCGGTGCCCACGCGGGCGTGGAATTCCTCGGTGAGCGGCTCGGCCTCCTCGATCAGCTTCTTGCGCGCCGGCGAGTCGAGCCAGGCCTGGAGGTTGGCCTGGGTGTCGAAGCGCAGGATGGCGACGTAGTCCTCCTGGACGCCGGGCACGGGCGGTTCGAAGCGGTAGCCCTGCAGGCCCGGCGCCTTGGACTGAGCGGCGGCGATCTTGCGTTCCCAGGCGCGGTACTCGGCATCCTTGCCCGGCTTCACGTGGGTGCTGATGACGGCCGAGACCGGCGCGGGCTTCCGGCCGCCTTCGTCGTCGCGCACGATATGCACGTCGTCGCGGCCGATCAGGAACGGCGCCGCGCCCTCGATGCGGGTCTGGCGCTCGCTCGAGGCGAGCCAGCGCTGCGCGTCCTCCATGGTGTGGAAGCGCTGCAGGATGACCCAGTCTACCTGCAGCGGCGGGTTGGGCGGCATCAGCCGCTGCTCGACGAAGCCCGGGAAGCTCGAGACCATGTTGCTGGTCTCGCCCTGCCAGCGGGCGAAGTCCTCGGACCGCTCCGGCCGCACGCTGGTCTGCGTGACGATGCTGACGGTCATTTCGCCTTACCGAGCTTGCTGTACAGCCGGTCCGGCGTGAAGGGCAGGTGGGCGAAGCGAACGCCGGTGGCGTCGGCTAGCGCGTTGGACACCGCCGGCGCCACCGGGTTGATGCCGCATTCACCCTGGGATTTCGCCCCGAGCGGTCCGATCTCGTCGATCGTGTCGGCGAAGAAGATGTCGGTGTGCGGCGTGTCGGGGAAGGCCGGCACGCGGCAGTTGCGCAACTGCGGGTTCACCATGTGGCCGTCCTCGTGGACCATGTTCTCGATCAGCGCCCAGCCGTAGCCCATGGCGACCGCACCATCGAGCTGGCCGCGGCACTGCATGGGGTTGATCGGCCGTCCGATGTCGGCCGCGTGCACGCTCTGCAGGATGCGGAGCTCGCCGGTGACGCGATGCACCGCCAGCCGCACGCCCTGCACGTTGAAGGCGATGGTGCGCGGCGACAGGTAAGCCTTGCGGCTGACCGTGAAGCGGTGAGCGACCTTGGCGCCTTCGGCATGCAGCTCGGTGAGCGGGATGCGCTTGTTGCCGCAGATCACCGCATCCTTGTCGAGCCGGCACTGGGCGACCGGCGTCTTGGTGAAGCGCGATGCGAAGTCGAGGATGTCGGCCTTCATCGCCTCGGCGGTGATCATCACCGCCTTGCCCGCCACCACCGTGCCGGTGCTGGCGAAGGTGCCGGTGTCGTAGGGCGTGCGGTCGGTGTCGGCATTGATGATGTCGATGTCGGCGGCGCGCACGCCCATCACGGAGGCCGCCATCTGCTTGTGCGCCGTGGTGATGCCGTTGCCCATCTCCGACGAACCGCAGGCGAGGTGATAGGTGCCGTCGGACAGCAGCTTCATCTCCGCCCCCGAGCGGTGCTCGGTTGGCGGGCCGCATTCGAGCATGGCGAGCGCCGCGCCCGTACCCTCGAGCCAGTCGTCGCCCTCGGGCTTCTTCGCCTTGTTGCCCGCCTTCAGCTCGCGCTCGACGATCTCCAGGCACTGGTCGATGCCGTGGCTGCCGAAGCTCGCATCGCTCGGCTCCTTCCAGATCGATTCGACGTTGTCGCCCGGGCGCACGACGTTCTTGCGCCGGATCTCGAACGGGTCGAGCCCCAGGACCTTGGCCAGCTCGTCCATGGCGCATTCCATGGCGAAGGTGGTCTGCGAGGCGCCGTAGCCGCGGAAGCCGCCGCCCGGGATCATGTTGGTGTAGACGACGCGGCCGATGCCCTTCTTGTTGGCGCAGCGATAGGCCGCGAACGGGCTCGCCATGGCGGCGGCCAGGGTCTCGCTGGCGTGGTTGCCGTAGGCGCCGGTGTTGGACACGACCTGGACGTCGAGTGCGGTCAGCGTGCCGTCCTTCCTGGCGCCGATCTTGACCTTGGTCGTCATCTGGTGCCGCGTCGTGGCGCCGATGAACTCGTCCTCACGGGTCCATTCCCATTTCACCGGGCGGCCGTTGAGCTTCATGGTGGCGAACAGCGGCAGGTCTTCCGACACCATTTCCTGCTTGCCGCCGAAGCCGCCGCCGACACGCTCGGTGAAGACGTGGATCTGGCTCGCCGGCACGCCCATCAGGTAGGCGAGCTTGGTGCGCGCCGCGAACGGGCCTTGCGAGCTGGTGCGCACATGCCAGCGGTTGTCCTTGCCCTTGTAGGCGATCGAGCCGTGGGTCTCGAGATGGACGTGCTGCACGCGCGAGGTCGAGTAGGTGTTCTCGTGGACGACGTCGGCTTCCTTGAAACCCTTCGCCACGTCGCCGATCTCGCCCTGCAGGGTGCAGAAGATGTTGCCGTTGTCGGTGACGACCTCGCTCTTGTCGTGGAGGATCGGCGCGCCGGGTTCCATGGCGGCCACCGGATCGAACACCGTCGGCAGGATTTCGTAGTCGATGACGACGGCGCGCACGCCGGCCTCGGCCGCCGCCTCGGTCTCGCCGATCACCGCGACCAGCCGCTGGCCGACGAAGCGGGCGACGTTGTCGAGCATGTAGGTGTCGTCGGGATCGACGAGATGGTCCTCGTGCAGCGCCGTGCTGTAGAGCCGGCGCGGCACGTCTTCCCAGGTATAGACCGCGACGACGCCGGGGACGGCGAGCGCCTTGCTCTTGTCGATCTTCCTGAGGCGGGCGTGGGCATGCGGCGAGCGCAGCACCTTGAGGTGCAGCATTCCCTCCATCGCGATGTCCATCGTGTAGTGCGCCTTGCCCGTCAGGATGGCGTCGGTGAAGGGGTTGGCCAGGCTGGCGCCGAGCGCCTTGCCGGCCACGTCGTCCTCGATGTTCTTCTTGCCGTCCAGCGCATCGACGATCGAGCGGTAGCCGGTGCAGCGGCAGATGTTGCCCTTGAGCGCGTGCGCCAGGTCGGTCTTGTGGACCTCCGCGAACGCCGCCGAGGCCGTCGTCATCATCATGCCGGCGGCGCAGTAGCCGCACTGGAAGGCCTGGGCGTCATGGAAGGCCTGCTGGATGGGGTGCAGCTTGCCGTTCTGCGAGAGGCCTTCGACGGTGGTGATCTTCCTGCCCTCGCCGCGGAAGGCCGGCACCAGGCAGGAGTGGAAGGGATGACCGTCCAGCCACACCGTGCAGGCGCCACAGTCGCCGGCATCGCAGCCCTTCTTGACCCCGAACACCTCGAGGTCGCGCAGGAATGTGCGCAGGCACTGGCCAGGCTTGGGTTCGGCCGAATAGAGACGGCCATTGACCTCGTACTTGCTCATGACAGCTCCGCGCGAATCTGTTCGGCCAGGTAGTGGGTGACGTGGCGCTTGTAGGGCGCCGAGCCATGGACGTCGCTGAACCAGGCGTCGGGCGGCAGGCGCCTGTCGATCGCCTGGCGCAGCTCGGTGGCCGACGGCGTCTTCTTGAAGCGCAGATGCACCGGACGCGGCGTCGCGGCACTGACGGTCAGCAGGAAATCCTCGCCGTTGTCGTTGACGGTGGCGATGATCAGCGCCGCCGAGCGGCCGAGATGGGTGAGCGACACCTGCCGGATGGCGTAGCGCTTGGTGAGCGCCGAGGTCGGCAGCAGGATCGAGCGCAACAGCTCGCCCTTCTGCAGGACGTTGGTGTGCATGCCGGTCACGAAGTCGACGACCGGCACCTGGCGCGGCTTGCCGTTCTGCGGCCACAGGGTGCAGATGCCCTCCAGGGCCGCGGTCAGCGAGATCATGGCGCCGGCCGGCAGGGACATGACGACGTTGCCGCCGACGGTCGCCGCGTTCCAGATCTTGAACGACATCAGGAAGCAGTCGATCGCCTTGTCGAACAGCGGCACGGCCTGCCATTCGGCCGGGCCCTTGAAGTCGTGCAGATCGACGATCTTGCAGGTCGCCGCGATCTCCAGCCCTTGGGGCGTCACGGTGAGCGGCGGCCAGCCGAACTGCTGGAGGTCGACCAGCGTGTCCGTGCTCACCTGTGGCTCGGAGAACAGCCAGGTGCCGCCTCCCAGGAAGGCGTGGCCGTCGCGCCATTCGATGTCCTCGAACGACTTGGGCCGCTTCACCTCGACAATCGTATTGAGATTCATGCCATCCCTCTCGCGCAGTCGTTTCTTGTGGGGGCGGGCGATGGCGCCCGCCCCGTCTGGGTGTCGATGCCTACTTCAGGTCGTCGAGCGACGTCGGGCCGGTGCCCGTCGTGACCAGCGTCGGCCATTGCTTGGAGCCGAACGGCACGGCAGGCGGCAGGAAGGGCTGCTTACCGCGGCGCTGCATCTCGGAGATGATGGTCTTGCGGCCGTCGCCCCCCATCAGCTCGTAGTCCATGATCTTGTAGTTGCCGAAGAACAGCTCGCCGACCGAACGGTCGCCGATGATGCGGGTCATCGCGACCAGCATGTCCTCGGGCGTGGTGGTGAAGCCCATCGTCTCGATCAGCATCAGCCGGTCGTTGATCGCCTCGGGACCGAAATACTGGGCGAGCACCGAGAACAGCACGTTGTTCTGGCGCGCCACGTAGATCGTGTTCGAGGCGGCATAGGTCCTGGCCATCTCGGGGCCGAGCATCGCCGACCACTCGTCCATCACGCCCATCCAGTGCTTGACCTGGGTGGAAGCCGCCCAGTTGATGATCAGCTTGATGTTCGGCGCCTGCTTCTTGGCGAAGGCGAGCAGGGGCTCGAGCGTGACCACGCCCTTGGCCAGGCAGTCGTCCATGTAGGCGACGTTGGTGGCCAGGATCTCCTTCACCGCGGGCTTCCAGTCGGCCTGGATGTCGTTCGAGGCTTCGAGGCCGTCGAGCGCGGTCTTCATCTGCGTGCGATAGGCCGCCATCGGCGCGACCCAGCGCTTGTCGTTGGCGTTGTTGACCGACGGGATGACGACCTGGCTGATCGCCATGGTGCTGTGTCCGGTCGACTTCAGGATCTGGTAGACCTTGGGCACCGACGGCGCGGTGATCGGCGCCTGGCCGGGCCGGAACAGCATCAGATTGCCGCCCTGGTTGGAGAACATCGCCAGGATGATGGGATGCTTGGCCAGGATGTTGCGGCGGTAGATGTTCGAGGCCCTGTCGTAGAGCGTGAACATGCCGAGATCGAGCTGCAGGAGGTCGCGCGTGGAGACGTCGCTCGGGTTCGACGCCGTGTTGCCCGAGATGTTGGCGAGATAGTCGGGAAGGGTGGTCGGCGCCTGCGCCGACGCCGTCCCGGCGGCAAGGCCGGCCGCCAGGATCCCCGCGGCGGCGGTCAAAAGTCGTCTTTTCATCAGTCCTCCATTCGAGGCCCACGATGGGCCGTCTGCATGATCGATAAGCATCAGAAGAGCACGGTGAGTCGCAGCGTCGTCGCCAGCGCTCCGGGCAGTGTAGGTGACAGGCCCGGCGTCGGTATGTAGGAAACGGTCGGCTGCAGGAAGACCGAGGCGAAGAGATGCGCCTGGTAGTAGGCCTGGAACATCAGCTCGTACGGCCGCTGGAACAGGTTCGGGTTCATCTTCGACAGGCCGACACCGAAGCCCATCGAATCGGAGGCGCGACCGCCGATCAGGCCGAAGCCGGTGATGCCGCCGCCGTAGTACTGGCTCATCGGCAGCGTCTGCGAGGCATTGGCGCCCAACTGGTAGAAGACGGAGATCGACGAGTTGTGCACGCTCGGATTGACGCCATAAGCCACGCGTTGTGAACCGAACAGGTAGAAGCCGCCGGTACCGTCCTCGGTGACGCCGCCGAACGACAGGATGCCGGTCTGCCGCCACAGGCCGACGGCGAACTGGCCGGGATGGTTGCCCTCGCCGAGCAGCCAGTTGACGCCGACCTCGCCGATATTGAACCAGTAACCGTTGAACATCGGCGGATTGATGCCGGTCTGGACGCCGCGTGCGCGATTGCCGTCGTAGACGCCGAGATTGACGTAGAAGGATTTGGTCGGCGTGAAATTGACCGTCACGCCGTTGCCCGGGTTGTAGAAGCCCATCATCGCGCCGATCATCGAGGGGTTCACGAAGACCGGGGAAAAGAGCAGGGCGGTCACGGCCGGAATGTTCTGGTCCGGATCGGCGAGCGCGATGGACCGCGAGACGTTGCCGAAATCGTAGGACGGCATGCTTCGCCCGATCCGCATCGACAGCACCTCCGGCACCATCTCCTGCCGGTACCAGGCCTCGAGGAGCTCGGTGCGGTTGAGCGGCGGCAGGCTGACGATGCTGTTGTAGCCCGCGATGCTGCCCGCCTGCTCGTTGGTCTCGCCGCCGTTGAACTGCAGGAACTGGACGCCGAACGACGCGCCGCGCCAGCCGACGAGCTTCTCGGCCTGGACATTGAGGCCGAGGACCAGGGCCTGGTTGTTGGTCCAACCACCGGGCTGGGCGCCGCCGGCAACCAGGGCGTTGGTGTCGGCGAGCCACATGCCGCCGAGCTTGACGCCCCACTCGTCCTTCAGTCCGAGCGTGCGGCCGAGCCAACCGGTGCCCGTGATCCCGACGTCCGTTGCCGCCGGATTGCCGCTGACGGAGACGACCTTCTCGAGTGGCTTGGGCGTGGCGGCCGTGTCCGGCGTCTGCTGGGCGAGCGCGCCACTGACCACGGCCAGGAGCGCCATCAAGCAGGATGCCCCCAACCGCGCCAGCCGCCGGCCGCCACCGCCCCCAATGCGATGGCGGCCGGACAACCTCTCCCCAAACGTCACCCCAATTGCCATGCCTCGCCCCGGAGCCTGCACGACCTCCCACGAACTCGCCGGCAGGATGCAGCATGTTCGTGCATGAGGCGTGCTTTGGCGCGTCAAGAAAAGATCAAGATTTGGTAAAGACCGGTGTGCAACGAGCGCTGTCGGAGGGCGCTTCGGCTGGCTAAAGCTGCATTTACAGGACGTTGGCGTGCAGACGGCAGGCGACTGGCCGGCTAGGATGCGGACATCGGGAAAAAGACTCAAGATTGGGCGAAGCCGCTGGGGCATGTCGGTATACGCGTTCGGTCCTTTCATCCTTGATCCCCGTGAGCGTCGCCTGACGCGCGACGGCCACCGGCTGGCCGTTCCGGGCAAGGCTTGGCGGATCCTGGTGATCCTGGCTGAGGCCGGTGGCCGTCTGGTTCCTCATGAGACGCTGCGCGCCGAGCTGTGGCCCAACGTCGTGGTCGAGGACCGCACGCTCACAGTCCATGTGTCGACCCTGCGCAAGGCGCTGGCCAACGGCTCGCCAGCCGAGATCATCGAGACCGTGCCGCGTGCCGGCTATCGCCTGGCCCTGCCGGTGCGGCTCCTGTCGCCAGCCGACGCCGCCGCGCCGATCGCCGAAGCCGCGACCCTTGCCGTGCGGCCCTTCGCGACGAGCGACCTGATCGCCGCCGACAGCTATCTCGGGGTCGGTATCGCCGACGCGGTGAGCACGGCGCTGGGCACGGTGCCTGGCCTTGCCGTGTCACCGGTCGATGTCGCCAACGACCTGGCCGGCGCGCTATTGCCGGCTGAATACGCCTTAGGGAAGCTCGGCGCGAAGACCGCCGTCATCGTCAACGACAAGCAGAAGCAGCCTGCTGCCTCTTCTTCTTCTTCTTCTTCTTCTTCTTCTTCCTCCTCCTCCTCCTCCTCCTCCTCTTCCTCTTCCTCCTCCTCGACTTCCTTCTCAGTTGCTACAGACACCTTTCTTTTCCTCCTTCTCCTCTTCTTCCTCTTCTCTTCTCCTTCTTCTTCTTCTCCACCTTCTTCCTCCTCAGCCAACTTCTTAGCCCATTCCTCATCGTCGATCGTCTTGCGCTCTCGACGCTTCCTGGGTGAAGGTGTTGTGGTAGGTGTCGCCGTACTTGATGAGGACCACATCACACACATCATTGTTGACGAGTTTCAAGACTTGCCAGGGATACGTGCAGACTTGGTCCTAGCGCTTTTGACTCGTCTTAATGACGGTACCGGTGATCAAGTTGGATTTACAGTACTTGGTGATCCAGCACAGGCAATCTATAGATTTTCGGAGCGAGCTTCCGGCAATACGATGCCTGTAGATCCCTGGCTGAAATTGAAGCGTGGCTTTGCAGACGGTCTGAAGGAAATCGAACTGACTCGTAACCATCGCGCTACGCCTGTACTCGCGACGCAGACGGAGCTCTTACGAAGCGTTCTCCGTAATGATGAGCTTGATGGTAAGGAAAAGCTGCAAGCAGTCAGAGATCATCTAGCATCTTTGCCAATGAAGGAGTCTGGAGCAA
>LNAP01001956.1_pt1 | contig 21211 bp, 16 predicted proteins | sample 602601 | NCBI WGS metagenome assembly LNAP01 (sample SAMN02440304, study PRJNA202911) | soil metagenome | biome: Subtropical and temperate rainforests or woodlands; isolation source: soil samples (1 kg each in a 20% v/v slurry with milli Q water) were... ...
CAGGCGTGGCCAAGGTCCTGCTGGCCGACGCGCCGCAGCTGGCCGACGGCCTGGCCGAGAACGTCGCCGCCCAAGTGCTGGCCGTGGCCTCGGGCTACAGCCACATCCTGTTCCCGGCGACCGCCTCGGGCAAGAACGTGGCCCCGCGCGTGGCTGCCAAGCTGGACGTGGCGCAGATCTCCGACATCATCGGCGTGGAATCCGCCGATACCTTCCAGCGCCCGATCTACGCCGGCAACGCGATTGCCACGGTGCAGTCGGCCGACGCCGTCAAGGTCATCACCGTGCGCACCACCGGCTTTGACGCCGTGGCCGCGCAGGGCGGTTCCGCCGCGGTGGAAGAAATCGCCGCCGTCGCCGATTCGGGCCTGTCCACGTTTGTGGGCCGCGAAGTCGCCAAGAGCGACCGTCCGGAACTGGCCGGCGCGCGCGTCGTCGTCTCCGGCGGCCGCGGCCTGGGCAGCGCCGAGAACTTCAAGATCCTGGATCCTCTGGCCGACAAGCTGGGCGCAGCACTCGGCGCCTCGCGCGCCGCGGTCGACGCGGGCTACGCCCCTAACGACTGGCAAGTCGGCCAGACCGGCAAGATCGTCGCGCCGCAGCTGTACGTGGCGGTTGGTATCTCGGGCGCCATCCAGCATCTGGCCGGCATGAAGGATTCGAAGGTCATCGTGGCCATCAACAAGGATCCGGAAGCGCCGATCTTCGGCGTGGCCGATTATGGCCTGGTGGGCGATCTGTTCCAGGTCGTACCCGAACTGACCGGCGCGCTGTAAACCATACCGCGCTGTTGTATTGAAGGCCCGCCAGCTTTGCGCTGGCGGGCCTTTTTATTTGACGTCAGGATCACACAAGCTTTAATTTCAATATTCCAAATCTTTTGATTTCTCGAAAGATTCTGATAATGTGTTCCGCGCGCAGCTAGATACGCGCAAGTGCTCGACCTGTACAGAACGAAGGAGATTCGGGATGGAATGGTTCTTTGACACTCTGCGAAAATATCCGGAACTTGCGGTGTTCCTTACCCTCGGTCTTGGGTACTGGATAGGCGCCAAGAAGATTTTCGGATTCAATCTGGGAGCCGTGACTGGCACGCTGCTGGTAGGCGTGCTGGTGGGACAGCTCAATATCACGATCGCTCCCGTCCTCAAGCAGGTTTTCTTCCTGCTCTTCCTGTTTGGTCTGGGTTACGGCGTCGGACCGCAGTTCTTCCGCGGCATGAAAAGCGATGGCCTGCCGCAGGTCATCTTCGCCGTCATTCTGTGCGTGATCTGCCTGTTGGTGACGTGGGCGACAGCGGTGGGCTTCGGCTTCGATGCCGGCACCGGCGCAGGCCTGCTGTCCGGAGCGCAGACCATTTCCGCCGTCATGGGCGTGGCGACGGACACCATCAACGGCTTGAACATCGACGCCACCACCAAGAAGCAATGGATCGACAGCATTCCGGTCGCCTACGCGGTCTGCTATATCTTCGGCACGGTGGGCAGCGCCTGGTTGCTGGCCTCGCTGGGTCCGAAGCTGATGCGCGTGGACATCGTCAAGGAGTGCCAGGAATACGAAGCCAAGATGTCCGGCGGCGCCGACTCGATGGAACTGTCCGGCTACCGCAAGTTCATCGCGCGCGCCTACAAGCTGGACCGGCCGGATTTCGTCGGCAAGACCGTGGGAGAGCTGGAATCCCGCTTTGTCGAAGCGCGCGTGTTCGTGGAACGCATCCGGCGCGGCGACCAGATCCTCGACAGCGATGCCAAGACGGTGCTGCAGCAGGGCGACGTGCTGGGCGTGACCGGCAGGCATGACGCGCTGGTCACGCAGGCCGCCGGCATCATCGGCACCGAGGTCGAAGACCGAGACCTGATCAGCATGCCCGCCGAAGTCGTCGAGGTCGTGCTGACCAACAAGAACATCGCCGGCAAGACCATCAAGGAAATCGCGGATAGCGAAGCGGGCCGCGAGCTGGGACGCGGCGTATTCCTGCGCAAGGTTGTGCGCGGCGGCCACGACATGCCGATCAACTGGGGCCTGAAGCTCGACCGCGGCGACCGGCTGTTCGTGCTGGGCGCCAAGCGCGACGTCGAGCGCGTGGTCGGCAGGCTGGGCTATGTGGACCGCGCCACCAGCCAGACCGACATGGTCTTCGTCGGATTCGGCATCCTGCTGGGCGGCCTGTTCGGCTCTCTGGTGCTGACCGTGAGCGGCATTCCCGTGACTCTCTCGACCTCCGGCGGCGCGCTGATTTCCGGCTTGATATTCGGCTATCTGCGCTCGGTGCATCCGACCTTCGGCCGGGTGCCGGAACCGGTGCACTGGTTCCTGACATCCGTGGGGCTTACGACCTTTGTCGCGGTCGTGGGCATATCGTCCGGGCCAGGATTCGTCCAGGGTTTCCAGCAATTGGGAGCCAAGCTCTTCATCGCCGGCATCATCGCCACCAGCGTGCCGATGATCGTGGGCGTACTGCTCGCGCGGTATGTCTTCAAGTTCCATCCCGCCATCGCGCTGGGAGTCTGCGCCGGCGCCCGGACCACTACCGCGGCCATCGGCCAGATCACCGAAACGGCGAAGAGCCAGGTGCCCGCCCTGGGCTACACGGTGCCCTACGCCATCGGCAATACCCTGCTCATCATCTGGGGGATTGTCATCGTCATGCTCATGTCCTAGAAGGACGCCCCGCAAGCCCCACGGGCTCGCGGAGCGTTCAGCAAGCGCGCGCCGGCACCGCCGGCAGCGCCCGCCTAGCGCCTGTCACCACGCAAACCAGGAGTACTGAACAATGGCTTCCACCGCGCCTCTTACCGTCAGTCTGGCCTCGACCTTGAAAACCACCCGTTCGCGCCAGCGCGACCTGGAACAGCTTTCTCCGTTTGAACTGAAGGACTATCTGATCACGCTGGCCAAGGACAACCAGCAAACCGCCGCGCTCACCATGTTGAACGCCGGCCGCGGCAACCCGAACTGGATCGCCACCGAACCGCGCGACGCCTTCTTCCTGATGGGCCAATTCGCAATGAAGGAGGCGCGCCGCGTGCGCGACGAATCGATCCTGGCGGGCATGCCGGCCAGGAAGGGCTGCGCCGATCGTATGCGCAAGTTCCTGTCCAAGCACAAAGGCATGGACGGCTACGATTTTCTGGTTGGCGTGCTGGAATACGGGGTCAAGGTCAAAGGTTTTGATCCCGACGCATGGATCCATGAATTGACGGACAGCATCATCGGCGACAACTATCCCGTGCCGCCGCGCGCGCTGGTCCATCTTGAACAGATCGTGCACGATTACCTGATCAAGGAAATGTGCGACGGCCGTCCGCCCAAGGGCAAGTTCGACCTGTTCCCGGTCGAAGGCGGCACGGCGGCCATGTGCTACATCTTCGATTCGCTGATGCAGAACGGCTTGCTGAAGCAGGGCGACACCATTGCGCTGTTCCTGCCGACCTTCACACCCTACATCGAGATCGCGCATCTGGAGCGCTTCCAGTTCAAGATCGTGCCGATCAACGCCAGCAGCTTGCGGGCCGACGGTACCCATGACTGGCACTATCCGGCGTCCGAAATCGCCAAGCTGGAAAATCCCAAGATCAAGCTGGCGGTCACCGTCAATCCCAGCAACCCGCCGTCGGTGGCGTTCAACCCGGTCGAGATGAAGCAGATCGTGCGCCTGATCCGCAAGAACCCGGACCTGGTGCTGGTGACGGACGACGTGTACGGCACCTTCGTGCCGAACTTCCGCTCGCTGATGGCCGAGGTGCCGCACAACACGATCTGCGTGTATTCGTTCTCCAAGAATTTCGGCTGCACGGGATGGCGCCTGGGCGTGATCGCGACCCATGAAAAGAACACCATGGACCGCCGCATCGCCGAATTGCCCGCATCCTGGAAGCAGCGCTTGAACAAGCGCTACGGCGCCATGACGATGGAGCCCGAAAAGCTCAAGTTCATCGACCGGCTGGTGGCCGACAGCCGCAATGTCGCGCTGAACCACACCGCGGGCCTGTCCCTGCCCCAGCAGGTGCAGATGGGCTTTTTCGCGCTGTCGCACCTGATGGACCTGAAAGACTCCTACAAGCACCTGACGATGAAGATCGTGCGCGCGCGGCGCGATGCGCTGTGGCGCGGCCTGGGCATCCCCATGCCGCCCGAAGATCCGATGCGCGCCTGGTACTACGTCGAGCTGGATTTCATGGTCTGGGCCAAGATCACGTATGGCGACGCGTTCTGCAAGTACATGATGTCCAACTATGAGCCGGTCGACTTCCTGTTCCGCCTGGCGGAGAAGTCCGGCGTGGTGCTGATGGACGGCGGCGGTTTCGGCGGCCCGCCCTGGTCGATCCGTGTGTCGCTGGCGAACCTGGACGACGGCGATTACGCCAAGATCGGCAAGCACATGGTCGAAGCCGCGACCGAGTACGTCGAGGCGTGGAAGGCCGGCGAACTGGTGCGTTCGGGCCCGAAGGCGGGTAAGGGGCAGACGGTGAAGGCGCCTGCGGCCAAGCGCAAGGCGGCGGGTAAGACCGCGACTGCCAAGAAGGCGGTGAAGAAGGCAGTGAAGAAGGCCGGCACGGCGGTGAAGTCCGCCAAGAAGGCCGCGACGCGCAAGTAGGCAGGCCACGCAGCAACCTCCAGGGCGACATGACGACATGACTTGCACGGTCGGGTTTTTCAATAGCGTTCCCATCGCAGTGCTGTTCGTGACGGTGGGGTTGGGATACCTGATCGGCAAGCTCAAAGTCGGGCCGATCCAGCTGGGCGGAGTGTGCGGAACACTCATCGTCGCCCTGCTGATCGGCCAGACCGGTTGCCAGATGCGCGGCGACCTGAAGGAAGTCGCGTTCGCCCTGTTCATCTTCGCAATGGGGTATTCGGGCGGGCCGCAGTTCTTTGCCAACCTGAACCGCTCCAGCCTGCGGTACATCGCGCTGCCTCTCATCGAAGCCTTGCTGGTGCTGACGATCGTGCTGACAGCGGTGCCGCTGTTCGGCCTGGATGCAGGCACTGCGGCGGGCCTGGCGGCCGGCGCGGCCACCGAGTCGGCCGTGGTCGGCACTGCCGCCGAGGCGCTCAAGCATCTGGGCCTGGCGGATGCCGACGTTCAGCGGATGGAAGCCAATATCGCCACGGCCTACACGCTGACCTATCTGGTGGGTCTCATCAGCATCGTGTTTTTCACCAGCCAGATCGCGCCGGCGCTGCTGCGCATGAATCTGCGCGAAGCTTCCAAGGCGCTTGAGGAAAAGCTGGGCGTGGCGGCCGGCGACGGCGAGGAAGCGACCCTGTCCACGCTGCCGCGGCTGGTGGGACGCTCGCACGTGGTCAAGGACGCGGATGGCAAAAGCGTGGCCGAGGTCGAGGCCGCGCTTGGCGGGCGCACGGTCATCAGCCGCATCCTGCGCAATGGCGAGGCGGTGGACGCCACGCCGGACGACCTGCTGGCCACCGGCGACATCGTGGTGGTGCTGGGCTTGCGAGGCTTCGCGCTGCGCGCGAGCTCGGTCGTGGGACCCGAGATCCAGTTGCCGGAAGCGCATGCCGACGACCTGCAGCTCAGCGAACTGGCCGTCATCGTCAACAAGAAGGCCGTCAACGGCCATACCGTCGGCGAACTGGCGAAGCGACCGAACGCCCGCCGGGCGCGCGGCGTCTTCCTGCAATCCATCGTGCGCTCGGGCCATTCATTGCCGATTACGCTGTCCACCGTGGTGCAGTACGGCGACCTGGTCACGCTGGTCGGCGCCGAGCCTGAATTGTCCGAGGCTGGCGCGGCCCTGGGCAACGAGCTGCGGCGCAGCGGCGTGACCGACCTGGTGTTCCTGGCTTTCGGCATCCTCGTGGGCCTGATGATCGGCAGCCTGAGCGCGCGCCTCTGGGGCATTCCCGTGTCGCTGGGCAGCGGCGGCGGGGCGCTGGTCAGCGGCCTGGTCTGCGGTTGGATCAACGCCAAGCGGCCCGCGATCGGCCATATGCCGGACCATGCCGTGCAGTTGTTGAAGGACCTGGGGCTGGCGGTATTCGTGGCTTGCGTCGGCTTGTCGGCGGGGCCGGAGGCGATTGCGCTGATCCGGGAACACGGCGCGGTGCTGCCGCTCATAGGCCTGCTGGTTTCCTTGGGGCCGGCGTGCCTGTCGCTCTGGCTGGGCCACAAGATCCTGAAGATCGAGGGCCCTCTGCTGGTCGGCGCCATCGCGGGCCAGCATGTCAGCACCCCGGCCATCAGCGCCATCCTGACATCCAGCGGCAGTTCCGTGCCGCTACTCGGCTACACGGTGACGTATGCCATCGCCAACGTGCTGCTGCCGGTGCTGGGTCCCATCATTGTGTCGCTGGCGCATCATCTGGCTTAGCGCGAGCCCTGTCGTAGCAGCGCGCATCCCTGCCAGGTCTGATCGTCGATCAGGCGCTCTATTTCGTCCTTGCACAGATCGATGACCCGGCTTACCGCCGGCGTGGGAGGCAGGCTCTCGCTGGCGCAGAGCACCAGTTCACGCGACAGGGTTTCGTCCAGTGCGTGCGCCACGATCGATCCTTCCGCGATTTCAGGTTGAGCAGCCGAGGACGGCAGTATCGTGGCCGCCATTCCGCTGCGCACCGCCGGGACGAGGATCGCCGACGTACTCGCTTCGGCGAACAGATTGCAGGTCAGACCTGCCGTCAGAAAGGCATGGTCCAGGCGCGCGCGCAGCGTATTGGGGAGGCTGGGCAGGACCAGCGGCAAGGCGGCGAAGTCCGCAATGGCCAGGATACGGCGCGGCAGCGTCACGCTGGCGTGGGCCAGAAGGAACAGGCTTTCCCGCAGCAGCGGCGTGCGCAGCAGGCCCTGGATCGGTTGCTGGTCCGGCGACAAGGAAAAATCAATGCGCCCCTGCAGGACCAGCTTGGTCAGGTCCGCGCTGGGCACGTCGACGATTTCCAGCACCACCGAGGGCAGTTCCGCCTTGGCGCGGCGCATCAGCGGCAAGGCCAGCATGCGGGCGGTGCTGGAGGCCAGCCCGATCGATACCGTGCCGGTGACCTGATCCGTGGTCTTGGAGAGCAGGCTGCGGGTGCTGTCGACCTGGCGCAGAATGGTTTGCGCATGCCGGTACAGCAGCAGGCCTTCCGCGGTGGGCTGCGCGCCCTTGACGCCCCGCACCAGCAACGAGACGCCCAGGCTTTCCTCCAGCAGCGCCATCTGTTGGCTCAGCGCCGGCTGCGCGACGTGCAGGCTTGCGGCTGCGCGGGTCATGTTGCGCATTTCAACGACACGGACGAAGTACTTGAGTTGGCGCAGATTCATTGAATAAGAGAATCTTATGGATGGATCGGAAAATAGTATTTTCGGTGCTCTCGAGGTGCTGCCTAGAATGGGCCTCGCATCAAGGGAGAACGAAAATGAGTCTGCCGTTGGCAGGGTTGAAAGTGCTGGATCTGACCCGAGCGCTTTCCGGACCGTTCTGCACAATGATTCTCGGAGACCTGGGCGCTGAGGTCGTCAAGGTGGAGCCCATGCCGGCGGGCGAAATGGCGCGGCAATGGGGGCCCTTCGAAGAAGATATAAGTGTTTATTATCTTAGTGCCAACCGTAGCAAGCAAGGCATAGGCGTGGATTTCCGCAAGCCGGAAGGGTTGGCGCTGCTGCGGAGAATGGCCCTGGCGTCCGACATCGTGGTCGAGAACTTCAAGGTCGGAACCATGGATGCCATGGGCCTGGGCTACGAGGCGCTGGCGCAAGAACAGCCGGGGCTGATCATGGCGTCGATCTCCGGTTTCGGCAGCAAGGGGCCTGCACGGGAATGGGCTGGCTTTGACCAGGTCGCGCAAGGCTATTCCGGCTTCATGAGCCTGACCGGCTCGCCGGAGTCGGGGCCGATGCGAGTGGGCGTGGCCGTCGGCGACCTGACCGCGGGCATGTGGCTGGCGATAGGGATCCTGTCCGCCGTCGCGCAGCGTTCGTCGACCGGACGCGGGCAGCACGTGGAAACGTCGCTGCTGGCTGGACTCATGGCGCTGCTGAGCGTCCAGGGCCAGCGCTATCTCAGCAAGGGGGAAATCCCCGAACCCTGCGGCAACGTGCACCCGGTCATCGCGCCGTACGGCACCTTCGAGACCGCGGACGGGCCGCTCAATCTGGCGCCGGCGACCCAGGCGATGTGGGTCAAGCTCTGCGGCATACTCGGGCTCTCCCATCTGGTGTCCGACGAGCGCTTCCTCACGAACGCGGAGCGCATGCAGCACCGCTATGCGTTGAAGCAGGAGCTGGAGGCTGGCCTCAAGCGCAAGACGCGCATGGAATGGACCGCGCTGATGATCGAGGGCGGCATTCCCGCCGGACCCATCAATACCCTGGAGGACGTGTTCGCCGATGCGCAGGTGCAGGCCTGCGGACTGGTGCGCACCCTGGACCACCCGCTGCTGGGCGAGCTGCGGCAGGTGGACCTGCCCTTGGGGCTGAGCGCTGCGGGTACGGCAAGCCGTCGCGCCCCGCCCGTCTTCGGCCAGCACACGCGTGAAGTGTTCGCGCGCTACGGCATCGCGGATGCCGAGATCGATCGCCTGTTGGCGGACGGGGTGGCGCATCAGGCGGAGGTCTACGCATGACGGCGCCTTCCGATACGCCCAGCTTGTCCATCGACGGACACGTGGCCACCATCCGCCTGCAGAGGCCTGGCCATGCCAACCGGCTCGGTCCCCAGGATCTGGCTGTCCTCAGGGAGCACCTGGACCGGGTCAATACGGACGACGCGGTAAGGGTGCTGCGCTTCCGGTCCGAGGGCAAGTATTTCTGCAGCGGCTATGACATTTCGTCCCTGGCGTCGGACCAGGCGCCCAGCTCCCTCTATTTTGGCCAGACCATGGACCTGATCGAGGCGGCGCGGCCGGTGACGATCGCGGCGGTCCAGGGTGGAGCCTATGGCGGCGGCACCGACCTGTGCCTGGCCTGTGATTTCCGCATCGGCACACCGCAGGCGGATATGTTCATGCCGGCCACGAGGCTGGGCCTGCACTTCTACGCCGGCGGCATGTCGCGCTATGTGACGCGGCTCGGCCTGGACCAGGCCAAGCGGCTGTTCCTGACGGCGGAAAAGCTCCAGGCCGACGAAATGCTGCGCATCGGATTCCTGACCGAACTGGTGCCCGAGGAGACGCTGGCGGCCCGCCTGGATGCCCTGAGCGCGCAGATTGCGGCGATGGCCCCGATTCCGCTGTTCGGCGTGAAGTCGCATCTGAACCGCATCGCGCGGGGCGAACTCGATCTGGCCGGAATCGAGCAGGCGGTATTGGGTTCCGAGCGGTCCCGTGACCTGGCCGAAGGCGCGACGGCCTGGAAGGAGAAGCGCGCGCCGAACTTCACCGGCTGCTGACGCAGCCGGCGCATGAGCAGAGAGCCGCGCCACAAGCGGCTCCGATTCCATCAAAGGAGACACCGATGAAACCCGCTATTGCCGCCTGCGGCGCCGTGCTTGCCGCTGTTGCCACCTTGTCCGCCATGCCTGGAGGGGCGCAGGCCGCCGCTCCTTACCCCTCCAAGCCCTTGACGCTGGTGATCGGATTTCCGCCGGGCGGCGGGGCGGATCAGGTGGGCCGCGTCTATGCGAACGCGCTTGCCAGGCAGTTGAAGCAGCCGGTCGTCGTCGAAAACCGCCCTGGCGCAGGATCGACCATCGGCGCCAGCCTTGCCGCGCGCGCCGCCGCCGACGGCTACACGCTGTACCTCGGCAATTCCAGCGTCATGGGCAGCGACAGCGCGCTGTACAAGGTGGATTACACGCCGGACAGCTTCGTGCCCGTGGCGCAGCTCACCACCGGTCCCATGGTGCTGATTGCGAACGCCAAGCTGGGGCTGAAAGACGTGCAGGACCTGATCGACCGGGCCAAGAGCAAGCCGGGGTCCATCAACGTCGCGTCGTCCGGCAACGGCGTCATCACGCACCTGGCGGCGGTCGAGTTCATGACGCTCTCCGGGGTGAAGCTGATGCATATTCCCTTCAAGGGGGGGGCCGCGGCGGCGCAATCCGTGGCAGCGGGCGACACCGACGTCTCGTTCGCCACGGCGCCGTCGGCCAAGTCGGTGATCGACACCGGCAAGGTAGTGGCGCTGGCGGTCACGTCCGGCCAGCCTTCCCGGCTGCTCCCCTATCCCCCCATTTCGCAGACCGTGCCCGGCTATGACGTTTCCAACTGGTGGGGCATCTTTGCCCCCAAGGGTACGCCGCCGGAAGTGCTGGACACGCTGTTCAAGGCCAGCAATGCGGTGCTGGCCCTGTCCGACGTGCAGCAGGGCATGGCCGCAGGCTATGAAGAAGTGACGCCGTCCGCGTCCCTGGCCGCGTTCGGGGACTATGCCCGCAAGGAAGGAAGCAAGGGTTTAAGATTGGCCAAAGAAAGCCTAGAGACTGCCAATTGATGGAGACCCCATGCCCTACGTAACCCCGCTGCAGGACTTCCGCTTCGCCTTGAACGAGCTGGCCGGACTCGACGAAGTCCTGAAGCTCCCCGGCTTCGAAGAGGTCACGCCGGATCTGGTGGACGCCATCCTGGAAGAGAACGGGCGTTTCGTGGAACAGGCCGTGGCGCCGCTGAACGTGCCGGGCGACACGCAGCCGCCGGTATGGAAAGACGGTCACGTCACCACCACGCCGGGCTATGCGCAGGGTTTCAAGGACTACGCGGCGGGCGGCTGGCAGGGCTTGCAGCATCCCGTGGCCTGGGGCGGGCAGGGGTTGCCCAAGCTGGTCGCGGCGGCGCCGGGCGAGAACATCCAGGCCGCGAGCCTGGCGTTTTCCTTGTGTCCCATGCTGACGGACGGCGTGATCGAGGCCTTGCTCACCGTCGGATCGGAAGCGCAGCGCAAGCAGTACGTGCCGCAACTGATCGGCGGCAAGTGGACCGGCACCATGAACCTGACCGAGCCGCAGGCCGGCTCGGACCTGGCGCAGGTGGCGACGCGCGCGGTGAAGCAGGCTGACGGCAGCTACCGGCTGAGCGGCCAGAAGATCTTCATCACCTATGGCGACCATGATCTGGCCGAGAACATCATCCATCTGGTGCTGGCGCGCACGCCTGACGCGCCTGCCGGGGTGAAGGGCATTTCGCTGTTCATCGTGCCCAAGTTCCTGGTGCAGCCGGACGGTAGCCTCGGCAAGCGCAACGACGTCTGGTGCGCATCGCTGGAGCACAAGCTGGGCATCCACGGCAGCCCCACCGCCGTATTGCTGTACGGCTCGGGCAAGGGCGAAGTGGGCGACGGCGCCATCGGCTATCTGGTCGGCGAGCAGAACCGCGGCCTGGAATACATGTTCATCATGATGAACGCTGCCCGCTTTTCGGTGGGGCAACAGGGCATAGGCGTGTCGGAGCGGGCCTGCCAGCATGCGCTGGCCTATGCGCGCGACCGCGTGCAGGGGCGGGCGGTCGAAGGCTCGGCCGCTCCGGTGGCCATCGTGCGCCATCCCGACGTACAGCGCATGCTGATGACCATGAAGGCGCTGACGGAGGCGGCGCGCGCCGTGTCCTACGTGACCGCGGCCGCGCACGACAAGGGCACGCATCATCCGGACCCTGAGCAGCGCTCGCGCAACCGGGCCTTCTACGAATACATGGTACCCATCGTCAAGGGCTACTCGACCGAGACCGCGGTCGAGGTCGCGTCGCTGGGCCTGCAGGTGCATGGCGGCATGGGCTACATCGAGGAGACCGGGGCGGCGCAGTATTACCGCGACGCGCGCATCCTGCCCATCTACGAAGGCACCACCGCGATCCAGGCCAACGACCTGGTCAGCCGCAAGACGCAACGCGACGGCGGCGCCACCGCCCATGCCGCGATCGCGGCAATGCGGGAGACGCTGCGCGCGGTGGAGACCGAGGCGAAGCGCGCGTCCGCGGGTGAGCAGGAGGGACTGCGCCTGTTGCGCGATAACCTGGACAGCGCCATCCAGGCCTATGAGGCCGGCGTGGCCTTCATCTTGGAGCAATCGCCCGTCAACATCCGGGCGGTCTATTCCAGCAGCGTGCCCTATCTGATGCTGGCCGGCGTGGTGCACGGCGGCTGGCAGATGGCGCGGGCCGTGCTGGCCTGCCGGCGCCACCTGGCGGCCGGGTCCACCGATCCGTTCCACACGGGCAAGCTGGCGACCGGATTGTTCTACGGCGCCCATATCCTGCCGCGCGCGCTGGCCCTGTCGGCCGCCGTGCGCGCTGGCGTCGTCGCGGACGCTTGTGGAGCAGGGTTGAATATTGCATAAGGTTATATGACTTGCGTATTTCCTCGGCTAAAGGTTTGATGGAAGAATCGTTTCGTAGACGCTAAGCTGCGTCATGAAACGCTGTTCCTGCGCTGCCCGCTGCGGCGGGCGGCCAGTCCCCAACCTGCATCCGCACACAGGAGAGACCATGAGTCATCTACGCCTGGGCGACACCGCCCCTGATTTCGAACAGGAATCCTCGGCAGGCCCGATCCGCTTCCATGAATACCTGGGTAACAGCTGGGGTGTCCTTTTTTCGCACCCGGCCGATTTCACGCCCGTCTGCACCACCGAGCTGGGCTACACCGCCAAGCTGGCCGATGAATTCGCCAAGCGCAACGTGAAGGTGCTGGCCTTGTCGGTCGACGGCACCGATTCGCACACCAAGTGGATCGAGGACATCAACGACACGCAGTCCACCAAGGTCAACTTCCCGATCCTGGCCGACAAGGACCGCAAGGTGTCCGAGCTCTACGACATGATCCACCCGAACGCCAACGCCACGCTGACCGTGCGTTCGGTGTTCATCATCGACCCCAACAAGAAGGTGCGCCTGACCATCACGTATCCGGCCAGCACCGGCCGCAACTTCAACGAAATCCTGCGGGTCATCGATTCGCTGCAGCTGACCGACAGCCACAGCGTGGCCACGCCGGTGAACTGGGAAGACGGCGACGACGTGATCATCGTTCCGTCGCTGCAGGACGAGGCCGTGATCAAGCAGAAGTTCCCCAAGGGCTACAAGGCCGTGCGCCCCTATCTGCGCATCACACCGCAGCCGAATAAGTAAATTCGGAAACCACGGGGCTGGCCCCCGCGGGCAACCGCCGTCTTCCCCTTGGGGAGGCGGCGGTTTTTCATTGGAGCGCGCGCAAGGCCAGGGCAAATTTCCATTGCTGGGACAGCGATCCTATATGCCTGCGAGCGATGAGCAACCAAATAATGATTCGTTCCGTTCAGAACGCCCAGCCAGCACACTTGCTTCCACATTGCCGAACACAGGGAGCAAGGGATGTCTTTCAGGAAAGCCGGTTGGTTGGCCGCCTTGGCCGCAGTGACGATGTCGTTTGCCGCGATCGCGCCGGCACAGGCGCAGCAGAAGCAGACGCTCTTGAATGTCTCGTATGACCCGACCCGCGAACTGTATCGCGCCATCGACGACGCGTTCATCAAGCAATATAAGGAAAAGGCCAACGTCGACCTGACCATCCGCCAATCGCACGGCGGTTCCGGCCGCCAGGCGCGCTCCGTCATTGACGGCCTGGAAGCCGATGTGGTGACCCTGGCGCTGGCCTACGACATCGACGCCGTCGCCGACCGCGGGCTGCTGCCCGCCGATTGGCAGGCCCGCCTGCCGCAGAACAGCTCGCCCTATACCTCCACCATCGTGTTCCTGGTGCGCAAGGGTAATCCCAAGCAGATCAAGGACTGGGACGACCTGGTCAAGGACGGCGTGCAGGTCATCACGCCCAACCCCAAGACCTCGGGCGGGGCGCGCTGGAACTATCTGGCCGCCTGGGCCTATGCGCTGGAGAAGAACGGCGGCAGCGAGGAAAAGGCCCGCGCCTTCGTGGGCGACCTGCTCAAGCACGTGCCGGTGCTGGATACCGGTGCCCGCGGCGCCACCACCACCTTCGTGGAGCGCGGCGTGGGCGACGTGTTGCTGGCCTGGGAAAACGAGGCTTTCCTGGCGCTTGAAGAACTGGGTCCGGACAAGTTCGACATCGTGGTGCCGTCGCTGTCCATCCTGGCCGAACCGCCGGTCGCCGTGGTCGACAAGGTCGTGGACAAGAAGGGCACCCGCGCCGCGGCGCAGGCCTATCTGGAATTCCTCTACACGCCCGCCGCGCAGGAAATCATCGCCAGGAACTACTACCGGCCCATCGACAAGACCGTGGCGGCCAAGTACGAAAGCAAGTTCCCCAAGGTCAAGCTCGTGACCATCGACGACAAGATCTTCGGCGGCTGGCGCAAGGCGCAGAAGGATCACTTCAGCGACGGCGGCACCTTCGACCAGATCTATCTGCCGCAAAAGAAATAAGCACCTGACGATCGGACGATGGCCATGACTACAGCCTCGAACCCGGCGGCAAGCGGCGCGCAAGCGCCTTTTGCCTTTCGGCGCAACAGCCCGGGCGTGCTGCCCGGATTCGGCATCTCGATGGGCTACGCGGTGCTGTACCTGAGCGTGCTCGTGCTCATCCCGCTGGCGGCCTTGCCGATCAAGAGCGCGGGGCTGGGCTGGCAGGGCTTCTGGGACGCGGTGACCGCCCCGCGCGTCGTTGCCTCGTACCAGCTGACCTTCGGCGCGTCGCTGATCGCGGCACTGGTGAACCTGGTGTTCGGCACGGTGGTGGCCTGGGTGCTGGTGCGCTATCGCTTCCCGGGCAAGAAGATCCTGGACGCGTTGGTGGACCTGCCGTTCGCGCTGCCCACGGCCGTGGCGGGCATTGCGCTGACCTCGCTGTATTCGCAGAAGGGCTGGCTGGGCGGACCCTTGGCCGAGTGGTTCGGCTGGAAGGTGGCCTTCACGCCGTTGGGCATCGTCATTGCGCTGATCTTCATCGGCGTGCCATTCGTGGTGCGCACGGTGCAACCGGTGCTGGAAGACGTGGAGCGCGAGATCGAGGAAGCCGCGGCCAGTCTGGGCGCCAACCGCTGGCAGACCATACGCCGAGTGCTGCTGCCCATCATCATGCCGGCCTTGATGACCGGCTTCGCGCTGGCCTTTGCACGCGCGGTGGGCGAGTACGGCTCAGTGGTCTTCATCGCGGGCAACATGCCGATGGTGTCCGAGATCACGCCGCTCCTGATCATCGCCAAGCTCGAGGAATTCGACTACGCCGGCGCCGCCGCCATTGCCACGGTGATGCTGGTGCTGTCCTTTGCGCTGTTGCTCGTCATCAATCTGCTGCAGGGCTGGCAGGCCCGCCGCAACCTCGGGAGGCTCGCATGAGCGCCGCGGACCGTCCCGCCCATCTGACCGAGCCGCGCTGGGTGCGCGGCGTGCTGCTCTTCATCGCGCTGGGATTCCTGGCGCTGTTCCTGCTGGTGCCGTTGGCGGCGGTGTTCGCCGAGGCCTTCAAGAAGGGCTGGCAGCTGTACCTGGACGCCATCGTCGAACCCGACGCGCTGGCCGCCATCCGTCTGACGCTGCTGGTTGCGGCGATTGCGCTGCCGCTGAACCTGGTGTTCGGCGTGGCCGCGGCCTGGGCGATCACCAAATTCCAGTTCCGCGGCAAGCAGTTCCTGATCACCTTGATCGACCTGCCGTTCTCGGTGTCGCCGGTGGTGGCCGGGTTGGTCTTCGTGCTGCTGTTCGGCACCCAGGGCTGGTTCGGCGGCTGGCTGCAGGAGCACGACATCAAGATCGTCTACGCCGTGCCGGGCATCGTGCTGGCCTCGCTCTTCGTGACCTTTCCGTTCGTGGCGCGCGAGCTGATCCCGCTGATGCAGGCGCAGGGCAGCGAGGAAGAGCAGGCCGCGCTGACCCTGGGCGCGAGCGGCTGGCAGATCTTCTGGCGCGTGACGCTGCCGAACATCAAATGGGGCCTGCTGTACGGCGCCATCCTGTGCAACGCGCGGGCCATGGGTGAATTCGGTGCGGTGTCGGTGGTGTCCGGGCAGATCCGCGGCCTGACCAACACCATGACGCTGCACGTCGAGATTCTCTACAACGAATACCAGTATTCCGCGGCGTTCGCCGTGGCGTCGTTGCTGGCCCTCCTGGCGCTGGTGACGCTGGTGGCCAAGAACGTCGTCGAGTGGCGCAACGCGCGCTTTCAGCAGGCCGCCGACCAGCCGGTCGAGTACCCCGGCCAGCCGGCCGCCATCAAGCCGGCCCTGGCCTGACGCGACGGCCTGCAAGGAGACCAAGCATGAGTATCGAAGTCCGCAATCTATCCAAGCGCTTCGGCCAGTTCCGCGCGCTGAACGATGTTTCGCTGCATATTGAAACCGGCGAGCTGGTCGCGCTGCTGGGGCCTTCCGGCTGCGGCAAGACGACGTTGCTGCGCATCATCGCGGGGCTGGAGTCGGCTGATTCCGGCAGCGTGCTGTTCGCCGGCGAAGACGCCACCGCGGTGGACGTGCGCCAGCGTCAGGTCGGTTTCGTGTTCCAGCACTATGCGTTGTTCAAACACATGACGGTGTTCGAGAACGTGGCCTTCGGCCTGCGCGTCAAGCACCGTTCGCAGCGCCCCTCCGAAGACGTGATCCAGCGCAAGGTGCACGACTTGCTGGGGCTGGTGCAGCTGGACTGGCTGGCGGACCGCTATCCGGCGCAACTCTCCGGCGGCCAGCGCCAGCGCATCGCCCTGGCGCGCGCGCTGGCCGTGGAACCGCGGGTGCTGCTGCTGGACGAACCCTTCGGCGCGCTGGACGCGAAGGTGCGTAAGGAACTGCGGCGCTGGCTGCGCCGACTGCACGACGAGCTGCACGTGGCCAGCGTGTTTGTCACCCATGACCAGGAAGAAGCGCTGGAAGTGTCCGACCGCGTGGTGCTGATGAATTCGGGCCGCATCGAGCAGGTCGGCACGCCGCGCGAGGTCTGGGAAGAACCGGCCACGCCCTTTGTCTACGGCTTCCTGGGCGACGTCAACCAGCTGCAGGGCTTTGCCACGCGCGGCGTCTGGAGCGGCGCAGGCCTGTCCTTGCCCGCGCCGGAGTTGGCCCAGGCCGAAGCCCAGCGCGCCACCGCCTACGTGCGGCCGCACGAGTTCGACGTCGAGCGCTATCGCGCTGGCGCGGACGGCATTCCCGTGCGCCTGGCGCACGCCTTCCTCGCCGGTCCCAGCGCCTACCTGGAGCTGGCCAGCGAGGATTCCGACGCCATCATCGAAGCCGAGGTGCCCGAGTCCCTGTACCGGGAGCTGGGACTGCGCGATGGCGAAATCCTGTTGGCGCGTCCGCGGCGGGCGCGCATTTTCGCGGCGCAATCATGAGCACCACCGATCTCTCCCTTGACTTGGACGCAGCCCTTGCGGCGCGTTGGCGCGACCTGGGCGCGCGCCTGACCGAGGTCCAGCGGCGTTATCCGGACGCCGCGCTGGCCTCCTCGCTGGCGGCCGAGGACATGTTGCTGACGCATGCCATCTACAGCGCCGGCCTGGACCTGGAGGTCTTCACGCTGGACACGGGCCGGCTGCATGCCGAGACTTTAGGCGTGCTGGACGCCGTGCGCGAGCGCTATGGCCGCGAGGTCACCGTGTACCGGCCGATCGCGGCCGCGGTCGAGCAGCACGTCGCGGAGCACGGCGCCTATGCCTTCTATGAAAGCGTGGAACTGCGCAAGGCCTGTTGCCAGATTCGCAAGGTCGAGCCGCTCAAACGCGCGCTCGCGGGACGTGGCGCCTGGATCACCGGGCAGCGCCGGGAGCAATCCACCACCCGCGGCGAATTGCCGCTGGAAGAGGACGACAGCACGTTCGGCCTCTACAAGTTCAACCCGCTGGCGGAATGGAGCGAGGACGAGGTCTGGTCCGCCATCCGCGCCCTGGGCATTCCCTACAACCCGCTGCATAACCAGGGCTACCCATCCATAGGCTGCGAACCCTGTACGCGTGCCATCCGTCCGGGCGAGGACCTCAGGGCAGGGCGCTGGTGGTGGGAGTCGTCGGACTCCAAGGAATGCGGCCTGCATGCGGGCAACCGGGTCATCAGCATCGCGGCGCGCGCCGAGTGATGCGGTCCACGAATTCGAAATCTGTTTTAGGGGAAGTGCATATGTCTGCTGTGATCCAACGCAGCCACCTGGATTGGCTGGAATCGGAAGCCATCTTCATTCTGCGCGAGGTGGCCGCCGAAAGTGAGAAACCTGTGCTGCTGTTCTCGGGCGGCAAGGATTCCGTGGTGCTGCTGCGCCTGGCCGAGAAGGCCTTCCGGCCGGGACGCTTTCCGTTCCCGCTGATGCACATCGATACCGGCCACAACTTCGACGAAGTGATCGCCTTCCGCGACGCGCGCGCCGCTGAACTGGGCGAGACCCTGATCGTGCGCAGCGTCGAGGATTCGATCGCGCGCGGCAGCGTGGTGTTGCGCCGCGAAACCGATTCGCGCAATGCCGCCCAGGCGGTCACGTTGCTGGAGGCGATCGAGGAGTTCGGTTTTGACGCCTGCATCGGCGGCGCCCGCCGCGACGAGGAAAAGGCCCGCGCCAAGGAACGCATCTTTTCGTTCCGGGACGAATTCGGAAAATGGGATCCGAAGGCCCAGCGCCCGGAACTCTGGAACCTGTTCAACACCCGCGTGCACCGCGGCGAGAACATGCGCGTCTTCCCGATCTCCAACTGGACCGAGCTGGACGTCTGGCAGTACATCCAGCGCGAGCAGCTGGCGCTGCCGTCCATCTACTACAGCCATGAGCGCGAGGTCGTGCGCCGCAAGGGCCTGCTGGTGCCGGTCACCCGACTGACGCCGCCGCAGGAGAGCGAACAGGTCGAACGCCTGCAGGTGCGCTTTCGCACGGTGGGCGACATCTCCTGCACCTGCCCGGTGGCGTCCGACGCCGCCGACACCATGGCCATCATCGCCGAGACCGCGGTGACCGACATTACCGAGCGCGGCGCCACGCGCATGGACGACCAGACTTCCGAGGCCTCGATGGAGCGCCGCAAGAAGGAAGGCTATTTCTGATCGCATGAAACGCCGGCATGCGCCGGCGACCAGGGACGCACATGAACGCACTAAACGATTCTTTTCTTTCCGGCGCCGACACGGGCGTGCTGCGCCTGATCACCGCGGGTTCGGTGGACGACGGCAAGTCCACGCTGATCGGCCGCCTGCTGTATGACAGCAAGGGCGTGTTCGCCGACCAGCTGGACGCAATCTCGCGCGCCAAGCACAAGCGCGTGGCGGGCGACGGCATCGACTTCTCATTGCTGACCGACGGCCTGGAGGCCGAGCGCGAGCAGGGCATTACCATCGACGTGGCCTATCGCTATTTCTCGACGCCGGCGCGCAAGTTCATCATCGCCGATGCCCCGGGGCATGAGCAGTACACGCGCAATATGGTCACGGGCGCGTCGACCGCGGACGTGGCCGTCATCCTGATCGACGCCACCCGTGCGGCCGACGGCGTGCTGCTGCCGCAGACCAAGCGGCACAGCACCATCGCGCGCCTCTTGGGCATCCGCCACATCGTGGTGGCGGTCAACAAGATGGACCTGGTTGAGTGGGACCGCGCCGTGTTCGAGCGCATCCGCGACGCCTATGCCGACCTGGCGGGCAAGCTGGGCATCGAGCACTTCGATGCGCTGCCGCTGTCGGCGCTGAACGGCGACAACGTCGTCACGCTGTCGCCGCGGACGCCGTGGTACGACGGGCAGCCCTTGCTTGCCCTGCTGGAATCGCTGGACCTGGCGAGCGACGGACGCGCCTTGCCGCTGCGCTTTCCGGTGCAATGGGTGGCGCGCCATGACGGCAACCGCAAGGAAGATTTCCGCGGCTACGCTGGCCGCGTCGCGAGCGGCGTGCTGCGTCCCGGCGACGAGATCACGGTGCAGCCTTCGGGCGTGACGGCGGTCGTGCGCGAAGTGCGCGCCTTCGACCGCGCGCTGGATGAAGCGGTGGCGGGCGACTCGATCACGCTGGTGCTGGACCGCGACGTGGACGTGTCGCGCGGCGACGTGATCGTGCATGCGTCGGCGCCGGCGCAGGTCGCGCGCGAGTTCGAAGCGGAGTTGTGCTGGCTCGATGCGCAGGCCTTGAATCCGGCGCGCAAGTATCTGCTGAAGTCGGGCACGCGCCTGACCTCGGCGAAGATACGCGCGGTGCTGTCGCATCGCGACATCCACGAACTGCAGGAAGTGGGGAACACCGAAGGCACGCTGCGCATGAACGACATCGGACGCGTGACGCTCACCACGCGCGAGTCGCTGGCGGTCGATCGGTACGCCGATGTGCCTGCGACGGGCGCCTTCATCCTGATCGACGAGGCCACGCACCAGACTGCGGCGGCCGGCATGTTGCGCTAGCCGGCAAGAGGCCGGAAAACAACGAATTTCCGGCCTCCAAAATTCTGTTGTTTTCTTGCTAAATCCAATGCTGCTGCGGGTTTCCGGGCGATCTCGCCTGGTGAAATCGATTTGTCCGGACGGCGTCGGCGTCTTGCGGTAAAGTGGGGTTGTCTTACGAAAAGGCTTTTGGTGCTTGTCAAAACCACTGTGTTTTTGTACAGTAGTTTTCATGGCACGCACCGATCATTCTTTTCCCGCCGGTTCTGGGTCCCCGGCTGCCGCCCCCGCCGCCTTGCGCGGTCGGGGTGCGGTTACTAATGTTCGGCATCGCTTTCAGCGCGATGACCGCGTGCAGGTCGACGACGGCTGGGTCTCCTCCGGTCTGCCCGCTGACTTCGTAGAATCCGTCCCCGATAATTTTCCCGACACCGCGTCCGGCGAGCAAGCCGCCGCGCGCGTCATTCCCATCCTGCCGGACGCGCGCCTCGAGCCCGCCGCCCCCAAGACCACGGTCACCGCCGAAGAGGCGCGCAAGATGCTGTCGCGTAACGATTCGCCGGACATCCCCTTCGATGTCGCGATCAATCCGTACCGGGGCTGCGAGCATGGCTGTGTCTATTGTTATGCCCGGCCCACCCATTCCTATCTGGGCCTGTCGCCCGGGCTGGATTTTGAAACCCGGCTGGTGGCCAAGGCCAATGCGGTGCAGGCCCTGCGTACCGAACTCGCCCGGCCCGGCTACAAGCCGTCTCCCATCAACATCGGTTCCGCCACGGACGCCTACCAGCCCATCGAACGCGAATGGCGCCTGACCCGCGGCCTCCTGGAACTGATGCTGGAAACCCGCCATCCGCTCACCATTGTCACCAAGAACGCGCTGGTCGCCCGCGACCTGGACCTGTTGGCCGCGCTGGCCGAGCAAAAACTGGTGGTGGTGTACATGAGCATCACCACGCTGGACGCCGGCATGGCCCGCACGCTGGAGCCGCGCGCCGCTGCGCCTTGGCGCCGGCTGGAAGCCGTGCGCAGCCTGACCGACGCCGG
>LNAP01001957.1_pt1 | contig 21209 bp, 11 predicted proteins | sample 602601 | NCBI WGS metagenome assembly LNAP01 (sample SAMN02440304, study PRJNA202911) | soil metagenome | biome: Subtropical and temperate rainforests or woodlands; isolation source: soil samples (1 kg each in a 20% v/v slurry with milli Q water) were... ...
GAAGGGCAGCGTCATGCCCTTGGCCGGCATCATGTGGAGATTAACCATCATGTTGATGCAGGATTGCAGGCCGAACAGGATGGCGAGGCCGGAGACGGCAAAGCGCACGAACGGGTCCTCGTCATGCATGGCGCGCGACAGCGAGAGCAGCGACGAGCCGCCATAGGAGACGAAGGGCAGCGTCATGCCCTTGGCCGGCATCATGTGGAGATTGACCATCATGTTGATGCAGGATTGCAGGCCGAACAGGATGGCGAGACCCGATACGGCAAAGCGCACGAACGGGTCCTCGTCATGCATGGCGCGCGACAGCGAGCGCAGCACGATGAAGGCGAACAGGCCGGCGATCATCAGGCACAGCACGGCGCCGAACTCCTCGGCCGCGACCGAGAAGATGAAGTCGGTATGGCCGTCCGGCAGCATCATCTTATAGGTACCCTCGCCCGGCCCCTGCCCGAGCCAGCCGCCATTGAGGAAACTGTCGGTCGCCATGTCGATTTGGTAGGTGTCGCCGGCTTCCGGGTTGAGAAACTGGTCGATGCGCTTGGTGACGTGCGGCACCACCGAATAGGCCACGAACAGGCCAAACGCGCCGACGCCGCCCAGCCCCACCACCCAGATCATCCGAAGTCCGGCGAGGAAGAACAGGCTGCCCCACACCAGCGAGATCAGCATGGTCTGGCCGAAGTCCGGCTGCATCACCAGCGGCGTCACCACCACGCCGAGCAGGCCGACCGCCAGGAACTGGCCCGGCATTTCCGGCCGGCGCACGCTCTCGGAGAACAGCCAGGCGGCGATGATCACGAAGCTCGGCTTGAGGAATTCCGAGGGCTGCACCGTGATGCTGGCAATGTTGAGCCAGCGCCGCGCGCCCTTCACCTCGGGACCGACCACCAGCGTGGCACAGACCAGGCCGAGGAACAGGATGAACAGCACCAGCGACAGCCGGCGTATGTTGCGGGGCGAGAGGAACGAGGTGCCGATCAGCACGAACAGCGCCGGGATCAGGAAGATCACCTGACGGTTGACGAAGTGGAACGGGTCGGCGATGCCGAGGCGCGCGGCCACCGGCGGGCTTGCCGCCAGCGCGAGCACGATGCCGATGATCATCAGGGCCGCGAGGGCGCCCAAGAGCAGCCGGTCGATGGTCCACCACCACTCGCCAACCACGGTCCGTTCGGCACGCGAAATCATGGAACGCCACTCTCCGGGGAAATACGTCTCCGGAATATCGGCGCCTTATGGTTGACGTGGGCTTAATGCCCGGCGGTCAATCCCACGCTTTAGGGTGTGAAGCGGCCGATCAATTCGCCCACGCCTTGTGTTCGATCAGGCCGAAGGTCACGCCCTCGGATGCGCCTTTCCAGACGCTGCAGATGGCCGACGGCGGCAGCTTCAGGCTGGCAAGGAGGCGCGACAGCGCCCACTCGTCGCGCAGCGCCGGGCGCCAGTCGAGCACCGCATCCATATAGACCGCCTCGCGCAGCGACGGCGCGAAGGACGACACCAGCACGCAGCCATTGGGCTTCAGGTGGGCCACCGCGCCACTGAGGAAATCCACCGCCTCATCGTCACCGAGCGTGTCGAGCGCATGGACGGCGTAGATCAGGTCGAAGCGCGCAGCGGCCGGCGCGGAGGCCAGATAATCCCGCGGCCGCGCAATGCGGCGGACCGGGAAATCCAGGCCGCGACGGCGCAGGCTGGCGTCCTCGCCGCGCTCCTCGTCCACCACCGTCCAGCTTGCGATGCCGTGATGATCGCCCGCTGCGAAAATGTCCGCCTCGCTGGCGCGGCCGGCACCCAACCCCAGAATGTCCGGGCGAAAACCACGGCGCACGGCGTTCAGCAGGAACGGGCGCACACCGTCGCGGCGCTCGCGCATGGCGGAACCGATCGGGCCGGCAAGGGTCACGGCATTAAGGCTCTGGCCGGCCTCCTCCGCCTCGAGCAGGCTGGTCGCGGCGTCGTCCCATTCGCGAACGAAGGCTTCGACGATGTCATAGGGCTCAGCGCCCGCCGCCCGCCACTGGCAGCGGCGGACCATGGGATCGTTGCGCAGCAGGCGCCCAAGCTCATGCTGGCGCAGCGCTTCCACGCTCGCGCGCCAGCCATCCGCCCCGCTGCGGGCACGCAGTTCGGTCAGGAACGAGACGAAGTCGCGCATCGCGGCATAGGTCGACGGCACGTCGCGGAAAGCCAGAAGCAGGCGCTCGCACTCCGCTTCGATACTGACGATCTCGGTCGAACCAATGGAAAGTTCGAGTTCCACCCTGCCCTCGCTGACGCTGGGTTGTTAAATACAAACTGGATGCGCACGCTTATCGTTCAATCACTTGAACGAGATTGTCGTCGGTTGGCGTCCGCGAGGCGTCTCGCCTCATGCGGGCATGCCCTCAAGGGGTCTGTTCAACCGGCTAATTTCTGGCGAACCACTTAAAGGCGCCGTGGTTCGAGTCAAGACGAATCTCTATCACAAAGCGTGCGAACGGCCCAGTATCCCTAGGGAAGCACAGAAAAACGCATCGTACTTGCTGCGCCGCAACATCGATTGTGGTGCCCCGCTGCGTTGTCGCCGGCGAGAGCGGGCCCGTCGGGGCGATGGCTATTTCGCTTTACGCCGTCTCGCGCCACGAAGATTATGCTTAGGCACATGGTACCGAGGATATATGGAAGTCTATCTTACCGACTACCTTGGTAGAAATGCACCCGCCAAGGTTAATGCCGCTGCGGCCGGGCTGCGCGTGAATCTATAGCGACATATTAGACGCACCTCCACATTGTGTAACACTTCGGCACTTTGGCGATGGCGCAGGAACTGCTATCGTCCAGCCAGTGTGTGGGGAGCAGACCATTGGCACGAGCGAAGCGTAGAGTATCCGCCGCGTCCTTTCTGCTGCTGGGTCCGGTGCTTGCAGGATGCGCCGACGACAGCAAGGTGCTCGGCGGCACCGAACAATATGTCCGCGCCTCCTATCTGGAGGAGCAAGGCCGGCCTTCCGACGCCCGCCTCGCCTATGAGCGCTCCATCGCGGCCTCGCTGGATCCGCGCGACAAGCGCAAGAGCCTGTCGGCGCTGGCGGACCTCAACGAGGGCACCGGCTCATCGGCCGGCGGCTCGGTCGCCGATCTTCGCCAGTCCGCCGCGCTGCTCGGCGACCGCGGCTCGCTCAACGAGGTCGCCCGCCGGCAATATGACGAGAACATCCGGCCGAGCCGCTTCGCCGAGTTGGTGCCCTATTACGACAAGTCGGCGCGCGAGCAGTCCAACACCACCGCCCTGCTGATGGGCCGGCTGACCGAACAGGGCGAGTTCGGCCCGAACCCTGAGACTTCGACGGCCGACTGGTACACGCTCGCCGCCAATCGCGGGTCGAGCAAGGCGACCAAGGAACTCGTCGTCTATTACGCCCGCGCGGGCCAAGACGACCAGGCAGTGCGCTGGATCGGCCGGCTGAGCGGCGAGGACAAATCCAACATGTACCTCTCGCTGGCCAAGGATTTCCTTGATGCCGGCGACCAGTTGCCCCGCAACGGAACGTCGGCCGTGCGCTGGTATCGGCGCGGGCTGGCCGCCAACCCGGCGGCGGCGGTGGGATCGGCCAACCGCTTCCTCACCGATGCCCCGACCGATGCCGACCGCGCGGCAATCCTGGCGGCGGTGCGCACGCTGGCGGATCGTGGCAATCCCGATGCGGCACTGCTCGTCGCCCGCTCGCTCGACCGCGACAGTGCCGAGGTGAATCCGGAGGCGGTGCGCTACTTCCTCATCGCCGCGAAGGCGGGCAATGCGGACGCCATGGGCAGCCTCGTCAAATCGGCGGCGTTCCTGAAGTCCGACGATCCGCTATCCGGCCAGATCGTCGGCGGCCTGACCGCGATGGGCGAGCGCGGCAATGTCGAGGCGATGCTGACGCTGGGCAATTCCTACGGCATTGGCGGCATCGTGCCGCGCGATCCGGCCAAGAGCTTCGCCTGGTACGAGCGCGCCGCCAAGGCCGGCAACGCCGAAGCGCAGTACCGCACCGGCGTCGCTTATGCCGACGGCATCGGCACGACGAAAGACATCGCGCAGGCCCGCCGCTGGCTGCAGGAATCCGCCAAGCGCGGCTTCAACCTTGCAGCCCCGGCGTTGCAGAGGTTGAACAACTAGGTTCAGTCCGGGTAGAGCAGCTCCATATTGCCGCCCAGCGTCGAGGAGTTGAGCTTGTCCGGCATGTCGATTTCGACGGGCAGGGGAAATCGCGAGCGATAGACCGCGATCCAGGCGAGCCGGCTGTTCATCGATTTCAGCGGAAGCTGCCTGGCCCTGGCCAGCGCCTCGATCTCGGTGGGGTCGGCCACCGCCTTCAGCGTGAAGGCCACGGCGCGCTTCAGCCCTGAATTGCACATGCCATAGGTGTCGACGCCGTTGCGCGCGCCGATCTCGGCCAGCATCACCAGCGGGCCCAGCGCATGGATGTGGTAGTCCCGCGAACGCGGGCCGCGCGATAGCTCGATCGGCATGGTGCCGTCCGCCTTCACCTGGCAGGCGCCGATGCGGTAGCTCTCCATCGCCCAGTCCAGCAGGCCGGGATCGTTGATGGCGACCGCGACCGCCGCGACCGCGAGGCCGCCCCAATAGCGGTGATTGCCGAGGTTGGAGTTGCCCTTGTCGCCGTAGACTTCCTGCGTCGCCACCGCGAGGCGGCGCAGCCACGCCTCGATGGCCGCCTTGTCCTCGGGCGAAATACCCGGCGCGCCCTTCACCTCGATATAGGCGAAGGCGATGGCCGAGAGCACGCGCGTCGTGCTCAGCGCCGCCTGCCGGGTCTCGATGGTGCCGAGCGCGTCCGCCTTGGCCCAGTTCGCCAGCCAGGAAATCGTGCATTGCGCCGAGCCGCGATCGCGCCCGTCGGAGCCGACATAGGCGTTCGCCATGCGGATGAGTTGCTGGCTATAGGTGCGCAGCGGGCCGACCGCCTCGTCATAGCGCTCCTTGGCCTCGGGATCGATCTTGGAATGGGTGGCGTCGCCCTTCTGGTAGACGCTGTCCGCCGAGAACACGGTGACGGCATCCGGCGGCGCTTCGCAGGGTTTGGCCTTGGTCATCTTGCCCGGCGTGCCGGTCGGCACCGCGAACGGCGCCTGTATGGCGGCAGCAGCAGCCGGCGAGGCGGAGAGCACGGCTATGAGCGCCACGCAGCCAATGATCGATGCTTTCATTTCATGGTCTCCGAAAAGCCAGCATCCTTGGCTGCGGCGTACCATTTACGGGCAAGGTCGGGATTGGCGGTGGCGCCGAAACCCGTCTCATAGGCCGCCGCGAGCGCGAACATCGAGGCGCCATTGCCATGCTTGGCGGCCTCCTCCAGCCAGCGGAAGGCCCGATTGGGATCGCGCGGGACGCCGTTGCCAACCGAATAGGCGTCCGAGAGATCACGCATCGCGCGTACGTCGCCGGTGCTGGCGGCCTTCTCCAGCCATTGCACAGCCTCGGTCCGCGCCTGTGCCCCGAACGCACCCTTCAGGCTGAGCTGGCCGAGCTGGCGGGCGGCATCCGGCACATTGGCGGCGCTGGCGCGCAGCATGTCGCGGGCGCGGGCGAGTTCCTCGGGCGAGCGCCGCGACGCGCTGCTGGCGACGATCTTGGCATAGTCCACCGCCGAGTTCGGGTCGCCCGCCGCCGCTGCCTTCTCGTGCCAGAGCTCGGCCTTGTCAGGGTCGGCACCTTCGCCCTGCTCATAGCTCTCCGCGAGGCTGCGCATCGCCTTCACCGAGCCTTGGTCGGCCGCGCGGATCAGCAATTCCGCGCCGCGCGACGTGTCGCCGGTGGCGCGGACCAGCGAACTTCCGAGCACGAACAGCACGCCGGGATCGCCCGAGCCGATCTTCGCGGCGCGGTCGAGCCACAGCATGCCCTTGTCGTGCGGGCTGGTGCCGTCGAGCACGAGATAGGCGGCCGCGAGGTCCGCCATCTGGTCCGGCTGGCAGGCGCCCTGCGCGGCGACGCGGTCGAGGCCGGCTTCGATCCGGGCGGGATCGGGACCGCCGCGCAGCATGGCGATGCGCGCACGGATATCGCCGGCGGCGGCCGCCGCCTCGTTCCATTGACGGGCGTTCCTGCCCTCGACGATCTCGTCGTCCTTCATGTCGTTGGCCAGCGCCCGCATCGCCTTGGGATCGCCCGCCTTGGCGGCCCCCTGCAGCAGCGGGCGCAATTGCGCGGGACCGGCGGCGGTGCGGTCGCGCAGGAAGCGGGCGAGTTCGTAATTGCCCTCGGCCGGGGAGACACGCGCGGCCTCTTCCAGAATGCCCCGCGCCTTCTCCACATCCACCGGCAAGCCCTGACCCTGCGTATAGGCGTTCGCCAGCGCGACGAAGCCGCGAACCTGCAGATCGCCCGGTGCCAGCGCGGCGTCCAGCCATTGCTTGGCCTTGGCCTCATCGGCCTCGACGCCGTCGCCCAGCGTGTGGGCGATGTAGAGCAGCACCATCGCCTCGCGCGAATCCAGCCGGGCGGCGCGGCGCAGGAAGCGGACCTTTTCCGCAGCATCGCCCTCGGGCAGCGAGCTCAGCGCATAACCGCGCAGGCTGGAGCCGGACCCCGCAAAGCCGGCGCGCTCGCGCCATTTCAAGGCGAGTTCCGGCGACCAGGCGATGCCGATGCCGCAGCGGTGCATATCCGACAGCGCAGTCATCGCGCCGACGTTGCCGGCGGCGGCGGCGAGCCGATAGAAGCGCGCCGCCTTCATCGCGTCAGCCGCCACGCCCTCGCCATTGCGATAAATGTCACCCACCGCCTCGGCCGCATCCTTGTGGTCGAGCGCGGCGGCGCGGGAGAAAAAGTCGATCGCCTTGGCCACATCCGGCTTGGCGCCGACACCGTCGCGATAGGCGATGCCGAGTTCGTACAGCGAGCGCTTGTCCGGCACCGGCGCCTCGACATCGCGCAGCAGGTAGGCGACGGATTTGGCGGGATCGCTGGCGCCACCGAATTCGCCGCGCCACAGCCGCGCCAGCCAGCGCAGCACTTCCGGCTTGCCGCGCTTCTCGGTCTTCTCGAACCAGAACTGTGCCTTTTCGCGGTTCGGCTCGGTGCCGTCGCCGATCGCATAGGCCTGCGCCAGATTGTACATGCCGCGAATGCGCCCGCCCTTCGCGGCGATCTCCAGATAGGTCACCATCTTCGGCGCCGACATGCTGACGCCGAAGCCGTCCTTGTAATAGCGCGCCACCTCTTCCGCCGCCTTGGCGTGGCCGACGCGGGCGGCGGCCTCGTACCAGTGCGCGGCGAGGCCGAAATCGAGCGGGACGATATCGCCGCCGGCATAGAGCGTGCCGATGACGAAGGCCTGCTCGCAATCGCCGCGCCCGACCGCCGCGAGCAGCGAGGTCAGCGCGAAATGCACGGATTCCTCGACATTCTGCGGCGTCATGTCGGGCAGCGCGCCGGCCTTGGCGAGGCGGGCGAGGCCGAGAATGGACTGCACATTGCCGGCGATGGCACCGATCCGGTAATAGGCCGCCGCCTTGACGGGATCGCGCCGCACCATGCGGCCGGTCTCGTAATATTGGCCGAGCGCGACGGCGGCGGCCGCGTTCCGCTGCTTCACCGCCTGCTCCATCTTGGCGATGGCGCCGGCGATCTCCTTCGGGTCGGTGGAGGTCTCCAGCGTCAGCTTGCCGAGCGCGAACAGCGCCCCAGGCGCGGCTTTGGTCTTCTTGTCGACGAGCTGGTCGAGCAGGCGCCGCGCGGTATCGACATTCTGCGGCACCTCGTCAGTGCCCTTGGCATAGGCGGTGGCAACGTCGAGCATGGCATCCGGCGAGACGGGGGTCGCCTCGCCGTGCCAACGGGTCCAGTCGCGGTCGACCTTCGGGGTCGCCGCCAGCGTGCATTTCTTGGCGTCGAGAACCGGTGGCTCGACCTTGAGCAGCAGGCTCTCGCCCGCCGCCCGGCCGTCGCCGGCGGACATCAGCAGCGTCGCGCCGAGCGCTGCGCCGCCCAACAGGGCGCAAAGGCCCGCTCTATGTCCGATGCACACCATCATCGCTTGCCTCACGGCTGGGTCGTGTTCTCAAGGATGATGGCCTTGGCCTGGTCGCCCTTGCCGGTCACCACCACGGAGGTGGAGGAGCGGCGCTTCAGCGTGGTCGAGCCGAGATTGGTGACCGCCTTGTCGCCGGCCATGACGTCGAAATCGACCGTCACGGCATTCACCACCTTGAAGCCCGACGTGCCCTTGCCGACATTGTCGATCACCGCGACCTTGGGCTTGGGCGCGTAGAGCTTGATCGCCTCGATGTCGGAGAAATTATACAGGTAGACGCCGCTCTTGGCGGGGTTGTCGAGCACCGGGTCCTCGATCAGCGTCGGCGTTGTCGCGCCATCGAGGAACAGCGCGACGGTGTAATATTTGCCCGCCGCGACCGCGACCTTGCCGCTCTGGGTGGAGAGGTTGAGGTCTTGTTCGCCGGCCGGCACCACAACATAGGCCGAGACGCCGTTGGCGGGCACGGTGACGCTCTTCTCGCCGATGCCGACCTGGAGGTTGCCCTGCCCGCGCGCATCGATGAAGCGCACGAAGGCGGAGTTGGGCGGGGGCGCCGGGTCATAGAGCGCGGCGTCCTGGGCGTGGGAGGCGGCGACCCCTGCGAGGGTGCCGACGATGAGGGCGAGTGTGCGCAGGATGTGGTTCATGTTTTGCCTCCTTGCGGCGCATGGCAGAGCTGGACATCGAGATCGACCGGGCGATCGGGTGCCGCCGCGATGGCGACGCGCGTCACCGCGGCCGGAATGTCGTCTGAGAATTCGAGGAAGAAGCGTTCGCTCGGCTTCTGCCGGTCCGAGCGGTTGATGACGAAGGTCTCGCCATCGCCATCGGCGTAGTCGACATCGATGGTCATGTGCTTGACGTTGGGATCGCTCGCGCGAATGGCGAGGTAGTAGTCGTGCCCGGTGATATCGGCCGGCCCGTTGGCGACCGGGAAATCCTTGGTGACGCCGGCGCCGAGCGAGAGCTTGGCCTCGCTCAGCTTGGCCGCGCCATCGCAATAGCCGTGCACGGCGGGAATGATCTGGCGGAAATAGCCGATGCCGTCGGCATCCAGCCGGTTATAGGCCGGGTTCTCCCAGACCAGAAATTTCGGTGCCATTTCCTCCAGGCTGTTGCTCATGGTGTAGCCGAGCACGGAGGTGAAGGAGCCGCCGCCGCTGACCGCGAAATTCGCGACCTCCAGCTCCAGCGCCTGCGACAGGAAGCCGGCGAAGTTAAAGGTCTCGAGGTCGCTGAAGGAGGTCCCCACCAGCGCCACCGGGGTCGCCTCGTCGCCGCCGAGCAAGTCGTCGGCGGTGGCCTCGCCGGCGGCGGTCTCGTAGAGGTCGGTGCGCTCCTGCGGCAGCGTGTCGACGCACATGCGCTGCAAGGCTTGCAGCACCGCCGAGCGCATCGGCTGGTCCTTGGCGACGACGCTGGTCTGGTAGGTCTTCTTCGACAATTCACCGTAGACCGGGTCGGTCTCCAGCGCCTTGCGCACCGCCGCCGCGCCGATCTGCGCGCCCTGCGGCCGCCAGTGCAGGTCGCGGGCGAAGAAGAAGGCGGGGTGGTTCGAGGCCGCATTGGCCGTGATCACGTCGACCGGGAGCACGCCGACGCCTTTCAGGGCGGTCAGCAAATTCTCGATTTCGGCGGAGGCCATCTGCTGGTCGAACATGCCGGCGTCGATGGCCGGGCCGGCATATTCCGGGTCGAGGATGCCCTTGGCCGGGACCGGCATGAAGACGAGCTGCACGTCGCGCTTCTTCAGCGCATCGGCGAACCGCCCGATGAAGGACAGGGTGTCCGGCCCATAGGCATAGAAGTCCTGGATGTCGCTGCCTTCACGGAAGAACCAGCCGTCCACACCCTGGAAGATGCGGTTCTTGAAGTAGTTGCCCTCGATCTTGCCGGCGTCGATATCAGGGCAATTGAAGCGCTGGCCCGGCGCGGCGCAGGCGGCGCCCGCGAGCACGGCACCCGCCAGCAGCACGGAAAAATGGAGGACGAGCTTGTTCATCGGCTCGCCTCCACGGTCGGCCCGTCGAGCTGGAACGAGTCCGGCCCGAAGGCATCGTCGACATAGCGGTCGGGCATTTCCCAGACGACGAGCTTGGGCGGGGTGTCGCGGAACGCCTCGCTCCTGAGATAGGTGCTCATTGGCTTGAACGGCCCCTGCCCCTCGGCGGCGACGTTCACCACGTCACGCGCCATCGCGACCTTGAGCGCCGGCTCGAAGCTCCAGCGCGCATTGGCGCTGTAGCTGGTGCCGACCAGCACCACCGGCACGGTCTCGTCGCCGAGCAGCGAGCCCTCCTCGGAAGCCACCGCCTCGAACGGCTGCAACAGGTCGGGCTTGGGGCCCAGCGCCGCCGCCGGCCCGCCGAGGCGGACATAGCGGGTGAGGTCGCCGCCATAGGTCTCGTCGGCGACGGCCGGCTTGGTCTGGAACTGCTTCTCCTCGCCCGGCTCGCGGCCCTGCAAATGCTTCGCGACCGAGGCGGCGACAACCGAGGCGCCGGCCGGCGTCCAGTGGGTGTCGGTGCGCAGATAGACCTGCTGGCCGGCCTTGGCCGCCATCAGATCGGGCTTGGGGTCGACCACGTCGATGCCCTTGACCCGCAAGCCCTCCAGCAACGCCTCATGGCGGCCCGCCGGCTCGGCCGGCAGACGGTAGCGGCCGAGATGCTCGGGATAGATCGTCGCCTTGGCGGGAATGGTGACGACGGCGAGCTGCACGCCCTTGGCCGCCAGCCGGTCGCGCACGTTCGCGACGAAATCGATGGCGCGGGCGATACGGGCTGGCGACCCCTTGTCGCTCTCGAATTCCTCGCTGGAGTACAGCCAGTCATCGGAGCCGGCGAGCACGCCCTTGCGGCCCTCATGGAACAGCACCCAGCTCAGCGTGCCAAACAGGTCGATGCCGGCATCCTTGAACAGGAAGGCCTGGTTGTAGTTCTCCGTCACCGCCGCCGCGGTGTGCCCCTCGACCAGCGCGTCGGCGCTCTGCGGCACCGCGACGTGCCTGGTGCCCCAGTAATAGTTCAAGTTGATCGGGATGCTGACCGCCAGCAGCCCGAACACGCCGAGCGTGGCCAACACCTTGCGGGGCATGCCTCGGCGCGGGGTGGGAAAGGAACGTGCCGTTGTGGTTGAGGAAAGCGACATGAACGCACCTCAGAACTGGAAGTAGAGGAAGGGGGAATAGCTGTCGGCGGCGAGCTTCAGCACGGCGGCGAACGACAGCACCACGATGCAGGCGGTGCCCATCGAGGCCCGCGAGACCGGCAGCGGCGAGAACGTCGCCACCCAGAAGCGCCGGTCGATCATCGGCTCGAAATAGCAGAACACAATGCCGATCAGCATCACCAGCACGTCGGTCCGGCGGATACGCCACGCCATCTCGTCGGTGAAGCCGACGCCGTTGAAGCCGAGCATGCCCTTGTAGAAACCAACCGCCGTAGTCACGTCCGGCGAGCGGAACAGGATCCAGCCGATGATCACCACCAGCAGCGTGATCGGCAGGCCGAGCCCGAACGGATAGGGGCTCTCCTTGCCCTTGGCGCCGAGCCCGCGCTCCATGGCGAGGAAGCCGCCATGCAGCGCGCCCCACAGCACGAACGTCCAGTTGGCGCCGTGCCAGAAGCCGCCGAGCAGCATGGTGATGAACAGGTTGGAATAGGTGCGGACCTTGCCCTTCCGGCTGCCGCCGAGCGGGATGTAGAGATAGTCGCGCAGCCAGGTCGACAGGCTGATGTGCCAGCGCCGCCAGAACTCGGTGATCGAGCGGCTGACATAGGGCGCGTCGAAATTGCGGATCAGCCGGAAGCCGATCATCAGCCCGAGCCCGATCGCCATCTCGCTATAGCCGGAGAAGTCGAAATAGAGCTGGATCGTGTAGGCCACCGCCCCGAGCCAGGCCTCCGACAGCGAAGGGTTGGACTGCGCGAACAGCGTGTCGGCGATCGGCGCCACGCTGTCGGCGATCAGCACCTTCTTGCACAGCCCGCTCATGAACCACACGCCGCCCTCGGCGAACTTGGTCCAGCTATGGGTGCGCGAGACGATCTGGTCGGACAGGTCCTTGTAGCGCATCACCGGCCCGGCGATCAGGTGCGGGTAGAGCGCGAGGAACGCCGCGAAATCGATGAAGTCGCGGGCCGGCGGGGCGTCCTTGCGGTAGATGTCGACCATGTAGCTGATCGACTCGAAGATGAAGAACGACACGCCGATCGGCAGGATCACCTTCCACAGCAGGTCGGCGCTGGAACCGTCGACGCCGAACGCGGCAAAGACGTTGTCGGTGAAGAAGTTGAAGTACTTGAAGTACCCCAGAACCATCACACTGCCGATGACGCCGATGATGCAGCGCAGCTTCGCCAGTTCCTGCGTCGGCGCGGAGGCGATGAGGTGGCCCATATAATAGGACCAGAACGTCACCGCGACGTAGAGAACCAGGAAGTCGACCCGCCACCAGCCATAGAAGGCATACGAGCCGATCACGATGATCAGCGAGCGCCAGCGGTTCGGCGTCAAATAATACGTCGCCAGGAACAGCGGCAGGAAGACGAACAGGAAGATGTTGGACGAAAAGACCATTTATCTGTCTCCAGCCGCTACTGTTCTTCGTCGCCGGTATCGTTGGGTTCGGGCTGATGCGCCACGAGGCCGCTATTGACCTTGGCGAGCTTGGCGAGCAGCTTTCCCGAATAGGCGTGGCCGGTGTCCGAGGCGCGCGCCAACCAGCGCTTCATCTCAGCCTCGCTCTGCGGAACCATGTCGCCGTCGCGATAGAGCAGCGCGAGGCGGAACGCGGCTTCGGCGCTGCCACCCTCGATGGCCTTGCGCAGCCAGGCGACCGCCTTCTTGCCGTCGCGCAAACTCGGATCGCGCAGGCTGAAAAAGTTGAAGAGGTCGTACATGGCGGTAACGTTGCCGGTGTTGGCGGCCTTCTCCAGCCACACCACGCCGCCCGGCACGTTGGTTGCGGTGCCGTAGCCCACCAGCATGGACTTGCCGACCTCGACCATCGCCTCGGCCGAACCGTCTTCCGCCGCGCGGTAGAAGAAGCCGAACGCCTGCTCGGCATCGAGCGCCACGCCCTCGCCGGCGGCATAGAAGCGGCCGAGCTCCATCATGGCTTCGCCCGAGCCCTGATCGGCGGCGCGGCTGTACCAGATGATGGCGTTCTCCGGCGAGCGCGGCGTGCCGCTACCCTCGGAATAGGCTCGCGCGGTACGCACCTGTCCCTGCACGCTGCCGAGTTCGGCGGCGGACTGGAACAGCAGGAACGCCCGGCGCACATCCTGCGGCACGCCCGGCAGCCCTACCTGATAGACGCGGCCGAGCGTGACGATGGCCTGGACATTGGTCGGCATGCGCTTGTGGGCGTCCTCGAGGAACGCCACCGATTTCTGGACGTCCTTGGGCATCCGCCCGCCCTGCAGCATCTCGGCCGCCAAGGCGAGTTGCGGCTGCACGGCTCCCCGTGCAGCCGAACGACGCGCCCATTCCTCGGCCTTGGCGGCGTCGAACGGAACGAGCTTTCCGGCGACATAGATTTCGGCGAGGACGCGGGTGGCCGCGCCGTCGCCCATGCGGTCGACCTCCTCGATCAACTCGATGCCGCGTTTCGCAATCGCCGGGTCCGGCAGCGCCATCATGATCTGCGCCGCCGCCAGCCGGTCGTTCGACTTGCCCTCGGACAGCCGCGCGGCCTGCTCGACCAGCGCGGGCACCCGCGCCTTGTCGACGCCGCCGGGCGCATAAGCGGTCTGGGCCAGTTCCATCGCGGCCGCCGCATTGCCGCGAATGGCGGCCTGCTCGAAGATCGCGATGGCGTCCTTGAGCTGGCCGTTGGCCTTCAAGATGCGGGCATAGCGCACGCCGGCTTCCGGCAGCCCGGTGCTCCACGCCCGCTCATAGATCGCCTTCGCCTTTTCCGGTGAGGCAATGGCGGGCGGGCCGTTCTCATAGAGTTCGCCCAGCCGCAGCATCGCCGGGACATAGCCGAGCTCGACGGCGCGCAGATACCAGCGCTCGGCAATGCCGGGATCGGCCGAGACGTAGCGGCCCATCACATAGAAGCGGCCAATTTCGGTCATGGCGTGGGGTCGGCCGGCCTCCGCCGCGCGCTGGTACAGCGCCAGCGCCTTCAGGCCCTCGGTGCGGCTTTTCGCGGAATCCAGCAGCAGCGCCGCGCGCCGCTCCATGGCGGGGGCGGAATTGTGCTGCTCGATGGCGACGTCGTAATAGCGCGCCGCCGTGGCATCCGATGGCGCGACGCCGATACCCTTGCGATAGGAATCGCCCATCAACATGGCGGCGTCCAGATTGCCGGCGCGGGAGGCCTCGTCGAGCCAGCCGCGCGAGCGCTCCGCCTCGCCAGCCAGCGTTTCCGGGTTGCCGAGCACGAGCTTGGCCGCCGCCAGCTTGCCCTCGACGCTCCCGAGGTCGGCAGCCGCTTTCAGGAAGTCATAGGCCCGGCGGATATCGCCCGCCTGCCGGCCGCGCCCGTCCCGCAGGCTGCGGCCGAGCTTCAGCAACGCAACGGGATCGCCCCGGCTGATGCGCTGGACACGCTGGTAGAGTTCGTTCGCTCGCGCCGGATCGCGCGGCACGCCGCGCCCTTCCTCATAGAGGGCGGCGGCGGTGAACATGCCGTCGATATCGGAGGACGCCTCCATCTGGTCGATCAGGAACCGGGCTTCGGCCGGCGGTATGTCGAGCGAGCCGCCTTCGGCATAGTTCTCGAGCATCACCCGCGCGGCCCCCAGCGAACCCGCCATCATCGCCTCGCGCAGCAGGCGCGTGGCGAGCTTGGGGTCGGCGGGGCCGCCCTGATCGGTCATCAGGCTCTTGGCGAACTCCACCGCGACGGTGGTGTCGCCAAGCGCCAGAGCGCGCCTGGTCAGTTCCATCGCCTTGTCGAGATCGCGCGGCATGCCTTCGCCGCGCGCATAGCGCAGGGCAAGGTCGCCGGCGGCGGTGGCCGAGGTGCCGGCGCGCAGCCGCAGCAGCAGCAGACCCTGCGCGGTGAAGCTCTCAGCGGCGTCCTTGTTGCCGCGCTCGGCCTCGACGCGGGCCAGGCCGAAGGCGGCATCCGGCTCCTTGGCCATCAGCGCCTGCCTATAGAGATCGGCGGCCTTGCCGAGATCGTGGGGAACGCCCTGCCCGCTCGCATAGAGCGCGGCAAGCTCCACCGCGACCTGCGGGTCGCCCTGTTCGGCGACCTGCTGGAGCAGCTGCGCGCCCTCCCTGATGTCCTTGTCGCTGCGGCCGGCACTGCCGAGCAGCCGCGCCAGATCGAGCCGGGCGGCCATGCCGGTCGGCCCTTTATCCTTGGCCGCGCGACGCAGCGCTTCCTCGGCCCCGGGCAAATCGGACTGGCGGACCACGACGGACGGCGAGATCAGCAGGCCGGCCTTCAGCAGACGTCCGAGTTCCAGCGCCGCCCCGGCGTCCGTGCGGGCCCGCAACTGTTCGAGCCGTGTCTGCTCGCGCTGATATTTGGCGGCGACGCTTTGCTGGCGTCCGGTGCTCGCGCTCTGCGCCAGCGCCGGTGCGCTGACCGCCAGCACGAGCGGCGTCGCGAGGATGAAGGCCGGCAGGATGGCGGCGAGGTTGATAGCTCTTCTCATGGCCGCCCCCAGAAACAGGTGGCATTGCCGCCGGCGAAATCGTCGATCATCGGGCGCTCGCCGGCCGGACCGGCGACGATCAGCGCGGCCAGCCGCTGATGGGCGAACTCGGCGGTCTCGCGCGGCGCGATGGCCTCGGAGAACGCCATGTAGTGGCGCCCGTGCGGCCGGCGCTTAAGGAAGGAGAAGTCCTGATTGAGATAGTCGGCCTGCGGGCCGGGAATGTAGTTCGCAGCGGCCGATGCCTGCACCAGGATCGGGGCCCGCAGCGCCGAGACGAAGTAGCCGAGCAGCCGGTCATAGCCGCGCCCTTCCACCTTCGCCGCATAGAGGTCGTCGCCATGGGTCGCGGCGGTCTCGGCAATAACGGTCAGGCCGGAAAGCGCCAGCCGCTGATACCACAGCGCGCGCGCGCCACGCCGGATTTCCAGCGGCAGCCCGCCATCGTCCCGCGCCGCGGTGAGCGTGGCGCGGAAGCGCTCCGGTCCCTTGGCGTAAAGCTTGGCATCGCCGATGACGCTGCCCCATACGCTCTGCACAGAGTCGGCGAGGATGCGGTGGTTGTTGTCGTCGACATCGCCGTCGAAACGGCGATCGACCGCGCGCACCAGAGGATCGAGCCACGCGTCGATCTTGGTGCGCTCAGTGGGCGACAGTCCGTCGCGGATGATGGCGTAGTTCACCACCGTCGGCAGCAGCGCGCGCTTCAGCGCGAAATAACCGTCATGCGACGGCGGGGTCGCCCGCAGCGCCGAGGCATCCGCCCAGCGCAGCAGCAGGGCTTTCAGCGCGGCGGTGGACTCCGCATCGCCCGCCAGCGCGCGGCCGCCCAGCACCATCACCGCCCAGCCGAACGCCTCGGCGCGCTGGTCGCTGCCATAGCCCTCGGTCGGCGTCAGCGCCGCCACCGGCTCCAGATCGAGCCAGGCAGGATCGGCGGCAATGGCCAGGCAGGATTGGCGCACGCCGTCATAGTCCAGGCCCTGCAATGCCGCCTTGCGGGCACTGAGGTCGAACAGGCCGGTGGCGGCGCCGGCTGGGCCGGCGAGCGCAAGCGCGAAGGCTGTCACGAGTGCGATCCGCATCAGTTGAGCCCTCCAGCGGCGGACAGCGCATCGGCCTGCACCGAGTTCTTGCGCTTGATACACAAATCCGCATCGCCATTGGCCTGGAACAGCAGGGTCTGGCCGTCCTCGGGCAGGACGCCGGAACGGCGCAGCTTGCAGTTCTTGGCGGTCGGGGGCTTGGGCAGGCACTGCGAGGCGATCAGCACCGGCGTGTTGGTGCCGGCATAGCCGAGCATGCGCACCCGCAGCGACTGGGCGTCGCCGGCATAGAGCTTCGGCGTCTGCCGGCGGAAGGTGTTGTCGATGAAGCTGGCGCCGGTCGCGCCGCGCAAATTGATGCCCGTGGCATTGCGCTCGATGGTGTTCCAGCCCGCCGAGAAGGTCGTCACCGGGTGGAACGGGTCGAGCTTGAAGTCTCGAAGCTCGTTGCCCTTCAACGTTGTGAGATCGGCGATATAGGCTTCGATCCCCGCCCCATGATTGTCGTCGATGCGATTGTGCAGCAGCGCGATATCCCAGCTATTGCGGATCTTGATGCCGCCGCGCCGGTTCTTCACCACATGGTTGGACAGGATGGTGTTGCACGCGCTCTCGAACAGCGTGATGCCGTCCTGGTCGTTCGCAAAGGTCGTGTTCGCATAGACCACGTTCCCGATGCTGTCGCGATCCAGCATGATGCCGGAGCCACGGTTCTCGAACGACAGATTGCCGACGATGAAGCTGTCATCGACCTCGCGCGAGACGATGATGCCGTGCTTCTTTTCCGAGCCGTAGGCGGTGTTGTAGGCGATCCTCAGATCGTGCGAGCGGTCGTGCGGGTCGATGCCGTAGACGATGTTGTCGCGATACTCATTGCCAATGATCGACATGCTCTTGGCTTCGTACGAATAGTAGCCGTACAGGAACTGATCGAACGAATTGTCGACGAGTATCCCCTTCGGCGGCGCCGCATCGTCGCGCACCCGCACGATGTCCTTCGGCCCTGTCGTGAAGGACAGGCCGTAGGTCTTGCCGGCGCTGTAGCCGAAGCCGACGAGATGCGAGCCGGCGATGTTGGTTTCGCTGTCGCTCCAGGCGGTGATGAACGGACGAAAACGGGTCTTGTTCTCGTAATGCTGGACCGCCGGGCTTTGCGTCTCTTCATTGAAGGCGATCAGCCTCGTGTCGGCGACATAGAGCCGGCCGGCATTGACGATGAAGGCGCCCGTGGTGGCGCTCAGCCGGTATTCCTGCGCCTCGGCGCCCGACAGGATCAGCGTCGCGAACGGCCCGACCACGATCGGCACCCGCAGCGTGATGATGTTGCCGTCACGCTCGATCTCCTCGCGCACATTGTCGCCGAGCTGCGCGCGCACCTGGCCCAGCGTGAAGACGCCCCGCGACAGGAAGATATAGGTCGGGTTGATGCTCTTCTGCGCGTTGAACAGGAAGTCGCGGGCGCTGGTGCCGACGATCTCCTCGAAGAACTTGGCGTTGTAGCGGTTGAGCCGGGCCAGCGAGGTATCCGTCACGCCGGCTTCCAGCGGCGGGATGGCAGCCAGCACGTCGGCCTCATGGATATCCATGTCCGGCAGAACCGGCGGGCGGTCCTTTACCGGCTTGCCGTCGAGCCGCACGACCTGCAGATCGTCGGTGCGGTCGACCTCGACCGGGTTGCGGGTCGCCGAGGTCTGCGTGGACTCGGTCTCGGCCGGCACGCTGCCCTTGGTCAGCAGATTATAGACGTCCTGCCCGGCGCTGGCGTCCCGCGCCATGGTGCGGAAGGCATGGACGCGCTGGCGGAAATCGGTGAGCCCGCGAATCCGCTCGGCGGCCGGCTGCAGATCGCCGTCCCTGGCCTGCCGGATCGAGAGGTCGGCGACGAGGCTTTCAGCCTCCGTGCGGTCCGCCAATTGCGCGAACAGCGCCAGTGCGTCATCGAGTGCACCTTTCGAGCGGTCGACTTCCGCCACCGCCTTCAGGACCGCGTCCTTCAGGTGGGTATCGCCGGTCGAGGCGAGCCCGAGCGCACGCTCGCGCTGGCCGGATTTCGCCAGCCCCGCCGCGACAGCGGGAATGCCGCGCAGCCGGTCGACATCGCTCAGCGCGGCGAGACGCGCCAGCAGGTCGTCGGGAAGTGCCGCGTCGCCATTGGGGATCTGTGCCGCCTCGGCGGCGATGCGTTCGCCGCCCTCCGGCATGTTGGCCACGATGCCGGCAAACAAATCCTTGTCCTCGGCATTCAGCGCCGCGATGGCGATCCTGGCATTGAGCGGGGCTGACGCCCTGGACGAGCCGACCTTGTCGGAAAACTCCTTCGCCACTCCCGGCTTGCCCTTGTCGAGGGCACCGATCGCCAGCGGCGTATAGAGCGCGAGGCGGTCCTCGTCGCTGGCGAGCCCATCGGCCCAGCGCTTTGCCGCATCCTCGTCACCGGCGCGGGCGAACGAGGCGCCGATCGCCGCGCGGGCCTTGGAGAGCTGCGCGACATGCACACCCTCCTGCAATGCGGTGTCGAGCACGGCGCTCGCCCGGCCGCGGAAATCGGCATCTGCCCATCGCGCCGCGAGGATTGCCAGGGTCTCGCCGCGATCCTTGTCGTCCTCGATGGATTTGATGCGCGCGCTCGCCATCTCGAAGGAGCGCTGCGCCATCTTGATATAGCCAAGCTCCGCCAGCCGCCGCCCGATCACCATGTTCGCCCGCGCATATTCGCGCGGCGCGGTGATCAGCGCGGGAATGTCGATGGCCTCCAGCGGCACCCCCTGCGCCACTATTGCCTCGACCACGGACAGCAGCGCCTTGCCCTGCGTCGCCTCGCCATTCATGCCGAGCGCGGTGCTCTGCGCCCGCTCGAAATCGTGGCGCTCGATAGCCACCTGCACGACGCGGCCGAGTGCGGTCTTGCGGGCCTTGGAATCCCCGGTCGCCGGCATGGCGAGAGCCAGCAGCGCGACCTTTTCCAGCGGCACGCCGTCCGCCAGGCGCTTTTCCACCTCGGCGCCCATCTGCGCGGCATCGAGGTTGCGGTCGGCCGGATCGATCTGCGAGCGGGCGAGGTCGGACGCCGCCCTGGCGCGGGCCTGCGCGGACGGAATGAAGCCGAGCGTCGCCTGCACCGTGGAGGGCATGCGGCCGACGCCGGCATCCTGCGCCAGGCGCAGAATGGATTGCGCGCCGGCGCCGCGCGCAGTCGGATCCTCGATCTGAGCGAGCTGGCCGACCGCGAGCTTGGCATAGCGCAGCATGCGCACATCGCGGCCGAGCGTCAGCTCGACGCGCGAGAGCGCGACAAACGCCGCCACCTTGTTGCGCGGCAATGCAAGGTCGTTGGCGAGTTCATCGAGCCGGACGAAGGCCCCGGCGAGTTCATTGGGATCGGGCTGGTCGTCGCGGATGGCGGCGACCATCCAGCTGAATTCGTGCAACGTCAGCGCGTCTCCGCCAAGGCCCGCATCGTCGAGCATCGCCAGCGCCGCGCGGGCGTCTTCCGGGCGCTCGTCCGGGCGCACCGGCTCGGTCAGCTTGGCGATGATCTTCAGGCGTTTTTCCAGTTGGCGGGCCTGCGCGTAGTTCTTCTGCTTGTCGGTCGCATTGGCCGCGAGGTCGCCGGCAAGCACCCTCGCGCGCAGCACCTCGACGATCTCGCCAATGGTGGCGTCGCGCGGCAGCACCTGGTCGAACTCGGCCGCGCGCGGCCCGCCGGGGGCCAGCAGCAGGCTGCCGAGGAGGATCGCTGCGAAGAGCTTAATTGACCGCATCCGCCATTTCCTGTGTCGCGCCGGCATCGTGTTCCGCAAGCGTCGTCGGCGGCGGTGCCGACGGGCGGAAGAAGCGAATGAAATCGGTGCCCCGGAAGGTGTCGAAGCTCACCTTCACCGGCGCACCGAGACTGCCGCGGGCGATTTCGCGGCCCGGATCGAGGCGCAGCCGCACATTGGCCGCCGCCGGGTCCTGGATCAGGGAATCCGCGAGCTCGATCTTGCCGAGCGGCCGGGTAATCACCACGCCGTCGCCATAAGCGAGCGTGACGCTGGCGCCGCCGCGCGCCAGCCGGAACAGGGTGTCGCGGTCGACGCTCGCCGAGACGAAGGGTCGCTTGCCGGGTGCGGCGAGGATGAGCGCGGTGTCCCCCCCGCTCACCAGATTGCCGATCGAGATCGGCCGGCCGATCACGTCGCAATCGCAGGGGCTCTCAATGGCGACATCACGGCCCGAGCGCTGCGCTATGCCGAGAATGGGCTCGCCCTCGGCAACAGATGTCTTGCTGTTGACGAACACCACCCGCCCATTGGACGGCGAGGCCAATGTCACCATGTCGACCGCGACCATCGAACTCGAAGGCGTCGCGACGAACACCCGGCGATAGACATCACTGCTGATCATCCAGCCGCACACCAGGATCACCGCGCCGATACCGACATAGGCGGCGCGGATACCCGGCGGGATACGCCGCAGACCCGACGGCGGCGCCGGGCGCGGCCGGGTCGCTGGCAGCAGGGCACCGA
>LNAP01005558.1_pt1 | contig 21201 bp, 22 predicted proteins | sample 602601 | NCBI WGS metagenome assembly LNAP01 (sample SAMN02440304, study PRJNA202911) | soil metagenome | biome: Subtropical and temperate rainforests or woodlands; isolation source: soil samples (1 kg each in a 20% v/v slurry with milli Q water) were... ...
GCCAGCTACAAATAGGGAACCAGGCACTTTTCCGGGACGGCAGGGAGTCTGTGCTTTCGACATCCGTGCAAGAGCGTCACTTGGGCGCCCTCCAAATCCGTCCTTAAATCCGCCGGATCCAAACCCTTATTGCGCGTCGAAGATCCAGGGTTCAAGGGTCTTGCGTATGTGCTCGTAGCGCCGAATCGCGTCTTGGCGTTCAAGAGTCAACGCGATATCGTCTAAGCCGTTCAGCAAGTTGTGCTTGCGAGAAGAATCGATCTCGAAGGCAATGACTTCGCCGTCGGGACTTGTGATGGTCTGCGTCTCCAGGTCAATGCGGAGTCGATAACCCGGCGTGGCGGCGACCTTCTGAAACAGACGATCTACCTCCCGCTCAGCCAGCATGATCGGGAGCATGCCGTTCTTGAAACAGTTGCCGTAAAAAATGTCGGCAAAACTTGGCGCGATGAGGGCGCGAATGCCAAAGTCGCGCAGTGCCCAAGGCGCGTGCTCACGACTGGATCCGCATCCGAAGTTCCCGCGCGATAGCAAGATCGATGCTCCGCTGTAGCGCATCTGGTTCAGTACGAATTTTGGATTTTGTGGTCGTACGGAACAGTCTTGGCCGGGTTCGCCGCGATCGAGGTAGCGCCATTCGTCAAACAAGTTATCGCCGAAGCCCGTACGTCGGATCGATTTCATGAATTGCTTCGGGATGATCGCATCGGTATCGACGTTCGCACGATCCACCGGAATAACGATTCCGTCGTGGGTTGTGAATGCCTGCATCAGAGTTGCTCCCGGCTGACGTCGATGAAGTGGCCCGAAATGGCGGCGGCCGCCGCCATCGCAGGACTGACCAAATGGCTACGACCGCCTGCACCTTGCCTGCCTTCGAAATTCCGGTTCGACGTTGAAGCGCAGCGCTCGCCCGCAGAAAGCCGGTCTTCGTTCATGCCAAGGCACATCGAGCAACCCGGATCTCGCCATTCGAAACCTGCGTCGATGAAGACGCGGTCAAGACCTTCTGCTTCTGCTTGTGCCTTTACCAGTCCCGAGCCCGGAACGGCCAGCGCGAGCCTGATGGTCGGTGAAATATGCCGACCTCGCAGGACAGCAGCAGCTGCCCGCAGATCCTCAATACGCGCGTTCGTGCACGAGCCGATAAATATCTTGTCTGGCCGGATTGCCTCGATAGGGGCGCCAGGCTCAAGTCCCATGTAGTTCAGCGCGACTTGCATGCTGGCGCGTCTCACGGGATCCGGCTCAAGCGCGGGATCCGGCACCTTCTGGTCGATTGGCAGCACCATTTCCGGCGACGTGCCCCAAGTCACCATCGGCTTGACGGTACTCGCCTCGACATCGAGCCTCTTCTCGAATCTGGCGTCCTCGTCGCTGACCAAGGTGCGCCAGTAAGCGACGGCCTCAATCCATCGATCACCATGCGGAGCGAAAGGGCGTCCCTCGATGTAGTCAATCGTCTTTTGGTCCACACCAATCAGCCCAACACGCGCCCCGGCTTCGATCGCCATATTGCACAGCGTCATTCGCCCTTCCATCGACAGCGCCCTGACGGTGCTCCCTGCAAACTCAATGGCGCAGCCGGTGCCGCCCGACGTGCCTATCCGCCCGATGATGTGGAGGATCAGGTCCTTTGCCGTGACGCCAGAGGACAACTCCCCCTCGATCTGCACCAGCATCGGTGTCATGCGACTCACCGACAAGCACTGCGTAGCCAATACATGCTCGACCTCCGAAGTACCGACACCAAATGCCAAGGCGGCAAACGCCCCGTGCGTGCTGGTGTGCGAGTCTCCCGCGACGACCGTCATGCCAGGCAGCGTCGCGCCTTGCTCCGGACCAACAACGTGAATGATGCCTTGACGCCGATCCGTCAGGCCAAACTCGACGATGCCGAAATCTTGGCAATTGCGGCTCAGTTGCTCGACCTGGATACGCGAAAGCGGATCTGCAATGCCTTGGTCTCGACCGGAGGTGGGAACGTTGTGGTCGGCGGTCGCCAAGACGGTTTTCGCCCGCCACGGTTTGCGTCTACTCAGCCGCAATCCTTCGAATGCCTGTGGACTGGTGACCTCATAAACCAAGTGACGATCGACATACAGCAGTGCAGGCCCGTCTGCCGATTCATGGACGACGTGCCGCCGCCAAAGCTTTTCGACCAGCGTTGTACCCATCACGAACTCCGTGGGCCTGCGTTGCTGACCATGCCGCCGCATGAGCCGGTGAGACGGTATTCGGCGGCTTTTTCGCTCACGCCTTCGGGTGCGGGATAGCGGCGCGTCCAGGGACCGGCCTTCACGACCTGCCCTGGCACGTCGTGTCCAACAACCTGCGGGAGGCGGCTGGAAAGCTCGAGGAGTGCGTCAAGTTTGACCCCCGTGTCATAGCCCATGGCCTCGAACATATGAACGAGGTCCTCTGTGCAAACGTTGCCGCTGGCACCGGGTGCGAAGGGGCAGCCGCCAAGGCCGCCGAGCGAGGCGTCGAAGCGGTCAATCCCTGCATCGAGAGCGGCTGTCGCATTCGCCAATCCCATTGAGCGGGTGTCGTGAAAATGGAGCGTGAGCATCAGCTCGGGCCAGGCGTTTTTCACTTGCCGGCACAACTGGTTGACCTGGGCCGGATTGGCCATCCCAGTCGTATCGCACAAGGTCACGCGTTGCACGCCAATCTGCGCGAGACGCTCCAACAGGCCTAGAACCATCGCCTCGGGGATCTCACCCTCAAAGGGGCAGCCAAACGCCGTTGACAGTGACACGTTGACTTGCGCACGGCCTTTCGAACTCGCGACGATTTCGGCGAACTGGGCGAGCGACTGCGCCGGCGTCATGCGAAGGTTTGCAAGGCTGTGCGTCGCGCTGGCAGACATCACGAGGTTCAGCTCATCCACGTTGCAGGCTAACGCACGCTCTGCGCCGCGCATATTGGGAACCAGTGCGGCGTACTGCACTCCCGGCACACGTTCGATCCGCTGCACGACGCTTTCCGCGTCTGCAAGCGCTGGGATGGCCTTGGGTGAGGCGAACGATGTCACCTCGATCTTGGCAAGGCCTGTGTGGCTCAACGCGTTGATCAGCTCAACTTTCTGTTCGGTTGGCACGAAGATGGGTTCAATCTGGAAGCCGTCACGAACCGAGACCTCTTGGATGAACAGCCGTTGTCGCTCATTGCTTTTCATTGCAGGCTCCTCAGACGACGCCGTCGGCGCGCAAGTTGGAAAACTCCTCGGCGCCAATGCCCAGCGTCGCAAGCACTTCTTCAGTGTGGGCGCCGAGCGCAGGACCGATCCACTTCGTACGGCCTGGCGTCGCGCTCAGCTTCGGCACGATGCCTGGCAGGTCGATGGGTTCACCGTCGGGCAACGTATCGCGCTGCACCATGCCGCGCGCTGCGTAATGCGGGTCCTCGGCAATATCGGCTGCGGTGTAGACGCGTCCGCTGGGAACCTGGGCAGCTTCGAGAATCTGCAGAGCTTCCTTCAAAGGTCGCTGAGCGGTCCAGTCGCCGATTGCTTTGTCGAGCTTGTCGTTTTGTCTGACGCGGCCATCGTTTCGTGCCAACTCGGGGTCGTCTGCGAGATCGTCGCGGCCGATGGCATTCATCAGGCGCTTGAAAATGGCATCGCCGTTGCCTGCGATCACGACGTAGTGACCGTCGGCGCACAGATATGTGTTCGAGGGCGAGATCCCCGGAAGGCTGGCGCCAGTGCGTTCTCGCACGAATCCGAATTCGGAGTACTCGGGAATCAGGCTTTCCATCACTGCGAACACCGATTCATACAGCGCGACGTCGATGAACTGACCCTTGCCGCCCTGGCTCTTCAGATGGTGCATGGCTACCAGCGCTCCGATGGTGCCGTACAGCGATGCCAATGTGTCGCCCAGGCTCACGCCGACCCGCACCGGCGGCCTGTCGGGAAACCCGGTCACATGGCGCAGCCCGCCCATGCATTCAGCGATCGCCGCAAAGCCGGGTCGCTCCCGGTAAGGGCCCGATTGCCCGTAGCCGGAAATGCGCACCATGATCAGCTTCGGATTCAGCGCCGAGAGCTGTTCCCAGCCGAGGCCCCATTTCTCCAGGGTCCCAGGACGAAAGTTCTCGATAACGATGTCGACCTGCGCCGCGAGCTTGCGCACGATTTCTCGTGCCTCATCGCGCTTGAGGTCCAACGTGACGGACTTCTTGTTTCGGCTTTGCACGTACCACCACAGCGAAGTGTCCTTGTGCAGCTTGCGCCACTTGCGCAGTGGGTCGCCGTCTTTCGGCGGCTCGATCTTGATGACTTCGGCGCCGAACTGTGCAAGCAATGCACTGGCATACGGCCCCGCGATCAGCGAGCCGAGTTCGAGTACCTTGATGCCTGCGAGCGGCAACGCATCCGACGCGGTTTCGCCTGCTTGAGAAGTTGAAATTTTGTTCATGACAGGCCGGCCGAGACACCGGGATGGAGAGGGTGATTTGCAATGGTGTTAACGACGAAATCGCGGAGGTGCTTGCTCCGTGCGATTCGGGTCGGCTTTGTTGCAGGTGGGGCGCGTTGCCCCGGCTTTCAGTCGACTTTCAGACCCAGCGACTTGACGAGCGGGCCGTAGCGGGAGCGGTCCACTTCCTGGATCGTGTCGAGCGCCGCAGGCTTGCCGGGCTGCGCGAGCATGCCGTAGTCATCGAGCTTGGCACGCACTTCCGGCAGGGCCAGCGTGCGATTGAGTTCGGTGTTGAGCCGATCGATGACCGGCTGTGGCGTGGCCTTGGGCGCGAAGATCCCGAACCACACCGAGAGGTCGAGGTCTTTGTTGAAGCTGCGCAGTTCGGGCAGCGCCGGGAACTTCTCCTTGGCCTGCGGGCCGCTGGCCGCAATGGGCTTGATGCGGCCGGCCGTGATCAGCGGCATGGCCTCGGCAACGCCGACGATCATTGCGCCGATCTCGCCGGTGACCAGGCCCTGGATAGCGGGCGAGGTGCCCTTGTAGGGTACGTGCATGAGCTTGATGTTCATGCGGTTGGCGAACATCTCCATGGCCAGGTGCGTTGGATGGCCGGCGCCCCCGCTGCCGAAGTTGATCGAGTCGGGCTTGGCCTTGGCCGCCTGCACCAACTGTTCGACCGTGTCGATCTTCAGCGAGTTGGCCACCACCAGCACCAGCGAGGCCTTGCCGATAAGCCCGACGGAGCGGAAGTCCTTGACCGGGTCATAGGGGAGCTTGGGGTAGAGAAAGGGATTGACCACCGTGGCGGAGTCCGGAGCGATCAGCAGCGTGTAGCCGTCGGCGGGCGCCTTGGCGACCGTGTCGGCCGCGATGGCGAGCGACGCGCCCGGCTTGTTGTCGACGACGATGGGTTGGCCCAGGCCGCTGCCCATGTGCTGGGCGCTGACGCGCGCCAGCACATCGCCGAGCGCTCCGGGCGGGCTTCCGACAACCAGGCGGATCGGCTTGGTTGGGTAAGTGTCCGCCTGCGCTGCGGGGGCCAGCATGGCCAGGGCTGCCAGCACTGCTGCGAGTCGGACAGATGCACGCCGGGCGCGCGCGAAAGCGGATGTCTCCTGGATTCTCATGGGGTTTGCCTTTAACAAGTCACACGTCGGGAGAAAATGGCCGCTCCCTGTCGGCGCTCTCAACCAGAGAGCAGTTCTTCTGCCAAGCCAGACCACAGCTTCATCAGTCGGGAAAAGCGGCGCGTCTCCCCACTCATCAGCTTGCGGATGCTCATGCCGCGGGCGATAGAAAAGGTCAAAAGGACGATGTCTTCGGCGCCGTCGGGATCGCAGCCGGCTTGGACGAAAGCGTCCAACCAGGCCCGTTCCGCCGCCAGCCGGTAGGTGCGTGCGAGAGCTTTGACTTTCAGCCCCAACTCCGAATCGCCGCCGACCATCATCAGGTCCAGGGAGATGTAGAAGTCTTCGCCGAGGAAGAACTCCGTGCTGTCCTTGACCAGCGCCTTGAGCAGTTCGCCCGGCTCGGTCTTGCACTCTGTGATGCGCGCCAGCGAGCTGTCGGTCGTGCGCCGATAGATCGCCTCCAGCGCTTCGAGTACCAGGTCATCCTTGAACGGAAAGTGGTGCGATTGAGCGCCGCGCGAAACGCCAGCCACATCTGCGACCTCGGCGATCCGGAATCCAGCGTAGCGCTTTTGCGTCAGTAGCGAGATGGCCCCTTCGACGAGCTTCTGGCGCATCTGCTGGGTTCGTTCCGCCTGGGTGCGGCGTGCAGCCGGCGGTGCGGCGCGGGGTCGGGATGGTGCGGTCAACGTTCGCTCTCCTTGGGAATGGTCTTCCCTGGAGAATGTCATACCGGAGCGAGCGAACGTCATGACCGCCTCAGGCCGCGTCGCGGCTGCTAACGCGAAATTCCATCTCGCCCAGCCTGTCGCAGGCCACGCGTACCGCGTCGCCGGGCAGCACCGGGCCGACGCCTTCGGGCGTGCCGGTGAGGATCACGTCGCCCGGGTGCAGGGCATAGGCGCGCGAGGCAAACGCGATCAGGTCGGGAATGTCCACCGTCATCGCCCCGGTGGAGGAGTGCTGGCGCCGCTCGCCGTTGACCCACAGCGACATCGTCAGCGCGTGCGGGTCCGGGATCTCGTCGGCCGTCACGAAGGCGGGGCCCAGAACGGTGTAGCTGTCGGCGGACTTGCGATAGCTGCGCTCTTCCGCGCCGCGCACGGTCATGTCCAGCCCGATGGTGTAGCCGGCCACGTGCGCCATCGCCTGCTCGCGCGGGATGTCGCGACCCGGCTTGCCGATCACCACGGCCAACTCGATCTCGTGGTCGGTGCGGCGATCGGGAAACACGATCTGCACGCCCTCGCTCTCGCCGCTGAGCGACGAGGTGGCCTTGAGGAACAGGCCGTACTTGTCGACCGGGCGCTCCACGCCTTCCAGCGCCTTGGCGTGGAAGCCGTGGTCGATGCCCGGCTGGCCAGCGTCCAGCTGCACGTGCAATTTGTAGTTGGCCGGCGCGGCCATGATCTTCGAGGGTCGCACCAGCGGACTGGACAACTGCACTTCGGCACGTGCATGGCTCGCAGCGTTCGGGCGCAGGCGCTGAACTTCAGCACGAACTCGGTCGAGATGCAGCACCAGGGGATCCCCCTCCGGGGCGAGCCAGCGCGTTGTTGGCAGCACATCAAGTGCTCCGCTAACGTCAAGGATGCGCTCGCCCTCAATGAGGCCAAGGCGGTCGTGGTTAAAACGGCAAAGTTGCATGGAGATTCCTTCGAGGGTGGGCGGATCAGTTTTGCGCGGGCGCTCCCTGCCAAAGCCAGTCAAGACAACCGTAGAAGTCGTCCGTCGACTTGTCTTCAAACTGCTGCGAACGCACTTCAGCGCGGGCGCCATCGCAGTGGTAGATGTCCCAGAGATCGCGTGATTCAAGCTGAACGCGTGCAGTGCGCAGGAAACGCTGTCGCTCAAAACGCCTGAAGGCCGCATCAAAGTCGCCGTCGCACGCTTGCACAATTTCTCCGAGAGCAGCGGCGTCTTCCACCGCCATCCCAGCGCCCTGCGCCAGCGACTGGAGCGTGGCGTGTGCTGCGTCCCCCATCAGCGTGAATCGGCCATCGGCCCAACGGCGCACTGGCTCGCGGTCAGCGATTGACCAGCGGCGATCCAAGTTCACAAGTTGCACCACGTCCTTCGCTTCGGGTGCTGCGTGGCGGGTGAGGCTTGCGATGTACTCCAGATAGCGTTCGTTGTTGGTGGCGTCGAAGTCCGGGGGCACGCGCACGACCACCACAATGTTCATCTCGCTGCGGCCGCGCAATGGGTAATAAATGACATGAAAGCCTGGACCGGTCCACATGGTCACGCCTCGGCGCTCCCGAATGCTGGCGGGCGCCTGCTCCATCGGGACGATGGTGCGGTGGGCCAAATAGCCGGTGTCGCGCGGACTGTCGCCGGGATGCAATTGCAAACGCAGACGTGAGCGCAGCCCGTCCGCAGCGATGACGGCGGCGCCTTCGATGAAGCGCCCGTCCGCCGTCGCGACGCCGCACCCCTCGGCAGTGTGACGGTACTCCAACACCTGCGTGGATTGGTTCAGGTCAATGTTGGGGAAGGCTCTGCATGCTTGGAGCAGCAGTTCGTGGAAATCCACCCGGTGTATTGCCACATAGGGCGCGCCTCGGTAGCGTTCTGCGAACTGCGGCGTGCGCAGCGGAATGTCAACAAGCTTGCGCCCGCTGTCCATCTCGTACAGCAGGATCTCCTCCGGCAGGTAAGCCGCCTTGCGCGTTGCCTCGCCCACGCCGAGACTCTCTAGGGCCGGCATGACATTGGGGCCAATCTGGACGCCGTAGCCGATGGCGCCGATCTGGTCTGCCTGCTCAAGCAACTGGACCGGCAGGCCTTGGCGTCCCAATGCCAGAGCGGTGGCTACACCGCCGATGCCGCCGCCGACGATGATCACAGGAAGTTTGTTCTGAGGAGTTGTCATGTTCTGTCTCCATCCGAGGTTGTTAGGAAATCAGCTCGCGTTGATAAAATCGGCAGTAGCGCATGAGCTTCTCGTCGGTGAGCTCCACCACGACTGAGGCCTGTTCGGCGCTGTGCCTCAGACGCTCGCCCATGGGAGCGGCGAGCACATCGCCGAACTTCCAGTCGAACGTCTCATTGCCGATCTCGCTGCGACCCTGTCCTTGTAAGACCACATAGATAGAGCTCGCGTTGTGGCGATAGGGCAAGCCCTGCCACCCTGCGGTTACGCGGCGCACTTTGATATCGATGGTCGGCATGCTGGGCGCATCGAGCGCGAGGGTCGTGCCGAACAAAGAGAACTCTGAATCTGCGATGGCTTCTCCCGATGCGTCAAGCGCATCGAGTCGAGCTTCGGTGTCTTTCCACGCGAAGCGCATTTCCGAGTCTTGGCAAGCGACCACATCGTTTTCCCATCCGTCGGGGTGTTCTTGCGCGGCCATGGGCTCTAGCAAGTGAACCAGGGGGATGTCCAGACAGTCGAACCAGAAGGCTTGGTTTTCACCCTCGTGGCCATGGCCGTGCCAATGGTCGCCGGGGGTCAACACGATGTCGCCCGTCTCCATCGGATGCTTCTTTCCGTTGACGACCGAATAGGAGCCGCGCGACTCCAGAATGACGCGCAGAGCATGCGGCGCGTGCTTGTGCGAGCGAGCTCGCTCGTTGGGCAGGATGGATTGATAGGCACCGACCAGTGTCCGCGTCGTAGCGAACTGATTGCCTGTCACCGGGTTGCGCAAGATGAAGTTACGCCGCTCGGCCTGATCAGTGCCGATCACGCGGCCCGCCGCCACCAGTGCAGGGCGCATGCGTTCGTACCGCCAATGGGCTGGCTTGAGGGCCGACCGAGGCGTGGGCCACATCAGCGGCGGCTGGTGATCGGTCCATCCGGGCACGCAGTTGTCTTCTGCGATGGCGGTGATCAGATCTTCAACGGAATCGATATCGGCGCAGAAAGAGGCAGCGGGGTTGGACGTCGTAGTCATGGGCTCAAAAATCATTTAACAGACCGGATTGTCTGTATGTATGTTTAATGAAGTATCAGTGAGAACCCTAATACAAGAGGTTTTCGAATGGATTCAAGGGTCTTCGGCTTCTCGAGCAAGGATCAGAACCTCATCACCGGCATGAAGGACACCATCGACGCGCTGCTCACCATGAGCGGCAAGGCAGTGATCAGCCAGGAAAGCCAGACTCTCGTCGTGACCGATACGGCCAAGGCGCTCGCGCGGGTGGCCAAGTACGTGGAAGACCAGAACAAGCTGATGTCGCGCCGTGTGCGCGTCCTGATCGAGTCGATCGAGGTCACGACCAAGGACGACAACGACTATGGCATGGACTGGAACCTGATCTATAAGGCGGCGAACGGCGCGGTGTCGGTCGCATCGCCTGCATCGCTGGTGGCCACACAGGTAGGCACGACCGGCTGGGCCCGCACGACCGGCAAGCTGTCGGGCAGCGACGCAGTGGTCCAGGCGCTCAACGAGGTCGGCACCGTGCAAGGCGCTCCTCGACGGAACCTCACCGCCAAGTGCATGCCGCTGCCGGCGTGAAGCGCGCCTGGCCGGTCTTGCCGGCCTGCGCCCGGGCCGTACGGCTGGTGGAGTCTTCAAACGCCGATGTACGCTTTCTGAATGTCGGCCGCCGGCCTGAGGTCGTCAGAGCTTCCTGTCCATGCGACGCGCCCACCACGTGCCGATCTCCCAGCCGCATCAGGGCTTCAAGGTCCTTGTCAATCACCAGCAGCGAGAGGCCTTCGCGCTTCAACAGCTGGAGACTGTGCCAGATCTCCTGGCGGATCAGCGGTGAGAGCCCTTCGGTGGCCTCGTCCAGGATCAACAGGTCGGGATTGGTCAAGAGCGCCCGTCCGATGGCGAGCATCTGCTGCTCGCCACCCGACAGGTTCGCGCCCAGGTTGCGTTCTCGCTCGCGCAGTCGCGGAAACATCGTGTAGACACGCTCCAGCGTCCAGCCGCCGCTGCGCGGCCGCGCCGTGGCGACCAGGTTCTCGCGCACCGTCAGGGTCGGGAAGATCCGGCGACCTTCCGGGACCAGGCCGATGCCTGCCTCCGCCACGCGGAAGCTCGGCAGGCCCTGGATCGGCCGGCCTCGCAGGGCGACAGAGCCGCGCCGGGCCGGCAGCATGCCCATCACCGAATGGACCAGTGTCGAACGACCCATCCCGTTGCGGCCGATGAGGGTGACACACTCACCCTCGTGGACGTCGAGGGAAACGCCGAACAGAGCCTGGCTGGTGCCATAGAACACCTCCAGCTCGCGCACTTGCAGCAGCGTCCTCATGACGCGCTCCCTTGCTCGTTGCCCAGGTAGGCGTCCCGCACGGCGGGGTTGTTGCGGATCTCATCGACAGTGCCGGTCACCAGCAGCTTGCCGTAGAACAGGACACTGATGCGATCGGCGAGGGCGAATACCGCGTCCATGTCGTGCTCGATGAGCACGGTGGTGTAGCGGCCCTTGAGGCCGCGCAGGATCCCGACCACCGTCTCGGCATCGCTCGGGCTCATGCCGGCCATCGGCTCGTCGAGCAGCAGCAGCCGTGGCTCGCCGGCCAGTGTCATGCCCAGTTCCAGCTGGCGCCGCTCGCCGTGCGAGAGGCGAGCCACCGGTTCATCCGCCACCTGGGCCAGGCCAGCCTCTTCCAGCACCTGCCTTGCGCGCGCCACCAGCGTGCGGTCGGCAGCGGCCGCGCGCCAGAAGCGGAAGCTGTGGCCGTGCCGGGGTTGCAGCGCCAACAGCACGTTCTCCAGCGCCGTGAACTCGCCGAAGACGGAGGAGATCTGGAACGAGCGCCCGATCCCCAGCAGCGCGCGCCTCCACGGAGGCAACTGCGTGATGTCGGAGCCATCGAACACGATGGTCCCGGCGGTGGGCGCGATCTCGCCCGCCAGTTGGTTCACCAGGGTCGTCTTGCCCGCGCCGTTGGGGCCGATCAGGGCATGCAGTTCGCCCGGCACCAGGGTCAGGCTGACGCGGTCGGTGACCGTGAGGCCGCTGAAGTTCTTCTGCAGCCCGTCGATGGTCAGCATGACGCCACCTTTTCGCTGTCGGCAGCTGCCGCCGGGGCCGCCGAACGCCGCGGCCGGGCGAGCACGCCATGCAGGCCCGACTTCAGCCCGATGGCAACCAGCACGATGAAGATCCCGACGACCACCATCGGGTGGCGCGAGATGATGACGTCCAGCCCCCAAGGCAGCGGCAGGTGGATCGACACCAGCGATTCTTCCAGCACCAGCAGCGCCAGCGCGCCGTACAGCGGCCCGATCACCGCGCCCATGCCGCCCAGCACGATGATCATCACCAGCTCGCCGGAGACCTGCCACTGCAGGTGCGAAGGCGACATGAAGAGTGCGAGGTTCGCCATCAGCACGCCGGCCAGCGCGCACACCAGCGCCGAGAGCACGTAGGCCACCAGCTGGTAGCGCAGCGTGGGGTAGCCGAGCGCCGCCATGCGCCGTGGATTGAGCTTGATGCCTTGCAGCACCAGGCCGAAGGGCGAGCGCACCAGCTTGTGCTTGGCCAGCAGCACCAGCAGCAGCACCGCATAGGTGGCGCCGTACAGCACGTCGTTGTCGGCCAGCGAGAACAGCCCGAAATCGCTGCGCGCGGGGATCGCCATGCCGTCGTCGCCGCCGTAGTCGCGCAGGGTCACCACCACGTAGTAAGCCATCTGGCCGAAGGCCAGCGTGATCATGATGAAGGCCATCCCGGAGGTGCGCAGGCACACCAGCCCCAGGGGGACGGCCAGCAAGCCAGCGGCCGCCAGCGCGGCTCCGACATGCGCCCAGCCACTGGTCACGCCGCCGTTGGCGAGGATGCCCACCGCGTAGACGCCGACGCCGATGTACAGCCCATGACCCAGGCTCACGAGCCCGCCGAACCCCAGGATCAGGTTCAGCCCGATTGCGGCCAGCGCCAGGATCAGCACGCGCGACAGGAAGGTGACGTAGTAGTCCTGTCCCAGCACGTGCGAAAGCCACGGCACCGCGGCCAGCGCCAGCAGCACCACGGCGGCGACCACGGTCGAAGTCGATGTCTTAGCCATGCTTCACCGGAAAGAGGCCGCGCGGCCGGATCGCCAGCACCACAGCCATGAAGAGATAGATCAGGACCGACGCGATGGTCGGCCCCAGCGTGCGGGCGGCGCCGCCGGAAACCACGTACGGCAGCAGCACCGGCAGGAACGCCCGCCCCATGGTGTCGACCATGCCGACGATGAGGGCCCCGTAGAAGGCGCCCCGCACGGAGCCGATGCCGCCGGTGACGATGACCACCAGCGTCAGGATCAGGATCGGCTCGCCCATGCCGGACTGCACCGACAGGATCGGGCTGGCCATGATGCCCGCCAGGCCGGCAAGCGCCGCGCCGAGGCCGAACACCAGCGTGTTGAGGCGACGGATGTTAACCCCCAGCGCGGACACCATCGCGGCGTCGGTGGCACCGGCGCGGATCAGCATGCCGACACGCGTGTGGTGCATCAGCCACCACGTCGCGATCGCCACGCCCACGCCCACCACCACGATCGCGAAGCGATACGCCGGATAGCTCAGGCCGAACAGGTCGATCGCGCCCGATAGCCATTGCGGCGTCGACACGAACAGCGACGACGGCCCCCAGGCGATGCGGACCAGCTCGTTGAAGAACAGGATGAGTCCCAGCGTCGCGAGCACCTGGTACAGGTGGTCGCGGTTGTACAGCTTCAGGAGCACCACCCGCTCGATCACGATCCCCAGCACCATCGTGCCAATGACGCCGGCCGTGAGCGCCGCCGCGAACGACCCGGTCGCATCGAAGGCGGCGACCCCGAAGTACGCGCCCAGCATGTAGAACGAGCCGTGCGCGAGGTTCAGCAAGCCCATGATGCCGAACACCAGCGTCAGCCCGGCGGACAGCAGGAACAACAGCATGCCCAGCTGCACGCCGTTGAGCATCTGCGTCAGGAACAGCTCGAAAGTCATGGCGCGCGGCCCGCCCCCGTCACTTCAGCGGACAGCTCTGGTGGTACGCGTCCTGATGGTTGCGCAGCGGGAAGCTGAGCGTCTTCAGGCTAACGCGCCCCTTGTCGTCCTTGGCCACCTGCAGCACCGCCATGTCCATGATGGGGAAGTTGTTGTGGTTGAACTTGAACGGCCCGCGCACGGACTTGAAGTCGGCCGCCTTGAGGGCCGCCATGAACGCAGGCTTGTCGCCCACGTTGCCTTTCACCTTGGCGATCGCCGAATCCAGCAGCAGCGCGGAGTCGTAGCCCTGCGCGGCGTACCGCGAGGGAATGCGCTTGTGCTTCTTCTCGAATTCCTCCACGAAGCGCTTGCTCTCCGCGTTGTCGAAGTCCGGGCCCCAGAAGTCCCCGGAGATGATGCCCAGCGCGGCTTCACGCAGCGCCGGCAGCGTGGAGCCGTCGGCGGTGCCCGTGGACAGCAGCGGGATCTTGCCCATCAGACCGGCCTGCTGGTACTGGCGCACGAAGTTGATGCCCAGGCCGCCCGGATAGAAGATGAACACGGCATCGGGCTTGGTCGCGGCGATCTGGCTGATCTCGGCCGAGAAGTCCTGCTGGTTCAAGGACGTGTAGCTTTCGCCGGCGAGTTCGCCCTTGTAGTAACGCTTGAAGCCGGCGATGTAGTCCTTGCCGGCCTGGTAGTTGGGGGCGAGCGCGACGACCTTCTTGTAGCCCCTGTCGACGGCGTACTTGCCGACCACCTCGGAATGCACGTCGTTCTGCCACGACACAACGAAGCCGTAGGGCGAGCACTGGGCGCCGGCGATGGGTGCCGGGCCGCCGTTGGAGCCGATCAGGAAGACCTGCTTATCGGTGATCGGCTTGTGCACCGCCATCATGATGTTGGAGAAGGTGATGCCGGTGATGATCTGCACCTTCTCCTTCTCGATCAGTTTCTGCGCGAGCTGCACCGCCACCTCGGGCTTGAGCTGCGAGTCCTCGCGCACGATCTGCACGGGCACGCCGCCGAGCTTGCCGCCGTTGCGCTCCACGGCCAGCATCAGGCCGTCGTACTGGTCCTGCCCCAGCACACCCTGCGGGCCGGACAGTTCGGCCATGAAGCCGATCTTGATGGGGGCAGGGGCCTGGGCCTGCGCTGCAGCGTTCGCTGCCAGGGCGGCCGCGAGGACCAGTGATTGGGCGAAGTTCATAGTCTTGTCTCCTTTTATCCTTGGAATTGGTTGTTCAACGGGTGGCCAAGGGACCGGAAGATTTCCGGCGTCCAAACTCGTTGTAGGTTTGGCAGGGGCACGTAGCGCGTTGTCTCCATGAGCGTTCGAGCTCGAAACCAAGCACTGCGCGCGTGCCCCTTGCCGCTTGTATTCAGCCCGAACAGTTGTAGGAACGTTCGAGTTCGCATTTGAAAGGAGGGGCGATGACAGGCCTGCCGGATCGACACACACAGAAGAGCCCCATCACGCTGGGCATTGATGTGGCCAAGGCCACCTTCGAGGCCGCCTTTAGCGACCGCGGCGCTACGAACAGCCACGCCAATGACGAGGCGGGTCATGCGACCTTGCTCGCGCAGTTGGAGCGACTGCGCACCGAAGGCGCGCAGGTTGGCTTGATCGTGCTGGAGGCCACCGGCGGCCTCGAAGCCGAACTCGCCTGGGCGCTGCAGCTGGCCGGCTGGCCCGTGGTGGTGGTCAACCCGCGCCAGGCGCGCGACTTCGCACGCTCCATGGGCAAGCTGGCCAAGACCGACAGCATCGATGCGAAGCTGTTGGCCCAGCTTGGCCAGATGCTGCTGCAGCGCCCTGACTTGGCCAAGCTGATCAAGCCATTGCCGGACGAGCGTCAACGCATGCTGCAGGCAATGGTCACGCGCAGGCGGCAGTTGCTGGCCATGAGAGTCGCCGAGCAGCAGCGCGCCTCTGGTCCCGATCGGCGCATGCGCAAGAGCCTGAACATCATGCTCAAGGCGCTCGATCGCGAGCTCGCGCGTCTGGAGCAGGAGTTGCACGCCTTCATCGGCGAGCATCACGCCGAGTTGCTGTCCCTGCTGGGCGAGGTCAAGGGCGTGGGCAAGGCCACCATCAGCACGCTGCTGGCGGAGGTGCCCGAGCTGGGGGAGTTGAGCGGCCGCGAGATCAGCGCCCTCGTGGGAGTGGCTCCGATCAATCGTGACTCGGGCACCCTGCGAGGCAAGCGCACGACCTTCGGCGGCCGACCCCAGGTACGCAAGGTGCTGTTCATGGCGGCCATGGTCGCTACCCGCTTCAACCCGGTCATCAAGACCTTCTACGACCGCCTGGTCGCTGCCGGCAAGCCAAAGAAGCTCGCCATCACGGCATGCGCACGCAAGCTGTTGACCATCCTTAATGCGATGGCCAAAGCGCGCAAACCGTTCAACGCGGAGCTTCATATGGCTTGACATTCAATACAGTTGCTTGGATTGCTGTGGAAGGCGCCGCGCGGTCAGGCATGACCATGCGGCGCGTACGATGTTTGGGTGTGCCTCAATCCAGCCGCACGCCGACCTGCTTCACCAGGACCGCCATCTGGCGGCTTTGCTGCTGCAGCGAGCGGGCGAACTCCGCCGGCGTGCTGCCCAGCACTTCCAGGGCATTCGGCGCGAGCAATGTGCTTGCCACGTCGCCCCGGAGCGAGTCGCGCATGGCGGCGTTGATGGACTCCACGACACGGCCGGGCATTCCTGCGGGCCCGAACACGACGAAGTGCGAGCGCGGAATCTCGACCCCGAGCTCGCTGAAGGTGGGAACCGCAGGCAGCAGCGGGCTGCGGCGCTTGCCGCTGGTGGCGATGGCGACCAGGGTGCCGCTTCGCAGATGGTCCAGGGGAGGGCCGCCGATGCTGCCGAACATGCCCTGGACCTGATCCGTCAGCAGCGACTGGATGGCTTCGGGATAGCTCTTGTAGGCAACATGGACGGCGTCGAACTTCCTCGCCCGCAACAGGCTCTCCATCATCAGGTGCACCACACCGCCGGCGCCGAGTGACGCATAGTTGATGCTGCCGGGCCTGGATTTCGCCACGCGAACGTAATCGTCCAGGGTGGTCGCCCCGAAGCCCTTGTGCGTGAACAGCGCGGTCTTCGCCTCCACGAGATCCACGACCGGGGTGAGTTCGGCAACGGAGTAGGGAAGCTTGCCGTACAGGTGCGGGTTGACCGTGTACACAGCCTCCTCGCAGAGCAGCAGGGTATGGCCGTCGGGCGCGGCCTTCGAGACGTGGTGCGCAGCGACAATCTGGCTGGCGCCGGCCCGGTTCTCGATGAGGACCGGCTGGTCCCAGGCCTTCGACAGCGCGAGTGCCACCCTGCGCCCCAGGATGTCGGCCATGCCGCCTGCGGCATAGGACACCACCAGCGTCACCGGCTTGCGCGGGAAATCCTGCGCCCTGGCCGCGTACGGGGCACCGAGCGCCGCTGCGGCGGCGAGAACACTCCTTCTCTTGATCATGGATTGTCTCCTGTAGCTGTAGTTGAAGGGGCGAATCCGAATCGGGTCAGGCCGGGCGTGCAGCCGCCGGGGAGCCGTCCGCGAACGGGCGCAGGCAGGCCAGCGCGATGTCGGTCACGGGCGTCGGGACCTTCAGCCGTGCGCCCTCGCGGGAAAGATGGCCTGCCAGCCACTCCAGCTCCAGCCGGCGGCCCGCATCCAGGTCCTCATGCATCGAAACCTTCACCCCGGGCGGCGCGTCCTGCGCGTATTGAAGCGAGTAGTCGACGACCCCCTCCTCCAGGGGCACACCGCTGGCAGCCGCGACCGCCATGATTTCGCGCATCAGCGCGACCATCAGCTCCCGCAGCCCGGGAGAGGACGGAATGGCCGCCACCGGCTGGCGCGACAGGCAGCACACCAGGCACAGGCTTCCAAGCAGGACGTACTTGCGCCAGAGCGCTTGCCGGATATCCGCCGATGCCTCCACCCGCAAGCCGGCGGCAGTGCCGACATGGGCCAGTGCGATGGCCCGTTCCGAAGCGCCGCCCTCGTGCTCCCCAAGGATCAGCTGGTCCATGTTGCCCCGCATGCCGACGACGCCCGGCTCCACCAGGTGGGCCGAGGAGAAGGCGGCGCCGGAAAGAATCTGCGCGGCCGGTACCACGGACGCGATCTCGTCGCGCGCGCAGACGCCGTTCTGGGTGGTGACGACGATCGTCTTCGGACCGAGGAGGGGCAGCATCTGGGCGGCGGAGGCGCGCAGGTCGTACAGCTTCACGCAGTTGAAGACGACATCGACGGGACCGACCTGCACCGTGTCATCGGTCGCGAGCGGGTGCACCGTGAACGGGCCTCGCGCGTGCTTGACGGTCAGCCCCTGCGCGCGAACCGCCTCGAGGTGCCGGCCCCGGCACACCAGCGCAACCTCGTGGCCGGCCCGGGCGAGCATCCCGCCGAAGAAGCTGCCGATGCCGCCGGCGCCAAAAATGGCGATCCTGTCGAACTGCATGTCCGCCCGTCTCTCAGCTGTCATAGCCGGGGCAGCGGCGGTCCAGCATGCGCAGCAGCGCTGGCCACTCCTTCGACCCGACCGGGCTGGGCTTGTTGTCGTACGCGGCCAGACTCTCGGCCTTGTTGAAGGCGAGCGTGGCGATCTGCTCCGGAACGCCCGCTGGCGGCCGATTGAGTTCGGCCTGCGTGGCCATCGCATCGAGTTGCGCTTCGCAGGCCTTGTCCAGGTGCCACATGGCACTGAATGCCTGGGCCGGCGAATCACCGACGACCAGGGTGCCGTGATTGCGCAGGATCAGGATCATGTTGTCGCCCAGGTCGCGTGCCAGCCGGTCACGCTCCCCCAGGTCCAGTGCCAACCCCTCCGACTCGTGGTAGGCGACCTTGCCGTGGAACAGCATCGCGTGCTGGGTCAGGGGCAGCAGGCCGCACTTGAGCGTGGAGATCGCCATGCCCGCCCGCGTGTGGAGGTGCAGCACGCAGTGCGCATCCTCGCGCGCTGCATGGATCGCGCTGTGGATCACGAAGCCCGCCTTGTGCACCTCGTGCTCGCTCGGGTCCACCTTGTTTCCGTCGAGATCGACCTTGACCAGGCTCGACGCGGTGATCTCGTCGAAGGTCCAGCCGAAAGGGTTCAGCAGGTAGTGGCTGGTGCCTGGAACCCGCAGTGAAATGTGCGTGAAAATGAGGTCGGTCCAGCCATTGAGCGCGCACAGACGGTAGCAGGCCGCGAGGTCGACGCGCGCATTCCATTCCGCTTCGCCCATTCCCGCCGGCGCCGGGGAACGCCGCGGCCCTGTTGCACTGGTTCGCATCATGTCCATGTCTCCTGGTGAAATCGAGCCGCTGCTGCCGGGCGTCAGTATTGCTCGCGCCAGAGGTCGAGCGCCTCCTGCACCGGCCGGTCGGAAAAACTGAAGAGGACCGCATCGGTCGCGCTCTCGAGCCGGTAGCGCATCCAGGAAGGCACCACGAACACGTCCTTCGGGCCGAAGTCGAACGCCTGGTCGCCGATGACGCAGCGCCCCGAGCCTTCGACCACCGCGTAGACGGTGGAATCGGTAGAGCGGTAGCTCGCGCCGCGGAAGCCGGCCGGCAGCAACTGCATGAACGTGCCGATGGTCGGGATCGCCCAGTCGCCCGTCACCGGGTTGGTGTACTGCAGCTTGTGGCCCCAGCACGCATGCGGCTCCTCGCTGCCACGCAGCGCCTCCAGCGCATCCCGCGTGCGGCCGTAGGGATACCAGAACAGCGGCGACGTGCGCGTGCGGCTCTTGTAGCCCACCGGCTTCATCGTGTTGCCGAAGCGCGCGAGGTTGGCGCCCGCGCTGCGTTCCGGCGGCGCCTCCGCGACGGCGCCGTCCTCACGGAACTGCGCGTCGAGCAGTTCGACGATCGGCAGGTCCAGCCCGTCGAGCCACACCATGGGTTCGCCGGCCGTGTTGCCGTGCTCGTGGAAGGTCCAGGACGGCGTGATGACGAAGTCGCCCTCGTTCATGGTGACGCGTTCGCCCGCGACCGTGGTGTACGCACCGGCGCCATGCATGATGAAGCGCAGCGCCGACTGCGAGTGCCGGTGCGCCGGCGCGACTTCGCCCGGCAGGATCAGCTGCAGGCCGGCGTAGAGGCTGTGCGTGACGCGCGTGCGGCCGCGCAGGCCCGGGTTCTCCAGCACCAGCACGCGACGCTCGGCTTCCATCGCCGAGATCAGACGGCCGCTCTCCTGCAGCCAGGGCCAGACCTGGCGCCATTGCCACAGGTGCGGCACGCAAGGGGTGTTCGGCTCCTTCGTCACGATCGCGTGCAGCACTTCCCACAACGGCGTGCAGTGAGCCTGGCTGATGCGGTCGTAGAAGGCGCGCCGCTCCTCGGTGACTTGCGGCGCGCCGGTCGTCGCGCGCGCCTGCGCGGTGGCGGTCGGCGGGTTCATGCGTAGCTCCTGGTCGCATTGCGCACATCGACTTCCATGCGGCCGATGCCTTCAAACTCCACGACGATGGCGTCGCCGTCGACGACGCGGGCGACACCCTCCGGGGTGCCGGTGAACAGCAGGTCGCCCGGGTGCAGCGTGTAGTAGGAGGACGCGGTTTCGATCAGGGTCGGGATGTCCAGCACGAGGTCGCGCGTGTTGGCGCGCTGGCGCGGCTCGCCATTGACGGTGAGCCAGAAGTCCAGCGCCTGCGGGTCCTTCAGTTCGTCGGCGGTGACGATCCACGGGCCCACCACGGTATAGCTGTCGATCGACTTGCGCATGCTGCGCTCCTGGGGGCCGCGCACGGTCATGTCGAGGCCACCGGAGTAGGCGGCGATGTGCTCGAAGGCGCGCTCGCGCGGGATATTGCGGCCGGCCTTGCCGATCACCAGCACCAGTTCGGCTTCGTGGTCGTTGCGGCAGTCGGGGTGCTGGATCTCGACGCCGTGGCCGGCGCCCACGATGGAGCTGTTCGCCTTCAGGAACAGGCCGATCTGCTGGATCTCGGCGACCTGGTTGTTGAAGTGGATGGTCGCATCCTCGCGCGCTTCCTCCAGGTGCTTGCGGTAGTTCACGGGCGCGGCGATGACCTTGCCGGGGTTCGCGACCGGCGCCAGCAGGCGCCGCCCCGCGAGCGGCAGCGTCGGCGCCGACGGCGCGATGCGCCGGATCTCCTGCCGCAGGCGGCCGAGGTTGGCGATCACCGGATCGACCGTGGGCAGCGGGTACCGGTGGCTGGGCAGGACTTCCAGGGCGGCGGTGACGTCGCGCACTTCGTTACCCTCGACCAGGCCGAGGCGGTTGTCGTCGAAACGGCAGATCTTCATGGTCGCTCTTTCAGTACTGGGAAGCGGGAATGCGCACGGTCAGGCCGTGGGTCTCGGGGCCGACGACGAGCCGGCAGCTCAGGCGGCTGGTCGGTTGCACGCCCACGGCGAACTCGAGCATCTTGACCTCGACGTCCGAGCGGGGCGGCAGGCGGTCCGCCCAGGCCTGGTCGACGTAGACGTGGCAGGTGGCGCAGGCGCAGGCGCCACCGCAGTCGGCGTCGATGCCCGGCACGTTGGCGTTCACGGCGGCTTCCATGACGGAGGTGCCGTCGCTCGCCTCGAGTTCGATCTGTTGCCCGTCGGGCGTCTGGAAATGAAGGATAGGCATGTTGTCGTTCCTGGTTCGGTTTCAGGCGATGGCGGCGGTGACGTCGCGCAGCGCGGTGTGCGGGTCCGCCAGGCGGGCTGGGTCGACCCGCTGGCCTGCCTTGATCCACTGGCGCGCCGCCATGAAGTCCTCGGCGGCGTCGACGGCTTCCACCGCCGCCACGCGG
>LNAP01001960.1_pt1 | contig 21199 bp, 20 predicted proteins | sample 602601 | NCBI WGS metagenome assembly LNAP01 (sample SAMN02440304, study PRJNA202911) | soil metagenome | biome: Subtropical and temperate rainforests or woodlands; isolation source: soil samples (1 kg each in a 20% v/v slurry with milli Q water) were... ...
GAGCGATTATCAAATTAACTGTTAATTCTCAATTTAAGTGCCAGGCTAAGCATTTGGAATCGTTTATATGTCATTCTCATAATTAAGTGCCAAGTGACAGGCGATCTTGAAGGCGGCCGAAATCTACAACGAGGCCGGCTTGCACGAGAAGGGCGAGCGCAGCGGCCCGCTAGGATCGGTGGCGCTCGACGTGCTGCGGCTGTTCGTCAATCTCATAGACTTCCGCACCGGCCGGCTAGAGCCGTCAATCACCACGATCATGGATCGGCTAGGCCGGTCCCGCGATACGATCGTGCGGGCGCTGAAAAACCTGCGGGCGCATGGTTTCATCGACTGGCTGCGGCGCTACGAGCCGACCGGCAACGAGGGGCGCGGCCCACAGGTCCAGCAGACGAGCAACGCCTATCGCCTGTCCCTGCCGGAGAAGGCCCGGCAGTTCCTTGGGCGGTTCGGGAAGGCCCCGCCCCTGCCCGACGACCACAGCGCCGCACAGGAAGCCCGCGCGGCCGAGCTGGACGCCTACCGGAAGGCCCTGCCCCTCGATGAGCTGGCGCTGTTCGAGGCCGGTGACACCACGCTAGGCCGGGCGCTCGCTGCCCTTGGTAAGATGGTGCAGAAACGTGAGTCCGATAACCAGACTGAATCCCCATCTGATCTTTATCTAAGAGGGCAAACATAAGCGGACGCCGCTGTTCGGGCCGCTTTCGCGGCCCTGCGGCGATTCCGGCCCGCGTATAGGCGGGCCGGCAAGCGGCACCGTCACCACCTAAACCGCTACGCTCGCGCCTGCGGCAACCGTCCTATGGGCTTTCGAGAAGGAGCAAGGGCAAGGCCGGCGCTTAATTATTTACGTTAATACGTATTGACGTGCATTGGTATCGCTTAGAAGGCGATGGCAGCGGCCGGGGAAACGTGCTAGGATGTACACAATTCAACACGATCGGAGGCGATTCCATGACCGCCAGCACCACCATGACGATTCGGGTTCGGCCCGATGTGAAAGAAAAACTCGACCGGATTGCGAGCGACACGCAGCGGAGCAAATCTTTCCTCGCCGGCGAGGCCGTCGCCGCCTACGTCGATCGCGAGCTTGAAATCATCGACGGCATCAAGCGCGGCATGGCCGACGCAGCGGCCGGCCGCGTGATCCCCCACGCGCAGGCCGTCGCGGAAATGCGTGAGGTTATCGAGGAAGCGAAGCGCCGGAAAGCCGCGCGCGGATGAGGCCGGTTGTCTGGTCGATTGAGGCGCAGCGGGATAACCTCGAAATCCTTCGCTACATCGCAGATGACAACCCATTCGCCGCCGAACGGGTCGTGGACGCGATCGAGGACGCCGGGAACAAGCTAGGCGAGATGGCGACCGGGCGGCCGGGACGGGTAAGCGGAACCTATGAAAAGCCCCTCGCCCGGCTTCCCTACATCATCGCCTATGAGCTGCGCGATGTGGAGGGCCGGGAAACCGTCGTGATCGTGCGCGTCATCCACACGTCGCGGGACTGGCCGGCCGAGGAATGGCCGCACTAGCTTAAAGACGTAGTAACGTCCCTAGCTATGTGCTTTAATACGTATTCACGCAAAGAAGGATTGACGCATGAACGTCATTGCGTTTTTGAGTCAGAAGGGCGGGAGCGGGAAAACCACGCTTTCGGTTCATACCGCCGTGGCGGCCGAGGCGACCGGCGAACGGGTTTGCGTCATTGATGCGGACCCGCAGGAGAGCGCGACCGCATGGGCGAGCGCGCGGGAAGCGGGAACGCCGATCGTTGCCACGGCGCAGGCCGGCGAGCTGGACGCGGCGCTTAGAGCGGCCGAGGGCGAGGGCATCACCTTGGCCGTGGTGGACGCCCCGCCCCATGCCGCCCCGGCGGCCGGCCAGATAGCCCGTAGGTCGGAGCTGGTCCTGATTCCGGTTCGGCCGTCCGCGTTTGACCTCGCTGCGGTCCCGGCCGCCGTCGAGATCGTGACGGCGGCGAAGGTGCGCGGGGCGTTCGTCCTGTCCGCCTGCCCGTTCCGTGCGCCCGAGATCGGAGAGACGCGCGCGGCGCTGGAAGCCTACGGCCTGCCGATCGTTCCCGGCGAGATCACCGACCGGCGCGCGTTCGCCCGCGCTGTCACGACCGGCAGCGCCGTGACGGAGTTCGAGGCCGAGGGGAAGGCAGCGGAGGAAATCCGGGCTTTGTGGGCATGGATCAAGGACACGTTAGAGCGTAAATAGCTAAATACGTAAGAGCGTATCTAAGGAGCGGAACCTATGGCAAAGAAAGCAACCGGCCTTGCGGCCTTCACCCGCCCGAAAGCTGGCGCGGAAGTCACCAGCCTTGCAGCGATCGAGGACGAGCGGCCGGCCGTGGAGATTCCGACGCCGAGGCGAAAGAGGGGAGGGGGCGAGACTGTCGCGCTAACGGTCAAGGTCCGGCGATCGGACTGGCAGCGCCTTCGTCAGCTCGCGGATGCAGAGGGAACGACGATTCAGGCGATGGCCGAGGCCGGGCTGTCGGCGGTGCTGGCGCAACATGGATTGCCGCCGATCGAACCTTACGCACGTTAATACGTGGATACGTAAATAGCTTAATCCGCAACGCTTGCGCGTGTGGCCCGCCCCCCGGCCGTCCCTACGGCCCTAGATTATGAGAGCGGGCCGGCCGGGGGGCTACCGTCGCGGCCGTGGTTCTTCCCTAAATAGAGCTTGCACCAGGTCGTCAGGTAGATCGCGGCGCGAGCCGCGCCGGCCCGGAGGCGAACGCGCTCCCCAATTGACCCGATGACGATCACTTGCCCCGAGCCCGGAGCTTTCTGAATGTGCTGATGAAGAAGCAATAGAAGGAAGCTCTTATGTCAGCAGGAAAGAAATTCATTGGTCTCGATGTCCATCAGGAGACCATCGCCATTGCGGTTGCCGACGATGGCTTGGACAGGGAGGTCCGCTATTTCGGTACGATAGCGAACCGGGCGGAAGAATTACATGCGGCGCTGAAGAGGATCGTGCAGGATGGCACGGAGCTCCGTGTCTGCTATGAATCCGGACCGTGCGGCTTCGTCATTTACCGCTACCTCACGAAGATCGGCATCGACTGCATGGTGATTTCGCCGTCTTCGATGCCGCGCCGGCCGGGTGATCGGGTGAAGACCGACCGGAGGGACGCGCAGACGCTGGCTCGGCTCTTGCGTGCCGGCGAGCTGGTCGCGGTGTGGGTGCCAGACGAAGCTCATGAGGCGATTCGCGATGTGGTGCGAGCCAGACGGCAGGCGAAAGACGAGCTTTCTGGGGCGAAGTCCGCCCTGAAGAGCTTCCTGCTGCGCCATGGCCGCCGGTTCACCGGCAAGGCGATCTGGGGAAAGGCTCATTGGCGCTGGTTGTCGGAGCAAGCCTTCGCTTTTCCGCATCAGCAGTTTGTTTACGAGGAATACAAGCAGCGGATCCATGATTTGATGGACCGCTGCGACCGGCTGGACGAGGTATTGAAGCAAGCCGTCTCAGGCTGGGTGCTTGCTCCTCTGGTTCATGCGCTTCAGGCTTTGCGTGGTGTGAAATTGACGGCGGCCGTGACCCTTGTCGCGGAGATCGGGGATCTTCACCGGTTCGATAGTCCGAAACAGCTGATGGCGTGGCTCGGCCTGGTGCCGGCCGAACATTCCAGCGGCAAGAGGATCAAACGGGGCGAAATTACCCGTACCGGCAATGCGGCGGCGCGGACGATGCTGATCGAATCGGCGTGGCACTATCGCTTTCCGGCTCGCGAAGGGCGGACCTTGCGGGACCGGAATGCCGAGATTCCGCAGCATATCAAGGCTATCGCGTGGAAGGCGCAAGTTCGCCTATGTGCCAAATTCCGACGACTTGCCGCGGCCGGAAAACAGACTGTCAAGGTGGTGACAGCGGTTGCACGAGAGCTTGCCGGGTTCATCTGGGATATCGCCCGGCATACGCCGTCGATCGCGATTGAGGCACGGCGGTAGCGCGCGCAGGGCGAAGCTGGTCGGGGTTGCGCAGCCCGGAGCGCGCGGCCTTCATGGCACAACGGGAGTGGTGACGAACGGACACAAACATTGGACTTGGTTGGCGTGCTGCGCGGTCTGATTGACGCAGGACAATCCTCGATACGGCGCTGGGGCAGATTTAGTCGATGCCCGTCAAATTGAAGGAGGAAGGTCCACGACGGAACAGGGTCGTGCGGTAGCCAATCCGCGTATAGGTGCTTGATCAATCGTCGTCAGGCAACAGTCGCGCAGCACACCCGCCAAGTCCCCATCTTGTATAGGCATCAATTTTGGTGCCAGAATAACGGTGTGCGCATTCAGTCGTGATCGTCATAGGAGCGCCGTAGAGAGCCGGAGGGCCGTTCGTAACAATGTCCCGGCGCAAAGCGCCGGGTCCGTTTTTCATGCCGCTGCGGGGCCGTCGAGACGTTCGGCGCAGATAGCGGCGACGGTTTCTTGCAGCGCCGTCACACGGTCGACCAGCCACGCCAGTTCTTCGCCAGTGATCTCGTAGGCCGGGGAATAGCGCGCGCCGACATAGGCGCGATCGAGGCGGGTAAAGCATCGCTTGGCGAAACGGCTGTCGCGGGGCCACACGGCGATGAGTTGCGGCGCGATCCGCTCCGCATGGGAGCGCAGGACGGACAGGCGGTGCGATTTGGGGCTGTAGAGCGTCAGGACGGTCAGGACGCAATGATAGAGCCGTTCGGCGATTTGATGCAGCAGAAACGCCGCCTCATTCCGGAACCCGTCATCTATCGCGACCGTGGCGAGTTTCAGGAAGCGGTCTGCGCCCGGAAACCAATGGTCGAAATGCCGTTGCGCTTCGGCGCGGACTTCCTCTGGCGCGAGGGTCTTGGGGGAGGCGAGGGGATGGCCCGGCAGCTCGTAAAGCACGATTCCGTCGCGGGCTATGTCCACGAAGAAGGGGCGGCCGTGGGTGAGCTGGTCGTTGAAATCCGTGAGGGTATGGACGATGAAGTTGACCGGCGTGGAGAGCCGGCGCGTGATGGTCAGTTCTTGCAGGAAGCGTTCGGCCGCGTTTTCCCATGCCTCATATTGTTCGGCAAAGCTGCCGTAATTGACGACGACGAGCAAATCATAGTCGGAGCTATAGCCGCTCTTGCGATCCTCGACCCAATCGCCGCGCGCATAGGAGCCGAACAGGATCAGCTTGAGGATGCGGCCGCGCCTGCCTTTTTCGGAGAGCTTGGTTTTCAGCGATTCGTCCAGCTCATCGAACAGGATTTGCGCCGCGCGCTCCAGCTCGCGGCGCTTCCTGTCGGGCAGATGGGCGAGGCGTTCAGGGAGCGTCATACAGCCCCCGGAACTCGGAATCGGCATAATAGGCGAGCTTGCCGGCGACGATCGGCCGTTGCCCGGCGAGGAACAGCAATTCGACATTTTGCGGCAGGTTGCGGACCTCATCGGGGGTCAGCAGCGGGCGGGCCGTGTGTTGCTCGCCGTAGGAAATGCCGGATTTGTCGGAATCGAGCGCCCGGCTCATGGTCTGGAACACAACGGTTTCCTGCCCGAGCAGATCGGAGACAAGCCGGGCGCTGTCGTGATCGTTGACGCCGAACACCTGTAGGACGCCGGCATTTGATAGGAAGGTGCCGGCGCGTTGCCCATAGGTGGCGCGGAGCTGGTGAACGTCTTGCAGGATCGGCCAGAGCTGGACGCCGTAGCCGGCCATGAGGCCCATTGCGCGCTCGACGGGGGCCAGATGGCCGAGGGCGGCGAACTCATCCAGCAGATAGAGGACCGGGGCGGCCGGCTTGGCGGGATCGCGGGCCATGTCGATCAGGCTTTGCGAGACGAGCAGGCGCAGCCAGCGGGAATAGGTGGCGAGCCGATCGGGCGGCAGGACGAGGAACACCGAGACGTTGCGGCGCTTGAGATCGGCAAAGCGGAAATCGGAGCGGCCGAGGACAGCGACCATGCGCGGGCTATCGAGGAAATGGGTATGGCGCTGCGCGGCCGAGAGGACGCCGGCCGCTTCCCGGTCGGATTTGCCGAGGTGACGGTTTGCGGCGCGGGCGATCAGGCCGGAGGCGGCCGTTGACGCCTGCATGTCCTTCAGGAGCGCGGCGAAGGCTTCAGGGGCGAGGGTGAGATAGTCGCGCAGGGTGGCGAGGTTCCGCCTGTCGCGCGGCTCGCTGGCGGCAATATGGAGGATCAGGCCGGCAACGAGCGCCTTGGCTTCCTCGTTCCAATGCGCTTCGCCCGCCATGCCCGGTTCATCGAACACGAGGGCGTCGGCCAATGTGCTTGCATCTTCCGCGACATCGAGGCCGGCCGGGTCGAGCTGGTCGAGCGGATTGAAGGCGGCCGAGGGCTGGCCGGTGACGCCGAAGGGGTCGAGGACGTGGACCGGGCCGAATTGCTGGCGGGCGCGGCCGGCGATCTTGGCATTTTCGCCCTTGGGGTCGATGCAGATCACGGAGCGGTCGGCGGTGAGCAGGTTCGGGATGATGGTTCCCACTCCCTTGCCGGTGCGCGTCGGTGCCATCGTCAGCAGATGGGCCGGGCCGTCATAGCGCAGCAGCTTTCCGGTCTTGCCGTCGCGGCCGATCAGCAGACCGGAATCGGCGCGGGCGAGGGCGGCCGTTTCCTTGTCGGTGGCGAAGCGGGCCGAGCCGTGGGTTTCGCCGTCCATATCCCCGAAATGGATAATCAGCGGATTGGTGACGAGCCGGAAGGTGATCGCGGCCATCACCAGCAGCGTGACGAGATCGAGCGCGATGAAGGGAATCGAGCCGGGGCCGAAGCCCATTTGTTCGAGGAAGAACCGGCCGCCGAAGCCGATGACGAACAGGGTAATGATGAGGATTAACAGAAGCCCTAGCAGCGGCTTCCAGATGCGGAAGGGCAGGGCGATCAGGGAGAGAAACGCCCATACCGGATCGCGGGCGGCCATTCGCAGCATGTTCTTGAACGCGGCCCATGCAAGTCTCGCCTGACTCATGCGGCCGTCCCCCCGGCGCTGCCTGTCGTCTCCCCGGCCGGCGCGTTGCCGATCAGATCGGCAAACAGCTCCTTGTCACCGGGGCGCGTCAGGAAGTCGGGCAGATCACGCTTGAGCCATTCACGCAGGCGTCTGGAAAATTCCTCATCCTTGCCGCTTTCGAGGCGATGAAGAACGAGCGCGCCGAGCAGCACCTTGCGGCGCGTATCGTTGGCGCGCTCCTGTTTGCTCAAGCGTGCTTTGAGGGCGGCGCGCTGCGCGTCCAGTTGAGCTAGACGTTCTTCGATAGATTTTCGCGCCATGCCTCAATCTCCTTTTCCGTTCGCTTGCCAAGACTATCATTCCCGGCCGTCATTTCCAGTTGTTTGCCCGTATCGCTTGAAAATTCGCCGAACTTACAGCACAATCGCGGTCTCAGTTCATCGCATTGAGCTTGCCGCGAACGCCACACCGAACGGCGAAAGAGCGAAGCGATTGAGTCGGGAAGGGCGCACTTACGAGTTACTACGCAACTCAGCGCGCTGTGAGCTTGGAGGCTGGAGGAAAAGGCGGAAACAGGATCGAGGCAACGGGTTGGCGATCTACCATTTCAGCATGAAGCCAGTTTCGCGGGCGAAGGGCCGTAGCGCCGTCGCCTCAATGGCTTATCGTGCCGGGGAGAAGCTGACCAACGAGCGCGACGGGATCACGCACGACTACACGGCAAAGCAGGGCGTCGAACATGCCGAGATCGTCTTGCCGGAAGGCGTGAGCGCCGATTGGGCGCGGGATCGGTCGGACTTGTGGAACGCCGCCGAGTTTGCCGAGAACCGGAAGGACGCCCGCGTCGCGCGGGAGTTCGAGATTGCCTTGCCGCATGAGCTTTCGGCCGAGCAGCGGCTAGAGGCTACGCGGGAGTTCGCGCAGGAGCTGGCCGACCGCTACGGCGCGGCGGTGGACTTCGCCATTCACGCGCCGCACGAGGCGAGCGACATTCGCAATCATCATGCCCATGTGATGATGACCACGCGGCAGGTGACGGAGGATGGCTTAGGCGAAAAGACCTATCTTGAGCGCGAAAACAAATGGCTGTTGGCGCACGACCTGCCGACGACCGATATGCAGCTCCGCGACCTTCGCCAGAGGTGGGAGGGGATCGCCAACGAGCGGCTTGCGATGGCCGGGCTTGATATTCGGATCGACCATCGTTCGCACATGGAGCGCGGGCTTGAGATCGCGCCGACCGAGCATATGGGCGTCCATGCCTCGCAGATGGAGCGGCGCGGCATGGACGTGTCGCGGGCGCGGCTGGACGAGGATGCGGTCCGACGCAATGCCGAGCTGATCCGCGAGAAGCCCGAGCAGGTTCTAACCCTCATCACCGGCGAAAAGAGCGTGTTCGACCGGCACGACGTTGCGCGGGCGCTGCATCGCTACATCAACGACGACCCGCAGGAGTTCCAGAGCGCCTTTGCGAAGGTGATGGCCTCGCCGGCGCTGGTGGAGTTGCAGCCCGAGCGCGCGGACCCCGCAACGGGCGAGATCGAGCTTGCGCGCTATTCGACCCGCGAAATGGTCGAGATCGAATCCGGCATGATCGAGAGCGCGCAGCGGATGCACGGCGCGCATGGTCATGGCGTCGATCACCGGCATGTCGAGCGGGCGATAGAGCGGCAGGACGCCGCCATTCAGCGCAGCGCCGGCGATGCTTCCGCCCGGCTGTCCGACGAGCAGCGCCGGGCGATCGAGCATATCACCGGGCCGGAGCGGATCGCGGCCGTTGTCGGTTATGCTGGCGCTGGTAAATCCACCATGCTCGCGGCCGCGCGCGAGGCATGGGAGGCCGAAGGCTATCAGGTCCACGGCGCGGCGCTGTCGGGCAAGGCGGCCGAGGGCTTGGAGGAATCTTCCGGCATCCAGAGCCGCACCCTCGCGTCATGGTCCCGCGGTTGGGAGAACCCACATAGTGGGGACCGCTACGCACTCGGCCGCGGCGACGTCTTCGTGATCGACGAGGCGGGCATGGTCGGAAGCCGCCAGCTCGCCCGCTTCGTTGGCGAGGCCGAGGCGCGCGGGGCGAAGATCGTCCTTGTAGGCGACCATGAGCAGCTACAGGCGATCGGGGCCGGCGCACCGTTCCGGGCGATCACGGAGGAAATCGGCCATGCCGAGCTTTCGGAGATACGCCGGCAGCGCGTGGACTGGCAGCGGGAGGCTTCCGTTGACTTCGCCACGCACCGGACGGCCGAGGGGCTGGCGGCTTATCGGGATCACGGCAATATCAGCTTTGCCGAAAGCGGCGAGGACGCGCGCGGCCAGATCGTGCGCGATTATCTTGCCGATCGCGACGAGCGGCCGGAGGGAACCCGCGTAGCGATGGCGCATCGCCGGGCCGATGTTCGCGCCATCAATGACGCGATCAGGACCGAGCTACAGGACCGGGGCGAGCTGGCGCAGGGCGAGGACGCCGGCGCGTTGACCTTCCAGACCAATGACGGCAAGCGGGAGTTCGCCCCCGGCGACCGCATCGTGTTCTTGGAGAACAACCGCGACCTTGGCGTGAAAAACGGGATGCTAGGCACGGTCGAGCATGTCGAGCCGGGCCGCATCATCGCCACGCTGGACGGCCGCGAGCGAAGCGTTTTCGTGCCGATGGGCGATTATCAGGCGATCGACCACGGCTATGCGACGACGATTCACAAAAATCAGGGGGCGACGGTAGACCGCGCCTATGTGATGGCGTCGGGGACGATGGACCGGCATCTAACCTATGTCGCCATGACCCGGCATCGTGACGGGGTGCAGCTCTACGCGGCACAGGACGAGTTCACCAATGCCGGCCGGCTGGTCGAGCATGGGGCCGCGCCCTTCGAGCATGACCCGCAGAAGTCCGGCAGCTATTTCGTGACGCTGGAAAACGACAAGGGCGAGCAGCGCACCCTATGGGGCGTCGATTTAGAGCGCGCCATGAAGGAGGCCGCGCCGGAGATCGGGGAGAAGATCGGCCTACAGCATGAGGGTTCCACCCCCGTCACCTTGCCCGATGGCACGCAGACGCACCGGAACACATGGAAGGTTCAGGACGCCGGCGAGCTGGCCTATAGCCAGCTAGAACGCCGCCTGTCCCGGTCGGGCGTGAAGGAAACGACGCTCGATTATACCCGCGACTTTGCCGAGCGGCGCGGGATCGCGGAGCAAATGGGCGTCCGCAGCGAGATCGAGATTCCGGCCGAGCGCGCCGGGCTACGTGCGGAGCGGGAGTCGACGGCCGAGGATCATGCCCTTGATCGGAGATCCTCGCAAAAAATCCGCGCGGATCTCGCGCAGGATCTTCGTGCAGATCCGCGCGAGGATCTCGCCGGCGATCGGCAGCAGCGTCAACGGCCGTTCGAGGGCCTGAAACTCGGGCGCGGCGCGGCGGCCGAGGGGCCGCAGCAGGACCGCGCCGACGAGAACGGCCCGCAGATCGACCAGAAACGGCCACAGCAGGCCGAGAAGCAGCGGCGCGGTATGTTCGCCGGCCTCAAGCTCAATGCGCATCCTGCCCCCTCACAGGAGCGCGGCGAGCGGCCGGAAAGGGAAGGGAGCTTGCGGCCGGCGCCGGCGCCCGACCGGCTGGCCGAGCGGGCGCGGGGGCAGTCGCCGCTTGAGCAGGCCGTTGACCGCTATTCGCGGGCTTATGAATCGGTCGCGCAGCATCGGCGCGAGGGTCTGCCGGTTCTCGACATGCAGCGGCAGGAAATGCGCGATGCCGGCCAGCAGCTCGACCAGGTGCGCGACGGCATGAAAGATTTGATGCGCTCGACGCTGCAAAACGACCCGGCGACGGCGCGCGCCATGACCGAGCTTTCCGGCCGGGAGCGTGTCGCGCATGTTATCGACGGGATGAAGCGCGAAAACGCCGCGCTGCAAGACCCGAATGTCAGGGCCGAGCGGTTCGTTGAACGCTGGCAGGAACTACAGGGCCAGCGCCGGGAGCTTCGCGGCTGGCAACATGACGACGCCCGCGCCAAGGTCGAAAGCCAGATGAGCGGCCTTGCCAAGAGCCTTGAACGCGACCCGCAGGCGGAATCCATCGTGCGGAATCGCAGCCGGGAGCTTGGAATCGGGCAGGAGCTTCGCCGGGACCAGAGCATCGCCCGCGAGCTGCAAGACGAAATGACACGCGGCCACCGGCTTAGTCGGGGCATCGGCATGGAAAGGTAGGCACGGAGAATATGGCGGAGCTGGACGACGACAGGGAAGGAATCGAGCCGGAAGCACTGGACGAGGACGCCGGCGACCCGGCCGCCGCGTTCGATGCGCTACGGCGCACGATCGAGACGCAGGGCGCGCAGATCGGCGCGGAAATGACCGTGATGCGGCGCGGGCTGGAAGCTGCTTTCGACCAGCTCGAAAGGATCGAGCCGGCGCAGGACTACAAGCCCCAGCTCGCCCAGCTCGTGCAGGCGCTCGACAATGTTGCGGAGCGGATGCACGGCGTAGAGCAATCGCCCATTCTCAAGCAGGGCGCGCAGCACTATGCGGCGGTCCTCGAGCGCAGCGGCGAGGCCCTTATACGCACCGCCGCGCAGCAGCTCGAGCGGCAGGCGTCCGACCTCGAGCGCGCCGGCCGGAACCTCGCCGCCCACACGAAAAGCGCCTACGACCGGAAAAGTCAGGATTTCCGCATGTGGATGGCCGGCCTTGTCGGGCTGTTCGTCGGCATATTCCTGATTTTGCTGTTGCCGCGCTTCCTGCCCTTTTCGGTCGACAGTCATGTTGCGGCGATCGTCATAGGTCAGGACCGCTGGAACGCCGGAATCTCGCTGATGAGATCGGGAAGTCTCAGAGACTGGAATAATCTGGTTTCAGCCAGCGACCTTGTGCGGGCCAATCGGGCGGCGCTGAAGGCGTGTGCTGAGGCGGCGGCCACGGCGAAGCATGATCAACGTTGCACGATCACAGTGTTAGCGAAGACGCCGTAGAAAAAGCTACAAGGAGGAACGAAAGATATAGTCAACTTGGTCCTGAACGAGGAACTCCACCAATTCCTGGGCAAAGGCTGGCAATTCGTGCAGATTGCGCAGGCATATTTTCAGCTCGCGCTCGGCCCACTCGTCGCTAAGGCGCAGTGCCTTGATTTTGTGGCTCGCCTGAAGGCGAACCGCGACTGATGCCGGGAGCAGACCAACACCCACATTCGCCTCTATCATCCGGCACATGGCCTCGAACCCGGAAACACGGATGCGCACATTCAGACTCACGCCCATGTCAGACGCCACCTGATCGGCGAAGCTATGAATGGCGCTTCCTGCATGGAGCGAGACGAAATTGAGGCCTGTGGCCTGCGCGAAGGCGATTTCATTTTCCTCTGAAAGAGCGTGCCCGAATGGGACCGCCAGCACGAGCCTGTCGTGCTGATAGGGGATCATCTCCAATCCATCGGCTTGCACGGTTCCAGCCAGTATGCCGATATCCACGCTGCCATCCGCGACCGCGCGCGCGATATCGGGACTGAGCTTCTCCTCCAGGTCGATATCGACCTGCGGATGTGTGGCGAGCCACGCACCGAGTGCTGCCGGCAGGAGCTCGGTGATGGCCGTCGTGTTGGCGAAAATCCGCACCTTGCCCTTGAGCCCGTGCGAAAATGCCTGAAGGTCGCCATGCAAGCATTCAAGTTGCTGATACACCCGCAGGGCATGGCCAAGCAGCACTTTGCCGGCGCTGGTCAGGTCGACGCCGGCGCTATGGCGGCGTAGAAGCTGCGTGCCAAGCGCCTCCTCGAGGTTCTTGATCCGCAGGCTGACTGAGCCGAGCGACAGATTCGACCTGTTGGCCCCACGTGTCAGGTTGCCGGCCTCAGCAATGTTGATGAACAGCCGCAGATCGACGAGATCATAGTGTGGAATTGACATCTGCTTCCTGACCGGTCTGCCGCTGCGTCTGCCCTTGATGGTTTCGATGCAGGCAAAGGCTGCCTTTGGCAATACCGAATTGCAGCCTTCGTCCAGAAAGGCAAATGACATGGGTGTAGGGATCACCTCCCGATCACCGACGAGCATGCAGGACTGACGCGCCATGACGAAAGAGACAGCCTTCCCAAGCGCTGAACTGGCCGCCTTTGCGGCGGTGCTGAACTTTGCCGACATCCCCGACGAGGTCGTGGCACGTGCCGAAGACCTCTTTGTCGACTGGTTCGGTTCCGCCCTCGCGGGCAAGGGCGCACGTCCGGTCGAACTCGTCGCAGGCTTTGCCCGCGCAATGGGTCCCTCGCAGGGACCCTGCGAGGTCCTGATCGACCGCAGCTCGACGACGCCGTTTTTCGCAGCCCTGGTCAATGGCGCCGCCTCGCATTTCGCCGAGCAGGACGATGTGCATAATGGTTCGGTGTTTCACCCTGCCGCGGTGGTATTCCCGGCAGCCCTGGCTGTAGCGCAGGCAATTGGTGCGTCGGGTCGCGATTTTATCACGGCGGCGACAGCAGGCTACGAGGTCGGCATCCGCGTCGGCGAGTTCCTCGGCAGATCACACTACAAGATATTCCATACGACCGGCACCGCAGGCACGATCGCTGCCGCGGCCGCCGTGGGGCGGCTGCTCGGCCTGTCACCCGCCGCCATGCTGGATGCATTCGGCTCAGCTGGCACCCAGGCTGCGGGGCTTTGGGAATTTCTGCGAGATGCAGCTGATTCAAAACCGCTTCACACCGCCAAGGCTGCCGCCAACGGTTTGACTGCGGCCTATCTAGCGAAGGAAGGTTTTACGGGAGCCAAGCAAATCCTCGAAGGTCTGCAAGGCATGGGCAAGGGCATGTCGACTGATGCCGATCCGCTGCGGCTGACCGACAGGCTTGGCTCGCGTTGGGCACTGGCGGAAACATCGTTCAAATTCCATGCCTCCTGCAGGCATACCCATCCTGCCGCCGATGCTCTGTTGACCGCGATGCAGGAGAACGAGCTGCGCATTTCGGATATCTCAGCCGTGACCACGCTCGTCCATCAGGGCGCAATCGATGTCCTTGGACCGGTTACCAATCCGAGCACAGTCCATCAGGCGAAGTTCTCGATGGGCACCACCCTCGGTCTCATCGCCTCTTACGGCAAGGCCGGAATGGTTGAATTCGAGGATGGCTTTGCCAAGCCGGAGGTCGTCGCCTTTCGCAACCGGGTGGAGATGGTGCTCGACGATGAAGTCAACACTGCCTATCCGGCACGATGGATCGGCAAGGTGCGGGTGCAGACGACGGACGGGCGCACGATCGAGTCGCGGGTGGACGAGCCGAAAGGCGATCCCGGCAACACGCTGAGCCGCGCCGAAATCGAAACCAAGGTCAAAGGCCTCGCTCGTTTCAGTAATGGCGCAAACACAGCAGAGATGGAGCACCTTCTACCCCGCCTGTGGTCGTTGACGGCCGCCAACCATGTCGGCTGGCTGCTGACCGGAAAGGAAGGCTGATGCGGCTGGGTGCTGCCTCCACCTTTCTTTTTGTTCCGGGTGATCGTCCAGAACGTTTCGAAAAGGCCATGTCTTCCGGCGCTGATGTTGTGATCCTCGATCTCGAGGACGCGGTCGCGCCCGACGCTAAGGACAGAGCCCGTGCCGCTGTCGCCGCGTTCTTGAGCGACGAGAGGCCGGTCATCGTCAGGCCCAACGCAATCGGCACGCCGTGGCATGAGGCCGATATGCAAGCCATTTCGAAGCCGGGACTCGCCGGCGTGATCCTACCCAAATCCGAGCACGCCGGAGACCTTGAAACATTAAATGCACGGTATCCTCATGTGCCTCTTCTGCCATTGATCGAGACCGCGCGGGGCTTCGCCAATATTCCCGAATTGGCGAGAATAGAAGGCGTTTGCCGCTTCGTGTTCGGCACCGTCGATTTCCAGCTCGATATGGGTATCGACGGCGAAGGCGACGAATTGCTCTTTTACCGCTCCCAGCTGGTGTTTCAGTCCAGACTCGCTGACCTGGAAGCGCCAATAGACGGTGTCAGTCTCGCAATCAGCGACAAGGTCGCGCTCGGTGTCGAAAGCGCGCGAGCACGGCGGCTGGGGTTCACCGGCAAGCTCTGCATTCATCCGGCGCAGGTTTCTGTCGTCGCCACGGCATTTCAGCCGACTGAGGACGAGTTGGAAAAGGCTCGGCGCGTCGTTGCCGCCGCCGACACCTCATCCGGTGTCGTTGTCGTGGATGGACGCATGGTGGACCGCCCGGTGATCGAGATGGCGCGCCGCGTTCTAAGATCGGCGTCGCCCGCCGGACACTTCGCCTGACGAGCACCAGCAAGCAATAAGAAACGGATATCAAATGACCATCAAGGACCTCCCCCAAGGCGACGAGATTGCTCAGATCAGGCAGAGCGTGCGGAAATTGTGCGAAACATTCCCACCGGAATACTGGCGCAAGCTCGATCGCGAGAGCGCCTATCCGAGCGAATTCGTGAAGGCGCTTTCGGATGCTGGCTACCTGTCGGTGCTCATTCCTGAAGAATATGGCGGCTCGGGCCTGCCGCTGACGGCGGCAGCGGCGATCCTGGAGGAGGTCCAGCGCGCCGGCGCCAACGGCGCGGCCTGTCACGCGCAGATGTACATTATGGGCGCGCTGCTGCGGCACGGGAATACCGAGCAGAAGGCAAAATACCTGCCCGGCATCGCCGCTGGGAAACTGCGGTTACAGGCCTTCGGCGTGACCGAACCGACCAGCGGGACCGACACCACGTCGATCAAGACATTCGCCCGGCGCGAGGGTGACCACTATATCATCAACGGGCAGAAGGTCTGGACCTCGCGCGCCGAACACTCCGACCTTATGCTTTTGCTGGCACGGACCACGCCGAAGGAGCAGGCCGCCAAGCGAACCGACGGCATGTCGGTCTTTGTAGTCGACATGCGCGAGGCGCTCAAGGACGGCATGACCATCAAGCCGATCCGCACGATGATGAACCATTCCACCACCGAGGTTTTCTTCGACAATGTGAAGGTGCCCGTTGAAAACCTGCTTGGCGAAGAGGGCAAGGGCTTTCGCTACATCCTTTCGGGCATGAATGCAGAACGCATCCTGATCGCCGCCGAGTGCATCGGCGACGCCAAGTGGTTCATCGAGAAGGCATCGGCCTATGCCAGCGAGCGCAACGTCTTCGGCCGGCCGATAGGCCAGAACCAGGGCGTGCAGTTCCCGATCGCCCGCGCTTACGCGCAGATGCGCGCGGCCGAACTGATGGTTCACCAGGCCGCCACGCTGTTTGAAAGCGGACAGGACTGCGGCGAGCAGGCCAATATGGCCAAGATGCTGGCGGCGGAAGCGTCGTGGGCGGCGGCGGAAGCCTGTGTGCAAACCCATGGCGGCTTTGCCTTCGCCGAGGAATACGACGTGGAACGTAAGTTCCGCGAGACCCGGCTCTATCAGGTCGCGCCGATCTCGACCAACCTTGTGCTGAGCTATGTCGCCGAGCATGTCCTTGGCATGCCCCGCTCTTATTGAGGACGATATCTATGCTGCCATTGGAAGGTTTGCTTGTTGTCTCCATCGAGCAGGCGGTGGCCGCGCCAACTTGTACGCTGCGCCTCGCCGATGCCGGGGCGCGTGTCATCAAGGTCGAGCGTGCCGAGGGAGAGACGGCGCGCCACTACGACCAAGCCGTGCATGGCACCAGCGCCTATTTCGCCTGGCTCAATCGAGGCAAGGAAAGCGTCGTCCTCGATATCAAGGACAAGGATGACCGGGCACTGCTCGAGCGCATGGTGGCGAAGGCGGACGTTTTCATCCAGAATCTCGCGCCGGGCGCCACGCAGCGGCTCGACCTTGGCGCTGCCGATCTCGTGGCACGCTACCCGCGCCTCATTGCGCTGGATATTGTCGGCTATCCGCAGGATTCGACCTATAGAGACATGCGCGCCTACGACATGCTGATCCAGGCGGAAAGCGGCGTCTGCGCCGTCACCGGCACACGCGACACTCCGGTCAAGGTCGGCGTGTCGCTGGCCGACGTCTCCACCGGCATGAATGCGCATGCCGCCATTCTGGAAGCGCTGATCGAGCGCGCGCAGACAGGTCGCGGCAAGGCGATAGAGATCGCCATGTTCGACGCCATGGCCGACATGATGAGCGTTCCGCTGCTGCATCACGACTACGGTGGCAAGCAAACGCCGCGAACCGGGCTCGCTCACGCCTCCATTTATCCTTATGGCAGCGTGTCATGCAGCGACGGCCAGGTCGTCATCGTGATCCAGAATCCAGGCGAATGGCGGCGCTTCTGCACCGGCGTGCTGAAACGGACGGACTTGATCGATGATCACCGTTTTGCCAACAATCCAAGCCGGGTCGAAAACCGTGAAACCCTTGGCGAAATTCTTGGCTCGATTTTTGGCGAGATGACGCGCGCACAGGCCATCGCACTCCTCGAGGAAAATACACTCGCCTGGTCAAACGTCTCCACGGTTGCCGACCTGTCTGGCCATCCGGCCCTGCGCCGCATCGCACTCGAAACGCCGGGTGGGGTGTTCAATGGTGTCGCTTCGCCAGTGCGCCGCGAGATAAAGGGCGGCCCGGTGCCGCCTCTGGGAGCCCATACCGAAAAGGTAAAGCAAGAGTTTGCAGAGAATGCGGATGGTTGAGGTGGATATCGAGCATCTACGCGAATGGATCGGCAGGACAGAACAGAAAAGCGACGTGGTGACGCCCGGATTGGTGGAGCGGCTGCGGGCAATGCTTGGCGACACTGCCTGTGCCACGCCCGATGCCTTGCCGCTGGCAATTCACTGGTGCCTTGCCCCTCCTGCCGTGCCTCCCGCCGAGATCGGATCGGACGGGCATCCAGCCCGGGGCGGATTCCTGCCGCCCGTCCCGCTTCCGCGCCGCATGTGGGCCGGGGGAGCACTTGAGTTCCATCAGCCGATCATTGCCGGCGATACCGTCACCCGCATGTCCCGTATTGCCGATGTCGCCGAAAAAATCGGCCGCACCGGCCATCTCGTCTTCGTCACTGTCGAACACCAGATATTGACGAACAATTCATTGGCAATCAGTGAAAGACAGGACATCGTCTATCGTGGGGCGCAGGCGACCGCAGGCGGCAAACCCGCCACGCCGGTCCAAACACGCCAAGCTGATCATTGCGAGACAGTCCAGGCGACGACGACGCTGCTCTTCCGCTATTCGGCGCTGACCTTCAACGGACATCGCATCCATTATGATCGCGACTATGCACGCGATATCGAGGGTTACCCCGGCCTCGTCGTCCACGGCCCCTTGCAGGCGACGATGCTCGTCAATTTCGCCTCGCGCTTGAAAGGCGGGCGGTCCCCCAAGAAGTTTTCCTACAGAGGCCTTTCGCCGCTATTCGATGGCCCCGAATTCACGCTCAACGCCATCATCAAGGATGAGGCCGTTGAACTCTGGTGCGCCGATCACAACGGAACCACCACAATGAATGCCACCGCAATCTTTGCAGCGTGAAATGTCCCAAGAGCACCTGCAAGCTTATAGTCATCATCTGATCCGTCACCGTGCTCTTAATTACGCCACAAGCTCAGCGCGATTATTGGCAGAGTTAGAGCGGTGTCACCAGCATGCCGATCGTACTCATAGGCCGAGCGGTCGACGTGAACTGTTGGTTATTCATGAATCTACGACAATCTTGAAACGCCCGACTGTTGCATCGCCGGCATAGACGGAGAAACGAGCGTGAAGACGTTCGTTGATATATCTGCACATGAGTTTTCGCAGTGCATTGCCTTCTAGCCGGTCTAGGGGAATCTCTTCCGGTGTATAGCCTATGACGCCTCCCACTGAAGGAACCGCAGCCGCCGTTCCTCTATAAAACACGTTCAGTGTATCGGTGTCGTTCTCCTCATAGACGGAATAGAGGAAGTCCAGATCATAGCTAACACCGAGTGCAGCAAGGTCGCCGCGAAGGGTACCAGGCTCCGATCCCGCGCCGAGCGCCCTGTTGGTCGGTAGAGCAAGCATTCCACTTTTACTGGCGAGAAAGAGAATGCGTCCCTGTGCCTCAAGGATGGCGCCGACTCGCGTCTTCCGATTTCGCCCGGCGACGATGTCTTGTTCAAGCTGGAAGGAAACGTAGGTTCCGCGGCAATATCCCAACGGACTCGCTGTCGAATGATCGTATGATTGGACGTTTCCGACGAGGATGATGTGATCGCCCGCATCGATTCGATCGTGCATGCGGCATTCGAACCAGGCAGTGCTTCCCTCCAGAATGGGGTCGCCAAGGTCGCCCCGGCGCCAGTTTATGCTGCCGAACCGGTTGATGCCACGAGTGGCAAATACGGCTGAAACATCCCGCTGGGTCTCGGCCAGAATATTGACAGCGAAATGTTGCGCGGCCTCGAAAGCCCCTGCGTTTGAGGATTCCTTGCCAAGACAGACTAGCACCAGCGGAGGATCGAGTGAAACCGATGTAAAGGAATTGGCGGTGAAGCCCCTTCCTCTGTGGTTCGTCCGGCAGCAGCACTCAGGATCACCAGCCTGTCGAGGCGCGACGGATGATCGAGCGCGAAGCGCTGCGCGATCATGCCACCGAGCGAATGGCCTGCTAGATGGCACCGATCAATTTCGAGCCGGTCCAAAAGCTCTCTCAGGTCGGAAGCGAACAGTTCGAGCGAATAGGGGCCAAGCGCGCGGGTTGTCTCACCATGGCGAATGCACCATTCCCAAAGATCGGCGGGGTTGCCGGGAATATGATCGCCCCAGCGCTCTTTCAGTTCCACGAACGCCAGCGCCGGGGCGCTGTCCTGTGCGTTCTTCATGTAGCGCTCGACGCCTTCGTGAGAGGCCGAAATCTCCAACGCGGATGCGCCACGCGAATAGGGGTCAGAACAAGAGCAGTGCGAAATCGTACCCTAAGGTCGAACGGAACATGAACTATGTCGGATCTCGGATGCGGGTCTCTGATCTCTGTGGATTGGCGTCGTCAAGCACCAGTTTTGGTTTCTTCGTCCGTCCGACTCGACAACGCTCCCGGCAGATTGGTCGTGGGGAGTCGGGCGATGGCAAAACGGAAGCTTCTCAAGGTTCATGATCGACAGAAGGTTTTCGATATACCAGCCGACGAGAATAGCCTGATCCGGCACTATTCGTTGTCACCGGCGGGTCGTCTGGAGATTGAGCTGCGAAGGCGTGTGCATAATCGGCTTGGTTTTGCCGTTCAGTTATGCCTGATGCGATACCCTGGCCGAGTGCTGAGAGCGGAAGAGATCCCGCCCCGCGCCATGCTTCGATATGTTGCTGACCAAGTCGGCGCCGACCCAGAAGCATTTGCGCTTTATGCACGGCGTGAAGAAACCCGTCGTGATCACACGGCGCGCCTCATGGTGTACCTGGATACGAGAAGCGCGACGGCGCAGGATCGTCGAGCCGCGCTATTGGCTGCAATTCAGACGGCGGCGATGTCCGACGACGGTCCTGCGATAGCCAGTTCCATTGTCACCACATTGCGTGAACGTGGATCTCTTCTGCCGGCAATCGACACAATCGAACGCATCGGCCTTGCCGGCCGTGCTATAGCCCGCCGTCGGGCGGAGAGAACTCTGATCGAAGACATTTCGCTCGATACACTCCAATCATTGGACAGGCTTTTGGAGGTTGATCAGTCGATCGGCCAAACGCGCTTTCATTGGCTGCGCTCGGCACCGGAAGCACCGGGCGCGTCGAACCTGGTCGGGCTGACCGAACGGATTGCCTTCCTGCGCACGCTGGAAATCGATCCGAAACTGCAGATGCGCATATCTTCTGGACGTTGGGACCAGATGATCCGTGAGGGCAATGCCACGCCGGCATGGCTGGCGAACGACTTCAATGCGAGTCGCCGGCACGCTTTGATCGTGGCGCAGGTCATCAAGCTTGGCCAGAAGCTCACCGACGATGCTGTGTCAATGTTCATCAAGCTGATGGGTCGACTGTTCTCGCAGGCCAACAACCGCAAGAAGCAGCGGCAGATGGATTGCAGGCCGGATACCGCGAAGGCGCTGCGCATGTTCCTCGACACGATCACAGCCCTGCAGTCCGCCAACGACTATGGAAGGAATGCTTTGGAGGTTCTCGACCAGAAAGTCGGCTGGCATCGGCTGCTCCGCATGAAGCCTGAACTCGAGTCGATGGTCGAAGGCAACGAGGCGTCACCCTTGGTGTTGGCGGCTGAGCAATATGCAACCGTCAACAAGTATGTCGGTGCGGCATTGCCAAGTTGTTTGAAGCGGGTCGCAATATAATAGCGATCCGGCGGCTATGCGTTCATTTCAGCAGTGTAGTCACGCCATAATGCAAATGCGTC
>LNAP01001961.1_pt1 | contig 21195 bp, 17 predicted proteins | sample 602601 | NCBI WGS metagenome assembly LNAP01 (sample SAMN02440304, study PRJNA202911) | soil metagenome | biome: Subtropical and temperate rainforests or woodlands; isolation source: soil samples (1 kg each in a 20% v/v slurry with milli Q water) were... ...
GACCTCGGCGCGCAGCGGGCCTGCGCCCACGATGACGAGACGGGCGGTTTCGCGCATAGTGGGGTTGTCTTGCAGGGCACGCACGAAGGCGCGCGCGAGGAGAGGCTGGTTTTTGACGGTCTGCAAGCGGCCCACGGTGCCCACCAGCCAGTGCCAGCCGGGTTCGAAGGGGCAGCCCGGCACCGCACTGCGCGGGCCGTGGGCTGGGAAAAAGACGTTGGTATCCACCCCATTGGCGATGAGACTGCGGCGGGTGGCGGGCACGCCGATGGCGCGGCCCAGGTAGTCATCCAGATCGCGCGAGACGGCCACGTAATGACCGACGAAGGGTTTGTAGAGGCGGCGCAGACGCTGGTAGCGCGGGTTGCTGCCGTCGGGGTCGTGGGCGTCCCAGCCGTGTTCGGCATGCACGCGCAGCGGCACACGCGCCAACCATCCCAGGGGCACCACCTCCAGTGCAGCCAGATTGCAGGTGTGCAGCACGTCGGGGCGCAGTGCGCGCAGCAGGCGGTAGATGCGCGGATACAGGGACACGGCGTGGCCGGGAGGTTTGTTCAGTGCGATGAAGCGGGCGTCGGGCCACTGCACACGCTGCGCGAAGTCGCTCACGCTGCTGAGCGAGAGCACTACGTGCTCATATCGTTCGGGGGGCAGGCGATTGATGAGCTGGACGATGACGTTTTCCAACCCGCCAACGTCGAAACGGTAGACCACATGCAGCACGCGCAGGCGCTTACTGGTAATGGATTCCATATCGACGCATTGCCTCACTTCACCTGCTCAAGAGGTTTTTCAAGCGTAACGAGGATCCACCCACGAAGAAACCTCAATGCATTGATTTTCGAGGTCAAGCGCTCATAGCACATGCCAACAAAGAACAAGGCCCCGTTGAACATAAAGTAATTGGGATATTGATTAAGATAACTAAAATCCTTGAGACGAAACCCGGCATTCGCAGAAAGACGCTTCACCATTTGATACGAATTGGTTTTATAGGCAATCGGAAAGGTGTCTTCCTCCGGGCGCCCTTCAACCTTCTTGACGATGCGGGCATGGAAACGATTAGGAATCACTCGGGCAAGCAAGGTGCCGTAGTCATACGCATTGGCTGTCAGGAAAACCAGATGCCCCCCGGGTTTTAGCAATCGAAACAGTTCGCGGTACACGGCATCTGGATCTGTCAGATGCTCAAAAACGCTGCGTGAAATGATCAGATCAACGCTGTTAGATTCGACTGGTAATACGGCCAGATCTCCCTGGTGGTATTCGATCCCGGGAGGGACCTCACGGGGATCGACCAAATCCACCCCGATGCTGCGCCCAGATACTTGGGTGAATTTCCTGAGCGTAGGTGCCGTACGACCACATCCTGCATCCAGCAGAACATCGCCAGGACGAATTAGAGATGAGATTTCCCTCTCAAATACCTCGTAGGGATGCTCGCTATTGCGATAAAAGCGGTTCTTCAAACTCTGTGCAAAGTCTGTCACTGGATCACCTCCATATTGACGATTAATTTGAACAACTCTCGGAATACCGCAGAAATGCATCGAACATCACCAGCATCCACAGCGGCGTAGCGTGGTCACGCAGGCCGCTGCTGTGTTCCTTTACCAGGGTGTGCAGGGTGGCGGGGTTGAAGTAGCCGCTGTCCATGAGCCTGGGGCCGAGCACAGCCTCGCGCATGCGGCCGGCCAGCGGGCCGCGCAGCCAGCTGGCCAATGGCACCGAAAACCCCATCTTGGGCCGGTACAGGACGTCGTGCGGCAGCAAAGGCTCGAAGGCTTTCTTGAACACATATTTGCCCTCGCCGTTCCGGATCTTCAAGTCGCTGGGCAACGTGGCGAGCCATTCGACGAGTGGATGATCCATCAAGGGCTCGCGCACTTCGAGCGAGTGCGCCATGCTGGCACGGTCCACCTTGGTGTTGATGTCACCGACCAGCCAGGTTTTGTAGTCCAGGTACTGGACCAGGGCCAGCGGGTCATCGGTCTGGGCCTGCAGGGCGTATTGGCGGAACACGTCGAGCGCGCTGTAACCGCCCAGGCTGCGCTGGAATGCGGGCGAAAACAGCGCCTGGCGCTGATCGGCCCGCAGGTGCGACATGCTGTGGTGGTAGGCCTGCACCGTGTCCATGGCCAAGGCCTGCAAGGTGGTCTTGGCGCGCAGCGGGCGCGGCGCCCAGTCGGCCTTGGGGTACATCTGACCCAGCGCGCCAAACAGCGGACGGCGCAAGCCGTGCGGCAGGCAGTTGCGCACGGCCTCCTCGCCCTGGTGCATGCGGTAGCGCCGGTAGCCGCCCAGACTCTCGTCCCCGCCGTCGCCAGACAGCGCTACGGTGACGTGCTTGCGCGCCATCTGGCAGACGCGGTAAGTGGGTATGGCCGAGCTGTCGGCAAAAGGCTCATCGTAGAGCCCTGCCAGCGTGTCGATGAGATCGAAGTCTTCGCTGCTGACGACTTCGAGCTTGTGGTCGGTGTGGCAACGGTCCGCCACCTGCTGGGCAAAGGCGGATTCGTTGAAGCGCGGGTCGTCGAAACCGATGGCGCAGGTGTGAACCGGCGTGTCTGAAAGACCGGCCATGGTGGCCACCACGGCGCTGGAGTCCACCCCGCCGGAGAGGAAGGCCCCCAGAGGCACATCAGCGATCATGCGCAGCCGCACCGACTCCTTCACCCGCTCGCGCAGCTCGGCTTGTGCGTCGTCGAGGCCAATAGGGTTGTCATTGCTGAAACGAACATCCCAATAGGGCAACGGCTGGGCCTGGGCAGAGTCGCCTCGGCGCAGCGCAAGGGAGTGGGCCGCTGGCAGCTTATGGGCGTTGCGGTAAATGCAGCGTGGATCGGGCACGTAGCCGAACGAGAAATAGTCTTCCACCGCCAGCGGGTCGATAGCGCGCACAAAGCCCGGGTGGGCGGTGAGCACTTTGAGTTCTGAGCCAAAGATGAAACTGCCGTCGGGCAACCAGGCGTAGTGCATGGGCTTGACGCCCATGCGGTCGCGCGCAAGAAACAGGGTTTGCTGGTTGCGATCCCACAGGGCAAAGGCGAACATGCCCCGCAGCCGGTGCAGACAGGCTTCGCCCCAGGCTTGCCAGGCGTGCACGATCACTTCGGTGTCGCTGCGTGTCCTGAAGTGGTGGCCCAGGGCCTTGAGCTCGGTCATCAGTTCACGGTAGTTGTAGATCTCGCCGTTGAAGACGATGCCCACGGTGCCGTTTTCATTGAACAAGGGCTGCTTGCCTGTGGCCAGGTCGATGACGGACAGGCGCCGATGGCCCAGAGCCAAACCGGGCTCCAGGTGCACGTCGTCTTCGTCGGGCCCGCGATGGGCCTGGACATCGTTGATCCGTGCGATCAGGTCGCGCGAGAAGGCGCGCACACCCTGGGTATCGAAAAGACCGGATATGCCGCACATGGTCAGCTGCGCCCTCGCGTTTGCTCCAGCGCCACCACCAGCGCGTCGCCCTGGCGGTCCAGATAGGACTGCAGGCGTGCAGAAGCATCGATCTCGGACTCCTTGGCATCCGACAAGGGGGTGTAGATCACGATATGGGCCCCGTCATCGCCCCATCCGCTGATGCGCCCCAGAGCACCCTGGATCTTGCCGGCATAGTCGCTGGCGGTGAAGGTGCCGCGGACCCAGTAAAAGCGCCAAGCCAACAGCCGCTGCGCATCGGCGACCGTGCCAGGCGCATGCTGGCGCAGCACGGCACTTTCCACACGCAGGGTCCGGCCTTGAAGCCACGCATTGACAGAACCACTGGCCACACGCGCCCAGACCGGGTCCTGGCTCTTCACCAGCACACTCTCTGAACTGACCAGCTTGCGCTGGTAGTCTTGCTGGCGGTAATAGCTGACATGCAGTCCCAGCGGCTGGTTCTGACCATCGGTCAGGCCCATGTCCAGCGTGTCGGAGGCATGTTCAAAAGCCGGCAGCCAGTGGCTGGGTGGCATCGCCGTGGCATGCCAAGGGGCGGCCACAACAGGCGCGACCAGTTGAACAGGCTTGGTCTGTGTGCCCAGGTCCATTGCGACCAGCAGGCCATGCGGCGCCAGCACCACAGAAAAAGCGAGCACCAACGCAAGCCACGGCGTTCCTTTCGGGAGGCTTCCTTCAACCCGGCCAACGGGAACCATTGCCTGAGAAGCGGATGGCGCTGGGTCCACCCAGCGCGCACCGATGAGAAACATCACTCCGATCACGATCCCGAAAAACAACCACCCGTACACGAGGTGGTCCACCCCTGTAGCGACGGTGTTGCCCGAGAGGTGCCCCAGCATCACGATCAGATAAGCGCGCACCCAATTGGCCACCAGCGGAACCACGATGGCCACCACCATGAACACCATGCGCTTGCGCGTCCCTTGGTAGCTGAGGTACGCGAACAGACAGCCCACGGTCACGGAAGCGATCAGGTAGCGAATTCCGCTGCACGCCTCCACGACCGACCATGCTCCGGAGGGAATGATGAATTGCAGGCCTTCCCGGTAGACCGGAATTCCGCTCGCACGCAGGGCCATCACGGTGAAGTCGGCGGTCCACTCCATCAGGCGTGGCAACAGGAAATCCCCGATGGGCACGGCAAAGAAAAGAAAACCCAAAGGAAAAGCCAGTGCTCTGGCTACGCGCCAACCGAACACGGCAGGTACGGACAGCACGATCAGCGTTACCAGCGCAAGTTGCGTGGCGGCATTCACGGCCACCAGATCACCAGCCAGCCAGAGCGCCGCAGCGCCCGCCATCAGCACCCAGGCCAACCGCCCAGGGCGGGGAACCATGGGTGCGAGCACCGCGCGTTGGCGCCACACCAGCCATAGCGAGATGATGGGCACTACAAAACCATGCGCGTAGGTGTCGGAACGCGCCCAGATCATCGCCATGCCCCAGGCCGAATGCCAGTAGGTGATCAGAATGACTGCGTGCAGCAATACCAGCGCAGCCAAGGGCCGACGCCAATGGCCGGGGAGGAGTTGGGTACGGCCCGTCACGTTCGGCCTCTCATGCGACGACGTCGCGGGAATGCCGGGCACGCATACCGGCCAGGCAATGGTCGATGCCACTCAGATGTGCCTGCCAGCTGCATTCCTGCGCCACGTAGCGGCGGGCCTGGTGCCCGAGTGCGACGGCGTTGTAGGGGGACTCCAGCAGCGGCTGCAAGGCCTGCACAAATTCTTCTGGCGAGTCTGCGCGCAGCAGCCCCTGCCCCGCGGTGGCGCCGATGGCATCCGCACAGCTGCTGACCGTGACCACGGGCCTTTGCATGGCCATGGCTTCCAGAATTTTGTTTTGAATGCCACGCGCAACCCGCAACGGCGCCACCACCGCACTGGCGTATTGCAAATAGGGCCGCACATCCGGTACGGTTCCGGTGACCACCACATGCCCACCAGCCAGCGCCTGCACTTGCGGTGAGGGACTGCGGCCAACAATGTAGAAGCGCACCTGCGGCCAGCGCGTGCGCAGCCGCGGCAGCACGTCGGTCACGAACCAGCTGACGCCGTCAATGTTGGGCCAGTAATCCATGGCGCCGGTGAACACCACCGCCTGTTCATTGGCCTGAAAGGGGTTGGGCCGCCGGGGGTCCGGCGTGAAGAAATCCGCATCCACCCCGTTGCCCATGGACTGCACACGTCCCTTGCATTCCGGCGCCTGGGACAAAAACAAAGCGGTTTCATTGGACGTCACGAAGTACGAGCGACGCGCCAGCATGGCCATCGCACGCTCGTAGGCAAGCAGGCGCCGTCCCTCCATGCGGTACAGCGTGGACAGGGGCCAGCGGTGTGCGGGGGCGTACTGGGTCCATTTGGCAGAGTCCACGTCGACAAAGTCCACCAGCATGGGCACCTGCGGCAACAGCGGCTGCGCATACTGCGCCATGGCCGAGGAAAACACCACGCTGGCCTGCAGCGCGTGCCCCGCTGTTGTCTGCTCCACCCAGCGCCGCATACCGGCGTTGCGGTAGTAGGCCAGCGTGAGCGCCTCGCCCGCCAGGAGACCACGGAGGCTTTTGACCTTGGCGCTGCGTGAATGAATGTGCTCCACGTGCAGGTCTGGACACATGGCCCGCAGTGCGGGCAGGTGCTGCGCATCGTCCGGGTCGTCGATGAAGGTGCCCAGAAAAACGCGGTGGTTCTGCTGCAAGTGGCGCAGCAGGTGGTACGAGCGCACCTTGTCACCCTTGTTGGGCGGGTACGGCAATCTGTGCACCAGGTAGAGAATGTTGCCCATGGCGGTGATGCGTGGGGGGTGCTCAGCCAAGGTTGCGCGCGATTTTGGGCCCGAGCCAGTTGGCCAGTCCAATGGGCATGCGCCGCCAGGCAGCGATCAGCCAGCGGTACTTTGCGTTCGCGGGGTTGTTCTGGGGCACGCTGTCGCTCTTGTACAGCCGGTATTCGTAGTGCAGCGGAGTGGGTTCAAAGCCCCAGTTCTTCTTGAACGCGTACGAACCCGTGCCCTGCTTGCTGCGCCCATAGTCGAACACCCTCAGCCCCCGGGCGCAGGCCAGGCGCATCAGCTCCCAGTATTTGAAATCGTTGGCTGCCAGTTCCCTGGCCGCCTCGTCGTCACCGGCGTAGTAGGGCAGCACCTCGTCGCGGAAATAGAAGCTCAGCACGCTGCTGATAGGGCGGCCATCGGGCGCGCAAATGGTGAGCACCTCGCAATCAGACCCAAAAACGCGACGCAATCCACTGAAGTAGGCCTTGGAAAAGGCGGGTGTTCCATGGCGGTGCACATTGTCCGCATAGAGCGCAAAAAAACGATCTACGGTGGTGTCGATATGGGACGTCAACCCATTCTTGATGCCTTTGCGCACCATGGCGCGTTGCTTGCGCGGGATGGCAAGCAAGTTGTCCTCTTCTTTCGGTGCAATGGGCTTGCGAAACGTCACGTACAGGTCTTGCAGCGGCCAGTCCGTGTGTCGGCGCTGCACATGGCGCAACTCCAGGTGGTCCACACCCAGGCGCTGGGCCAGTTGCTCGGCCTCCCGCTCCAGCGCAGCCGCGGCTTCCTCGTCCAGCGCAACAACGCCTCCATACACAGAAAAAGGCAGGCTGGTGAGAGCATTGCCGAACAGGCGGCTCCTGACATGCCCCAGCGGCAATATCCCCCGGATGCTTGCTCCGACCTGTGCATAGAGAAAGTAGGTGTCGTGGCGAAACACCTCGCGGATCAGCGTCTGCCAGCCAGCGCGGTGGAAAAAGGTGGCTTGCGGACAATCCAGCACAAACGCGTCCCAACGTGCGGCGTCGGCGGCGCTGTGCACGTCCAGACGGCCAATGGAGAGCCTGGCGGCAACGTCAGACAAGGGGCACCTCTTTCGCTTGCGGGGAAAGAAAAATATGGTCCATGCGACCCCAGTGAAAGTCCCGCAGCAGGTGGCCCAGCCGCCGCTCCATGCGACCGATGTTCACATAGTGTCTGAAGTGGGTCTTGAAACTGATGCCCTGGACACGCGGCTGTTCGACATCCACTTCCCAAGGATGAAAATAAAAAACGGCCGGTGAATGGTCCTGGCGATGCACCTCACGCAGCATCCAGCGCGACAACGCATAGGGGAGGAGGCGAAAGTAACCTCCGCCGCTCGAAGGCAAGTTACGGTGGAAAATGCGCAGGGTGGTCGGCGGCACCTCCATCAATCCGTCGCGTACCTGATAGGCAAACCGCGGTGCATCCGGCATTCCATAATGGTCGTGCCGGATGGGGTAGATGCTGGAGCTGTAGCGGTAGCCCGCGCGCTGCAGCGTGTCTAGCGCCCACAAATTGCCGGAGCCGATGGAAAAGCTGGGGGCACGGTACCCCTGCACACGCACACCGGCAATATCTTCCAGCAGGTCTTTGGCGTGGTGGATGTCGTGGAAGAACGCCTCCTCGGACAAATCACTCACACGCTCATGGCCGTAGCCATGGCTGGCCAGCTCATGTCCACTGTCCACGATGCGGCGCACCAGAGCCGGATACCGCTCGGCAATCCAGCCCAGTGTGAAGAAAGTGGCATGTGCGTTGTTGTCTTGCAGCAAGGCCAGTATGCGATCCACGTTGCGCTCCACCCGGCATTCACGCAAGTCCCATTCACGGCGTTCAATGTAGGGCGCGAAAGCCGACACCTGAAAATAGTCCTCAACGTCGATGGTCAGCGCGTTGGTGATGGAGGGCGTGCTGCGCATGGCGGTGGACTTCCGGTTCTAGCTGGAGGCACTGTCTGAGTGCGAATGCCGACTTGCAACCACCAGCTTTTGCAGATTCACCAAGATTTCCAGGATCACGCGCTCCTGGCGCAACACGCTGCGCTCTATGCGCAACAAATGTGCACTCAGTTGTTCGGCCGTCACGTGCGCAAGTTGCTGGGACATGCGATCAGCGAGAGAACTCTCCAGATCCAGCCCCCAGGTCTCCGATTCCAGTTCGCCCTCCAGCAGTGCTTCGCGTGCAGCGCTTCGGGTCGCCGTTCTCAATGGCATCTCCCAAGGATATGCGGCCTTGGACGAAACCAGCATTTCAGATTGGACTTCTTGGATGATCTCGCCGACCAGTTCCAGATCAATGTGTGCCCGGTCCGTCAGGAAACCCTGCAGCAGGATACGGTCAAACAAGGTATTGATGCGCCGCGGAATTCCGCCTGTGTAGCGGTGGATGCCGTCGAATATTGCAGGGTCGAAGGTGGGCTTGTCGCTGGCGCCCGCACATTTCAGGCGGTGCTGGATGTACTCACGGGTTTCATCTGCCTCCAGGGGGCCCAGGTGGCATGTTGCAGTCACGCGCTGGCGCAATTGCACCATGCCAGGGCTTTGCAGGATTTCGCGGAACTCGGGCTGGCCCACCAGAAAAGTCTGCAGCAGTGCGTCCTGGCCGTTCTGGAAATTCGACAGCATGCGCAGTTCTTCCACCGCCTGTGGCTGAAGGTTCTGCGCTTCATCAACGATCAGCAGGCATCGTTTTCCTTGCAGCGTCTGGGCGACGAAAAAAGCCTCCAGTGCCAGCAGCAGGTCTGCTTTGGAGACACCCCGCACATGGATCCCGAAAGCGGCACCCACCAAACGCAGGGTATCTTCGGCGCCCAGCTGCGTACTCACCAGATGGGCCGCCACAACGGTTTCAGGATCCAGGCTGTCGATCAGACCGCGGACAATCGTGGTCTTGCCCGCCCCGACCTCCCCCGTGATCACGATGAACCCTTCGCAGCGCATCACGCCATATTCCAAATACGCGCGTGCACGCTGGTGCTGCTTGCTACTGAAATAGAAGCCGGGATCGGGATTGAGCTGGAAAGGTTTGCTGTTCAAACCATAGAACGCTTCATACATGGATCAAAACCGGTGTGTGATCGTTCCGACGATGGCCGATTCGCTGTAGGGACTGGTGACGCCATCAGACATAACGCGGCGTATCTGGAGTCCCCCACTGGTGCGGCGGGCCAACAGCGTATTCCAGCCCAAAACGAGTGAGCGCACCCGGGTTTCCAGCCCCGGCAAACTGCCTTCACTGCGCTGCACTCCCAGATTCGCATGGACCGAAGAATCGGGCGTGAGACGATGCGCAAGCCACAGGTTCCAGCCATGCTGGCGAATGCGGGAACTGGCGTCGAAATCATCGCCCAGCTGGAGCACACCGCCAATTGAACGCGTATCCGAACGCGAAACGGCCAGCGTGATGGTGCTGCGCCGACCCAGCAGCGCCAGGGAAAGTTGCTGCACCCGCTGCAACGTGGTCGATGACCGGAGGAAATCCTGAAACACCTGGACGTTGGCAGGCAAGCCCAAGCGTTCAATTTCTGCCAGTACGAGCTGTGTACGCCGAATGGGGTCAGGCTCCAGGGGGGTGTAGAAGCCCTCGAGCAGATCGAACAGAGACCCCAGCGACGCCGACTGCGCGCCCAACCCGTTGGAAATGGCCTTGACGTCGGTGTAGCGCCAGACGGTGCGCCCGGTGCGGTGCTCCAGTGCAGCGTTGTGGGATTCGCCGAAGTAGCGGCTCTCACGTTCAAAAGACAGCCGCGAGCGCTCCGATGGCTGCCAGTTGACGCCAAAACCCGAGATGCGGTGAGACTCCTGCGTCGGCGAGAGCTGATTGGTGGATTCGGCTCCACCAATCCCTGTGAGAACCCATTGCGGCGTCACCGCCCAACTCACCCGCGCACGCAGCGCCGTGGTTTCAATACTCCGACCGAGCGAATAATCGACGACCTGATGGGTGGCATCTGCGGACCAACCCAGGATTTTCCCGCTTCCCCTGTTGCCCAGATGCAAGAGCCAGTCTTGCGCCGTGACATCCGAACGACTGCCTGTCTTGGTCTGCGTGTCTTGCACGCTGTAACGCGCCTCGTAATCCACCGCGGAGCCGAGACGGCCTCGCAGGTACGGCGACAAGCGGAAACTCGAAGTTTGAGACGTGTTGGGATTGGCGGGAGAGCCATCCACAGGCGCGCCAAAAGCCGATATGGGCTGTGAAGCGACGACGCCGGACACATCGATAAAAGCCCATTGCTCGATCGCCTCAACGACAGCGCGGGCATTCAGGCTGTGCCGGATCTGATTGAAGCCTGACTCCCGTGCGTAATAGGTATCGTGCAGCGAGTAATCAACAAAACCTTGGACACGGGCCGTGTTGCTGATCAGCTGAAACCCCGGACTCACCTCCGTCACCTGGTCGCTGATGCCGGTGGCATTCAGCCGGGCATTGTTGGTGATGGTGTGTTGCACCGAAACCCGCGGCTCAAATACCAGGCGGGGTTGACGTGCTGCTGCCTGCGCATCTTCCTGTTGCGCCGTGGCCATGCCAGGCAGCAACATCGGCCCCATTGCCAGCACCAAGGAGGCGCAGCGAAGGGAAATACTTGCGGTGCGCCGCTGCGACAGGTTCACGCGCGTTCTCCTTTTATGTCATGCCACGGCGTTGGCTGGCCTGGGCTCGCCGGCGTTCTGCTCGTAACCGAAGCCGTGACCGTATCCATAACCATAGGCACCCAGGCCACGGCTGCGCGCCTGGTTCAGCACCATGAGCCTGATGGGGCAGGCTTCGATGGTGGACAGGGCATGCTGGACCTGGGACTGGAGCGTTTTCTCGGCCTGGACCACGATGACGACCTGGCCCATGTGACGGGCCAGCACCCGCGCTTCCGTGGTCAGCAGCAAGGGAGGCGAATCGAAAACGATGATGCGGTCACTGTAGCGTTTGCCCATGTCGTTGAGCAGGGCGACCATGGCATCACTGGCCAGCAATTCGGTCGCACGCGGGTTCGGCAGTCCCGTCGGCAACAGCGTGAAATTGTCGATGTTGGTGCGCAACAGGACATCGGGCAATCCGATCTGGTCGTCCAGCAACAAGTCCAGCAGCCCAGGTGCTGGCTGCAAACCCAGCGTTTTCATGACGGACTGGCGTGCGACATCGGCATCCACCAGCATCACCGTGTGGTTCAGCTCCATGGCCAGACTCATGGCCAGGTTGATGGCGGTGAAGGTCTTGCCTTCTCCGGGCAACGAGCTGGTGACCATGATGAGGTTGCCATTGGCCACCACCGCTGCACCTTTGCCCGTTGCATTTTCCAGGAGTGGCCGTTTAATGACACGAAACTGGTCCGTCGTGGCGGATCGCGGCGCGTGAGGCGTGACAAAGCCTGCCGCAGCCAAAGCCGTCAAATCGATATGCACGCTCTTGGACCCCGGCTTGGAAGCTGGCTCGCTGCGCTGCACATCGACGGCCCCATCTTCTGCGGGCGAGTCCGTTGGTGTGAACTGCTGCAAGGTGCCCGGCGCGGCAAGCCCTTCAGATGGCATGCCGTTGCCTGGCATGGGCGCCCCCGCCTTGCGCAGTTGCTCTAGCCGCTGGGCCGCTTTTTCAATGGAACTTGTCATGATGGCATGTCACCCCAGAAGGCCCGACAGGTAGGACAGCGCAAGCATGCCACCCGCGTAGAGGAAAACGAGCGCAAGCAAGGCCACGACGAAGCGGTTGAAACTTCTCGATTCGCGCTGGCGGAAATCATCACCGGGGATCAGATCCACCACCCCCAGCAACGGCAGCTGGGTCAACTGGCGCAAGGCAACCCCATCGAAGAACACCGGCCTGATCTGGCTCATGAGAAAAGCCATGCCCAGCCCCGCACCCAAGGCCACCAGCAAGGTGATTGGCATCAGCAGCACCCGATTGGGCGCAACCGGTTTGGGAGCCACGCGCGGTGGATCGATGACGCGAAATTCGGCCACATTGGACGTGTTTTCCAGCTGCCCCGACATCATGGCCGACTCACGGCGCGACACCAGATCCGCATAGTTTTTTTGATTGATCTGATAGTCCCGGTTGAGCTGGGCCAACTCTGCCTCCAGCTGCGGAGCCACCTTGAGTTGCTGCTGAACCCGGTTGGCGCGTGACTCGTACTCGACCACCCGCGCGCGCAGCGAAGCTACTTGAACCTCGGCGGCAGAATGGATGCGGCTGAGCTCCACCGCCGCCGGGCTGGTTTGAACTGCCGGCGATCCGGGCGCCGCCTGGGCTTTGCGCCGCAGCTCTTCCATTTCGCGACGCTTTTGCGCTTCAAGCTCCCCGATCAATCTGCGCGTGTTGACCACATCAGGGTGCTCCTCGGTGTAGCGCTGAAGCAGCGTATCCAAATTGCGCTTCTGCTCATAAAGGCGTGCGTCCAGCTCAGGCGTCTGTATGCCGGCTGCAGAACCGAGGAGAGACTCGCCAGTTTGCGCGCGCAGCATTTCCAACTGGCGATTTGCCGCCGCGCGCGCGCTTTCGGCCTCGCGCAGTTCCAGCCTGGCCTGACTGAGGAGGTTGCCGATTTCGGCAGCCCGCCCCGCAGAGTCCAGGCCGCTCTGGGACTGCAATTCGATATTGCGCAGCTTGAATGCCTTGAGGCGGCCTTCAGCGTCCGTCAATTTGGCTTCATAGCTCTTGATCTGCTCGTCCAGGAAACGCCGCGCACTGTCCGAATCCTGGCGCGATGCACCCAGGCTGGATTCGACGAAGATGGTCAGCAATGCCTGCACGGCGCGCTGCGCTTTCTCGGGGTTCTGGTCGCGATAGGACAACGTGTAGAGGTTGTCTCGTCCGGTGGTCTGGATGCTGATGGATTTGGTCACGGTGTCGACCACCGCATCCTTGGCCGCCTTGGAATGCGCTCCCAGATCCAGGTCAACGGTGCGGACCAATCGCTCCACGGTCGGCCGACTCAGGAGCGTGCGGCTGAGCATGGCCACCTGCTGCTCGATGTTCGGCTGCACGGCAATGCCCGTCATGAGGGGTCGCAGGATGGATTGCGTATCGACAAATACGCGCGCCGAAGCCTGGTAGTGATCCGGCATCATGAGCACCACCCCCACCCCCACAGCAGCCACCAGCCAGGTGATCAGCATGGCTAAACGGCGATAGATCCACATGCCGCGAACGACCGTGGTGATCTGGCCTAGCAACTCATCCATTCGATCCCCCTCCACACATGTCCTGTTCGCCGGGCGCCTTGCCGGCACCAGTCCTTACTCAGGCAAGTCAGAACCACCCTTGGGGGATGATGAGGATATCGCCGGGAAGCACTTCCACATTGGCGCCGATATCGCCATGTTTGATCAAATCATTCAGGCGCACGTTGTAGCGCTTGTGGCCCTCGGCCGAGCGCACGAGGGTTGCGCGGTTGCCGTCCGCAAAATCGGTCAGACCGCCCACGGCGATCATCACATCGAGGACCGTCATTTTTTGCTTGTAGGGCAGGAACTGCGGCTTGGCGGCCTCTCCCACCACGCGGATCTGTTCACTGTACGGACCGACGAACCCCGTCACGATGACCGTGACGACCGGATCACGCACGTATTTACCCAGCTCCTTTTCAACGTCCCGGGCGATCTGCACCGATGTCTTACCCTGCGCGACGAGCCCGTCAACCAGCGGCGTGGACACCTGCCCATCAGGGCGCACGGGCACCACTTGCGACAGCTCGGGATTGCGCCAGACGATGATATTGAGCGTATCGCCAGGCCCCACGATGTAGTTGTAATCCGGAGCGGATGCCTTGGCCGGTGCTGCCGGATGGCCCGCTCCCGACCAACTCGCGCAGCCAACCACCGCCATTGCCAATGCGGCCATTGCCACGGCGCGAACCATTGAATCCAGGAGCGTCGAAACGTATTTCTGCATGACACAACTCCTTACATCGTTTGCAAGCTACAGGCCGAATAACCTAGCCTCGCTGCAGCATACCCCGAACGAATGTCACGCGTAAATGCCTTTTTGACCGCAAAAAACCTGTCCCCAATGCGGAAGCCCATACACGCAGGGCCGTTACATCTTGGCGGCAGACTCAAGCGCAGCGGTAATACGCCCGGTACCAACGCACGAAGTTCCCTATGCCTTCCGCCAGCGGCGTCGACGGCGCAAAACCCACCCAGTCCCGCAGTGCCTGGGTACTGGCGTAGGTTGCCGGCACATCCCCGGGCTGCATGGGAAGCAGCTGCCGGACAGCCGCCTTGCCGAGCGCGTTTTCTATGCAACGGATGAAATCGAGCAGTTGCACAGGTTCGCTGTTACCGATGTTGAACACACGGTAAGGGGCTGTACCCATGCGTTCTGGAGTAGCGGGTTTATCCAGTACGCGCAACACGCCCTCGGTGATGTCATCGATGTAGGTGAAGTCGCGCCGCATGTCCCCGTGGTTGAAAACTGCAATGGGTTCGCCAGCGAGGATGGCACGGGCAAAGAGGTGGTAAGCCATGTCGGGCCGCCCCCAGGGACCATAGACCGTGAAAAAGCGCAGCCCGGTGGTCGGAAAACCATAGAGATGGCTGTAGGTATGGGCCATGAGCTCATTGGCTTTCTTGGTGGCGGCATACAGGCTCACGGGGTGATCGACGGCGTCCGTTTCGGCAAACGGCATCTTGGTGTTGCCGCCATAGACGCTGGAGCTGGACGCATACACAAGGTGCGCGACACCCTGGGCGCGGCAACCCTCCAGGACATGACCAAAACCTGTGAGGTTGGAGTCCAGGTAGGCATTGGGATGGGTGATGCTGTAGCGCACGCCGGCCTGGGCGGCAAGGTGGATGACGCCGTCGAAACGTTCGGCGGCAAAGAGTTCGGCCATTCCAGTGCGATCGGCCAGGTCGCGCCGCACAAAACGAAAACCTGGCGCCCCTTCGAGTCGCCGGAGCCTGGCCTGCTTGAGCGCCGGATCATAGTAATCATTGAGGTTGTCCAGGCCCAGAACCCGGTCGCCACGCGCCAGCAAGCGCTCAACCACATGGCTGCCAATGAAACCAGCCGCGCCGGTCACAAGTACATGCTGGGGTTTTCTTTCGGTCTTCATGCAAGGTGGCTCCCGCCCAATGGTGTCAACGCGGTCATCAGCGCCCATACAGGTCGTCGAACCGCACGATGTCGTCTTCCCCCAGGTACGAGCCGGACTGCACCTCGATCATCTCCAGATCGACCTGGCCTGGGTTTTCCAGGCGATGCGTCACCCCCAAAGGGATGTAGGTGGACTGGTTCTCAGAAAGAAGAAACACTTCATCGCCCTTGGTCACACGGGCAGTACCACGCACGACGATCCAGTGTTCGGCCCGGTGGTGGTGCATCTGCAGCGACAACTTGCCGCCAGGCTTGACCAGAATGCGCTTGACCTGGAAGCGCTCACCCGCGTCAACGCCGTCGTACCAGCCCCAGGGGCGGTATACCTTGCGGTGCAGCAATCCCTCGGTGCGGCCGTCACGTTTGAGACGGTCGACGATTTTTTTCACATCCTGGGTGTGGCGCTGATCGGCCACGAGCACTGCGTCAGGCGTCTCCACCACAACCAGCCCTTGCACGCCAACACACGCCAGCAGGCGCCCCGACGACAGCGCCAAGGTGTTGCGGCTGTCCTGCATCAGCGTCCGCCCTTGCGCCACATTGCCCTGCGCATCCTTGGGCAGGATTTGCCACAGGGCGTCCCAGGCGCCCACGTCGGACCAGCCGGCCGACAACGGCACCACCACACCCGATGGCAGATCCAGCAGCGACTGCGCTCCGCCCAATCGCTCCATCACTGCGTAGTCAATCGAATCACTCGGGCAGGCGGCAAATGCCTCGGCCCCGACCCGCAGAAACGACAGGTCGGATACGCCATCTTTCCACGACGCCTGGCATGCAGCCAGGATATCGGGACGACACCGCTCCAGCGCTTGGAGCCAAACGGAAGCACGCAGCACGAACAGGCCGCTGTTCCAGAGGTAATCACCCGCTTGCAGATAGCCTTCGGCCGTGGCGAGATCGGGTTTTTCCACAAAACGGGTGATGGTGCGTGCACCGCCGTCACCCACCGAGGCACCCGCCTGGATATAACCGTAGCCCGTTTCGGGGCGATCCGGGGTGATGCCGAAAGTGACGATGGCACCATCCTGCGCAAGCCTCGCGGCGTGGCGCACGCCTTCCTGGAAGACTGCGGGCTGGGCAACCACGTGGTCCGAGGGCATGACCAGCAACACCGGATCGGCACCGCCAGACTGCGCGGCCAGCGCCGCGAGCGTCAGCGCCGGAGCGGTGTTGCGGCCCACCGGCTCCAGCACGATGCGGCCTTGCGTGCCGATCACACGCAATTGTTCCGCCACCACGAAACGGTATTCCTCGTTGCACACCACCAGCGGTGGTGCGATGTCGGCGCCAGGCGTCCCCTCCACCCGACGCAGCGTCGCTTGCAGCAACGAATCGTCGCCCATGAGCGCGAGCAATTGTTTGGGGTATTTTTCACGCGACAGCGGCCACAGGCGTGTGCCCGAACCGCCGGACAACACCACCGGCTGGATCAACATGGTTTGCTTGCTTCCCGTTTATCGGCAGACATGGGTTTCACCGTGAACCAACGCGGCGTTGCTGGATGGCCAGCGCTTCACACCGGAAGCCATGCTGTTCGACCATCTTATTCCAAATGTTTTGCACCTCAAACCGTGATATTTCGATGGAACAGGCGGGTGCAGCGCCCCTACAATCGCGCCCTCACACGACGGGGACATTCAAGGAAATGCGCCAGTTTTCTGTTCTCTTCGTCTGCATGGGCAACATTTGCCGCAGCCCCAGCGCACTCGGCGTGTTTCGCCAGCGTGTCGCACGCGCCGGGCTGGCCGAAAGCGTGCGCATCGACTCCGCCGGTACCCACGGATCGCACCGTGGCGAACCACCCGACGCGCGCGCACAGGCCCACGCCCGGCGGCGCGGCTATGCACTGGCCGATCTTCGGTCGCGCCAGATCACCGACGGTGATTTCTACCGCTTCGACCTGCTGCTGGCCATGGATGACGACAACCTGTCAGAGCTGCACCGCCGCTGCCCCCCCGGACAGCAATACCGCCTGCGGCGCCTGACCGAGTTCTGCCTGCGCAACGACAGCCCCGTGGTGCCCGACCCCTACTATGGCAGTGCACAGGGTTTCGAGCATGTACTGGATCTGCTGGAAGATGCCTGCGACGGGCTGTTGGCACATGTGCAACAACAACTGGCGTCGACTTCCTGGACCCTGCGATGAAAGCCCGTGGCGTCCTCAGGCCAGCTGCGCGCGCATGGCGTCGATGACACCCTGGTAATCGGGCTTGCCGAAAATCGCGCTCCCCGCCACAAAAGTGTCCGCACCTGCATCGGCCACGCGGCGGATGTTGTCCGCCTTGATGCCACCATCCACTTCCAGGCGGATGTCCTTGCCCGATGCATCGATGCGCTTGCGCACGGCTTCGATCTTGCGCAGGGCCGAATCGATGAAGCTCTGGCCGCCAAAGCCGGGGTTCACGCTCATGATCAGGATGAGGTCGATGTCGTCGATCACCCAATCCAGCACATCCAGCGGCTCGGCCGGGTTGAACACCAGGCCCGGTTTCACGCCCTTGCTGCGAATGGCCTGGATGCTGCGGTGCACATGGCCCGAGGCGTCGGGGTGGAAGCTGATGTAGTCTGCGCCCGCCTCCGCAAACGCCGCGGCCAGGGCATCCACGGGCTGGATCATCAGGTGCACGTCCACGGGCACCGCCACGCCCGCGGCCGTCCTCGCATGCGGCTTGAGCGCCTGGCAGACCATGGGGCCGAAGGTGAGATTGGGCACGTAATGGTTGTCCATCACGTCAAAGTGGATCCAGTCGGCACCGGCGGCAATGACGCTGCGCACCTCTTCACCCAGGCGGGCGAAATCGGCAGAGAGGATCGAAGGGGCAATGCGAAAAGTACGGCTCATGGCGCGATTGTCGCAGTTACCATTCGCCCATGCCCAAGTACCAGTTTGACGTGCAGGTACAGCCTGAGTACCTACCAGAACAATCCTCCCCGGACTCCGGCGTCTTCAGCTTTGCCTACACCATCACCATCACCAATACGGGCGATACGCCCGCACAACTGATCTCGCGCCATTGGGTCATCAGTGATGCCAGGGGCCACACGGAAGAAGTCAAGGGCCTCGGCGTGGTGGGCCAGCAGCCGTTGCTCCAGCCCGGGCAGTCGTTCCAGTACACCAGCGGATGCGGCCTGCGCACCGCCAGCGGCACCATGCATGGCACCTTCCATTGCGTGGCAGAAGACGGTGCGCCGTTCAGCTGCCCGGTACCCTTGTTTGTGCTGGAAGCCACCACCCCCGGGGCCTCGGGACAACCGCTGGCCGGCAGGGTGCTGCATTGAAACGGCCAGCCACCGACCTGGCGGGGCTGCTGGCGGCGCTGGACCCGCAGGCAGGAATGGCACAGCGCCACCTGTGGCTGATCGACCTGCTGAACTGGGTGCGCGGCGCGCGCGATTCGGTGCCGGGCGCCACGGCGCGTGTGCAGCTGTTCCTGGAAGCGGTCGAGGCGCGCCCCGACGTGCAGCCCCGGCTGCAGGCCTGGTGGGCCATCCTCATGGAATCCGTGGACATCACCACGCTGCTGGCCGATTTTGGTTTCGCCAAGGACACGGCCGTGCTCAGCGAAGCGGCTGAGCGACTGCGCAACCAGCTGCTGCCGCACAGCCCCGAAACCATCGACGCCTCGGAACTCTTCGTGCTGGCTCTGCCCAGCGCTTTCGATGCCAAGTGGCTCGGCGCGCTGGACGAAACCCTGCTGAACCGGCTGGCAGCCCTGCTGATGCCGCAAAGCCCCCAGGGTGCGTCGCGCTGGCAGCATGCGCTGCTCGACGCCATCACCTACTGCGCAGGGCAGATCCTTTCGACCGGTTTTGCGCCCGGCTTGCGCCTGCGCATGAGTGCATCGGCCCGCGAAGCACAGCCCTTTCATGCGCTGATTCGCGACGTGGAGAGCCTGCGCACCGAGGTGCTGCACGCGCTGCGCACACCCGACCGGCTGCAGGAGGCCGCCCAGCGCCTGCGCGAGCGCCTGGAAGCCTGCCGGGCCGCCGCAGCCACCGTGTACACCCACTTCGAGGACAACGGCATTTCCGTGGACCTGGTGTTCCGGCTGCGGCAGCTGCGCGCGCGCATCCTGCGGGTGCGGGAGCTGCTCGAGTGCCTGCTGTCTCCCCAGCCCGCCGCCACGGCGGCCCGCCTTCTGGCGCACCTGGTGGAGGTGGGGCAGGAGCGGCGCAGCCTGCGGGCGCTGCTGGCCTCCAACTCCTCGCTGCTGGCGGCCAAGGTGGCCGAGCGCAGCGCCGAGACGGGCGAACACTACATCACGCGCACGGCGGCCGAGTACCGCTCGATGGTGAAAAAGGCCGCCGGTGGTGGCGCCGTGATGGCCGTCACCACGCTGGTCAAGTTTGGCCTGTATGCGCTGGCCCTGTCGGCGTTCTGGGGCGGTTTCTGGGCCGGCGTGAACTATGCGGCGAGCTTTGTGCTGGTGCAGCTGCTGCATTTCACCGTGGCGACCAAGCAGCCGGCCATGACGGCACCCGCCATGGCGGCCAAGCTCAAGGAACTGGCTTCGGGCGAGGCCATCGAGTCGTTCGTGGACGAAGTCACCCACCTGGTGCGCTCGCAGGTGGCGGCCGTGCTGGGCAATGTGCTGGTGGTGTCCCCCCTGGTTCTGGGCCTGGCGCTGCTGATGGCCTGGGCCAAGGGCTCTCCGGCCATCAGTGCGGACGAGGCGGGCCATGTGCTGGAGTCCCTGCACCTGCTGGGGCCCTCGCTGCTGTTTGCCGCATTCACCGGCGTGCTGCTGTTCGCGTCCAGCATCATCGCCGGCTGGACCGAAAACTGGTTCGTGCTGCACCGGCTCGACTCGGCCGTGCACTACAACCCGCGCATCACCGCCCGCCTGGGCCAGGAACGTGCGGCGCGCTGGGCACGCTTCCTGCGCGAAAACCTGTCGGGCTTTGCCGCCAACATCTCGCTGGGCTTCATGCTCGGCCTGGTCCCGGCGTTTGCAGGGTTTTTCGGGCTGGGGCTGGATGTGCGCCATGTCACACTGTCTTCGGGCCAGCTGGGTGCGGCCACGGCGGCCTTGGGCTGGAACACCTTTCACCAAAGTGCGTTCTGGTGGGCCCTTGCTACCATTCCCCTGCTCGGCGCCCTCAATGTCAGTGTGAGTTTTTACCTGGCTTTTCGCCTGGCATTGCGTGCCCACAACGTGAGCGGTGTAGACCGCTCGCGCATCTATGCAGCGATGCGGCGCCGCCTGCGCAAGGCGCCTCTGAGCTTTTTCGTACCTGAACGCCGGGCCGCCTGATTCGGGCGTAACTGGCCTGCGCCAGCACGAACGCCCCTGTCCTACAGAGGCCTCGCGTTTGCGCAGGTAAATTCAGGCAACCGCCGGGAAGGACTGCGGGGCCGGCTGGCAGCCTGCTTTTTCTTCCCGTCCACCGGGCGCTGCCCGTCTGATGGAGAGGACCTATGACATGAATGAAATCCTGAGCTTCTGGGCCCAGTGGCTGCGCCCTTCGGCGGGGCTGCCCACGGTGCAGTGGTCACTGCTGCTGGCAGTGGCCGCCATGGTGGGCTACCTCACCCAGCGCCACACGGGTCTGCCCAAGGTGGTGGGCTATTCCCTGGTCGGCACCGTTGCCGGTCTGGCGGGCTTCAGCGGGGCGGTGTGGCCGTTGCAAGGCATTGGGCTGTTTCTGCTGGAGCTCGGTATCTCCATCGTGCTGTTCGAATGCGGCGCGCGCATTCCGCTGCGCTGGTTTCGCCACAACCCCATGGTGCTGGTGCAGAGCATTGCCGAATCGGCGCTGACCTACTTTGCCGTCTATTGGGTGCTGGTGTGGCTCGACATGCCTGCGCATGTGGCCGCCCCCCTGGCCCTGGTGGCGCTGGCGGCTTCGCCC
>LNAP01001964.1_pt1 | contig 21170 bp, 21 predicted proteins | sample 602601 | NCBI WGS metagenome assembly LNAP01 (sample SAMN02440304, study PRJNA202911) | soil metagenome | biome: Subtropical and temperate rainforests or woodlands; isolation source: soil samples (1 kg each in a 20% v/v slurry with milli Q water) were... ...
CGGAAAAACTCAACTGGCTCATCGGGTTCACTCGGATCGGACTGTTTTCAATAACTTATATTCTGACAGGTTCGTTGGACTTGTTCAGAGGTTCCCTAAGTGATATGAGGACTGCGCTCAAGCATGTGTGTACTCGCATCAGCGAGTTGTCCCACTAGCTTATTTTCGGCCAAAAGCAATGGTGCCTATGGTCTCTCTTTTTATGGAGTAATGAGTATGAAAACTTTCTTTTTGTCCGTATGCGGCCGGATGCGCCGCCTCTGTGGAGGGTTAGCCGTAAGGCTGAAATCTGTCAAGAAAGCGGTTCTGCGCTGGCTTGAAGGCAGCGCCAAGCCAGCGGCGGCGGACTGCTTTGCGTCATTGGGCGAGCGAGGTTTCCGTCGCGCCAAGCTTCGTGAAGCATTACAGTCTCTTGCCAGTGGGGTTGCGGTCGCCGCTATCGCTGCCTTCCTTTTTGAGAAGGTATCGTTCTGGGGCTTTGTTGTGGCTATACTATGGTCTGTAGGTGTTTGGCTCTATGCAACCAAACGTGAGTAAGCTGACAGACCGGATAGAGGAACTATATTATGCAGACATTGGGTGTCCTCGGAGTGCTCTCGATACTTGGTCCGTTGAGCATCTTCGTATTGATTTCTGTGTATGCAGGTAAGATTGAAACCTGGATACGCAAGATTCACTTCAACGATAAGCAATAGGGCGGTTCAATACCGCAAATAAAAGACAAAGCCTGGGTTCCTTTTTGGAATCCAGGCTTTTTATTTGCCCTGAGCAGACGCTGCGCTTTGCGCTATGCGCATACAATGTTTACCGAATGAGTTAAAATACCTCATGCCGTAATTGTTCGGCAGCTCGTTAACTCTACGCCTCGGAGCATTACAACATGACGCAAGCATTCGCAGCGCCCATCATCGGCCTGGACATTGGCCGCAGTGCCGTCAAGGTCGCTTATCAGCACAACGGCCAACGGGCCAGCTTTTTCTTTCCCTCGAACGTCTGCCTGGCCCAAACCATCGCGCATGAGGAAACTGCCCTCGCAGCGAAGAAGGAGACCGTCACAGTTGATGGCGTGGACTACTTCACGGGCGATACGGCTCGCCAACAGGGTGGCAACGATACCCTGGTCGGCATGAGCGATGCCTGGGTCGAGCGCCCCGAGTACAAGGCCCTTGTCTCGGCCGCGCTCAAAAAGCTCGCGGATATGGGTGTTCCCGAAATAGACAATAGCTACCTGATCATCGGTGCCCCAGCCTCTGTTTACGAAGAGCAGCGCACCCGTTTGGCCGAAATTACCAATCAGGTCGTGAACGCTCATATCCGCGTGCTACCTCAGCCTTCTGGGGCCTATTACACGCACATCTACAGCCCCAAAGGCGTGCCCATCCCCGGCAAAGCTTACGATAGCGATATGCGCCTGCTCGACTGGGCTGTGATCGAGGTTGGGCACTACACTACGGACTACATCATGGTTCAACAGGGCAGCGTAATCGCCAAGTCCTTCGACTCGACCGAGGGAATTGGCACGAGCCTGGGCAATCTGGCAAACATCATGGCGGAACATAAGATCAAGGCGAGCGATTCTTCCTTAACCCAAGCTATGATTTCTGGACGGATCAGGCATTTTGGCAAGGAGATCGATGTCACAGAGCTGGTCCAGAAGGCCGTTGCCCCTGTGGTGCAGAAAATCACGGCCAAGGCCGATGAACTCTTCGACCGTGACGCAGCTTCTTTGGATGGCGTTATCGTGGCTGGAGGCGGTGCCCGGTACGCCTACGCTCCCTTGCGTGAGAAATGGCCTCATGTCGCGATCATGGAGAATCCCCGCATTGCTGTAGCCGAAGGCTTCTTGCGCTACGGGATCGCAACGGCAGGCAAGGTGCTGCGCTCCAAGCAACCCCTGCATGCCGCCTAACCCCTGTCGTCCAGCCCGGAGAAGATAAATGGTCATGTATAAGAAGGTGTACGATCCAGGCACAACCTCGCGCCGCCTGAACGTGATCGTGCGTAACCCTGACACTCTTGCCGGGCTTGCCGAGATACCGTACCGCCAGGAAGCCACGCTGATCGATTTCATCCTTCATGAGTGGATGTTGCAGCATTCGGAAGGTAAGTCCGTTCAGGAAGCCATCAACGATGGAACCCTTACGCGAAACATCGAAGAGACGCTTCACCTGGCAAAGAAAGGTAGGGCAGGGCACACAGTACCGGCCTTGAGCCCTGCACCGTCCGCCCAGAATTCTTCCGCAGCGGTGCCGGTATTCCGCCAGCCCGAACCTGCGCGTATCGAGCAAGCCCCAGTCGCACCCGTGAGAAGCGAAACACCATCCGTAACGCTTCACGAAACACGGGACGAAACGCTTCACGAAACCCCGCGTAACGCCCCCGGCCATGATGACGAACCGCCACCGCCCCCGTCTGATATTGCTGATCGGCTCAACGGCATGTTCGATAACTGAGAGCATTACGACACAAGCCTTACACTCCCGGCATCCGTAATAGGTGCCGGGTTTTTTGTTGGCGGTGTCAGGCACTGGTTCTGCTACCTGCCCTCGCAGTCGAGCAAGAATGCTTGCGTGCGACATCCTGTTCGAGGGAGGGTTCGTAGACAAGAGAGGGCATAAAAAAACCAGCCCGAAGAGGACTGGTTTGGACTGCTGACCGGAAGGGGGAAACCGGCAGCGAACGCTGGTTCCTTGTTTATGCCGTCAGACGGGCCTTTCGGCGTTGCACGCGCCGCCGCTTGGCAGCGTGTTGGCGCAGATCCGGCTCGGCATCCCCTGTCAGTTGCTCTTGACGACGATAGTTTCGGCGTTCCGCTCGTTGGTTGGTCGTGTCCAAAACGTTCTCGGCAACATGGGCGATAGCAGACCACTTCGTGACCGCCAGCAGCATGGGCAAGACGATGACAATCAGTATTGGCGCAACAACCATGACCACAGCGATAACCAGCAGGATACCCCCATAGTAGAGGCGCAGCTTCCATTCCAAGCTCATTTCGTTCCCCTTTTTGTTCGTGCCCAGGAGATTTCCACAAAGGAAAATCAACCCAGACACTCCTAATTGATACCCCTATTTTACCGCACCCCCCAAGAAAACTCAGCGACAAGTCTTCCTGTAGGAAATATGCTCTTGCGCTACGGCTTCTTGTAGTAAATGATCTCCCCGTTTTCTCCATGCTCAGCTTTCGGGATGTAAATCTCCGGTGGCCTGCCTTCCGATATGTCTTGCCCAAATTTTTCCCTTGCTGCGTCAGCCCTTGCATTTCCGACTGCGGCACCGCTTGTCAGAGCGGTCATCGCAGTATCCTGTGCAGCACCGTGTACAGCAGAAGCAACTGCCGCAGAGGACGAATTGCCACCATTATCTGCCAAGACATTCCCTCTATTCTCAATTCTGTTGATCTGCTCATTTTTGAGGAAATCGGCTTGAGCTTGGGCGCTCGCCGCATCCATGCTGTCCAAATTACCATTGCCGCCACCAGCATCATCGACGCGCTTACGATAGTTGTCTCGGAGATTGTCCATCTGAGTTTGCGTGCCGACACCACCAGCTTGGACGTTATCCAGATGGGCAACCCTGTCCTGCAATTCAACCCCAGATCCAAAACCACTCGCGGCTCCCGTAATGGCGACTGCACTCGGAACGTGAGCACCCAGGTTTGAATCAGAAACAGTGATCCCTCGCGCCGAGTCTCCAATACCCGAATTCTCGTACGCAGAGCCTTGGATAGCGGGAACGGCTGCGACCTCTGCAACGATCCGGTCTTGCAGGCCAGAGTTTGGAGACAGTCTTTCTACAGCCATCATCTGAGCCATTTCTTCTTGCCCAGGTAGGACTGTCTTTCCATTGCTAGTTAGGTAACGCAGGCTTTCTTGATATGCGGCCTCCGCTGCTCCACCTCGCTCCTGCTGCAGCTCGCGGTATTCGTCGCCGATTCTCCTGGCGTACTGTCCACCGCCCCCCGTTGTTGCGTCTTCCATGATCGCTCGGCCAAGTGTGGCTGCTGGAAGATCCCGACGCATAGAAGAGTCTTGAGAGCGGGTGAGCGATTCGCGGTAGCTTTCGACGTCCTGTGTGGTCTTCGATTTTTGATCGGTGTAGGCATCTCGGGCGCTGCGGCTATCTGCAGACAGCGTTCCTCCCCGCTGAGAATAGACATCCTCTGCCTTCGAAACGTAGTCGTCGGAATATTTAGTGCCTGAATCCAACCCCTTATCAATAGCCTCTCGTGCGCTTGACGATTGAACGTTCTTGTACGCCTCGCTAATCCCGGCTCCAGAGCCGAGCGCCCCAAAGAACCCTTTGATTTGCGCGGTAACATCCGTGCTCAAGCCACTTTCGTTCGCTTTGGAGATGGCTACACGCTGGGCCTCACCAAGTGCATTCATCTGACCAAGACTATGCCCTCGGCCATCGGTTGATGTCCACTGTCCGCCGCCAACGTCTTGAACCATTGCCCCAACAGCTCTTTCGGCAGCACGCATCTGTGAGACCTGCGAGCTAACAGATTGCGCATGCGCGGATTCGGCAGCGGCGCGTGTCGCGTTAGATACCGAGAAAACCGGGTCAACATGGTCAGAAGATTGAACCCCAGTGATCGCGTTGCTCTGATGTTGCGGGGTTGTCTGCACCAACGGCTGAACCGTTCCGGTACGAGGTGCTGCTTGGGACTCGTCCACGTAATCCTTGGCCGAAAGACGGCCCGCAACCCCGGCGATTGCGTAGGCCGAACCCGTAAGCAGGCCCAGCGTCAGCAACGGCGTTGCCGCCAGCATATCGCTGGCCGTTGCAAGATTTGTGGAAAGCACGTCGTACATGTACGTTCCATAGTTCTCAGAATTGAGCCCTGCAATAGGCAACTGACTAATCTTGTCTATCACCATCCACTGAATGAAGGCGTTGATGATGGCGACAAACGGAAGCCACGAAAAGACCCACATGCCAAACAGCATGTATTTCCCGAGATAGTTGACCACTGCCGCGCCGCGTAGCAACCCATAGAGGAAGATCATGATCCCAAAGGAGAAGAAGAGCATTTGCAACAAGATCATTGCCGGGAGCATTGTCTTCGTGAAGAGGCTTGCCCCCGCTGCTGAATCGATCTTGTAGGCTTCCATAGCATCACTTTGCAACTGGGTGCAGTTAGTGAAAGCGTAGGCGCTAAAGGATGCATTCGTGCAACGGTAGGTGTCGATGGCGAGATTGCGAATAAGCGCGGTGCGCATGAAGTTTTGGGCGCTTTGACCTGTGAAGCCCAAAAGCTGGTTGAAGGAATTCTGATAGTCGGCGTAGGTATAGCTCGCAGTTCCACCGGCCCCTGCACCACTCTGGGCTTGCTTAACGTTGTTGTTGATGAGACGGTCTACCCCAGCAGCGCCACCCATCCCACCCGTCTCGAAAACATCGAACCGGATGCGAAGACGGTCTTTCGCTTCCGAGCATGACACGATTTCTGCTGTGTTCAGCGGCGTTACTGTATTGCCACCTCCCAGCGCAATGTAGGTCTCGGTTAGCCCTTCGTCTCGGCCGTTCTGTAGCAGGTAGTCGAAGAGGTTGGTCGATGTGGTAATGCCCTGAGAGTTGATTGCGGAATTGCGAGAGCAATTGAGCATATAGCTCTGCATAGAGCGAGACATATCTGGGGCAACACTCTGTAGCCCGCCCCGCATGGCGAACAATAGACTAAGTGGTGTAGCAAAGCCCTGATCACTAACGGACATATAGCTGCCAGAAACCCCAGAAAATACGGTATCGATGGCTTCAAAAGCGTAATAGCCAATGCCGCTAAAAATGGCTGCGGGCGCACCGAGTATCAGAGGAACATTGTCCACCGGCACTGCGTTCTGATCCCCGTAGATGTCTTGGATAGTAATGCGACACGGGGCGAAACCAATAGCAAGTGCCACAGCCATCATGACGCCGTGCTCAATCCACGAATTGGCTCTGATCATGTTCGAGCCGCCGATTTTTTGGGTGTAATACCAAGCGCCGGACAGTACGGCCAACATCCCTCCCATCAAAGCCACTTCCCAAATGAGTTCGCCATCGTTGAAGAACATGGCAACGGCATTCAGCGTGTCATAGAAGGGCTCCATCCCTCCTGTGACGTATACGGTAAAACTTGGCTGCATGTGGATTCCTCTCTTTTATCGAGCCGTGGTCGTGACGAACAACTCGGGAGAGTTCTGGATCACGTTATCGATGTACGCTTTTCCTTTCTGGTACTGGTCCCACATCTTTCGGTCCTCAATCTGCGCCTCGTCAAGATAGGTGTAGATATTGCGGACTTGCTCACGCACGAAGTCCGGCATTGGCTCTTGGTTTTGGCCGTCGAACGCTTGAGAGGCTGTCAGAAGGGCCATGTTTGCGTACGACATTGACAGCCGGGTTGCGATAATCGGGGCAACGATGTCGGCCACCTGAGCCATAGCTGTACGGTCGTGCTGAACCTGCATGAGCATCCCAAGAATCGGGCCATCTACGCTCTGGATGAACTGCTTCTGCTGCGTGGTGAAGTTGCAGCCCTGATCGCCAGCAGCGGTCGAGCAGAGTTGCATCTTGCCAATGATCGAATCTTGGGTGATGCCGTAGGTCTTACCATCGGCTGAGCCGAAGAACATCTTATTCACATAACCGCGAATCCCCACGAAACTTGCCGGGGCTTCGGTCTTGGAGACGATATTGCACGCGCCGTCCGGCACGTCGCCTCCTGATGCAGCGCGGCTGGTTTCGCTGCACTTGAGCGTGTAGAGCTTGTTGTTCTGCTCGTTCTGAGGGCCGTCTCGAAGAGCCTTCATTGAAACGGTCCAAGATGCATGGGATGTGGGTGGTGGTGCATCATTGCCGCTATAGCCATCCTGGCCTGTTGTCTTGCCCTGATCTCCCGCCCCAATGACCAAAGTGCCCAGCATGGACATAACGAATTCTTTGCCCGCCTTTTGAGTGACTTCCCCTGTAATCGGGTTTCCAATATTGTTTGCCACGCCCGACTTGCCTAATGCCTTCCAGACGAGATTTCCGACATCCGGCATCTTAGTTTTGCCCGCGCCTTTTTCCGTTAGCTCTGCCGAATTATTGAACCAACTCCCCGTTGCCGAAGCTACAGACCCGGTGAAGGATGCAAGGCTGTCGATGGCTTGGCCTACTGCCGTGTTTTCCCCCATGATGGAGCCCTTCGCCATGTCATTCAGCCCCATATACGACGCCGTGTTGCGAACGATAGTGGAGGCAAGGGCGCAGGTGTTGCTCAACCCCTGATTCAAGTTCTGGATGATCTGCTGAAAGTCCCCCATGATTTTGCCCAACTGAGGATTGATCGCATCGATAGCAGCTTTAAAGGCCACCCCGATTGCATTGGCAGCAATCGCCCGAAGCAGGGCGATCAATTGCTCCGAATTGATGAATGAGAAACTTCCGCCAAAGAAGTCGATACCACCACAACCGGCAGAAAGGCGGGGAGGGTCGAAAGAGATGATAGTGATGTTGCGGACCGGAGCGCGGATGCCAACACCGCCACCAGACCAGCCCGTGCGTAGACTGGTATTGAAGGAGCCGGGAGCTGTAACGTTGGCAAACATACCGTCCAGCTCGTCTGAGAGGCTGGCCCGCGCTGGCGACGTTGCTAACATGGGGATGATCCCCGCCAAAATGATCGTCGCAGTGAGTTTTTTCAGCCGCGGAATCGAGGGTGTCTTAATTTTCTTCATATCTTGCCATTCGTCCTAGTACCGGCCCTTGAGCTTTTCCTTCAACCGCTCGACCCAGACTTTCGGGTCATCGGATTCGATGTCCTTTAAGTCCTCAGTCCTGAGCACCCCTTTATCAAACACACGAGTCCCTTCCTGATATTCCTTCGGGAGCAGACCATTCGAGTCGGCGGCGACAAGGATTCGCTCCTGGAGTTGATCCATCGCCATCGCGCCTTGAGAAATGATGTAGTAGCCCTTCGGTGGAACAACCATCACTGTTGTCGGCGTCATCGTCAGGCCAAGTGCCTTCGCCTGGCCGTGATTGACGTAATACTCAGGCAGCATCGGCAGTCCCTTACCGTTCATCGAGATGAAGCGGGTCTGGAATCCATACGTTTTCTGCAGCTCCAAAATTTGTGCTGCCTGCAGGTGGCAGAAGTTGCACGTCGAATCGAAGAACAGCCAAATCCCTACCTTGCCACTCAAATACTTGAGCGCCTCTCCCAAGTCATCTTGTCGCTTAGCGAGAAAGGACTTTTTGGCAAACGTGGCAAAAGGCACCCGGTTGTTTTCGTCCAAGAACGGATCGTTGGAGACGACATCGCGGGTTTTTTCTGCATAGCGCTGGGATTTGTCTAGCAACACGCGCTTTGCGTACTCATACGCCTCAATGTTCTCCTTCGTTGGGTCATTGATGGCCTTATCGAGAAGGATCGGCATGTTCACGCGCAGCCACTGAGCGGAGAAAGGCTCGACCTGGGCCTCTCTTTCCTTTTCGGGCTTCTCTTTTGGGGCCTTGGTTGCGGCAGGAGGCGGGGCTTCCTCTTTCTCGGGCTCGACCGGGATTGGTATAGGCGGCTTCTCGTACCAAAACCATCCCTCTGCCCCACCCATGAAAAATTCTTCGGGTTGGCGCTTTGGTAGGGTCGTGTTCTGAAAGTAGGTGCGAGCCGACGCATCGGCAGTCGCGGATTCGGACGGCGTTTCGGCGGCAACAGCCCATTGGCTAAGGCCGAATACCAGGCAAAAGGAGAGAGAGGTTGTGCTGAGTAGCTTCACGCCGTTTTATCTATGAGCTAATTTAACTCATGCAGTATAAAGTTAAAAGAGAGCAAATGCTTGTGCAACGATTTCGCTTTGATCGATGAATCCGTAATAGCGCCCGTCATAGGACTCGTTGAGCGTGCCCATGAGCAGCACTTTGCCAGGCGGTACAACCGTTCTCCTGTCTAGCGAGCCAGAGGTCTTGCCCAGAGCGTCCAGCAACCAGAGCCGCCCCCATTCCTTGCCATTGACGTAGGCTACGTCATCTCGCACTTCCAGCGAATCGCCGGGAAGCCCCGCGACGATCTTCACGATGCGCTGGCCGTCGAGTGCGGGATTGCCCATTGCGTTGTTGCGAGGGATGAAAGACACCAGCATGCCGCGAGTGGGCGTGATTCGCATGCTCTCTGGCACTCTTCCATCCGTACCGCCCATCTTGAAGGCATACAGGGTGTAGGGAAGACACTTGGCGTCTTGCAGATCCAGGCCAATCTTGAAACGATCTCCAATGGCGGGGGCCACGAGCTTGGGGATGCCGACCACCAGCATCCCCAGAAGGACAATCAAGGGTAGGCGTGTAGGCTTGCTGAAGAATGCCGCCACGTTCGCCTTGGCACGGTCCCATACGCTTGGCGCTACCGTGTCAATCGTAGGCATTGGGCTGGTCCAGATCGATGCCCAGGCGCTTTGCAACCAGCGGGGTGATGTCGTTCATGGCGGGGACAGATAGTGCTGCCGACTTGTTTATGACAAGTATTCCTGCCTCACGATATTCCTCAAGGATGTCGGTCATGCGACCGGCAAAGTCCGCAGCGCTCCTGCTCGCTTCGTCCACATCACTCAGGCTGTCTTGGACGCTCTTGAGCTGCAGCATCGTCAACAGCGGCGTATCGAGCACCGCAACGACGTTGACCTCGGTTTCCTGTTTAGAACTCGTCGTCGAGGCATCCTGGTGCTGTGAGAAACCCAGGAATAGAGCCATCAATAGCAAGGCGGCGCAGCCAACACCGAGGGCTGTTTTAGTTTTCGCACTGATGGAAGGCGTGTTTCCCTCTGGCTTTGTATCTTCTGCTGACATAGTTATTTCCTTCTTGTAATGAGCTTAGATATTCAGGCGGTGAGACGATAATCATCAGAGTTCGCGTGGGCCGCTCGTCGCTCCTGCTGGATGAACTCATTTATGGCGTCTTTCGCAGGAATGCCGTTATCCATCGCCTGCAGAACGGCAGTGCGCTCTGCGCCCGTCGTGCTTAGCATGACTTGCAGGAAGCGACTGTGAACGGATCGGTAGACTCCGTATGCCCCCTCTTTTTTGTACATGAACTCAGCGTATGCTCCGCGCACGGTCGAGACGGACTCAAGAATTTTGGCCCCGTAGGCGTCCAGATCGAGATAGCCGTCTTCAATCGCCTGCCTGATGCTTGCCGGTTTCTGGCTAAGCATCATGAGCCACGCGGCGTTTTGCATTATGCTCTTGCCGCTTGGTGATTCAATGATGTCTACCAGGGACTGGGTAACGGCGACGGCCGAGCCTTTGTCTTTCCGGGCGCGAGCGAACGCTTCCTCGATACCTTTTGCCATGATCGGGTCGTAGAGCCACTGCTTGGCCTCTTCGATAACCAGCATCTTGCGCGAATCGTCCGTAATTTCACGCATGCCGCGAGTAATGAGTGCGAAAAGCTGTAATGCCACAACGTCTTTCAGGTGGGGAAGCTGCTTGAGGTCGCCCATCTCCAGTACGACGAGTTTGGAGCTGAAATTAATGTTTGCATCGCCATCAAACCATCGGGAGTATTGACCGGAGGCAAACGAGAAGAGCTGTTCGCCGATTTTGCGAGACTCTGGATCATCCTGATCCAGCAGGAAATCGGCAACTGAGCGAACAGAGGCTGTGTTGGCGTAGTTTTCGTAGCTTTGGATAATGGCGCGTTCGAGTTTCGCCATCTGGTTGTCGGAGAGACCGTCTTGGGGAGCGGCCATCTTCATGAACATCGTTTTCAGCAAATCTAGCTCTTCGTCTAACCCCCCCGGTTTGATAGTGGTGAACGGGTTCAGGCAGACTTCGCTGTTTTTTGAGAACGAAATGAATTGCCCTCCCAGTACGCGACACATCTTCTCCATCGAACGCCCATCGTCAATAGCCCAGACCCGGCCACCGGCAGCGAGGTGATCCAGCATCAGAGCCTGCACTTGGACTGACTTACCTGCCCCCGATTCAGCGAAGATCAGGCCGTTGTAATTCGTGTTCGAGTCAAAGGGGTCTATGATCGCGGGCTCTCCCCGGCGCGTCACAACGAGAGAGCCCTTCAAGCTGGGAGTGAACGTTAAATCGCCATACAACGGCAGCAACGCTGCCGCATGTCGCGCCCCCACCGTTTTGGTTCTGAAAGTACCTTTCAGGCATTTGGCCGTTGCATTGAGCGGGATGGCCTGCTCAAAGAGCGGCCGCAGGATGCGCTTATCCACCTTGATGTCAAATTTTTTGTCACCGCGCCCGAGCGTCGAGTAATACGACACAAGGGAGTTGGTGAGGCGCTCAAGCTGTCGCTCTTCCTTGGAGTAGACGATCATGCTCCAAGTCATCTTAACCATCACAGGAGACGCCTTCAACTCATTGACCATGGTGTTAATGCGCCGCTGCCGCTCGCCAACTTCCGGCAGCAGCTTGACGATGGTGGACCCAGCCTGGTTGTTGATCTGTGCCGAGCGCATCAGCAAAGATTGTTTGGTTTTCTCCTGATCCGGGTATGTGACGGTGACAGATAAGAAGTACGGGTCTGTCACTTGGTTGTTGATCCCAGTCCAGTCGCCGATTACGTCGTTCATCACCCAGGGATAGGCCCTATGGGGCAAAAAGTTCACGCTAAGGACGCGGGCGAAATACTCACCATCGTTGAACGAAATAGTATTCTTGGCTTTATTGTGGTTGTAGTCGATGGACATCCCGACCGGAAGAATCTGTTGATCCAGAGTGGTCGTCTCGTCGTAGCTGACTACACTGTCCTTCTCTTTTGCCCAGGGGTTGTGCATGGCGTGAACAAACTGGCGGTATGCCTTTTCATCCATACGAGTCATGTGGATCTGGGCGGCAGACAGGCTATCGAATGCGGCTTCGATAGCGGCCTGGACCTCCTTGATTTCGGCATCGCTCGGTGAGGCGCTTTGAATCGGCAGCTTAATGCCGAAAAACACCCGTTTGTGATTGGCGAGCACTCCCGAGGCCCGAACAAGAGGGGAAGTCTTCGCTTTGCGATACAGCTCGGCGTGCTCGTGGCACAACTGGGCCAAAACTTCGGGGCCTCCTTGTTTCCCGGCTTCGTAGATATTGATGATTTCGTCCACATCAGGGCTGGCGAACTGGGCGAACTGGATGACAGTCCCTGTGGGAAAGTGGGTCGAAAGCAGGGAGTTCATCTTGTCGATCAAGGCGCTATCACAGCCGACGACCGGACGGCTTATGCCAGCCGCCCCCAGGTGCTTTTCGCCCAGAGGACTCACGAAAAGGAAGAGCTTACCGGAGTCGTCACAAGCCTTGATTGTGATATTTTCGGCGGCGTGATTGCGATGCAAAGCCATAACAGCACCTATCTCGATATTAAATAAGCTGGGGTGTGACAAGTGCCACACCCCTAGGGGGAATGGCCGTGGCCTTAAAGGGCGACGGCGGAAGCCACAACGGTAATCGGCATGCCAACGCCAGCAGCGCCGACAACGATTTCCAAAAAGATGCCGATCACCAGGCCGATGCCGATGCCCCAGATAAGCGGCATGAATTGCCGGGTAGCGATGGCCCCGATCAAACCCATGAAAAAGGCGATGAGGGAGACGGTTAGACCGACAGAGCCGCCTAGCTCATCCTCGATCCAAACGTTCAGGTCTGACATGGCCGTGCCGCCGCCAGTGGCGAAGGCTTGACTGGCAAAGAGAATGACAGCGGCGAATAGGACTGCGTACCACAGGTACTTGGCAGTCTTCTGGTGGTCTGCGGTGCTCATACCGAAGACCCGATTGCTCAGGGTGGAAATCATGAATACGTCCTTGAAAAGTTACTTGTGAAAGCGCTTGGTACTGCTCGGGTACTGCTCGGTACTACTAATTCGGCAGATCCGGCAGCTCCGCCCCAGTTTCGAGGTGAGACTGCTCGGATGAGCCGGTTACTTGACGCTGCGCCGGAAGCCCATTGGCCCGTTTGCTGGACACCGGGGCACCAGGCACCGCGCCGAGTTCTTTCGTGGGAATAACAAGGCCACGACCGTTGAAAGCCTCAACCCCGAAATTCCAGCGCCTGGGTTGAATTTCCGTATAGACGTAGCTCGGGAAATGCAGATCATCGGACTTGTCGATCCAAGGGGCGATCCAGATGCGCATCACTTGCGCCGGAGTGCGCACAGGGCGAGCAAACTCCGGCTGCCCTTGAGCGACCATTCCGCCGCTCAAGTGATAGGTCATGCCAGTGGCTGGGTGAGGCATCCCTTCATTGGGATTGCTTACGTTGCCTCCATAGTTGCCGGAGTTGTAATCCTCCATCGTCACTCCAATCGGGAGGTCGCTCTGGCGCACTTCTGGAGCACCGTGTGTGGACTTATAAATGGCGAAGGGCGTTTTACAAGTCACGCCATCGACAACGCTGCCAGCATCGTTCGGGTCTTCGCAACTAAAGTCGGCAGACGCGCCATTCGGATCAAAGACGCTGGCGCAACCGGCGAGAGACAGCAGCGCGGCTGTCACGGCAATGGATTTCATCATTTCAGTTCAACCCCTTTCAGCAAAACCACAGTTCCTTTGCGGCCTGAATCAATTTCTAGAATCGGCATCATCTGATCAGCGAGCTTCAAGTAATACTGGCTGATGGATTTTGCGGTGTCCGACAGACCCTGCGCCAAGCCGGATGATGCGATGGTTTGCGCATCATTGGTTTGCGTGCGCGTGCTGGTGCCTGTTGGATTCAGATCCAGACCTTGAATCTGTTGCGGTTTCAAGCCGTCGCCAAGCCCTGAGAGCACACCTGCCAAGAGTGTCTTAGCAATGATCTGTCCTTGTTTCGACACCAGACGCCCCCGCATGCCAACGCGACCATCTTCGCCGACCACATAGCCATCAACCTTTGCCTCGACGATCCTCGGCGGCTTGTTTGGGTCTTCCGATGGAACAACGCACGACAGCATTTCGGTGCGCAACTTCGCCCTTTCATCGGCCATGTCACCGTAACCAGACACAGAGAGAAAGCACTCCTGAATATTCGGCACGTTGAACATATTTGGAAGGATTGCTTCGCTCTTGATCCGCATCACCGCTGGGACGGGATTGCGGCGGGAGGACTGGTCCGTAGGCGCGTCCATCCCGTTGAGCAACTCCGCCTCGAACATCGAGTTGGCCGTGAGATATGGAGCCGGTTCTTCCGGCTCGCGAGGCACATCCTTCGGCGTTTCCTCTTCGCCAACCACCGTGATCGATGGCGGAGGGAGGGGAGTTTCCTCATATTCCACGACGCTGTCTTGCTCGGTAACTACCGGCGCGGAAGGGTACTGCACTGCGCCTTGACTCAGCGCCTCTCGCGCTTCATTCGCCTCGATACGCGACTTGAGCTTCTGGATCTCGGCCAGCACTTCGCTGCTAATGCCATCATCCCCTTTCTGATTGCCCATCGCCCGGATGGCGTCGTCCATTTTGCGCTGCATCTCACGCCGCTCATCCTTCATGCGACCAAGGTCTCGTTTTAGGCCCGCAATCTCGCGCTCGTTGGCCGTTAGACCACCGCTGAGTTGCTCCACGGTTTGGTCCTGAGCACGAGGCAAGAGCATGGACGCTTTGACCGGCTTATCTCCCGTATTGCGTAGACGGTCCCCGCTGCCTCGACTGGGCATAATCATGAGCACCGCAATTAGGATTAAAAGCACTCCGCCACCGGCAAATCCAATGCGGGCACCCGGAGAGAGATTCATCCAGCGATCTTTCAGCGTCATCGATTCGCTCATTACATTCCCCTACCAGAGGTGGTGGCCGATTTATCCGCGATGACGAACACCTGCGTCGGATTACCTTTCGAGACGACGCCGGAAGGGAAGAGGGAGACAGCTCGGACACCTTTTGTCCAGAAGGCCGACTCTTCCATTTCAATTTCACCATTCACAACGGTTTCAATGCGATAGCGGTAAACATCGAACATTGGGCCTGAATACCGGGCAAGGGGAATAGCGACCACATTGCCGAGGTTTGCGACAGACTTGGGCAGCATCCCTTCCGCATAGCCCTGGGGCACACGGCCGAGAGCTAGGCTGCGCAGCACTCCAATGATTTGCTGCGAATAGGAGCCATCCTTGTACTCGGAGCGGTGGCCGTCAGCTTCACCGGCAAACGAAGGCGAGGCCGGACCGTCCATCTGTAGAACAACGGTTTGTGGCGGCACGGATTTGGGTACCAGCGTGAGTGACACCACGGGGTCATTTGCGCCGCCGCCCGTTACGTACAGGGATATGGGCGCTGGATCGCCATTTAGCGCGATGTAAAGCGACTGCCCCACCGCCTTAATCGCTGCTCTGCCATCCAGCAAGATCGCCTTCGGCTTTTCAAAAGGTGTGGCGATACGGTTGGTCAAAGTCCCGGAGATGTTCACGATGCTGGTTCGATCCGAGGACACGCGGATCACATTGTTTTGCAGCTCGGGCGAACCGCCGGGCATAACCCCGACGCCGGGAAGAGTTTGCGCCTCGACACCGCGCACCGCACCAGCGGCCGGAACACCGGGCGCGGAAACTTGACGGACGGCACCACCACTGCCGTAGAGCGAGTCTGCCATCGCCGAGCCCTTGAATGGCTGGCTTAGTCTATCCTTTTCGACTTGAGCCGCCATTGCTTGGTCGGCCTGAGCCTGGGCCGACGAACGGGCCTGTGCTGCCCGCTGAGCCGCTTCCACTTGAGGCTGATCATTGACCGCTAGAGGTTGAGCCGCTGTGGGCTTTGCCTCGGCCTGCGTGACGGCCACGGCTTTCGCTGGAGCTTGCTCGGCAGCTCGCGGGGTTGACGCCTCGACCATCGCCCCGCCAGCGTTGATGCGGATATGGGTTACGGGAGCTTGTTGATCGGGCTGCGTGTTTCCGTTAATCGGCTCAGCGAGCGCTGAAACCGACCATACAGAACACAGAATGAGCGTAAGTGCGGTATGCCTCACTGATTCTCTCCGTGGGTAGTGGGTTGAATGATGGTCCGATGGTCTTCGCCTTCGCTCTTGGTGGAGGCGCTTTCATCACTACCGTAGCGAATGGCATCGGTAAACCAGGGCGTAGCGCCAACCTCATCTTTATTGGCCTGTTCCTGTTCGATGCGAGCAGCTTCGGTGCGGTGTTTGCTTTGCCATTCCAGCGTGCGCGGCTGGCCTGTGTATTTGTCAAACGCAAGAATCATCGGCATGTGGTCGCGGACCTTGACCTGAATCTCGTAGACAAACGGCTTGCGGTTTTGCTCGCCGGAGGAAGTGACAGAAACTTGGTTGCCTTTCACGAACACCTTGCCCGTCTGTGCGTCGTATAGGACATCCATGGGCTCAAAGAAAATCGCGCCCCCTCTATCTCTAAACGCTGGGTCGTTTGCCAGCGCATATAACTCTCGACGGACCTGGGAGTAGAGCTGCGGTTCGACGATGGAGCCCAAAGCGTCTGCGACGAGCAGGGCATTATTCGGCGTGATATTGCCGGTCAGGGAGGCGACATACATCCCGAAGGACATCATGTAGTTCGCGTCGGCTGTTCGCAACCCAATGGATGCCTCTTTCGTCAGCCCCGGAGGCACCAGTGTTACAACAGGCTCCTGTTTTAGGATGCCGAATGTCGCAGCCAGAAGACAAACAGCCAGCACGATGTTGGATGCACGCAGGAAGGTGGATGTCGTGATCATCCCTTCCCATGTTTTGGAGAAAACTTTAATTCGCATGATGGCTTATACCCAAAGGTCCGCGTTGGTAGCGTTTTTGTAGAGTTTGTTGATGGAAACAAACCCCTTCTGAAACAAGATCTGGGGAATTGCCCCATCCATCTCACCTCTCTTCCATTTCTTCATCCGATTCACGATGAGCACACCGACGACGAGTCCGGCCACGGGCCACAAGCCCCGCATCACGTAGCCGACGATCAGAAAAAGCATCAAGACACAAAACTCGTCCAGCTCGTACATGAAAAAGCTTGGCATCGTGTCGATGTAGTCGGGAAATTCGACTTCGTTCATTGGTGAGCCTCCGGGTTCTGGATCGGGTCAAGAGGATTGCCGCCGCCCATCTGATCGAGTCGCACTGGAGGCAGCAGGGCCTTTTGCGTAGCGGTCATATTTGAGGGCGTCTCAGACGCAGGCTGCTGATCGAGATGGCCTGCGCCGCGCTGCTGCTGATAGATGGCGGTCGCTTGCTGTGCCGCCTGAGTTTGGCGAGCACGTTCGCGAGCCTCACGCTCACGCTTTTCCTGAGCGGCCCGACGCGCCTCTTCTTTGACCAATTCCGTGAAGTCGGCCCGTTGCTTCTTATCGCCGCGCACAAGTATCTCGACTCTGCGATTAAGCGATTGATTGAGCAAGCTCGCGGGGATGTGGTTGCCTTTGCCGATTACGCGAATGGCCGACTCCGGTATTCCGTGCTCCACCAGGATTGAGCGCATGCTGGCAGCACGGCGCACTGAGAGCTGCATGTTGTACGAATCGTTGCCCACTTCGTCTGCATGGCCGACCAGTAAATAGTGCATCCCCGCTTGTTTCGCCAGATCCAGGATGCTGAGAACAGCAGATGTATCAATCGGGCCGTCCTTATCGAAGTCGAAGTACGTGCGCAACACTCGGGCGTTTTCCGGGGCGCTCAAGTACGAACGATCCGCCCACACGGCTTTCTTACGAGGCTTCTCGAATATCCACCAGCTTTGCGGATTCGTTGCATACGGGATCACGAAATCCCGATTGGGACTCGCCAACACATGCCCCTTATGCTCCGGCGAAATCACCAAGTCCGCCTGCCTGTCGATAATCACCTCACGGGCATCGACGGCAAGAGCGGAGGCGGAAAAGGCGAACAGCAAAAGAGCTGCCCCACCTCTTAGCTTTTGCACCCTATTGCTCATTATGTGGTCCTGAGTTTTCTATGAGTTCACATTATACTTATGAGTAAAAATCGCTCAACTACATAAAAGTACGCCTAGCGCACAAATCGATCAGGACTGAATCCATGAAAAAGAAAGTGCAGTTTGGTGGTCACGCCGACGCTGCAGCCATGACCGCGATTGGGGCCGCTGCCACGATCAGCTCCCCATTCTTTGCCCAGGTTCCATTGGAGACAGGGATGGGGTTGGCCGCGATGGGAGGGGCCTGGATTGGCAAACGATTGATCGAAGGGTTCTATGAAAAGAACCTCATCCAAACAAGGCTAAACATCGAGTCATCGAACCTCCTAAGCACAGATGACAACGGGTTCTTGATTGGCTATAGAACGGACACGGGCCAGCCCGTGTATCTGCCATATGACGCACCAAACCGTCATGGGATCATTCAGGGTGGATCAGGGATGGGAAAGACCACCCTTGCCAAGCTCATGCTGCTGCAGCAGATCCAGCGCGGTGGCGGGTTGCTATTTGTTGACGCCAAGCTCGATAGCAGTGATTTGGAAACGATCTATCAGTTTGCGTCATGGTGCGGGAGAACACAGGATGTCTGGGTAATTAACCCAGGCAACCCGGCAGAGAGCAATACCTACAACCCGATTTTGTATGGTGATCCCGACGAAGTGGCCGACCGGATGCTCGCCCTTATTCCTGCATCAGAAGACAACCCAGGTGCGGACTATTACCGGCAATCGACAAAGCAGGGCTTGACCACCCTTGTCGCAGCGCTGCAGGCCGCTGGCCTGGCATACAACTTCCTTGACCTATCAATCCTGATCCAGAACGAGCTTGCGCTCAAGGATCTGGAACGGAGGATGCACAAGCAGATACCCCATCACCCAGCCACCAAGGCATTTGCATTGTTTCTTGAGCAGTATCGCGGTGGGTTCGGCAAGAATGACTCCAAAAACGAACTCAACATGAAGAAGCTGAAAGACATTTTCGGCGGTATTGGGAGTCGCCTGCATAGTTTTGGCACCGGAAATTTCGGGGAAGTTACTGCATCCTACTCTCCCCAAGTTCGGCTCTATGAGGGTATTCGACAGAACAAAATTATCGTGCTGCGTCTGCCGACTATGGGCAAGTCAGAAGCGGCCCTCAGTTTTGCGAAGATGACGCTCGCCGATTTGAGGACAGCCATCTCGTGGCTACAGCAACTGCCAGAGGATCAGCGCCCGAACCCGGCATTCCTCGCGCTGCTTGACGAACTCGGAAGTTACGGAATGCAAGCGATGTCTCAACCTCTTGAACAGGGTCGCTCAGCGGGCATAAGCCTATGGCCCATGGTGCAAACGTACGCTCAACTCGATAAGGTCAGCCCCGAATTCAAGCAGATCGTCAATGGCACCACTGGAACCAAAATCTACTTTGGTGTGTGGGACCAGATCGGTGCCGAAGAAGCTGCCGAGCTTATCGGAAAGACCATGGTGGTGCGCGACGGTATGAGCACAACAGCAAGGAACAGCGTATCAACGCCAAAGGCGGCTGTTTCGCCGGAAGGGGGTACGTCGGATGATACTGCGGTTGGATTTTCCGAGAGCGAGGAAGAGGACTACCGAGTAAGTGCCGACGACATCAAGCGCCTACCTCGGGGCCAGTGCATCATGCTCTATCAGGGCAACGATCTCTTCCACCTGCAGGTGCCCCTCGTTCAAGTCGATAAGGCCCTGGCAAAAGAAATTGGCCCGGCTCGCATCAATTACATCCGTACGCCCCCAGTACAGGGATGCGACTACTTCCACAGGGCTCACGAATTCATTGCAGGCGGCAAGCTAAAGGGAAGCGGCGCGGCTGGCACAAACAACCAAACGCAAGATGCAAATGGCACACCTGCGCACTAATTATTGGGGCTAATAAACATGATTATGGGGAAGTTCAACGATGGAAGACCTGAAATTTTGGATAGTGATAGTTGGCCTGGCAGCGGTGGTAATGACCTTTTTTACCCTGCCGCGAGCACTAATGGGCTATCTATTTTCGAGGATAGCGACCCCGACGATGGCGGAGATGCTCAAGCCGATTTTCAAATGGCTGCTCTTTTTGCCGAAGTGGGTGGTGCTGGATCATTTGGCTCTTTTTCGGCATCTACTTTCGAGCAAGGCGACGATCTTCCCTTCCTTGCGAAACAGAGCGGAAGAGCCCGAAAGAAAGCGCTGAAATCAATCACCCTTGATGACTTTGAAGAAGGGACGCAACGCTGGGCGGCGGGAACGGTCATTTCGGCAGTGCGTCACTTTCTCAAGAACATTGAGAAGCCCGGAAAGGGGGATGATGTAGCCCAGTGGATATTCGGCAGAACGAATGATCAAGCGTCCTTCGAGAACTGCTGCATCGTGAATGAGGCCCGGCCTGATGTCTTGCGCATGCGCATCCAGTACGAACTTTGGCGTTGCGGCAAGGTGCTGGTGCGGCCCTTTCCCTTCCTTGCGGATCTTCCGACGTTCATCTCTAATAAAGTGCTTTTCACTGTCGGGAAGGCCGGGCTGAATGTAGCGAAACTGCTCTGGAGTCATCCGGGAATTGAAGATGCTGACCTTCGCGCTCAGCTTGGAATGCGCGAGCTGGAGGCGCTCGATGCAATGGCTTCGATGTATATCGTCTCGGCCCTGGAGTCCTCTCCCCAGCGTTGGTATCTCACCAGCATCAATCCTATCCTTGAAGACCAGGACAACGGAAGCGGTGTTGCACGGACATCCTACAGTCTGGTCTCGCGCCGAGCGCGATCTACGGATATTTCCTGGTCGTCCCGGTTCGGAGAAGATTGAAGGGCATGCCAGGGATATTGGATGGTGAGACCGTGAACGCGATCTTGAACTCGTAGTAAGGAGTTTCGGGTGCTAGGTCGTGAGTTTTAATAGATAAGAAAGGACTACGGCCACAGCAATTCCGGCTGCGAGCGGAGGGACAGCCTTGAAGAAATCAATCTTGATCGTCTGTTTTCGCCACTGCTCGTAGGCAAAGCTGACAAGCGCTAGGCCGACAAGCCCCGAGCCGAGAGCCGGGATGATCCCCAACGGGCTACGCCACAGTATCGCGAAGGGAATGCCAGCGAAGGCGACTATTGCAAGGCATCCCCACAAGCAGGCATTGACTGAGGGTGATAGCTTCATTTGTATGCGTTCCATGCCGTCGTCAATTGTCACCCCTCGGAGACCACAACGATTTCTGGCCGCGTCCACTTGGTACCAGAGCGCGAGTTCGTTGATTGCCTAGTTCCCTGTTGGCCACCCAAACTCCCCCACCTTTGGCCACCTCAAATTCCCCCACCTGATCCAGGCCTAATCGCGGCCTAATTCGCGCGTTTTGTGGTCTG
>LNAP01008556.1_pt1 | contig 21170 bp, 19 predicted proteins | sample 602601 | NCBI WGS metagenome assembly LNAP01 (sample SAMN02440304, study PRJNA202911) | soil metagenome | biome: Subtropical and temperate rainforests or woodlands; isolation source: soil samples (1 kg each in a 20% v/v slurry with milli Q water) were... ...
GCAGGTGAAATGGTTCTGCCCGTCACAGGAGACTTGCGGGTAAATCTGCATATCTTTGGACACGACGATTTTCAGCTCACTGTTGCCATCGACCACAATTGGCCTGCCCGACAAGGTATGGGGGTACATCGGCACAATCACAATAGCGTCGAGCTTGGGGTGCATGATCGGCCCGCCCGCCGACAGCGCATAGGCGGTCGAACCGGTGGGCGTTGCGACGATCAGGCCGTCGGCCTTCTGGCTGCAGACGAACTGGCCGTCGATGTACAACTCGAATTCGATCATCCGCGTCGATTTGCCCGGGTGCAGGACCACGTCGTTCAGCGCATCGCCCTGGCCGATGGCCTCGGCATGGCGCCGGACTTCGGCTTGCAGCAGGAAGCGGTTTTCCACCAGGTAATGGCCATCGAGCACTTCGGCGACTTTGACTTCCAGTTCATCCGGGCGAATGTCGGTCAGGAAACCGAGGCTGCCCCGGTTGATGCCGAGCACCGGAATATTGTGTCGGGCCAAGGCACGCGCGGCGCCAAGCAGGCTGCCGTCACCGCCGACCACAATCACCATGTCACAGACTTCGCCGAGCATCTTGCGAGACGAGGTTTGCAGGCCATGACCGGGCAGGACTTCGGCGATGGTGTCTTCGAGAATCACGTGCAGGTGACGATCAAGCAGAAACCGTTTCAGTCGGCGGACGGTATCCAGCACCTGCGAACTGCCCAGGCGACCGATGATGCCGATATTACGAAATTGCTCCATGGGGTTCCTGCGCGACGGTGAAAAACACGATTATGGGCGAAAGCGCGGGATAGACAAAATCCTTTCAGCCACAAGGGTGTACTCATGTTTAGGGCTATGCTCGCAAGATGATCCTATTTCCCGATTTGCTCACCAGTTGCGCCACCCCGAAGTGCGCGACCTTGCCTGGGTCATCCTCGCGCCGCCGATGCTCGACACCACTCCGTGGCCGCAACGCCATCCGCTGGCCGGCAGCGACTGGGTGCAGGCACCTGAGCAGCTGGAACGCTGGCTGAAGCAACTCGACCGTGACAGTTACGACTTGCTGCACTGGCTGGCGCAGGCCAGGACCCGGCGACTGGGCCTGTATTACGAACGCTTGTGGCAATACGCCGTGCGCCATGCGCCGGGTATCGAGTTGATTGCCGCCAACATGCCGATCCGCCGCGAAGGCCACACCTTGGGCGAGCTGGACATGCTGTTGCGCGACCGCGACGGCGTGCATCATCTGGAACTGGCGATCAAGCTGTATCTGGGGCCGCAGAATGGTGACGGACAGGACACGGCGCAGTGGCTCGGACCAGGTTGTCATGATCGACTGGACCGCAAACTGGCGCATCTGACGCAACACCAACTGCCGATTTCCGCCCGCCCCGAGAGTCGCGAGGTGCTGGCGGCGCTGGATATTCAGCAGTTCAGCGCGCATCTGTGGCTGGGCGGTTATCTGCTGTATCCGTGGCCAGGACAAGCCGAGCCCCCCCACGGTGCCCATCCACAGCATCTGCGCGGCAGCTGGCTGCATCAGAAAGACTGGGCGGACTTTGTCGTGCAGCGCCCGTTCGGCCGCTGGCAACCCCTGCCCCGCCATGCGTGGCTGGCGCCGGCGCATTACCCGGCGGAACAGACCTGGAACACCGGGCAGCTGGACGCATGGCTCAGTGACCTGGAGCCATTGGCCCCGGCGCAGTTGATGGTGCGCCTGATCGAGAACGCGGATGGGGATTGGGAGGAAGCGGAACGGTTGTTTCTGGTGGCGGATCTTTGGCCGAACGTGCCGGGCAGTGGTTGAGATTTGTAGTGCCTGGGTTGGCCTCTTCGCGGGCAAGCCTCGCTTCTACAGGTTTTGTATCGTTCGCTGAATTTGCATTCGTCATAAATCCTGTAGGAGCGAGGCTTGCCCGCGAAGAAGCCACCCCCGTTCTAAATGGATAACCGCAAAGCCAAAGCCGCCAACGTCACCAACAACACCGGCACCGTCAACACCACCCCGACCTTGAAGTAGTACCCCCAGCCGATCTGAATGTTCTTGCGTTGCAGCACATGCAACCACAACAACGTCGCCAGACTGCCAATCGGCGTGATTTTCGGCCCCAGGTCGCTGCCAATGACGTTGGCATAAATCATCGCTTCCTTGACCACTCCCGTGGCCTGGCTGGCATCGATCGACAGCAAACCAATCAACACCGTCGGCAAGTTGTTCATCATCGACGACAACAGCGCCGTCAGCACGCCCGTGCCCATCGCCGCGCCCCAAACGCCGTACTGCGCGAACCCGTCCAGCCACCCCGCCAGATACCCGGTGAGCCCGGCATTGCGCAGGCCATAGACCACCAGGTACATGCCCAACGAGAAAATCACGATCTGCCACGGTGCTTCTTTCATCACCTTGCGCGTGGAGATCTTGTGGCCACGGGCGGCGATGGCCAGCAGCAACGCGGCACAGACAGCGGAAATGGCGCTGATCGGAATGCCCAGCGGCTCAAGGGCGAAGCAGCCAATTAACAGGATGGCCAGCACTGCCCAACCGGCATAAAACGTCGCCTTGTCATGGATCGCCGTCGACGGATGTTCCAGTTGCTCGGGGTCGTAAGCCTTGGGGATGTCACGACGAAAAAACCACATCAACATCGCCAGCGTGGCGGCGACGCTCACGAAGTTGACCGGAATCATCACCGCCGCATAGCGGTTGAAGGTGATATCGAAGTAGTCCGCCGAAACGATGTTCACCAGGTTCGACACCACCAACGGCAGGCTCGCGGTATCGGCGATGAACCCGGCGCCCATCACGAATGCCAACGTCGCCGCCGGGGAAAAGCGCAGCGCCAGCAGCATGGAAATCACGATCGGGGTGAGAATCAGCGCCGCACCGTCATTGGCGAACAACGCCGACACCAGCGCCCCGAGCAGCACCATATAAGCGAAGAGTTTGCGCCCGCTGCCCTTTCCCCACCGGGCCACATGCAAGGCTGCCCAGGCAAAGAATCCCGCCTCATCCAGCAACAGACTGATGATGATCAGCGCCACGAAGGTGCCGGTGGCGTTCCAGATGATCTGCCACACAATCGGGATATCAGCCAGGTGCACCACCCCGAAAATCAGCGCCAGCACGGCGCCAAATGTCGCACTCCAGCCAACCCCCAGGCCTTTGGGTTGCCAGATCACCAGGGTGATGGTCAGCAGGAAAATCAGCGACGCTATAAGCATGCGGGTACACGCCTCTGGAAAAACGAGGCGTGAATATATGGAATTCCGAATATGCAGTAAAGCAAAGACTGAACAACCTGGCAGCTGCTACAGGGGATGTGTTGCGTTCAGGTCACTCTTTCTTATGCTGCTCGACCCATTTGCCATACGCATTGATGAAATTCTGCAAGAACGGCCTCACCGATTCGGACAATTTGCCCGACTCATCGAACGCCGAACCTGCGCCCCCCAGATAGGCTTCCGGCTGCTGCATGCACGGCACGTCCAGAAACACCATTGACTGACGCAAGTGATGGTTGGCCCCAAACCCGCCGACAGCCCCCGGCGAAACGCTGATCACCGCCCCTGGCTTGCCGCTCCAGGCGCTCTTGCCATAGGGACGCGATCCCACGTCAATCGCATTCTTCAGCGGTGCCGGCACCGAGCGGTTGTATTCAGGGGTGACGAACAGCACTGCGTCGGATGAACTCACTTGTTGTCGGAAAGTGCTGTAGGCTGCCGGCGGTGAAGTCCCATCGATGTCTTCGTTGTAGAGCGGCAGATCGCCGATTTCGACGATGGTGAGCTTGAGATTGGCAGGCGCCAGGTCGGCCAGGGCGAGCGCAACCTTGCGGTTGATTGATTCCTTTCTCAAGCTGCCGACCAGTACGGCGATCGTGTAGACGTTGCTCATTGAAGATTCTCGACTGTTCGATGGGAAAGACTTGTAGTTATAGATGACGATTCACCCAGTGGGCTGTTGAATTCACCGCCCCTGACTATTTTTTTCCTGTAGGAAAACTTACTTCGCTTAACCACGGTCTACAGAACCGCAAATTGAGTGATTTATCTCCAGAGGTTCTAAGCAGATGGCAGCAGTACTCGTCGATCAGTTCCATGCAAGAGACGCGGAAGGCCGCGTTTATTCCGTGCATGAGTTCCAGGAATCCACCCCGTCGGCAGACGGCCTCGGCGACACGAAGCCTGTCACCACCTATAAGCTGGCCATTGGCGATCGCGTCAAGAAGCTCGATGACAACCAGTTTCTGCTGATTCAGTCGGATGTCACCATCGTTCGCGAACCCGACACTTACGTCGGCATCCGGCCGGAAATCACCACCGCCTCATAACCCCGCGTTATGAGCAGAAGTCATATGCGCGCACTTGAGTTAGGATTCAGTCACTGACTCCCTCACCTGCTGAACATGGACTTCACGCATGCGTTTACGTCATATCGAAGTGATCCACGCGCTCTTGCAGACCGGTCATCTGGGCACCGCCGCCGAATGGCTGCAGTTGCCGGTGGCCGAGGTCGAAGGCATTTTGCGCGACGCCGAGGATCAGTTGGGATTCATGCTGTTTTCCAGCGTGCGTGGACGTTTGCAGGCGACGCGCGAGGCGCGGGAGCTGCAGGTTGAAATCGCCCGCGTGTATGACGCGCTTGAACCGGTCCAGCGCCTGGCCAGCAGCCTCAAGCAGTATCAGGCGCACCCGCTGCGCATCATCTGCACCCCGCCGCTGGCCCAGCAGTTATTGCCCCACAGCATCGCCGCCCTGCGCCGACGCCTTCCCGATGCGGCTTGCACCCTGCTGAGCCAACCCACCCGCGAGATCGTCAGAAGCCTGCTGCTGCGTGAAAGCGATCTGGGGCTGAGCCTGCACGATCCCGACCACGCCGACATCTATTGCCAAGTGATTGCCCAAGGCAAGCTCCAGCTGTTGGCGCCCCATGGCTGGCTGCAACCGAAACAGAAGTACATTTCGTTGCAGGATCTGGCTGGCCAGTCGATGGTTGGCCTGGAAGGTCATGATCCGCTAAGCCCGGCGCTCGATAACAAATTGCATGCCTTGCGCCCTGCCCCGGTCATCCAGACGCGGGTGCAGACTCATCAGATGATGCGCAGCATGGTCGAGGCCGGCGAAGGCCTGGCGATTGTCGACCCCTTCACCGCCCTTGGGGCCAAGTCGAGCGGCCTGGATGCCTGCCCCTTGGCGCCTGCGGTGCCGATCAGCCTCTATGCCCTGACCCTGAAGAACGGCGAGCCCATGCCCGCCGTTCAGGTGCTGCTGGACATCCTCACGGAACAAGCCGTGGCGATGTTGTCGAGCTGAGCGGGTTTTCCAGCGGATTATCGAACAGGCGATACCAGAACAGCGCGACTTCGGCGGTGTTCGGGTCGATGCCGCGATAACGCAGATGATCGATCCCGCCTATCACGAAACCACAGCGCTCATAGAGTCGACAGGCGCCCAGATTGTTGTTCTGGGTTTCGAGCATGATGCCCGGCAACTTCTTCTTGCGACTCCAGAACTGCGCCACATCCAGCAACGCCTTGGCCACACCGTGACGGCGGGCTGGCGCATGCACGGCCAACTCGTCGATATGGGCAAAGCCGTTCCAGTTGGTGCTGACCACCAGATGGCCGACGGGCTCGTCATCGAGATAGGCCATGAACACCGCACTGTCGGCGGCATCGCGAAAACTGCTGAACTCCTCGGGATCAATCCCGTAGCACTTTCGATAAGGGGTGATCGGCGTGACCCGCCACTGCTCCACCGGTTTGCCGATTTCAGCTGCGCCATAGGCCGCGACTTCAAAACTGAAATCGCTGCCCCAGATATAGGGCGCAAACCCCTCATCGGCGACACGCACCGAGAGGCCTGGGTACTTGGGATTCATGATCGGTTGCATGCTGGGAAAGGTCCTCATTCCTTGATGCAATCGACGGTGTAATGCCGTCCATTGCCCTCGTCTTCGTGTTGCAGTCCGTGCACATCAACGACAAACCCGGGGAAGCTGCTGTCAAACGTGCGAGCAAACGACAGGTAATCGATGATCGACCGGGTCGACTCGGTGAACCGCTCCCCCGGCATGATCAGCGGGATGCCGGGTGGGTACGGCACCAGCATCACCGCGGCAATTCGCCCTTCCAGGGCATCAATCGACACTGCCTCCACCTCTCCCCGCACCAAATGATCATAGGCGTCAGCCGGCTTCATGGCGATTTCCGGCAACACGGTGTACATGCGCTTGAGGTGTTTGGCCGTGGCATTGCTGCGATAACAGGCGTGCAGTTGATCGCACAAATCCCGCAAACCCATGCCCTGATAACGCGCGAGGTTCTGTTGCGCCACGCATGGCAGGCACGTCGCCAGACTGACATTGGCGTCGTAACTGCGCTTGAACTCCAACAATTCGGTCAGCAACGTGCTCCATTTGCCCTTGGTGATGCCCATCGAGAACAGCACCAGGAATGAATAGAGGCCGGTCTTCTCGACCACCAGCCCGCGCTCCCAAAGGAACTTGCTGACCACCGCCGCCGGAATCCCGCGTTCGCTCAGCGCACCGCCCGCCGTCAGGCCAGGCATCACCAAGGTGACTTTGATCGGATCAAGCAACACGTAATCGTCAGTCACCCCACCAAAGCCATGCCAGTCGGCGTCGGGTTGCAGCAGCCAGTCTTCGGTGACCACGCGCTCGATGCCTTCCACCGACGGTGGCTGCCAGATGGAAAACCACCAGTCGTCCGCAGCGATGTGCTGGCGCAGATTGGCCAGCGCCCGGCGAAAACTCAGGGCTTCGTCGAACATTTCCTGCAACAGCGAACGCCCGGCCGGGCCTTCCATCATCGCCGATGCCACGTCCAGCGAAGCGATGATGCTGTACTGCGGCGACGTCGAGATGTGCATCATGAATGCTTCATTGAAGCGATCGCGATCCAGTTGCCGCGCACCTCCGTCCTGGACATGAATCATCGAGGCCTGGCTGAACGCGGCCAACAGTTTGTGTGTGGAATGCGTGGTGAATACCAGCGGGCTGTCTTCGCTACGGGACGTGCCCATGCCATAACGACCGGCGAAAAACTCGTGGAACGCCGCGTAGGCGTACCAGGCCTCGTCGAAATGCAGGACCTCGACGCTGTTGCCCAGGCTCTGCTTGATCAGTTCGGCGTTGTAGCAAAGGCCATCGTAGGTCGAATTGGTCACCACGGCCAACTTGACCTTGAGCTCACGCCCCTGGGTCAGCGGGCTGGCGTCGATCTTTGCCTGAATCGATTCGCGGCTGAACTCGCTCAGCGGAATCGGTCCGATGATCCCCAGTTCATTGCGCTCCGGGCACAGGTACAACGGAATCGCGCCGGTCATGATGATCGAGTGCAGTACCGACTTGTGGCAGTTGCGGTCCACCAGCACCAGGTCATCTCGAGCGACCATCGAATGCCAGACGATCTTGTTGGCAGTCGAGGTGCCATTGATCACGAAAAAGGTGTGATCGGCGCCGAAATTGCGCGCCGCCCTGGCTTCCGCTTCAGCGAGCGGGCCGGTGTGATCGAGCAAGGAACCCAGTTCCGGCACCGACACCGACAAGTCCGAACGCAGGGTGTTTTCCCCGAAAAACTGGTGAAACGCCTGCCCCACCGGGCTCTTGTGATACGCCACGCCACCGCCATGGCCGGGTGTGTGCCAGGAATAGTTGGAATCGGCGGTGTGTTGCACCAGCGCCTTGAAAAACGGCGGAAGCAAACCATCCAGGTATTTACGGGCCGCCCGGGCCACTTGCCGCGCCAGAAAGGGCACGGTGTCTTCGAACAGATAGAGAATGCCGCGCAGCTGATTGAGTTCGGCCATGGCATCGGCCGGGGCGTTTTCCAGCGTGACCTGTTCGCCCAGCGCAAAGATCGGCAAGTCCGGCGCCCGCACTCGCGCCAGGCCGATCAGCTCGGCCATATTGTGTAACAAATGAGAGTGGGCGCTGGCGTCTTCGGCGGCGATCAACATGCAGGAAAGGCCGTGATGGGTCGAAGCGACCAGCCGCCCTTCGGTGTAGTCCACCGCCGAAACGATGCTGAAGCCTTCCTGCTCCAGTTCCCGGGCGATGCCACGCACGCGATCACCGGCGACGGTGTCGGCCTTGATGTCGCGATGCACGATCAAGACCGGGAATTTCAAATCTTTATACATGAGGCTCAGTGTCCTGAGGCTGCAGACCGTGGCCTGCCAATATGCTCAGGGTAGAGGGTTGAAGCGGATGTGGCGAGCGACGATGCCCTGAAGCGGGTCAATGAGTGCACCATCATGTGGCCATCAACTCTCCAACATTCAGCAGGACTACTTGTGGCAAGGAAGCTCCCTCGCCACAAAAGCCCTGTTACATCTGATTCGCCTCAAGCCTGCGCCTTGGCCTCGACCAACTGCTGCCACAGCGACGGGGCGCCGGCGGACTTGGCGATGGCTTCCAGGCGTGCCACGTGCCGGGCCAGGTCATCTTCGCTGGCGGGGATGATCCGGGTCGGCTGGCGGTCGGCCGGCAAGCGGCGGATTTCGGTGGCGGAGTTGTCAGCGCCTTCGCCGGAACCGTTGCCGTCGGACGCATTACCGGCCAGTGACAGGCTGGTCTGGCCGCCGGTCATGGTCAGGTAAACGTCGGCGAGGATCTCGGAGTCGAGCAAGGCGCCGTGAAGTTCACGGCCAGAGTTGTCGACGCCATAACGTTTGCACAACGCATCGAGGCTGTTGCGCTGCCCCGGGTGACGTTCCCGGGCCATCATCAGGGTGTCGAGGATCGAGCAGTGTTGCGTGATGTCCGCACGGTCGTGCTGGCCCATCAGGGCGAATTCGTTGTTGATGAAGCCAACGTCGAACGCCGCGTTATGGATGATCAGCTGCGCGCCTTTGATGAATTCGAAAAACTCATCGGCCACTTCAGTGAACCGCGGTTTGCCCACCAGGAATTCGTTGGTAATGCCGTGGACGCCGATGGCGCCTTCGTCACTCTCGCGATCCGGTTGCAGGTAAACGTGGAAATGCCGGCCCGTCAGGCGCCGACCGATCAACTCGACACAACCGATTTCGATAATCCGGTGGCCGTCGGTCACCGGCGGTATCGAGTACAACGGATCTGGTGGCCATCAGTGCTCAGCTCTCAACGGGTCAATCGTGCAAAAGCGGCGATGTTAACACGCTCGCGGGATCCGGCGCGCGCACTGCCAGGTGACGGGCGCTCATGCAGTTTTTAACAATCATTAGCAATGTTCATAAAGTCTGGAAACCGATGGATTGCTAGCGTGCACCCCTTGCTTACCCAGGGTTTGAAATCGTCATGAAGACTGCACGGCTGGTTTTATTGAGTACCTGTTTGCTGGGTTCCGGCGCCCACGCCACCAGTTTTGTCATCAGCACAGACGTCACCGTCAGTCTGACGATGAGCTCCACCAAAGGCACCAGTGGCTCATTCAGCGACGACAAGATCGTACTGGCGGCCAAGGATGATGCGGCGGCGTTTGTGGCGAGCGAGGGGGTGATTCGCGGGGCGCGGATCCAGGCGGCGTTTTTGCGGATTCGCGGGGTGGTCAACGAACCGTATTCAGACCAACAACTGGCCACCGCGATCTTGATGCTGTGACGCCCCGAAGGAGCGAAGCTTGCTCGCGAAGAACGATAACGCGGTCTCTCAGTTACACCGCGGCGCTTTCTTCGCGGGCAAGCCTCGCTCCTGCATGGATCTCCGGCAGACAGTGCTCGCGAAGGGCGGCACTACCGATCAAGCCTGCTTGTACCCGCGCACTTCATCCACGCCACGGTTGGCCAGTTGGTCAGCCCGTTCGTTGCCATGGTGGCCGATGTGCCCGCGTACCCATTTCCAGGTGACGTTGTGGCGGTTGACCTGCTCATCCAGCAGTTTCCATAGGTCAGCGTTTTTGACCGGTTCCTTCGCCGCCGTTTTCCAGCCGCGCTTCTTCCAGTTGTCCATCCACTCGTTGATGCCTTTCATCACGTACTGGGAGTCGGTCACCAGCAGCACGTCGCAGGAGCGCTTGAGTTCTTCCAGGCCACGAATCGCGCCCATCAGCTCCATGCGGTTGTTGGTGGTGTTGGCTTCGCCGCCCCACAGCTCCTTTTCAATGCCTTTGCACACCAGCAACGCGCCCCAGCCGCCAGGGCCAGGGTTGCCTTTGCAGGCGCCGTCGGTGAAGAGTTCTACGCTATCGCTCATGCCAATCTATCCAGAAAATGCGGTGGCTCGCCGATCAGGAGGCCGGGGCGAACCCGGCCGGGAAAATAAAGAGTGTATTACGGCTCGATGTTACGACGGTTGACCTTGGCCATCGGCAATGGAATCAGCTTGCCCATCGGTTCGCGCCGCTCCTGACGGACGGGTCGCAGGCCAACAACGATCTTGCGCGCCACCAATAAATAGAAGCCGCCGCCCGACAGTTGCCAGTCACCGGCCTTGCGCTCCCAACCGGCCAGGCGAGCCTGCCAGGCGGGTGACGCAAGCGGCGGACGATAGCACCCGAAGCGGCGTTTCTCCAGCGCGAAGCCCAGCAGATTCAGCCAGTCGCCGACCCGCGACGGTGAGATGCAGCGCGCCTTGCGCAAGCCGTCGTGAGCGAACACATGGCGCAAGCCCCAGCTGCTCCAGGGGTTGATCCCGATGATCAGCAGATGCCCGCCGGGCCGCACGCTGCTCGCGGCTTCACGCAGCAAGCCGTGGGGCGACAGGCAGAAATCCAGGCCGTGCTGCATCACCACCACATCAGCGGCATGCTCGCTCAACGGCCATGCCTGCTCTTCGCAGACGATCTCGACCCCCGGCAACGGCGCGCCAAGTCGCACATTGCGCTGAACCTGGGGTGCCGACGGCGGTGTCTGGGCCGACGGGCCGTAATGCACCAGATAGCCACCGAAGAAGCGGCCCAGCTCGTCTTCGAGCATGCGCCGCTCTTCGTCCAACAGAAATTGCCCGATGGGCCCGGACAGCCATTCACGGGCCGCGCTGATCAAATTCAGCCACTCAGGATCGGCCTGAGCGAACGCTTTATCGGTCATTGCATTCTCCAACGCGCCAGGAAGTTCTAAGATGCGCCATTGTTTTCCGCTTGGCGAATCCGACGATGATACACCGCCTTCACCGACAACTACATCTGGTTGTTACAGGACCACAACACCCAGCGCTGCGCCGTGGTCGATCCGGGTGATGCCGCGCCCGTGCAAGCATGGCTGGCGGCGCATAAGGGTTGGGTATTGAGCGACATCCTGATCACTCACCATCATCATGATCATGTCGGCGGTGTCGAGCAGCTGAAAAAAGCGACAGACGCGAAAGTCTACGGCCCGGCCAGCGAAACCATCCCGGCGCGAGACGTGGCGCTCAAGGACAACGACCGTGTCAGCGTGCTGGGCTGGGACTTCGACGTCTATGCGGTTCCCGGACACACCCTGGGGCATATTGCCTATTATCACCACGGCCTGCTGTTCTGCGGCGACACCCTTTTCGCCGCCGGTTGCGGGCGCTTGTTTGAAGGCACGCCCGAGCAGATGCACACCTCGCTGAGCCGCCTCGCTGCGCTGCCGGAAGATACGCTGGTCTATTGCACCCACGAATACACCCTGAGCAATCTGAAATTTGCCGCAGCGGTCGAACCCGGCAATCCTGACACCGCCGCACGTCTGGAAAAAGTTACCGAGCAACGTGCTGCCGGAATCATGACGCTGCCCTCTACTCTGGCGCTTGAAAAACTGACCAACCCCTTTTTGCGTGTCGACGAAACATCCGTTAAAGAAAAAGTGGACGAACGGAATGGAACCCAAAACCGGTCTCCGAGTGCGGTCTTTGCTGCTCTTCGGGCTTGGAAAGATAAGTTCTAAGTCGCCGCCCCGTTGGTACAAAAATTCTGAATGGTTGACCGCAGAGGGTGCGCTTTCTAGAATCGCCCGACATTTTTGCCCGGAACTTACTTCCAGCCAATGTCGTCATCTATTCGTAAAGCCATCAATTCAGACGCATTGACCAGCGGTGGCTGTGTCCGCCACTCTGGCGGGCTGTTCCAGCCATGTGCCGCAGACCGAAGCGACACACACTCCGAACATCGCCGCTCGCGCCAAGCAGAAACCTATCTGGCTCAGCGAAAAGCCGACTCCGCAAATTCCACAGGATGTCTGGGAGCGCATGCGCCAGGGCTTCCAGTTGCAGGACAACCTGGGCGTCAACCCGCGCATCGAGCAACAGCGCCTGTGGTTCGCCAGCAACCCGTCCTTCCTTGAAAACGCCGGTGAACGCGGCAGCCTCTACATTCACTACATCGTCGAACGCCTTGAAGAACGCAACATGCCGCTGGAACTGGCGCTGCTGCCAGTGATTGAAAGCGCCTACAACCCGATGGCCTACTCCCGGGCCAATGCGGTGGGCCTTTGGCAATTCATTCCTTCCACCGGCCGTTACTTCAACCTGCGTCAGACCCGCTTCTATGATGGTCGTCGCGACATCACCGCCTCGACCACTGCGGCCATGGATTACCTGACCCGCCTGCACGACATGTTCAACGGTGACTGGTTGCTGGCCCTGGCGGCCTACAACGCCGGTGAAGGCACGGTCAGCCGTGCCATCGAGCGCAACGAGAAGCTGGGCCTGCCGACCGATTACTGGAACCTGCCGCTGCCAGCCGAAACCCAGGCTTACGTGCCCAAGCTGCTGGCCTTGTCCCAGGTTGTGCTGGCCCCCGAAGCCTACGGCGTGAACCTCAACCCGATCGCCAACGAACCTTATTTCCAGGTCGTCGAAATCAACCAGCGCATGGACCTGTCCAAGGTTGCCGCGGTGGCCAACATCGACGAAGACGAGTTGTTCCAGCTCAACCCGGCCTTCAAACAGCGCACCACCATCGACGGCCCCCAGCATTTGCTCGTGCCAACGTCCAAGGCGCAGTTGCTGACCGCCAGCCTCTCGACCATGCGTCCTGAAGAGTTGATCAGCAAGAAGTCGCTCAAGCCGGTCTTCGAAGGCGCCGATGAATCCGAAGTCGCCAGCCTGAAACGTGCCTACCGCGTCAAACGCGGCGACAACCTGGCCGCCATCGCCAAGGCGAACAAGGTCGCCGTCAAGGACCTGCAGCGCTGGAACAAGATGACCGGCAAGAACCTCAAGGTCGGCCAGACCCTGGTGATGCAGGACACTGCCAAACGTAGCGGCGGTCGCGTCAACACCGTTGTGGCGGCGAACAGCAAGACCAACAGCAAAGCCGACAAACAGAAGCCGCAGACCCAATACAAGGTCAAGCAAGGCGATTCGCTATACATGGTCGCCAAACGCTTCAACGTTGAAATGCAGCACCTCAAGCGCTGGAATCCGCGTGTTGGCCAGGCGCTCAAGCCTGGGCAGATGTTGACGGTGTCTTCGCCGCGCTAAAAACGAGCCCCTGAATCCAGGGGCTTTTTTTCGCCTGCAATTTGAGCTCTGCTGGAATCGGGGGATGCATGGGAACTGTGGCGAGGAAGCTTGCTCCCGCTCGGCTGCGAAGCAGTCGTAAACCCTGAACATGCGGTGTGTCAGAAATTATAAAAATTTTCAGGTTTTGGGGCCGCTTCGCAGCCCAGCGGCAGCAAGCTCCCTCGCCACAGGCACAGCACCTGCCGCATCGTCACCTCGGCAATTAACAGCGCATTAACCCCCTGTCTTTTTCCTGTCGATACAAGCTGTTACTGTACGGCCCACAAAGCCCAAGCCGCCTGGATCGGATCTCTGACTTGAAGCGTCCCCTCCTCCTCTTCCTGATCAGCCTGGCCTTGAGCTCCACCGCAAGCGCGACGATCAGCGAAAGCCATGGTTATGCGCAGTTCGGCACGCTCAAGTACCCGGCCAGATTTACCCACTTCGACTGGGTCAACCCGCAAGTTGCGGGTGATGGCGTTTGGCACCTTCGATACGCTCAACCCCTACACATTCAAGGGCTCAAGCCCGGTTTCCACCGCCAATTTCCTGCAATACGGCATCAACGAGCTCAACGAACCGCTGATGGTCGGCACCGGTCAATACGCGCCGTCCGGCGATGAGCCGACCTCCAGTTATGGCCTGATCGCGCAATCGGTGGAGTACAGCGAGGACCGCAGTTGGGTGGTGTTCAACCTGCGCCCCGAAGCGCGCTTTCACGACGGCACGCCGATTACCGCCTACGACGTGGCGTTTTCCTACCGCTTGCTGCTCAAGGAAGGTCACCCGCAGTACCGCACCAGCCTTCAGGAAGTGTTGCGGGTCGACATCCTCAACCCGCAGCGCATTCGATTCGTCTTCAAGCGTGCCGGCAATCCGTTGCAGATCCTGCGCCTGGGCGAATTGCCGGTGCTGCCGCAGCATTACTGGAAAGGTCGCGACTTCAAGGCTACAACCTTCGAACCGCCGCTGGGCAGCGGGCCTTATCGCATCACCTCGGTGACGCCAGGACGCCAGATCATTTTCGAGCGGGTCAAGGATTACTGGGGCAAGGACCTGCCGGTCAATCGTGGCAAGTACAACGTCGACCGCATGGAAGTCGAGTTCTACCGCGACAGCGATGTGGCGTTCGAAGCCTTCAAGGCCGGCGAATTCGACATTTACATCGAGCACCAGGCGAAGAACTGGGAAAACGGTTACAACTTCCCGGCCGTGCGCCGTGGAGACGTGATCAAGGCGCAGATCCCGCACCAGATCCCGACCCAGACTCAGGGTCTGTTCATGAACAGCCGGCGCCCGATCTTCTCCGAGACCAAAGTCCGTGAAGCCATGGGGCTGATGTTCGACTTCGAGTGGACCAACCGCACGCTGTTCAGCGGCGCCTACAAGCGCGCCATGAGTTACTACCCCAACAGCGAATTCTCCGCCACGGGCCTGCCGGTCGGTCATGAATGGCTGTTGCTCAAGCCCTATCGCGAGCAATTGCCCGCCAAGCTCCTCACCGAGCCGTTCAGCCTGCCAAAGACCGACGGACGCGGCATCCCTCGGGAAACCATGCGCAAGGCCCTGGCGCTGCTCGCCGAGGCCGGGTGGAAGCTCAATGGACAACGGATCGAGAACGCCAAAGGCCAACCGCTCAAGCTCGAGATCCTGCTGGTCAACCCGAACCTGGAGCGCATCCTTCAGCCTTACGTCGAGAACCTCGCCAACATTGGCATCGATGCGCGGCTGCGCACAGTGGATCGCGCGCAGTACAAACAACGCCTCGATCAGTTCGATTTCGACATGATCCTGATGACGCTCAACCAGACCCTCAGCCCGGGCCTGGAGCAATGGCAGTATTTCCATTCCGGCCAGGTCGGGGTCAAGGGCAGTAAAAACTACGCCGGCATCGCCAACCCGGTGGTCGATCACCTGCTCGAACAATTGCTCGCCGCGCAAACCCGCGACGAACAAGTGGCCGCCGGCAAAGCCCTGGACCGGGTCTTGTTGTGGCAGCACTACATGATTCCCAACTGGTACCTCAATTATCACCGCCTGGCCTACCGCAACCGGTTCGCCTTCGTCACCACGCCGCCCTATACCCTGGGCCTCTCCGCGTGGTGGCTGAAATCTTCGGAGAAAGATCGATGAAGCCCCTATGCGCACTGCTGATGCAGGCCAGCGGTCTGCTGTTCGCCGGGCTGGCCTGCGCCGCCCCGCAACACGCCGTGACCCTGTACAACGAGCCGCCGAAATATCCGGCCGACTTCAAGCATTTCGACTACGTGAACCCCGACGCCCCCAAAGGCGGAATCTTTCGCCAGGCCGGGTTCGGCGGCTTCGACAGCCTCAACCCGTTCATCAGCAAAGGCGTACCGGCCGACGACATCGGCATGATCTACGACACCTTGGCCAAACAGGGACTGGACGAACCGTTCACTGAATACGGGCTGGTCGCCGGCAAGATCGAGAAAGCCCCGGACAACAGCTGGGTGCGCTTCTACCTGCGTCCTGAAGCGCGCTTCCACGACGGCCATCCGATGCGCGCCGAAGACGTGGTGTTCAGTTTCCAGATGCTGACCAAAGAAGGCGCCCCGCTCTATCGCGGTTACTACAGCGATGTCGAGGAAGCGGTCGCCGAAGACCCGCTCACCGTGCTGTTCAAGTTCAAGCACAACAACAACCGCGAACTGCCGCTGATCCTCGGCCAGTTGCCGGTGTTGCCCAAACACTGGTGGGCCAATCGCGATTTCAACAAAGGCAACCTCGAAATACCGTTGGGCAGCGGCCCCTACAAGGTGACCGACGTGAAGGCCGGGCGTTCGATCCGCTACGAGCGGGTCAAGGATTACTGGGGCAAGGACCTGCCGGCCAACCGTGGTTTCTACAATTTCGACGTGATGACCACCGATTACTACCGCGACAACACGGTGGCGCTGGAAGCCCTCAAGGCGGGGCAGTTCGATTACTGGCTGGAAATGAGCGCGAAGAACTGGGCCAACGCCTACAACATCCCGGCGGTCACCGAAGGCCGATTGAACAAGGAACAGATCCCGAACGGCAACCCGACCGGCATGCAAGGCTTTGTGTTCAACCTGCGCCGTCCGGTGTTCCAGGACGTGCGCGTGCGCCAGGCATTTACGTTGCTGCTGGACTTTGAATGGACCAACAAGCAACTGTTCAACGGCGCCTACGTGCGTACCCGCAGTTTCTTCGAAAACTCGGAAATGGCCGCGACCGGCCTGCCCGACGCCGATCAGCTTGAAATTTTGAGTCCGTTCCGCGGCAAGATCCCCGAGCAGGTATTCAGCGAAGCGTTCCAGAACCCGATGACCGACGCCAGCGGCATGATCCGCGCCCAGCAGCGCAAAGCCTACCAACTGCTGCAAGAGGCGGGCTGGCGGATCGTCGACGACAAGATGGTCGACGCCAACGGCAAACCGGTGACCATCGAGTTCCTGTTGGCCCAGACCGAATTCGAACGCGTGCTGCTGCCGTTCAAACGCAACCTCAGCGACCTGGGCATTGACCTGGTGATTCGTCGGGTCGATGTCTCGCAGTACATCAACCGCGTGCGTTCACGGGACTTCGACATGATCGTCGGCAGCTTCCCGCAATCCAACTCGCCGGGCAACGAGCAGCGCGAGTTCTGGATGTCCGCCGCGGCCGACAAACCCGGCAGCCGCAATTCCATGGGCCTCAAGGACCCGGTGGTCGATCAACTGGTCGAACAACTGATCAACGCCGATTCGCGCAAAAGCCTGGTGGCTCATGCCCGGGCACTGGACCGCGTGCTGCAATGGGGCTATTACGTGATCCCCAACTGGCACATCAAAACCTGGCGCGTGGCGTACTGGAACCACATCGGTCGCCCGAAAGTCTCTCCCAAGTACGACATCGGCACCACTACCTGGTGGGTCAAGCCTGATGCGAAACCTGCGGTAGAAGTCGAAACCAAACTGCAAGCCGACCCTGCGGGCACGGAGTAATCAGATGCTGGCGTATATTTTTCGGCGACTGCTGCTGATCATCCCGACCTTGCTCGGCATTTCGTGATCATCCAGGCCGCCCCCGGTGGGCCGGTGGAGCAGATGATCGCCAAGCTCGAAGGCTTCGAAGGCGCCACCAGCCGCATTGCCGGCGGCGGTGCCGAAGTCTCGGTGGCCGGCTCGGCCTATCGCGGCGCGCAGGGCCTGGACCCGATGCTGGTCAAGGAAATCGAGCACATGTACGGCTTCGACAAATCGGCGCCGGAACGCTTGTGGATCATGATCAAGAACTACGCCACCCTGGACTTCGGCGACAGTTTCTTCCGCGACGCCAAGGTCATCGACCTGATCAAGGAAAAGATGCCGGTGTCGATCTCGCTCGGGCTGTGGAGCACGCTGATCATGTACCTGGTGTCGATCCCGCTGGGGATCGCCAAGGCAACGCGACACGGCAGCCACTTTGACGTCTGGACCAGTTCGCTGATCATCGTCGGTTACGCGATCCCGGCGTTCCTGTTTGCGATCCTGCTGATCGTGGTGTTTGCCGGCGGCAGCTACCTGGACTGGTTCCCGCTCAGGGGACTGACGTCGAACAACTTTGATGAGCTGAGCACCGGCGGCAAGATTCTCGATTACTTCTGGCACCTGGCATTGCCGGTGACCGCGCTGGTGATCGGCAACTTCGCGACCATGACCCTGCTGACCAAAAACAGCTTCCTCGACGAAATCAACAAGCAGTACGTGGTCACTGCCAAGGCCAAGGGCCTGACCAATCACCGTGTGCTTTACGGTCATGTGTTCCGCAATGCGATGCTGCTGGTGATCGCCGGCTTCCCGTCGGCGTTTATCGGGATCTTCTTCACCGGCTCTCTGCTGGTGGAAGTGATCTTCTCCCTGGACGGTCTCGGTTTGATGAGTTTCGAAGCAGCGATCAACCGCGATTACCCGGTGGTGTTCGGCACGCTGTTTATCTTCACGTTGCTGGGGCTGGTGGTGAAACTGATTGGCGATTTGACGTACACCTTTGTCGATCCGCGCATCGACTTCGAAAGCCGGGAGCATTGAGATGAATCTGTCCCCGCTCAATCGCCGGCGTTTCGAACTGTTCAAGGCCAACAAGCGTGGCTGGTGGTCGCTGTGGCTGTTTCTGGTGCTGTTCGGCCTGAGCCTCGGCGCCGAACTGATTGCCAACGACAAACCGCTGGTGGTGCATTACGACAACGGCTGGTATTTCCCGGCGCTCAAGCGCTACCCGGAAACCGCGTTCGGCGGCGAATTTCCGCTGGAGGCCAACTACAAGAGCCCGTACATCCGTGAATTGCTCAAGGCCAAGGATGCCTGGGTGCTGTGGGCGCCGATCCCCTACAGCTACCAAAGCATCAATTACGATCTGAAAGTCCCGGCGCCGGCGCCACCTTCGGCCGACAACCTGCTGGGCACCGACGATCAGGGCCGCGATGTGTTGGCGCGGGTGATTTACGGCTTCCGGATTTCGGTGCTGTTTGCCCTGACGCTGACCATTCTCAGTTCGATCATCGGCGTGATTGCCGGGGCCTTGCAGGGGTTCTATGGCGGCTGGGTGGATCTGGCCGGGCAGCGTTTCCTGGAAATCTGGTCCGGGCTGCCAGTGTTGTATTTGCTGATCATTCTCGCCAGTTTCGTGCAGCCGAACTTCTGGTGGCTGCTGGGCATCATGCTGCTGTTCTCGTGGATGAGCCTGGTGGACGTGGTGCGCGCCGAGTTCCTGCGCGGGCGTAACCTGGAATATGTGCGCGCGGCCCGGGCGCTGGGGATGCAGAATGGCGCGATCATGTTCCGCCACATCCTGCCCAACGCCATGGTTTCGACCATGACCTTCATGCCGTTCATTTTGACCGGCGCCATCGGCACCCTGACCGCCCTCGACTTCCTGGGCTTCGGTTTGCCGCCGGGTGCGCCGTCCCTGGGTGAACTGGTGGCCCAGGGCAAATCCAACCTGCAAGCACCGTGGCTGGGCATGAGCGCGTTTGCCGTGTTGGCATTGATGTTGAGTTTGCTGGTGTTCATCGGCGAGTCCGCTCGCGATGCCTTCGACCCGAGGAAGTGAAATGAATCAGGACAATCTGATCGAAGTGCGCGACCTGGCCGTCGAATTCGTCGTCGGCGATCACTGCCAGCGGGTGGTGGAAGGCGTCAGCTTCGACATCAAGCGCGGCGAAACCCTGGCCCTGGTTGGCGAAAGCGGCTCAGGCAAATCGGTGACCGCGCATTCGATCCTGCGACTGCTGCCCTACCCGCTCGCCCGGCATCCGTCCGGGACCATCGAGTATTCGGGGCAAGACCTGCTGAGTCTGAAAGAGAAAACCATCCGCCACATCCGCGGCAACCGGATCGCGATGATCTTCCAGGAACCGATGACCTCGCTCAATCCGCTGCACTCGATCGAGAAGCAGATCAACGAGGTGCTGGGTATTCACAAGGGCCTTGTCGGCAAAGTGGCGACCAGGCGCACCCTGGAATTGCTGGAAATGGTCGGCATTCCTGAACCGCACAAGCGCCTCAAGGCTTTACCCCACGAGTTGTCCGGTGGCCAGCGCCAGCGGGTGATGATTGCCATGGCCCTGGCCAACGAGCCGGAACTGCTGATTGCCGACGAGCCAACCACCGCGCTGGACGTGACCGTTCAGCTGAAAATCCTCGAATTGCTCAAGGAATTGCAGGCCCGCCTGGGCATGGCCTTGCTACTGATCAGTCACGATTTGAACCTTGTACGAAGAATTGCGCATCGCGTATGTGTCATGCAGCGCGGTTGCATCGTCGAACAGGCATCGTGCGAAGAGTTGTTCCGCGCGCCGCAGCATCCGTACACTGGCAGCGGAGCCCAGCGGGACGCCTGCGACCAACGTGATTGGCCCGCCGCTGCTGCAGGTCGAGGACCTGAAAGTCTGGTTCCCGATCAAGAAAGGCTTTCTGAAAAAGACCGTTGACCACATCAAAGCGGTGGACGGGATCAATTTCAGCCTGCCTCAGGGCCAGACCCTGGGGATTGTGGGAGAAAGCGGTTCGGGCAAGTCGACACTGGGTTTGGCGATTTTGCGGCTGATCGGCAGCAAAGGCGCCATCCGGTTTGAAGGCAAGCAGCTAGACTGCCTGACGCAGGCCGAGGTTCGGCCGTTGCGCCGGGAGATGCAGGTGGTGTTTCAGGACCCGTTTGGCAGCCTGAGCCCACGGATGTGCGTGAGCCAGATCGTCGGCGAAGGCCTGCGGATCCACAAGATGGGCACCGAGGCGGAACAGGAACAAGCGATTATTGCGGCATTGAAGGAGGTAGGCCTGGACCCGGAAACCCGGAACCGCTACCCCCACGAATTTTCCGGTGGGCAGCGGCAGAGAATCGCCATTGCCCGGGCATTAGTGCTAAAACCGGCGTTGATTTTGCTGGACGAGCCGACATCGGCCCTCGACCGCACCGTGCAACGCCAAGTGGTGGAGCTGCTGCGCTCACTGCAAACCAAGTACAACCTGACGTATCTGTTTATCAGCCATGACCTGGCTGTCGTCAAGGCGCTGAGCCACCAGCTGATGGTGGTCAAGCAGGGCCAAGTGGTCGAACAGGGAGACGCGCAAAGTATCTTTGCCGCCCCCCAACATCCGTATACACAGCAGTTGCTGGAAGCCGCTTTCCTGGCTCCGGCCACTGCGCAATAACCTGAAAGAGAGGAGCAACACATGGGTTTTCTCGCCGGTAAGCGCGTACTGATCGTCGGTGTCGCCAGCAAGCTGTCCATCGCATCCGGCATCGCTGCCGCCATGCA
>LNAP01001950.1_pt1 | contig 21169 bp, 14 predicted proteins | sample 602601 | NCBI WGS metagenome assembly LNAP01 (sample SAMN02440304, study PRJNA202911) | soil metagenome | biome: Subtropical and temperate rainforests or woodlands; isolation source: soil samples (1 kg each in a 20% v/v slurry with milli Q water) were... ...
CGTCAGGATTCCAGGTGCTGATAGAGTTGCTTCATCGCATCACGGGCGGCCGACAAACGCCAGACCCGCTGATCGAGAGAATCACACGGAACGTGACACCTACCGAACACCACAATTCGCTTGTAAGAGCGCTTGTGGATATCTGTTTCCAACCATTTGGAACACGCCACCAGCACCTCGGCTGGTGGAGACCTATCGCGAGAGTTTAGACCGACCTCAGCGCCACGCTTACCCGGAAAGCACTGGACCGCGTTGGTGATGTTGAATTGCCCTCTATCACTTCCAACGAGCTCGAATGCCTTTCTCATCTTCGCAGCGGCCGACCGCGGATTTGAGCTGGAAATAGGCGTACCCGTCTTCCACTCTTCGATACCCGGTGACTGAAACACAAGCAGGGTGTCGCTACCGTTGTCTTCCATCGACAGCGGGCGATCTGGAATGGCTCGATCGGCCTCAGTTAGCTGCCTTCCGCAGGCGTAAAGGCAGTCGGAGCAGTGTTCATAAGACGACGGCATGGCCTGACTCAACTCCGAGCTATGGTCCCTATAGTCTAGCGCTGGGATCCCAATCGATCACAGCGCCGACCTGGCTACTGACAGTGGCGCAATGCGAGGTAATCGGCAATATCGTCCATCACCTCGACCGCGCCGTCCAGCCCACCGCGTGCCAAACAGCGCAAAGCAAATTAGCTGCGGTAGAGATAGACGGCCATCTGGCTACCTCCTGTTCACGCAGGCCTTCCCCGTCCTGCATCGCTCTACGCCGCGCCGATCCCGGTATAAGATTCGAAGCGCCGCGAGTCGTAATGGAGCAGGCAGAACTCGTCGTCCGCGTCCAAAAAGCCAAGGATGATGCCCAGGCACTCGCGGAAATAGATCGAACCCGACTCGAACGTGGTGTCGATGACCGGTTGCTCCAGCACCTCGACCACCATCATCGGCACGTCGTAATCCGGCATCCTACGGTTCTTCATACCTGGCTTCCACCGCACCAACATGCCCGGCCGGAGAGCTTTTTTGGTGCCGCTTGAGAACCTACGAAAGCTCGCTGCCAACTCCGCGCAGTACCTTCGCGCGGCCATGTCCTTCTCATCGGCGTTAACGCCAACCAGCTTTAGCGAACGGCCTTCGTGCGTTGCCTTTTCCATGCTGACCTCCGTCGGTTGATGGAGGTCATGCTGGCATCGTCTTACGACAGGCAGTGTCGCCAAGTCAACTTCGCCAGCATGGATACAAACCGACATCGCGTGTCGCCCATCGGGCTGATGCGAGAACAACCAGGACTTTCATCCGATCATTCTTTTTGTGGCGAGAAATTTGGCCTGGCCGCCGCGATTTCATCGAGGATCTTGCGTCCTTCTTCATCCTCGCTCTCCCGCAGGCGCGCCGGGATTGCCTCTCCGTGCAGTTGGGCACGCAGATCATCCCAACGCTCCTGCAGGACGTTCCAATTGTGCTCGTCGTAAGTCCCTTTGAAAATGATCGGACGAATTTCGATACGGGGAAGCTCCGCCCCTCTTATCCCATCGTCAATCGCCTGTCGCAGCGCCTTCGCCCATCGGGAATTCACGCGGTCGACGCGTCCGATCTGCTGCTCGACCACCCCCGGATTCCATTCGGGATGTAGCAGGACGACGATCCGGCAGCTCTCGTGAAGATTGAGGCCCTCGCGCCCGACAAGCGACTGTGCCACGAGCACATGCGGAAAGCTGTTTGGCCGGTTGAAGGCCAGCTGGATCATGCGGCGCGTCTGCGACTTGGTTTCGCCGTACATCAGGCGGGCGAATCCCCCTTGCTGGCTTGTGTACCCCTCCTGCAAGTGCTCCTCAAGGGTGTTCCATGCCTCTTCCGCTTGCTCGTCGTCGAATTCTTCTTCCTCACCGCTATCGTGGTCGCCAGCCGCTTCGACCAATGCGCGGAATGCGCTTGCCAAGTCAGCATCGGAGGCATCCGAACGATCAGTATTTGCGGCGATAGCACGGGCTAGCAGGGCTACGTGATGCTCATCGTCTGACTCACCAGTCGCTGGCGATGCTTGGCGCTCGATTGCATCGAGAATGGCAAGACACCTGCTGCTTGCGTCGACACCTGCAAGCCCCACGCGCAAGCGCGAAAGGAGCCTTTCGCGCTGCTTCGCGCGCTGGCCGCTCTCTAGGCGATAGCGCTGGGCGAGGAGGTCGTCAAGCGTAGCCAAGTCCACCGTCGACACTAGTTGTCGGTGCGCAGCGCGTACGGCCGGCCACTCGCCGAACTCGTGGCCGCGCAGATCCTCGTGCACTTTGCTTTGCGGCCAAGGGCGCCCTTGCTCGATGGCCTTGAGCATCTGCCGCGCATTCAGCAGATTTACTAAGTCGCGCATCGGGCGAGTGAAGCGTCCAAAGACCAGCACTTTCTCACCCCGCTCGACCTCTTCTTCAATGACTTTGACAGCAGCCAAGATTGCCGGATGGCCGAACAAAATATCCGGATCGTTCGCGAGCGCGTCCCGCAAAGTGGACGCCCACCATGCGGATCGGGTGGCTACCGGCTGCTTGGCAGCCCAATCAGGCCCAAACGTTTCCTCCTCGTCCTCAGCCTGCACCCGATCTTCCTCAATCTGCCTCTTGTCCTCCTTGTCATCACGGAACGCTGTGTCGATGACGCCGGCAAGACCATGACCGTTGCCGATGGTCAGGCGTAATCGCTTCGTTCGGCCATCCATTGTGGGTTCCCGGACCACCGACAACGCTTCAGCCGCACAGACCGCCTGGCGCCAAACAGGGCTCAAGTCCTCGAAATCGACCACTACCTCTTGCAGGCGCCGATAGTCATATTCGGATTGCTTGCTGGCCTCTGCAAACGCGCGCACACCTTCGTCTTCGCGCTTGTCACGTCGCAGCAGAAAAGGCGAGAGTACGCGACTGAATCGTTCGGCAGCCTTCGCGTATTCGTCCCGCGCCTCACTACTCGTTCGCCAACCCAATCGCAGGCGACGCATCGCTTGCGCATATTGCTCCGTCTCCTTAACAACCAAATCCCGTTGCGCCTTGGTTGTAGCGATGCGCTTGAGCGTCGACTCCCACTGACTCACATCAAGCTCGATAGGCGTGGCAGTCAGCGCCAAGCGTCTTGGTGTCGACGTCCCCCCGCTAAGTGCTATGACGTTTTCCAGCAATCGGTTTAGATTGCTTTCTACCCCTCGGCTCTTGTGAGCCTCATCGATAACAAGCAGGTCAAATTCGCCGAGGCCCAAGCCGACCACGCTCTCCAGACCTTCGCGAAATACAGTTTGCTTCAGGTATTTTTCTGGCTTGAACAGCGGTGATCCGCTACCCCACTGCGAAAAGTCGTCCTTCTCCGCCAGCGACTTTAGCGTTGCTTGGTTCGCATTGCGTGCTATCCATTTGGCAGCATCAGCAACTCGTTTGTCGTCGAATTTTATATTTTCACTTGTACCCCTAGGCATTCGGCCGCTCTGACGAAGCTTGGCCTGCACGAGTGCCATGGTCTGTGGAAGCAGCGTCCATTTCCAATTCTCCCGTGTCGTTCTCTTGACCTGCCAGTTGCAAAAGGTTTGCGAAATAATCAGCGTCGAATGTTCGGCCCACGGCTTGTGCCCATGCCCGTCTCCAGCCCAAGCATTCAAATAGGCGTCCAAGCTGCGGAGTAAGGGCGGCACATCCGGCATCCCCATCTTGCGCAACTCATCGCCCCACTGGAAACCCAGACCCTGCGGCACGAGGATGGCAACGCGTCCCTTGGCTTCAAGGACAGCCTTGGTCAGCGCCGTAGCAATACGCGTCTTTCCCATGCCAACCTCGTCGGCGAGGATGACGCCATTGTTGCTGATTCGTTTGGCGATCGCCGCAAGGCTTGCGCGTTGCCCGTCATTGAGCAGAGGCGTGAACGCAGACGATGGACTTGCCATGTTTCGGAGATGGCGCGCAACCTCCGTCCATCCCAGAAATTTCTGATTCAATGCAGCTCCCCTAGCTTCGAGTAATTCTCAATCTGCCATGCCGCGATAGCCGCGTTGAGCGCCGCTTCATAGCGGACGCCTTGCTGCGTTTGCGCAGTCGCGGCAAAGGCTGGCCGGAAGGCCGGCGCAAACAAGGGGTGGAGCGGATTGAGCGCGATCGACTGGAACGCCCTTACAGCCGCGCTGTCCTTCGCCTGTGTCAGGACCTGTTCGATGCGGTTGCACCACATCGCCCAGTCCGGTTCTGCAATAGCGACCTGCTTGGCTGCGATCTCCTCAACCAAGATCATCATCCGCCGAATGGGGTAGGCGGAAGGCGGCGTTGTCAAGGTGGCTCCGTCGGTGAGAACCCCATCAATGGCGTCCGCCGAGTCACCGCCCGCCAGCTCTTCATCCTCCGGCGACATCGGGAAATTGGCTAGCTGGATCCACGCCTCTTCCAGATCGAGTGCGGGCAGGTCGGCGGCACAATAACGGCCATAGCGGTCGATGATCGGCACGCTGGCCTTTCGTGTGTTCCCCTCGGTCTGCCACGCTACAGTCACCTGTCGCGGGCGGTTCCCAGTCCAGGCGAAACTGCCATTTGCAAGACGCTCGCACGGACACCCATCGGGATTGAGAAGCGCAAACGGTCCGAGCACTTCCCCTTGCGGTGTGACGCTAACCACTTCGGGCCGCTCGTCCCAGAGAAACAGAGCGACAGGCGCGGAGACGAAGGCAGCATCGCGCTCCGGCATGTCCTGCCCTGCCTGTAGCACTGCCAAGGGCGTCTCCTCCGCGTCGTCCCAATGGATGGGAAGGAGATTGGTGACAACATTGGCACCGTCATCCCTTTTTCCCTCCACTTTCCACATGAGGGGTCCAGGGGCGAAGACGACCCCGGCTTCGAGGTTTCCTGCCGAGCCTGCCTTGTTCATAAAGCCGGGGTTGGTCAGGTTGCCGGAGCCGAGATAGACCCATGCGCTGCTGCAGTTGTTGGATCTTTTCTGCCGATTGGCACTGAAGATGAACTTGGCGTGGAGCGTGCGCAAGGCGGCGCCAAAGTAGGCTGGCGTGCAGGCAGCGCGTATCGTCCAACCCATGTCTCGTTCAATCTCGCACTGGCGGTCAGCGACTGCCTGGCAGGCAAGCGGGTTGACGAAGAGACTCTTTTCAGGGGATTGCGTTAAAAGCTTGGCCTTTCGAAGAGCCTCAAGAATCCGCTCAGGAACGAAGTTGCCACCTGCTCCTTTGCCTTCAAAGAAACCGGATCCCAGCGCAACGTAGTTGCGCCTGACATCGGCCGCGTGATGCCGCACGAGATCGGGAAGCTGCGTGAAAAGAGATCGCTCACGGCTGTCAAAAAAGTGTGGGCGGTATCCGCGATAACGTTTGCCGATCTCGTCGATCCATCCTGCTAACTTGGCAGCCGCATTAGCGGACTCGTTGTTTTCCCCGGTCGCAAGTTGGAGCAGACGGAGATCGAAGGATTGTTGCAGCGACGACAGGAAATCCCAGGCGGCGGCCAGATCAGTGCGGTTCTGACGAACGACCTCGACATCTGCGCTCTCATCTTTACTGAGGACGTCGATGTGCCAGGCGAGATCAAGGCTTTCTTCAAGCGTCTGGCGCGTCCAATTGCCGGTTGACACGATGACCCGCAAGACGAAGCAATCGACACCCTGGAAGCCGAGGACGGCAACCTTGGCGTGCAAGAGGGCAAAAGGCAGTTTCGCGACCCTCACGGGCAGATGCAGTGCGCCCGGCGCTTCCGCAGGCGCGATTTGCGGGTTTCCGGGATCGAGCATCGCGGCCAGCAGGATCCGGCCCTGATGAGAACGTTGGGCCCGCGTCAGGCCGGAGAAGCGCTCAAGGGCATCCTCCAGGAAACTGGCATCGGCTGCGTAGCCGCAAAGCCAGCCAAAGACCCCTCGCTGCTGTTCGGGTGGTTCAAAAAGCTGGGCGAGAGAGGCTAGTGGTTTGAAACTCATATCGACTCTTCGGCTGCAGGCGGGTTCAGGAACTCTCCAAGTCGCCCCTGAAGATCCAGCTCAAGGAGATAGAGTTTGCGGATACGGTCGGAGATGTTGGCCGGAACTGGCACGCGACCCGCATTTCCAACTCCCGGCCCCTCACCCTCATCTAAAGTTTCCGCCTGAGACTGTAGGGAGAAGGCCGCACCAGGCAGCACGTCATTACCAACCAGCCGCAAAACCCGATCATCACGTTGGACGAGGTTGCGGATAATGGCCGCAGGATCTGCCTCTACGCACTCACTGCAGAAGTCCGTCGCCATGCGCCTTTCGGTCGGATCCTTTTTCTCATCCAGAAAGCGCTGTGCCGCCTCGCGCAGCTCCCCAAGCTTCTTCTGGACGAGGGAGAGCCTGCGCGCATCGTCCGCAGTGAGTTTCGGCGCAGCCATGGGCACCATCTTCACCTCAATGGCGTTCAAGACGTCGATGGCGGCGTCACGCGCCGTGAAGAAAAGCCCCCCCAATCGAAGGTCGTCCCAGTGACCCGCTTCAAGTACCGATGGCCTCGCCTTCCATCCAGCAGGGTTTTTCTCATCAATAGAGCGAACCCAGGCAAGGACATTCTTCCTGCGGGCCGCGTCCGGGTTCCGACCAGTGCCTTCGCAGAGTTTGTCGCGAATGAGCGCCCGCGCATCAGCCGGCAGAACGATCAAAGGCGACAGGGCTTCCCGAAGTGCGTACGTGTTGGAGAGGGAGGCATCGTCCTTGGCACGGTTGAAGAGATAGTCCTCCACCGTGGCGTTATACGGCTTGTAGCCCGCTGTGGCCGCTTCGATCAAATCCATACCGGCTTGCGTGCAACGGAAGCTGTTGAACCGCTGGCTACCGGCCTGGACGAAGCCAAGATCGACGAGCGCTTCCACCGTTGCCATGCGCATGGGCTGAGTGACGTAGAACCGTGGCTGGCGCAGTCGCGCGAAGGTCAGGTCGTCTTTGCCGGCCAGCTTCTGACGACCGAGCAACCGGGGGTCTCTGGCCCAACCGTTGTTCTGGAATGCGCACCAGCACGCTAGCGCCTCAATCGCGTTGGCAATTTCGATTGCCTTGACGTTGTTGCTGATGGAGCGCAACCGGTCGGCAACCCGGACACCAAGCGTCGCCAGGAAAATCTGCTTGGCAAACCACACACCGCCCAACCCCGGCACGGCAAGCTGGTTGAACTTCCGCACGGCGGCCCCCAAGCCGAGCGTTCGCGTCCTGCGCGATCCCTCAAGCTGCTCGGGTCCAAGCAAGCCCCACTGCATGGCCATCAACTGGTCGATCTCGACGGGTGTAAACGCTTCATAGGCCACCTTTCGACTCCGCTTCAGACATTCCGAGAATAAAAGCCATCGCGGTAATCGCCATGGTTGGCTCTACACGATCCCAAAGTGGCCCGCCTGCCACTTTTTAGCATGAGCTCTTTATCAAACTGATCCACGATTGACTTCGAGTTGGCCAATGAGCGCACCAATATGCCACCTCGCCCCTCATTCAGAGTCACCCGGTGTCAGCCGACCCAGACAAGACAACCCTCGGCTTCAGCGCTTCTTCAGGCGCTGGCAGACTCAGCGCCTCGCAATTCCGTTGCAGAAACGACTTAGTGCACAAACCCGATCCCGGGTCGGGATACTGCTTTCAGGGCCGTTTCCGCCTGCAGGGCCGCCAGAAAATCCCCAAGACTGGCTGCTGGGCGGAATCGCTGCTGGCGCACCACGGCGGCGAAATCCCCCGGCGTGACATGCTGCAGATGGGTGGCAGCAAGACGTTCCACATCCTCCGGCAAGACGAAGCCCAATCGATCGCCGTACCGCCGCAACAAGGCTCCGGCTTGCCGGGCCTGCAGGTAGTCGAACTTCAACTTCAGATCGAAGCGCCGCAACGCCGCCTGATCTAGTCCGGACATCAGATTCGTGGAAGCAACGAATACGCCCTCGAAAGCTTCCATCTGCGTCAGCATCTCGTTGACGAGGGTAGCCTCCCAACTGCGGCTTGCTCCCTCACGGTCGCGCAGAAAGCTGTCTACCTCATCGATCAGGAGCAATGCGCCATCACGTGAAGCCGTACGGAAAGCCTCGGCGATGTTCTGCTCGTTCTCGCCAACGTAAGGCGACATCAGGTCCGAGGCGCGCCTCACCAGCAAGGGTATGTCCAACTGATCGGCCAGCCAACGGCCGTAGGCCGTCTTGCCCGTGCCGGGTGGCCCGTACAGGCACAGACGTGCTGAGCGCGAATCCTTGAGCCGCTCTGCGATGGCTGCCAAATCCACATCCGCATTGATGAAAGCCGGGTCGTAGATATCAGGCAACTGTTGCGCGTCCTTGCCTCCCACACGGGTGTGTCCCTGCGCCGCCAGCGTGCTGTCCACCAGATGCAGCAACACTTTCCCTGCCCGCTCCCGCGGCAGGCTGGATCCCAGGCAGCGCATGACGCCATTGGCTTGCGCCACCACGGCCGGCGCAAGCTTTTCCTCCTGCGCCAGTCGCCGAACGACGCCGTCTTCGACCGCGTCCGCACAGAGCGCGCGGACGATGCGTTCGCGTTGCGCTCTGGGCGGAACGGGAACTTCCACCACTATGTCGAAGCGGCGGATGAAGGCAGGGTCCATGTCATCGACCCGGTTGGACAACCACAGTGTCGGAACAGCATTACCCTCAAGCAGGCGGTTCATCCACGCCTTGTGCGACCTGGCCGTGCTATCGCGCATCAGACCGCCGTCGCTGAACACGTCTTCGGCTTCATCGAAGACGATCATCGCCTCACGGCTGGCGAAGAAGCATTGGCCTGCGCGCACGGCGCGGAGCCGTTTCTCCGCATCCAGCGGATCGCCATCCTCATCGGCACCGGCCACCTCGAACAGCTCGCAGCCCACCTCGGCAGCAAGCACCCGTGCCAGTTGGCTCTTGCCCGTGCCCGGTGGGCCATGCAGGAAGATGTTCACGCCGGCGCGGCTTTCCCGCAAAACCTGCTTGAGATAGGGCACAAGGATGTCGAGCGGGGTGTCCAGATGCGGGTAATCGGCCAACGTCAACGCCGCCTGGGAAGCCACCTCTACCTTGCCGCGAAGCAGTTCAATCGGATCCGCTTCCTCGCCCAGCATGATCTCCACAAAGTTGCCGGAGATGACATCCAGCCGGTTTTTCAGGTCGAAGCAGCTATCTCTGTCCAGCTTCACCAAGCCAGACCGTGATAGCACGCTTCGGCTGGAAAACGCATTCCGGATATGGGCTTCCGGAAGGCAAAGGATGCTGGAAAGACTGGCATACAGCTGCTGCATGGATTGATCGCCGAGGTAACCTGCTGCCGCGACCAGATGCTTGTCACTGTGGATCATGACGGCGAAGGCAAGCACGGCCTGCTCGATCGCATTCAAACCGATCAGATTGGCCATGCGCCGGATGTTTCGGCCGAGCGTCTCGGGCCAGTGACATTCCCCTGCCACCCTCTCAATCTCACGATGACGACCCCGCAACTCGGCGATCACCTTGCTCTGGTTGAATTCGTCGCCCTGCCTATCCACCCAGTTTTCCAGGCCAACGACCCTGGCCACGTCATCGTTCTCCAGGTACTCCTTCTGGACAAGTCCGCGGAAGCCATGCAACGGCACGAGGCACCTGAGCATCCACAGGCGTACGACGGCCGGAGCCTCGGCATCCACCACGGAATGATCAGAGATCGAGCGCCTTTTTCTTGTCTTGATGGTCATGGAGACACCCTTTTGCTCCATGCCATTGTCCCCATCGAAGCGACACATAGCGTCGCATAGCACCGCGCCGCCCGCTCGTTCGGCGTAACGCCGCTGAGGGCACCCAACCAACCCCGCTAGACCACGGGGTAGGCAATAGCCTCAAACTCGTCGCCCTCGGCCTGCATCATCACCTCGAGCATGATGGGTACCAGCGTTCCTAGGATCGAGGCGCCATCCTTCACCTGTGCCCGGTTGGTCTTGCCACCCCACGTGGCACCGCCGTGGACCAACTGGTTCCGGAGGACGTAGAGGCGATCCAGCACGATGGAGAGCAGCGTGCCCGTGTCCTTGACCATCAAGGCCTTCATGGCAACCTTCTTGCTGGAGACAAATGAAGCCTCCCAGGCTCCACTACCATCATGCTCGCGCAGCGCACGCCAGAACGGCTCGAAGACATGCTTGTTTTCGACCAGCGTGCGGATGGGGCCGCTGAACTGGCTGAACAGTGCGTGGTGGAGCTTGTTCTCGGGGTCCAGCCCAATCAGCTTTTCGATGAACTGCTTGACTCGCGCGCGCTCGGCCTGCTCGAAACCGAATTCGCTGGCATAAGCGGCGTTGAAGGCGATCCACAGGAAGATGTAACGGGCATCGGGATCCGCCGACTCCTGCTCCGCCCGGGTCAGCCAACTAATCGCGCGATGGATGCGGACGCGCAACGGCTCCGGCTGGCTGTCCCGCACTCGCCGGTGCTGATCCTTCAATGCTCCAGCATCCATCGCTTTCTCCCCTTGTATTCGGCCTGGCACGCAAAGCGAGCCAAACTAGCCTAAGCGCGTGCCAGACCCAATAACTGTCTAGCAACAATGCCACAACCGACTCAGGTCAAGCCCACTCAAGAGGTTTCTGGCGCCGATTTGCGCGATCCATTGCTCTGGTTGGCCTTCTTCAACAAGCCGTCGATAAAGTTCGCCCATTCCTGCATCATCGCCTTGCGTTCTTCCATGTACTCGGCATGGTTGTAGCTCGCACGCACTTTGTCGCGTTCAGCGTGCGCCAGCTGGCGTTCGATCACGTCTGAGCGATAGCCCATCTCATTGAGGATGGTCGACGCGGTGGCACGGAAGCCGTGAGCCGAAAAACCAATACTGCCCTTGCCATTCAATCCCATGCGCTCCAGAGCACGATTCAAGGTAGTGGCGGTCATGCATTCGTTTGGCCTGCGGTAGTTCGGAAACAAGGCGTCACGTCCTCCCGTATAAGTCTGCAACTCACGCAACAGATCTACCGCCTGCTGCGACAATGGGACGATGTGCGGTTCGCGCATCTTCATACGCTCCGCGGGTACCCGCCACTCGGCGACGTCCAGGTCGAACTCCGACCACTCAGCCTTGCGAAGCTCGACAGTACGAACAAAGGTAAGCAGCATCAGTCGTAGTGCGATTACGGTTGTGCGATACCCGCCGTACTTTCCCAACGCCTTGGTGAAGTCGACGATCTGACTGCGTGAAAGCGGCTTGTGATGTACAACCTTCGGGCGATGAATGGCCCCTTTCAATGCGGCCGCGGGATCGCCATCGGCGCGCAATGTGGCAACGGCATACCTGAAGATGGCCGAAGACCACTGGCGAACCAACAAGGCAACGGACTCAGCGCCCCGACCTTCAATGCGACGGATGATTTCAAGCAAGTGTGCCGCCGTTACACTGCGAATCGGCAACCTGCCCACATGGGGAAATACATCCGACTCCAGGAACCGCTCCACCTGACGCAAGTAGTACGGCGTCCACCCGGGCGACTTCTTGGCAATCCATTCCTTCGCAACAGCTTCGAACGTGTTCGCGTTCGCCGCATGGTTCGATAGCCGTTCGGCCTGTCGGCTATGGGAAGGATGAATACCCTGCTTGACGAGTGCCCGCGCCTTTCCGTGCTCGGCCCGCACCTCGGCAAGAGCGATGCTGGGGTAATCCCCGATGGCGAAAACGTTCTCCTTGCCAGCGATGCGATAGCGAAAACGCCAGAGCTTCGCCCCGGTCGGACGCACTTCCAGATAGAGGCCACCACCATCTGCCAGCTTGATGGGTCTTGGACCAGGTTTGGTGTTGCGGATCTTGGCGTCAGTCAGCGACATGGTGCGGGTATCGGGCTTCGATACCCGCAACGGTACCCGCAATTTCTCTGGCTTACAACGGACGCTCGCGGACATCTATAGCATGGAAATCGCTGTTTTCAAGGCGTTCCAGGCGATCGCGCGGACTGTCATGGATACTCTTGGATGCTGATGCTAGTTGTCGATCATCAAGAGCATGGCAGGGCCTGTACGGCAAATCGGGGCAACGCCCCGCGGGATGGAAGGGGGATTGTGGCGGTATGCCGGCACCCGCTCAAGCAACCGATCGGCATAAGCAGGAATCTTCGGCTGGACATCCATCTCGATTTCCGCATCGTCCGGTGCCCCATTCCATGCCGGGTACAGCCCGCGCGCACTGGTGATTCGGCCTTCTCGTCGATGTGCTGTAATGCGTACGCATCGCCTTCGAGGTCACTGCCGATGGATGCCTTCGATCAGTTTGTTGCCCGCCGCAAGAGCGACCTGGAGCGGATCGCGCGAGCGACCAAGGGCGAACAGCAGTACGGCGACGTCGTGCATGAGGCCTGGCTCATGGCCAAGGATCTTGCGGCACGCGATGGCGCCACCGCCGACTTTCTCGATCCGGTATTCCTGAAAACCCTGTTGAGCCATCTGTACCAGAAGCTGGTGCGTTACACCGAACAAAATGTCCGCTACGCCAGCCGCCTGGATCATTCCAACAGCCCCGATGCCGGGGAAGACGCGGCGCATCCGCTGATGAACAAGCTGGTCGGCGACGATGGCAGGGATCCGTTGTCGTACCTGCTGGCGGTCGAGGACGCGCCCGACCCCGCCTTGTACAGCCAGCACCTCCACTCGCTGGCAGGGGCCTATATCGCCCTGCTGAACCGGCTCGGCAACCGTATGCACGCGGTTGCCGGGCATCTGCTGATTTCGCTGTCGTACGCCTACCGCTGTTATGCCAGGGCGCGATGGTTCGCCGCCCGGCAAATGCCGTTGACGCTGCCGATGGCGGAGGCGGATTTCGTGCTCGGTCCGTGGCGGCGGTCGCGGGCCAGCCGCGCGCCGCTGCAACTCGCCTTCGATTTCGAGGATGCGCTGCCATTCGGCCCCGCGCCGGCGGATCACGCTCCGCCAGAATGATTTGTCACCGGCGGATACGCCGGATCCAGCCATTCCTGCTCCGCCAGTACCGGACAGTGCTGGAGTTCCGCTGCCACTTCCGGCCAACCGGTGCGGGCGGCCCAGCGCAGCATTTCCTTCAGCACGGCGGCGGAGGGCGGCGGCAGGCGTTCGCGTAATCCGGACGTGAGCGCGCGCGGCGACATCAGCCACGGCTGCAGCGACCTGCCCGTCTCAGAAGCCGCGCCGGCCAGGGTGGCGGCGATGCGGTAGCCGCCCTCGTCGATATCACCCCAGTGATAAACCCGCGCATCCGGCGACAGCGTGCGCAGGATGCGCGCGTACAGCGCACGCCACGCGGGCGAAGGCATGCCGGCGGTGTAGATCAGCAAACCATCGGCCGTGGGCAGGTGTCGCGCCGCATCGTGGAAGCTGGCCAGGTTTTCGATGGTGAGCAGGTAGCGGGCTTGGGTATCGATGCCTTCGACCGCATCGACGGGCAGGCCGAGGTAGGGCCTGACCAGGGCAACCGTGGCGCCATCGCGAAGCCTGACCATGCCGCTGCCGGCGACCAGCATCGGTTGCGGTTCGCGGCGCAGGCCGAGCGAGGCCCAGATGTCCTCTTTCGACAGGCCGGAGGGCGGCAGTTCGCCGGTCACCAGGATTTCCAGCCACGGCGTCAGCCGTTCCAGCCGCTTGCTGTCGCCGAACAGGCGCACGCTCTCGCGGCGCAGGATGCGTTCCTCGTGTTGATCGTGCTGGCGGCTTTCGACAGCTCGCACCGCATCCGCCACCTCCGTCGCAGCCTCGGGGCCGCTGCCGCGGACCTTGCGGCCCTGTGTCCAGGCGTCCAGCACGCGCGCCACGACGGGCCAGTGGTCCCGCGCCGCTGACAGCTGGGTCGATGCTTCGCCGACGCGATCGCCAAGCAGACGGATATCCAGATGGACGGCCAAAGCCTCCAGGTCGTTCAGCCGAATCCGCTGCAGGATGGCTGTGTCACCGCCTGCCCGACGCCGGTCGACGACGACCGCGCCCGCGCGCTCGGCCAGGCCGATCACCGCGTGGAAAGACTCCACCGCGTCCAGCGTATCGAGCGCGGCGTATTCGGGACAGGAGGCTGCCGTCATCAGCAGGGAAAGCGGCTTCACGTCACCGCGGCTCCGCGCGCTTTCGCCTCGGCGCAAGAGACGCTCCAACACCTGCCGTGCGGCATTCATGCCGGTGCCTGAGCCGCGCGGATGCGGGCGATCTCCTGCTCCAGCAGGTCCGGATGCAGCAGGAACTGATCGCTTTCCAGCAGCTCGCGGCCGCCCTCCTTCACCTGCACCCGATTCAGTTGCACCAGGTCGCCATCGCGGAACAGTTCCACGTAGCTGTCGAGCACGCCGGTCAGCGTGCCCTGCGCGGTATCCGGTGCGGCGAGGATCAACTGCAGGCCGAGCGAGCGCAGGTAGTTGGTGGTGGCGCGCGCGTTCTGCGCATCGATCTTGTCGCCGAATTCGTCGAGCAGGATCACCCCCAGGCCGCCCTGCTGGCTTTCCGTCTTGCCGTAGGCGGCGGCGAGTGCGGCCCCGGCGATGACGTAGAGCGGTGCACGATGCTCGCCACCGGAGCCCGAACGCATGCGCTCGCTCAGGGTGCCGATCACCTGTTCGTCCTGCTTGATGACGATCTCGAAGTTGAAGAACTGGCGGTAATCGTCCAGCGGCGAGGCAACTCCGCCCTGGACGCCAGCCTTGTTCTCGATGATGTCGCGGAACGCCTCCGGCACCTCGCCGGCGCTGCCGAACAGGTTGTCGCTCTCGCCCGCATCCACCGCCCGCTGGATGAAACGATGCAACTCCTTGAAGCCGGGTGCGACTTCGAAGCGGAACTCGTAGCGCTCGTTGTTCGAGAACGCCGGGCTGCGCTTGAGCGTGCGGTTGAGCGTGTTGATCTGCTGCCGCAGCCGGGTGAAGTTGTCGTACAGCGCCGAGGCCACGTTGGCGCGGAACGTCTCCACGGCGATGCGGTAGGCTTCCGCGGCCTGCTCCTCGTATTGCGCCAGCTCGGTGCCGCGCAGATGGGCGATTTCCTTGTGCAGCAAGGCATGTGCGCCGCGCCAGTCCCGCGATGTGAGGTTGGTATTCAGCCCATGATCCTTGGCGTACTGGGCCAGCCCGCTCCACGCCTCCGGCAGCAGATTGTTGAGTGCGTCGTCGCTGCGCTTGGCGCGGTCCAGGCAGTACGCCAGCCGGTCAGTCAATGCGGGATGACGAGCGTCGATCTCCTCGTGCTTCTGCTCGATCAGGTTCGGATCGACGTCGGGATGCGCGAAGGCCTCGACGGCACGACGGGCGACGGCCTCCTCCTGCTGCTGCAGCAAGGCCAGCGCCGCCACCAGCTCGACCAGCTTGCCGGCGGAAACAGCCTCGTCACCGATCAGTGCCTCAACCCGCTCATCCAGCACCTGACGCCGCTCACCGAGCGCCTGGACCTCTTCGCTCAGGTGGAGCAGGTCCGGGTCGACATCGGCACGACTGGCCTGCAGCGAGCGGTAGCGCGCTTCGGCCTCGCGATGTTTGAGCACGAGATCGTGCACGGCCTGGGCCACCTCATCGGCATCGCGCAACCGCGCAAGACCGTTGACGACGGCATCGGCAGCCGTCCATGTCACTTCCAGCTTGCGCACTTCGCTTTCGGCCTGCTCGATATCCTCGCGCAGGCGCTTGAGCCGTTCGCGGTTGTCGGTGGCGCCGATGCGCAACTCGGCCGCCGTCGGCAGGCGCAACCGCTCGACTCCGCCACCCTTGGCGAGCAGGCCGTCACGACTGAGGCCCTGGCGGGAGCGCACCACTTCCGCCTCGGTCTCGACGCAACGCAGTTCGCCGAGCTGACGGCGCAGATAGGCCAGCGCGTCAGGGTTATCGCCATCGAGCAGGGCCGCCACCTGGCCGCGCTCCGGTTCCGCGCGTGCCTGCCGCGCCTGACTGGTCAGCGCCAGCTTCACGCCGTAGACCGAACGCCCGCCCTGCAGCGACCGGTACAACCGCACCGCGCGCTCCTCGTCGTCGGCGGGAATCAGCAGGGCTTCGACGTGCGTGCGCAGATAGGCCTCGATCACCGGCTGCCAGGCCGGATCGCTGACCTTGACCAGATCGCAGACCGGCTGGGCGGTGATGCCCTCGTCCTGCAGATAGCCCATCAGGCGGATCACGTCGCTGCGCAGCTCGGCCTGCCCGGCACTCAGCCGCTGCTGGTTGCGGCGCGCGGTGCGGGCCTGCTCGCGCGCCTGTTCCAGCGCGTTGTGCTGCTCGCGCGCCCACGCCTCCACCGCCGTCAGCACCGGTGTGGCCTGGGTCACGGTCTGATGCACCTGCGCATGGGTTTCCTCAGGCACCAGGGCGATCGCCGCATCGCCGGCCAGCGCAGCGATGTGCTGATACAGCGCCTGCCACGGCGCGGTGGCCTGCGCCAGCAGTTGCGCATCCACGGTGGGCAGGCCCAGCTTGCCCGCGCTGTGCAGTTGATCGCGCGCGTAGGCCGCGTTGGTCATCAGCTGTTTTTTCAGCTGCACCAGCTCGGCACGATCGCGGTTGGCCAGCTCATCGAACGACGACTGCCCCTGATAGCCGCGCGTGCCCTGCAAGCGCAGGTTGGCGGCATCGTGCTCGATGCGGGTGGCGTCGCGATCGCTGCGCGCTTGTTGCAAGGCGCGCTTCTGTTCGTCGTGAGCGCGTTTTTCGCGTTGCAGCGAGTGTTCCGCCTCCTCCACCTTTTCGGCATGCAGGTCGCGCTCGTATTCCGCCCCCAGCGCGCGCCACGAGGCGGCGCGGGTCGCCTGGGTGGCGACCTTGCGGTAGTGCTGCTCCACCAGCTCGGCTTCGGCGATGCGGCGCACGACCTGCTCGATCTTTTCCTTGATCAGGCGGAAGCCTTCCAGCAGACCACGGAAGCGGCCGATCTCGGTCGGCCGATCCTCCGCCACCAGGGTGCGCACGAACAGGTCGATGTCCTCGACCCGTTGCAGGTTCAGCGCGTTCTGGAACGCCTTGCGATAGGCCGCCGGGTCGAGAAAGGCGGTCGGCCCGGGACGCAGGCGGATCAGCAGATCCTTGATGAAACGGTCGGCGGTGGGCGGCAGTTCGCCCTTGCTGCCGGCCACCTTGCACCGTTGCAGGATCAGTTCGCGGAAACCCGGCCAGTCCATCGGCAACTCGGTACCGGCACGGCGGTCGAGATGATCCTCCAGGGTCAACGCCACGCGGGGCAACAGGTACAGGCCATAGAGCCGATGGCCCGGTTCGCTGGCGGTCGCGCCGAGGGCGATGCCCGCGCTCAGGGTTTCGCCGCTGGCCTGATCCTCGAACACCAGGCTGATGTAGGTGGTGGCAGTATCGCGCGTGCGGCCTTCGTCGCCGGCGCGGTACACGCCCAGGCAGTAGTCGCGGATGCTGCGCGCGCGCCGGCTGCCGCCGGCCTGTGCGTTGAAGCGGATGACGTTGCCATCGCCGCCCAGCATCACGATCTGCAAGGCGTCCAGCAAGGCACTCTTGCCGGCGCCGTTGGGCGCGATGATCGCGGTGGTCGGGTCAAGCTCCAGGGTCTGCGCCTGGAACAGGAAAAACTGCACCAGGTGGATGCGCTTAAGCAGATACATCGTCATCGTCCTCCGCGGCGGCCGCTTCGGCGCCGGCAGCGAGATCATCCACATCATCGTCGTCGCGGTTGTGCTGGTCGAGCCGCTGCAGCCATTGCGCGCCGACGATCTCGACGATGGCCGGACGCACCATGATCCGGAACGGCTGCGGATCGTCCCCCTCGCGCTCCAGCAGCCGGCATACCGACCAGCGCTTCAGCGCGCGCACCAGCAGGCGCAGCGTGCCGACCTCGGGCATCGGCCGGCCGATCAGCGCCTGATAGGCCTCCTGCAATTCGGGCAGCTCGACCAGCACCTCGCCCTGATCCTCGATCTGCCCTTGCCGCATCGCCTCGTCGTAGCGCTGGCGCAGCACCAGGATCAGCAGGGTTTCCTCCAGCGTCACCGGCGTGCCTTCGCCGTGCGTGGGCAGCGCCACCACGTAGCGGTAATGCGCATTGCGCTCCAGCCGGATGCCGAGCGGTTCTAGCGCGGCGGCGAAATCGGCCAGGTAGGTTTCGATCAGGTGATAGGCGCTGCGCGCGTGGCGATCCGCGCTGTAGAGCACCTGCTCGGTAACCAGCCGGTACGCCGCCTTCTCGAAATCCGTTTTCGCATACACGCCGCCGGACAACTGGCTCAGCGTTTCCCAGGAACGTTTCATGCGGCCTTCCTCACACGATGCAGGACGAATCGTGGCGATTGCAGATAGGAGTTTTCGGTGGCCGCGCCCTCGGCCAGCTCGACGCGAAAGCCGCGCATCAGGCGATGGATCGGGTCGTCGCGACGCAGTCCGCCGATACGACGGCTGCGCAACGCCAGCGTGAGCAAGGCCTGATAGGCGCGGAAATCCTCGATCGAACCGATCTCCAGCATTTCCGAACCCACCGATTCGGCATGGGCCAGATGGCGGCCGACGTAGCGGGCCAGATCCTCCGGCAACACCAGCCGGGCGCGCTTCATGCGGCGCAACAGGTTCAGGCGGGCCAGTTGCTCGGGCGTGGGGGCCTGCGCCCGGTTGGCCGTCCGCGGGATCGACTGCTGCACCCGCCGCGGCGGACGCAGTCGCTGTTCGTCGAACAGGGCACCCGGCGCCACCGGCAGGCGCAGCGCCTCCTCCGGCGCCGCCAGCGCACCGCGGAAGGCACGCTGCAGCAACACGTCGAGTTTGTCCGGCGCGCGCAGGCGGTAATCGAGAAAGGCCAGCGCGCGACGATTGGCCTGGCGGATGTCGTCGTCCAGCCGCCCGAGGTATTCATCGATGCGGTCGATCTCGTACAGCCGGCGCAGGCTGCGCCGCAAGCGCAGTTCGGCACGCACCGGATCGCCGCCGGTCAGCCGCTCGCGGTACCAGTCGAGCAACGATTCGCGCCGGGCGGAGTAGTCGATGTCGCGAATCATCGCGAGGATGGAAGCGCGCCGCGCCAGCGGGTGATCCGACTTGTGCAGGTCCGCGTAATCACCGACGAACAGCTCGCCCACGTAACGCTCGAACAGCTCGCGGGCGAACTGCGCGGTAGTCTCGGCGCGGCTCAATTGCGGCATCAGGTCACGCACCTGCACGCTGATCGCCGCCACGTACGACAACAGCTGACGCGCCTGATCGGCTGCCTCGTCCAGGGTATCCCCGCCGGCCTTGCCCTCGACCACCTGCTGCAGCTGCAATTCGATCGATCGCACCTTGGCACCGAGAAAGGCCGGGCCGCGCTCGCAGAATTCGATCAGCGCCGTCAGCAGCTGCGCCACCACATGCGTCATCGACGCCATGTCGCGCGCGCCCACGCGTTCCTGCCGCAGCCAGCCGGCCACGCGAAAGCGCTCGTAGATGTTGTTGGCGCGTATCGACAACGGGGTATCCGGCGTGTCGCCCTCGTCGTCCTCCCACGGGTCATCGACCAGCAGGTAGCGCTCGATCGCCGCAGTGATCTCCCGTCTCTGGAAACCGATACTGGGCGGCATCGGCGCATCCGGGCCGAAGAACTCCTCGAACAACTTGCACAACAACTGCCAGTAATGCTCGTGATTGGCTGACGCCAGCGGGCCGAACAGCCCTGCGGGCACCATCGAGAACAATCCCGTGGCGGCAGGCGTCGTTGTCAGGGAATCGCTCACTTCACATCCATTCTGGATCTGCCTTGCCGGGGGAGGCAACGTCCGATCATCCCACTTGAAGGCGCCTCCGGCCTCCACACGCAGCCACCAAGCGGAATGCCGGCCAGTTGCCACCACGAAAGGTTATCAGGGGAAACGCCCGCGGAAGCACCCCGGCATCCGACCGTCCCTGGGGCAAGCGCCCGCGGGGTACGGGTCACGGCAGGGGCTGCCTCAGGCGGTATCGCGCCGCGACTGCCGCGTCACCACGCTGGTGGCGGTGAGGTCGCCGGTGACGTTGCCCAGCGTGGCCAGCGCGTCGGGGATGGTGTCGACCGCCAGCATCAGGCCCAGCGGGCTGAGCGGCAGACCCATCGCCTGCGCCACCGGCAGGTTGGTGGCGATGAAGGTGACCTGGCCCGGCAGGCCGACCGAACCCAGGCTGATCACCACCGCCAGCAGCGCGCCGGCAAGCAGCTGCGCGGTGCCGAGGTCGATGCCGTAGGCCCAGGCGATGAACACCGCCGAGGTGACGTACTGCACCGGGCTGGTCAGGCGGAACAGGCTCACCGCCATCGGCAGCACCAGCGCGGCCACCTGCTGCGGGTAGCCGAGCCGGCGGTCGGCGCTTTCCAGCATCGCCGGCAGCGAGGCCAGCGACGACTGCGTGCTGATCGCCACCACCTGCGCCGGCACCAGCGCCAGCGCGAACCGGCGCAGCCGCTCGCCGCCGAAGATCACCGCCACCGGCAGCATCATCGCGGTGACCGCCAGGTACAGCAGGCACTCCACCAGCACGTACACGCCGAGCGCGCTGAGCATGCCCAGGCCCGAGCGCGCGCACACCGAAAGGATCAGCGCGAACACGCCCAGCGGCGCGATCCACAGCACCCAGCGCACGATCACGATCATCGCGTCGGCGATCGCCTGGAAGAATTCCATCAGCAGCGCGCGCCGCGCCGGCGCGATCCGGGTCAGCGCGAAGCCGAGAAACAGCGCGAACACCACCAGCGGCAGCATCGCGCTCTGCGCCGCGGCCATGATCGCGTTGCTCGGCACGATCGCCACCAGCGTGTCGATCCAGTTCACCGGTGCCGCCTGCGCGGCCGCGGGCATGCTGGCGTGATCGAGCGCGGCGACCAGCGCCGGATTGTGCGGGAACAGCGAGAACACCAGCGGCGCGGCCAGCGCCGCGAACACCGCGCCGCCAGTCAGCACCACGATGAACACCACGATCGCGCGTCGCGCGATGCGGCCCGAGGCGGCCGCATCGGTGGCGGTGTTGACGCCCACCACCACCAGCGCCAGCACCAGCGGCACCACGGTCATCTGCAGCGCGTTCAGCCACAGCTTGCCGATCGGCTGCGCCACGTTCGCCACCTGCAACGCCACGGTTTCGTTCCAGCCGGCCAGCAGCAGGCCGATCAGCGCGCCGGCGGCCAGCCCGGTCAGGACTCGGGTGGTCGCACTCACCGCGCGGCATCCGCGGCGGCCAGCGCCGGCAGTCGCCAGTCGGCACGCAGCCGCTCGTACTCGGCCTGCGGCAGCAGCACGAAGATTGGGTGCTGCTGCGGCTTCAGCCAGGCCAGCAGCGACTCCATCAGCGCCGG
>LNAP01001965.1_pt1 | contig 21164 bp, 15 predicted proteins | sample 602601 | NCBI WGS metagenome assembly LNAP01 (sample SAMN02440304, study PRJNA202911) | soil metagenome | biome: Subtropical and temperate rainforests or woodlands; isolation source: soil samples (1 kg each in a 20% v/v slurry with milli Q water) were... ...
GAATATATGGAGGGGACCCGCTTGGCGGGGAGGAAGCCGTTTATGCCGCGAAAGCCAGGGCAGCGGACACGGATGGCGGTACAGTCGGCGTTTTGGGCGACGCTCTCATGGCAACGGAAACGACGGATCGATATGTATTGATTGCGAACGCTGGCCCGCGCGGCGAGCGCCACTACCGCCCTTTGGGCGGTCTAACTGGATATATTGATATCGACTGTCTTCCACTAGGCTATGAGGTGTGGCTGGAAGCGCATTGATGTGAACCAGCAATAACGCTAGCGAGTCGGGAAGTCGCCCAAAGTCGCCACGCCGATATTGCCAGCGCCAGTTATGTAGTTGATTGGCGTTGAGCTCATGGGCCATGGCAATACGAGCGATTGACGCGCCGCATGACCCGCAATAATCGCGACCGCTTCAAGGCTGCGCTAGATACTAATACTGAGTAATTAGATACCCCCGAGATAGCACTATCATTGCGGTCTACCTGGTCTTTGCCTTCAATATTTTCTCGTCGAGATCCTTTAGACCCTTCAGTAACTCCTGCGCGGTGATGTACTCGTCCCCTGGATTTATCTGCCCAGCGGCTCCTTTAGCATTGTGCGCAGTATCCCCCCTATTTGCACCGAAGTTGTCCAGATTTGTTAGCCAAGTTCCATCGAGATCAGCTGTCTCAACCCCTAGTGGCAGAATCAATCGCTTGAGATTCTTCTCTTTCACGCCGTTATTTTCTCGCACGCAAGTTATGTATTGTTTCTGAGCAATATCGATCGCCTCATTGACGGAATCTTTCATACGCGCACGAGCCTTCGCCAATCTCATAACATCATCATTTGCCCTTTCGTCGTTGGTGTCCCATCCCGAGTGATACGCAGCTAGGAACGACAGAAGTATCATCGACGGCTTTCTGTTGGCCTTCCATTGTTGGATTGCCTTCGTCACAGCTTCTCGCGCTATATCTTCCAAGTAGGATTCAATTTCCGCATGCACGAGTAGACGGTATCCACGCGCCCGGTCCATTTGCCGATCACTGTATTCCCCAGTAGGGGAGAACTTGGACGGTAACATATGGCGTCGAAGTTCAGTTAGTCGCGTTTGCATCTCTTTAAAACGAGCAGACACCGGCATTCGTAACATCTCCTAAACGAGGCCATCGTCTACAAGCCTAAGGAGAGGGAGATCAGTTCCTAAAAGATTATTAAGCGTCATGTTCCAAAGGGATATTCGCGTTTGAGTGGCCCAACTGCTTTTTGTTGTAGTCTCTATCGAATTAAGGAATTCCCGATTACCCTCGCACAAGCCTCTAAACGCCTGCTCTATTTCAGCCCCGCGATCCCTAGCCAGAGCACGGATCTCCGGTTGAACAAATGCCAGGATGAAAACGTCAAATATGGCTCGATTGAATCGCCTTTCGTAAGCCCTCCCATTCCATTTCCTATAAAGAGAATCACCGAAGATACTTTTCAAGAAACTGTGCGCAGCCTCGAACTCCTCCAGCTGAGCCAGTAATCTGCGCTCTTCGTTATCCCAAGACGAGTTCAGTCTGCCGCAGGTGTTATCCAAGAAAACCTTGAGATTTCCGGTATATTCTTGAATATAATTCCGGAACGCGTAGTATCGAAGAAGCAACTCAGCATCACGCATCCTAAAGTCAGGCTTGTCTAGCTTAAGAATATCGCGAAGAGCATTACTTTGGGAGGACAACCGGTCGAGAAAGGTTACAAAAGGTCCAGGGTGAAGGGCTTGCCGAAGCTCCTGCGGAGACAGGGATACACTTCCAGTGTTTAGACGAAGAAATACATGGTAAAGAAAATCTTCGTTAGGCCAGTTCTTTATGACTACAGTTCTAATAGGCTGGTTTTCGAATGCTGACAGATCGTCAAACAATGCCAAATCGTCCTGCAAACACTGAAGCGTCTTTCCTTTCAAGTCATCTCTAATTTCCAGCCCCGTAAGCTTAAGCTGTTCGAAATTCGGATCGTTCGGACTGGCCGCGAACTGTCGGATGCTGAGCATTCGCTGCTTTCCATCGAGCACGATGTACGAGCCTCTTCGTTCCTTAGACTCTGCAAGCACAATTTGTGGGACCGGAAGTCCTAGTATCAGAGATTCGACAAACAGACTTTTCCTCTTTTTATCCCAGGCGTCACGGCGCTGAAACCCCGGGTTAAGAAGGATATTGCCCTTATTGATCTGATTGATGAGAGTTTCTGTGGTCCAGTCGTTTCCACTTACGACGGCTGAGGAGAAGTGAATCTGATCGAGATCAGCAATGTCTGCCTCAGTCTCTCGCTGATCCTCTTCCTCAATAAATTCTTTATGTTCTTCCGCCATGGCTACTCCTCGTTACCGAAAGTGGGTTGCGGTTGAGTCTAACCCCAAAAGAGCATTGTTGCTTATTAGAGTAGAACCGACTGAACGGCCCTAACATTGTAGTGGTCAAGTTATTTCAGACACTACGATAGGTTGTTTACAACGGCATGCAATTCGTCCTGTGCCGGCGCGATGTAACCCAGAGTGGAGTGCGGCTTCTCTGTACCACGAAGCATCAAACTCCGTGACGATGGGCGCCAGCGCCACCCAGCCGTTATCGAATAGACCCACCTCCCACGCTGTGCAGGCAGTCAGAGTCGAACTGAAGACAACACGGTATCTACGTATGGCCGCATCTCAGAAAATCGCACAAAATGGAGCCATGGATAATGAAGAAAATATTCGCGATCTGCTTCGCATGGCCAAGCGTATCGCCCACGAAGAACTGGAGACGGATAACGTAACGGCAGTGCTGGCGGTCTTCGACCGGCTCTGCCTGGAGCGTGACCATGAACGCTTCCTGCAGGCCTCCTTCCCAACCCTCACGAGACACTAATCAACCAGAACCCTGACGATCCTTAAAAAAGAATGAAAAAGCCATGACCAAAATATAGCCTAATATGGCAATGACCAAATAAAATCAACATTCATTGAGAACCCACAATACAGCGTCCCTGCGGAGCAGATGGCCACAATCCCGAGATTATCAGCTCCGCCTGATTACCCTGGATGAAACTGGCAGAAGCGTCCAGCACATAGCGGAGCGATAAGCGCCCCTTACCCTTTAAACTGCACTCCCAGACAGTCAGTACACGCCAGCCCAAGGCGATCAGCTCTTCATGAGCTTTTCCGTCGCGACTCCGGTTAGCTTCGATTTTGTCACTCCAAAATTCCGGGCGTGTTGCAGGCAAACGGAACATCGGGCAATCATGGCCATGCCAGAAGCAGCCATGCACCATGATGACCGCATGGTGCCGCGGAAAAACAAGGTCCGGGCGTCCCGGCAGACTACGGTCTTGCAAACGATAGCGAAGGCCACGCGCATGCAGCCCGTGCCGTATCAGCATTTCGGGCTTGGTATCCCGCCCTCGAATACGGCTCATGTTTAACTGACGCTGTTCCGAGGTGAGCACATCGACCATAAGCCCTCCTATCCTGCATCTGCAACGATGGTCTTAAGGCTCGCTCGCAAGTCATCCACGCTCATACCCGGCCGCAGCGTAACTGCACCAAAACGAAACTGTTCACGGTACTTCGGATGGAACAGCCGCCCCGGTACCGGTGTAGTGCGAAAATCGGATGCTAGTGCGGGGACGTGTGGCGTGAGCAGATAGGCAGCCGTCACGACGCCCTCTACCTGGCCGCTTTCAGCCTCCTGAACCAGAGCGTCGCGATACGTATGGATTGAGTTCAAGGCGTCATTCAGACCGTCATTGATGCGATACTTCGCATCGAGCACAATCACTCGCCGTTCGGAGCTGTCAAGACCCGTTTCAGCAAAAACGATATCGGGGACCATCGTACGGCTAAAGCTACCTTCGCCTTCAGGCTCGATCCAATATTCCCGATATCGCCGCTGAAAACACAGCACCTTGTCCGGACCGATCGGCACGATGACAGCACCGGTCGCAATCGTCACGCCACCTGAGTCATCGGAGAAAAAAAGATTCCCCAAATCCGTATTGGCCGGGCTGTACTCCTGAATGGCCGTACGCAACAGGCGCAGAAAACACCACAACTCATACAACTCATACGTCCTGGCCAGCGGCATCTGCAGGAAGTCGCCAAACAGCGCCGCCAGCCCCAGGTTCATATCCTGCCAGAGCCGGTAAAAGCGATGATATATCGGATCATTTCGAAACAACGAAGACATCTGCAGCATCGCCGGTCCGTCACTGACTTCAGCCATGAAACCTGTATTGGTTGCATCGTTAAACCGGCGGGCTATACGCTGCGCACGCACCGCCCAGTTTCCGGCAGCGGTGAGGATTTCCGGATCATCCGTTTTGCCGGTCTTTGCAAGTACCTCAGCAACGCCTGACAACCAGGCCGCCCAAGCCCTGAGGCAGGCCTTGATCTGCCGGTGCTCTGGAATATCTACACTACTACGACGCTGACGCAACGTAATCTGCGCCGGCAGGCGGCCGCCAAGAGCTGGGGGTAGCCTGGATGGCCTGGCTACTTCTGTCCGCACCAGACCAGTCCGGAACGACTTGATGATCTCTGGCCCCGTAGCCCGCGCTGCCCGGTGTAACGGTACAGTCACCTCCTCGGCTCGCAGGAAGTGACGAGGAGCACGGTTGATCGCTGCAATGGTCTGTGTAATCTCGTCGGCACGCGAGCGCAGGAACTCCAGCCGGGCCAGCGGCGGTGGTCGATTGCCCGACTGACGGGCGATACCTTTACGAAACGCACTAAGTGAGAAAAGTGCAAAGGTGTCTTCCAGCACCTCCCGTACCATTGCATCAAAGTCATTGCGCGTGAGTTTGCGCAAATCCGGATCCGTCGTGATTTCAAAACGACGTGTACCCGTACCAGGAATACGCAGTACCGCCTCTGCGACCCCGGCATGAAAGCCCGGCGTCCAGCGCCATCGCGCCACCCGGGGCTGACGCGATCGCAATGCCTCGACAGACACATCGTCAATCAGCAGATCCGCATTCAACGCGTCATCACTATCTTGCAATTCAAACAAGTAGGAAACCGCCTCTCGCACTTCACCGGCCGGGATTACCTCCTGTACTGGCCAGACCTGCCAAGCTTGTCCGCCGTTTTCCCGCCGAATATAAAGTGCAGCCACACACTTACCTCATTGCCTGAAACGAGCCGAAGTCATCCAGATCGCCCAGCAGCTTCCGGATGAAGGCCTGTGCACGGGGCAAGCCTTCGCAGGCCTTGTCCAGACTGCTGAGCAAAGACCGCTGGCGCTCCGCTCCACGCAGCTTGACCAGGACCTTCTGCACCAGCAACTGATCCGTCACCTCCTGCGCCGCGCTCTGCAGGTGTTGGGCATCAAAAGCGTGGTAACGCACAAACTCTTCGATCAAACGGTATCCGAACCCCAGGCCGTGCTGCTGCATCAGTCCATGGATCTCGATCAGTTTTGGTTCGGATGCGGCACGTGCTACCGCAAGCCCAGGGTGACGGCTTTCAAGGGAGGCCAAAAAGCCCGGCACATCCACGACAGACATATCAATCACCGATGCGCGATCGAGCACCTTATCACTGACCGGGTTAGTCGTTTCATCAACGTTAATCGTACCGATGATGAACAGGTTAGAAGGCAAAGGAATTTCCGCCCGGACGCTGGTACCAGTAGTGCCCTCTAGCGGCACACTATTGGAATGCAGTTGCAGCGCACCACGAGTTTCGATGGCGGAAAGAACGTCCGACAAGTAATACTCCACCCGTGCCAGATTCATTTCGTCAAGCAGCACGAACACAGGTGACTCGCGGTGCGCCGTAGCCACTAGCACGGCCTCAAGAAATGTCGGCACAACGTAGCGATTGGTCAATACGTCGTAATAGCCTGTCAGGCCAGACGGGTCTGTCCATTCTGGCCGTACCGGGCATTCGAAAATCAGCGGATCGGCGGCAGTATCTGAAGTCAGACCATGAACCGCCCGAGCATACTTCAATGCCAGCTGGGTCTTACCCGTGCCAGACAGGCCCGCCAATATCACAAAATGTTTGTGATCCAGAAAATTCAGAGCTGCATGAAAGCGTCGTACTTCACCATGGGGATAGTGGCCACCGAGCCCGCTGACTGCGGCCTCGATCTCACTGACTGGGATGGTGGCGGGCATACGACGCATCTCAAGACTTAGCGTAGCTGTATCCGTCCAGACAGGCAGCTCATGAATTTTTTCACGACCGACCAGACTGCCGAGCCAGCCGATGAACTCCCGGGCGAGCAGGCTGCGCCTAGCAGATGCGGTCGGCGGATGCAACGCAACAACGATCTCATCGGGCTCCACACTCGGACCGAAAGGACTCAGATCGAAGGTCAGGCTGTCCCAGAAACTTGAGTTCCGTAACCACAGCCGCCCGTCCTGTGCCAGATAGATCGGTACGAGGTTATTCCGGTGACTGTATTTAATGGTGGCTCCGGGCGCTTCTGAAGGCTCTTCATCATGGCCAGCAGCTTCCAGAGCAAACTCGGGAGGATTTTCCTCTGTGTTTTTTGCCAAGACACCAAGACGCTTCATATCGGCAAGACGCGCCAGGAAATTTGCCTTATCCCTACGAACAAGTACGGCGAAATAGACCTCGTCCTCCGGCGGAAACCTCAGCACGCAGCCGAAGATCATAGCCTCGATGTCATCCCTCACACTATTCAGATTCGCAACACCAATCTGGATGCCGCCCTCAATAACCTTAGCGCTGTTCGACACCCCGAACAGCTCTCGTGGGCGGACCGCCCGCGAGGTACCGAAATGCGCCTGCGCTGCCTCAAGAAACTGCCGCTGCCGCTCGACGAGGCTCATCTGCCATCTCCTTTGCTGTGACTGCTAACTTAAGTGTCTGCATCATTTGTGTGGCAAGTGCCTTAGCCAGCAAAGGCGGTACGGCATTACCGATCTGCTTGAACGCAGGATTCATCGTGCCGCTGAAGCGGAAGCCATCCGGGAACGATTGCAGACGGGCCGCTTCACGTACGGAGATCGTCCGCGCCTGCTTACTGTCGTAGTGAATATGGCTGTAACCGTCTTTGCCAAGGTGCGCCATAAGCGTGCGTGCAGGCTGGTCGCGCCACATCTTGCGCCACTTGTTCGGAAACTTACTCGCATCATACGGGGGCACGATAGACGCCCAAAGTGCTTTGTATTTCGCAGAACTCTCTGTAAGCTTTTCACCCCGAGCTCGCGCCGCAGCCAGTTGCTCTCCGAACATCTCAACCGCATGTGCATGAGCCTGCGGATACTGATCACCGGGATTCATACGCGCGAATAACGCATAATCCCGGGGCAAGTACCTGATGACATGATCCGTTAAGCCCTCTTTGGGCGCTTCATGCCCGGGCCAGTTACGCATAAGATCCGCATAAGCTGAAGTCTTCTTGCGGCCATAACTGACCGGCGTGTCAAAGCGACGTGCGCCGCGGGCGATCTTCCCGGCGGCAAGCAGTTCACGGGCATTAATTGCTGGCAAATCTCCGAGTGCATCTTCAACCGTCACGGCCGGGGGAAGATCCGTGGTAGCTGCCGGAGGCACAATATAAGAATGCGCTTCGTCTTCAAGACGACGGAGCGCATTGAGCGCGACCGAACGCGATCCTTCGTAGCCCGGAGGTAACACAAGCCAGTTCGTCGGCGACGGAAACGAAACCTTGGCCCCCAACTCATTCCGGTAAGCGATCAGGAACATGCGCTCCCTCATCTGAGGAACACCATAGAACGCTGCGTTAAGTAAAGTGTAGGCACCGCTATAACCTTTCGCTTCCAGCACTTCGCAGGTTTGTTCGGCAATATTCTGGCCGCCATGGTTCAAGATATCAGGCACATTTTCCATGAGAACCGCCAGCGGCTGAAAGGCGTCGACGTATTCGAGATATTTTTTATAGAGCTGCGCCCGGGGATCATGAATAAAAGCTTCAGGATGCTCCTCAATCTCACGCAACTTCGATCGACCCACACGGGCAAAAGCCTGACAAGGCGGACCACCAACGACCACGTCGAATGCATCTTCTACACTATCCAGCCCGAGCTGCTGACAGAGCTCAGCAGGAGAAGTATTTGTGATATCAATCGCCTGGCTATGTGCCTCAGCACCGTTATGGAAGTTCAGGCCATGAGACTTGGCGGCGGCGGGATCAAACTCGACAGCCCCCCCAATTTCAAAGCCCGCGCTTTCAAAGCCGAGGGATATGCCGCCGCAACCAGCGAACAAATCCAGAACGCGGGGCTTCGCGCCGGTCTGAAGACGCGCCAGCTTGCGAAGAATGGCATCATTACTCATTTAAATCGGATCCTTCTCGGGAGGACGAGCGCAGAGGAAGCTCCAGCTGCCCCTGATGCTCATCCAGAAAACGTTGTACTGCCATACGGATGACCCAGGCCGCGGAAACATGATTGGCATCGGCAAGAGCTTGTACGCGCAGATGCGCGCCCTCCGGCAGCATCACGGAGGTTCTTACCGTCTTTCGTTCAGGGGCGATAGGACTACGGGCCATAGCTTGAATGTCCATCAGTTGGATGGTGCCATTATGCACCACTATGCATATCACTGCACCAATCCGATCAGCCTTGACACTGACGTTCTTCTGTATGGAATTTTCTTTTCCAGTCCTGCGATAGCGTTGTAGTGTTTAGCACCTCTACACCAAAAGGCCCTCTTCGGCTGCGAGTCATTCACCACCGCATAACCAGCAATAGTGCTGTATTGCTCAGCGCACCCCGTTGGAGATCAATGAAGGTTCGGAGTAACGCCCTTTTCTAACGGTTGTTAAAAGAAAAGGTTAATCGACTGTCGTCATTTTTGAGTCAAAGCAGAACGGGAGAAACCTATCAATCGCTGCATTAATTGCAGCGAATATCATTGGCAACCCCCGGATTTGCCATGCATCGACCGGGCCTCGATGGACCACTTTGTGTCGTTAGCATGCATCCCTGTTGCCAACCCCGCCGCTCCAATAGGAGTCGCATCCAAGTAGGCGTTTGACGGGCGGTGCCCGTGCCTCACCTGCGGCCGTTCGGCCGTAGACTCAATGGAACTCTGGAATTGATTCGTCAGGAGAGGAGTAAACGGCAGAAAATACAGCCTCTTTACACTCAGGTTTCTTGGCCCACTCCGAAACCATTCTACCGCTTGCCGTACGATTTAGGACTTCGTACACTTCGCGAGCCCAGTGGGCGATCTGATCCATCAGTTGTTGCGAACCACCCTGCGACGTCCATATCCGATTGAGATCAATTCGATCGCCGATCCGATCGGCAACCAACGAGAATGTATAAGCTGCAACGTTCGCCTGAAAGGCGGGAAACATCGGACGCACCAACTTCTGCGTATCCCGAAAAAGTTTTGCTTTGGCGATCATCTGCTTATACTCAGCAACATCCGGCAAAGACGCCTCGGCCCCATCCAGTCCAGACAGCGCAGCCATGAATTGTTCAAAATTTTTCTGCGCACCTCGACTTACGACGTCAGGCCGCTTGTCCCAAGCTGCAAGGTACTTAGCCAAGTCGGTCTTTGTGAGGCGCCGTGACGGTGGTATGGCTTCTTTCAGGGCTCGCAATTTCGCTGGAGTGGTCCCTTCCCGTGCCAGCAGCGTATTGTAGCTGCCGGCTGCGCGCTCATAAAACCAGCGGCTACGACCATCAGGGCAGTACACTGAAAGGGAAAGGCGCTCCACCTCAATATGGAAAGGCTTGTTAGCCGACAAATCAGATTGTCTTACCGCATTCTGACTATTGGCAAACCTCGAGATATCCGCCACCAATGCCTCTTCCTGTGCCGGCTCCTGGGTCTTCATGACAATGATTTTTGCAGGTACGCGCACTCGGGAAAGATCGGCCTCGGGATACTTACGCTTGGTGAAGTAGATCGAGGCTGTAGTTTGACCTCCGTTCACCACTTGTAGACCACGCAGCCAAGCTATACCGGGTATGCCGCCACCCGCATCACCGAGCCTCATTTCGTCAGCCACAACCACAATGCCGTTGTTGTAGGCCATAAAACGAGTCGGTGCAGTCCGCAACGTATTCTGGATCCCGGCATTGACTCCCTTTCCCTTGACGCTGAGGAACGATCGCACGTTAGCCTCCAGTAGTCGCGCTCCGAATTTTTCATAAAGCAGTCGCAGCGCCTCACCAGGTATGGCCGTCAGCGCGTAATCGTAGCCCTCTCCGTCCCCTGGAACAAAAACACAAGGCAAAGGAGCACCAGAAACCTCAGTGAAGTCAACAGTCAACTCGTCCCGCGGTTTGCCCTCAGACCAGTGGCGATGCAACCTTGCAATATCCATGACCTCAAGGTGCACAGTCTTACTGCCGATCTCCCTTGGCTTAAATTGCAGCGTCTTTGCAACCCTATCCGTAAGGACGTAAATGCGAATTTGTTCGAGTTCGTTGTATAGGCCCTGAATTAGCTCAGCAAGGATACGTACCTCGTCTGACGGATCGAGCCTGCCAGCGAGCTTACCCTCAGCACAAAGTTGCAGGAAGCGCAGACATTGCTCCACAGCTGTCTTGGTCTCCGAGTCAGGGACCGCAACGAGCTCATCTACGCCGTCATAAAGACTCACGAACAAATCCAGCTGCTCTTCTTCTTCCGAAATCGCATAACCACTTAAGCGCACGTTGGCGTTACCAACCTTGCGAGAGAAGTGCGTGGGCTGCGGCTCATTGGTCATGCCGATTGTAGCCATATGCTGCATCACAATCTCAGTAAATGCGCTTTCTGCGTAGGGTTGACCGTCCTCAGTCTGGGCACGAACTCCTAATTGGGTTTCATGCAGGAAATCGATAAGTTCCATTTAAATTGCCTTTAATTCTACGAGCGCACTGGGAAGGTCGACCGTTTCCGCAGTCGCCTGGTCTATGTCTATCTCGTACGACGCTTGCCTCACACCACTGGGCACTGAGTATGGCGTCAACCGAGGGAATCCTTCCCCAACACGGAGGATCCGAATTTCGACGACGTTAAATCGTCGACTATAGTGGTCGGAGTGTGCATCTTGATATCCGCACGCCACTAGTCGTTCTGCAAGGACTCGCTCCGCTTCCGCGTCGCCCGCAACTATGTCCCGAGCAATTTCCACCGCCTCTGGCAGCGACGTTCCTGTCTGCGCTTGTGACAATCTTACGGCCGCAAGAAAAAGCGGTTGGCGATTCGTATCATCCAACTGCTCAAGTCTTCCTATCCGTGCTGGAAAGCCTGCTGAGGACAACGTGCTCTTGACTTCAAGTCCGCCTGTACCTAGTTCAAAATCACGCAGACCGTCCATTGGACCGCGCCATGCCTCGCATGCCGCTGCAGCGTCAACACCTGCATCCAGTATCGCCCGTAGCAAAATCAATTCGCCAAAAAGGCCTACTTCTGCTTCCGCACTCAGAGGTTCGCCACCCTTGCGCATAAACTCTTGCCATGCCCGAACCCGTCCCAGGAGTATCGCCAGCGCCTTGTGCTCATCCGACGCCGGGCAAGCTGACAGTGCTGTCGCGACGTCGCGAGCCATCGCTGTAAACAAATCTCGGCTGGCCAACTCTCGCCTTGTCAAGGCTACCCAGACGACGCCGTCTTCAACCGAAGCGCGTTCAATAAAAAACCCTCCACCCTCGGGCAGCCTGGTGGTCATAGGTAGTGAAGAAACCGAAAATCGGACAAGGACGGCCTCTAAACCCCCGGGGAAGCGAAGACCTGCACGTACCAACGTTACTCCCACTGGCGATACTGTTATGCCACGCCAGCCTTCGCCGGTATCGCCGGAGACTGCAAGCGAGCTCCAGGCAAGCGTGAGCTCATCATTCGGCAGAGTCATACTGTTCCTCCCACAGCAGGTGATCGACCTTATACTCAATAGAAACCTCTTGACCGCTCGAAGGAAAGCTTGCAGCGAATCCGATAATCGGCTTATCCCAGCCGGGCACAGCGCTTTTCTTATTTGGGGTAGGTAAAAGCGGATAAAGTAAAAGCAATCCCCGATGATGAGCGCCGGGCTTGTCGGCCGACCTCAGGTCACGTAAAGAGCGCCCACTCGGCCGCGACGGTTCAGGCCGGTCCCTGGATCCTTTTCGTCGCCAAGAACTGATAGTAGCCTCGAGGGCAGTCTTCCACCCTTCTATTCCAACATCAATCCCCTCATCTTTAGATTCAGTTAATACACCGATGGAATAGCCTTTACGGCCGTCCTTTGGTGACCGCATGGGCATAGTCTTCACTTTGAAGCGCCCACCTAAAATATACGCGTTACCTTCATCTACCAATCGGCCCTCGGCGACAAGCGCCACTGTCCAAAAGCCAAGCTCGCCCTTCTTATTCATCTCGTCGATGAACTCTGCCATCACCGTGCCGTTTGCACGTTCTATACCAGAAGCGGCCACATAGGTACGGAGAAACTCTTTGACCCTCTCCGACTCCACATCGCGCCACAGCCAAGAGTTATCCCAACGTTCTGGCCCCTCCGGCCGATCCTGTGACAAAACGGAAGATATCGGCTCGCCCATCTCCAGGACAAGACGCTCAACTGCATCAAGGTTGTTTTGCAGCAATAACGGCTCCGTGGGGAACGTGATAGTTTGGGTGAGCGATCCACTATAGGAGAGGCTGACCGTTCGTGCTGTCCTCATTTTCATCGGCGATGTAACCAGCAAGCTTGGATGCGAAGCTACTTTGAGACCATACTTATCCGGCGTGGCGCCCACATCCACCATCGCATCAAACTCTTGCCGAAGCTCCTCGGCAGCGTCAGCAATAAGCCTAAAGTTGCGGACGAGGTCTGTGGTTGTGTAAAGTCTGCATAGATCCAGATAACCAGGACGGTAGCCAAACCAGCGGCCCATTTGCATGAGTGTGTCGTACATCTTGGTTGTACGGACAAAGTAGCTCGTCGTCAGGCCTTCAAGTGTCAGACCGCGCGCGAGCTTATCCCCGCCGATTGCGATCACTTTTAGACCCGTTGTCTCCTTCTCAACGTAGTCGAGTGCATCCTTTGCTGACCCGTTGATCGTCTTGACAACAATGTCGGCGGCGGCATCCGGCAGCGCGACAGAAATTTCTTCCCATGAGGGTAGGCGAGATGGACAATCACTTTCCAGCAGGGACTCCTGGATCGCGTTGTGAGTTGATACAAAGTCGGACTCCCAAAGCTCTCGCAACTCGGTAAGTAACACACCGTCATCAATTTTTCGTACTAGTCGTTGCGTGAGCCACTTCACATACTCCTCAACCTGTCGCCGGACTTCATTCTGAACAAACGTAAGGCGTGTGACATGCACTAGCATCGAACAGTGCTTCGCCCTCTGCCCGCGACAAGCACGCGCAGCACAAGTCAGAAGAAATGATTGGATGGCCTCACGTAGCGAAGGAGGCAGAGCATCCTCCCCTTCATATGTCGGGATGTGATCTTTTTTGTGCTTGGTGGGCATCCAACCAAAGCCTTCTGCTGTCGTATGGTCATCGAACTCACGCACAAGGGGGAGTCCTTTGCTTCGTTCGTTACCATCGCCCGTCAGTCCGAAGATACGGGTAGGCCCGACATAGTTTGATGGCGCAGCCAAATTTCGGATAAACGAACGAGGAAAGAGATCTGCCCCCTCATCTGTCGTCTCACCACGGCGATGAATGAAAACGTTGGCAAATGGCGTGGCCGTGTATCCAACGTACGCAGATTTAGCAAAGGTATCCAGAATACTTCGAATGAGCCTGTTAATCGTCTTCGGCTCATGCTCAGGGTCAGGCGTACCATTCTCGTCAAATTCTTGTTCCCCGGTGTCTACAGAGGCGTTATCTGCCTCATCATCGATAACAAGTAGCGGGAGGTTCGTTGAGATTCTCCGCCCTGTATTTGGGTCAGTCGCGTTTGCGACGTGATTGCTCCGCATCCACTTAAGTAGTCTCTCCAGCACCGACTTATTCTTTTTGACTACAAACAGCCACGGCCGCTGTTCCGGCGAGATGGAAAACCGCTTCGCTGCAGCTCCGTTGAAGTCGCCTTTATCATCACGGGAGGTTGCGCAATTGGGGTGAATATTTGGATCACGATCCTCAAAGAAAACACCAATAGGGTTGCCTGGATCGCGATTTGGGGAGGTCTCATAACCAAGAAAAGCCTCTTCGAGGCGAATCTGCGTCTGCGACCGAAGATTGTTGTGCATACCGGCCAGCACGACGATAATTTTGTAGCCAGCGTCCGCTGCTTTACAGATAAGAGCCGAGTAGCTGCTAGTTTTTCCCGATTGCACATGGCCCACGACCAAACCACGGCGATCCCACGGCGCCTCACGCTTGGGGTCTTCAAGCTGGGCAATGATCCCATCTGTAGACCGGTCAAGCGCCCCGACAACATCAATTGCAAGGGAACGCTCCAGGTAGCGCTGCAGACGCTGCCAATAGCGCCAATCCTTCTTGAGAGACGGTTGAAACCAATCCTCATGATCGCTCGGGTCGCTCAGAGCAGAATCATTCGGAACCCAATGGCTAAATCTGCGCACGAGCTCCGCGACAGCATCCTCTTCCTTGAAGCTGTCTGGTGCAGCCCTGAGGGTCATAGCTGCCAACCGTACACTTTCTGCAATCGCACTAGGTGAGCGCGTTGTCTCCTCCGGCGCGTCACGCAGCAGGATCTGCGCGATCGAGATAATTTTCATCTGCATATTTTCAGGCGCGCTCATCTTTTCCTCATTGGTTGCATTCAAACCTCGAGTCGCAAATTAGCAACCAGGGATGGGTAGTCTTGAAATGGCTCCGTCGCAGCCAAGGTCGCCCGCGCGAGCTCCTCGCTCATATTTCTTCGAACAACCATGTCGTTGAACAGAGTAACAAGCACTTGCTTAACTTCAATGCTCGGCTCGCCGGCAAAGCCAAGGCGTGGCGTGTCCTTCGCCTCGGCAGTGTCGAGCCAAATTCGTTGAACGGGGACCGTCTCCTCGATGACACGAAGCATTGCCTGTATAAGTACCGAATGTGCTTCACAGGCGCCGAGCACAGCAGCAATAGCCGGATGCTGCTCGTCAATACGGTATTTCACGCCGGCTTTGGTGTGCTCTGTCCGCCATGCCAGCTCGATTGACGACGATCCGGATCGTGATTTAGGTGTCGAGCGATAGGCAAAGACGCGACGGGCTCGCTCACGAGTGTCATCGGCAAGTTTATTCAGCCACGGCCGCACTGCTACCGGTGGACGTGCCGATGATTTACGAATATCGATTTTCCAAGCGGAATCTGCAATGTTCGGAATGTCCAATTGAATGCGGGCTAGCCGATAGGCCTCTTCGCGATTCCAGGCGCGGCCCTGTCCAAGTCCTAGCCAGCCTCCCGCTACTAGCAGTCGCTCATTCCGGTAGACGTAGAAGCCTTGCTGCGCAGTCCAGCCTGCCGGTCCACCATTACGATCAAACTCCTCAATGCCGAGGCGATCCTTATGGGGTAACACGTGACATTGCACAGAGATAAGACCTGCTTCTGTCGACCTACGCGCAATTGGGGATTCCCAAGGCTTCGCGGCGTGTCCTGACATAAAAGGATCCCAGGGGACAACAGCATGTCCGTTTATCATCAGGAGCAGAGCCGGCTTCGGCCCTCCGATAATGCGATGAAACACCATGGCAAGATGGCGTTCCACCTCATCGACCAAGTCCAGGAAGTGGTCGACTGAGAATGCTTTGGTAATGATACGGTCCAACTCCTCCCATAGAACCAAGCATCCATGAGGCTGCGCAAAGGCTGTTGCGACGAACTCTTCCGACCCAGGTGCTGGGCCCTCATGAAGAGCCCATCCGCTATCAGGATTTCGCGCAAGCTCATCCAGATCCCACCTCAGACAAGACCGGGATCCACTGGTTGTGCTAGCAACAGTCAACCGGCGGCACTGAGAGAAGGAAGCAGTTTTCAGTCCCATACCGAACCGGCCGAGGTCACCAGCAGCTCGAGACTCGAGCGGGCTTTTGTCCCCAAGAGTCATGGCGCTTTCGAGTTCGGGATCGTCCATTCCGCGACCGTTGTCGAGAATGGCTACGCGACTGGCTTTCCCAGCCCAGGTGAACTCTATATCAACGCGCGAAGCTCCGGCCGAAATACTATTGTCGACTATGTCAGCAACCGCAGCGCCAGTAGAGTAGCCCATCCCTCGCAACGCCTCGAGCATCGCGCTCGCTCGTGGTGGGGCCTGTCGGATCGCACTCATATTTCCTACCCTAATCTTGGTTGTCGAGTTCACGAGAGACCGGCTCCCCTTTTTCTTGAGCCGAGTCTTTGTTAGACATTGCATTCGCGAACTCTAGCTTCCAACGCCTTTCCGTAACTTCAGAGTCAGCAACCACGTTGGATACCGCCACTTCAACTGCATGGGGTGAGGTAGTCGAACTACCGTTTTGCTGTCCTGAGACAAATGCAGGCTCATCCTCAGGATCAAATGCAATTTCGGCGACAAGGGCATTTTGACGCCCAGTTTTATCTTTATCTGGTGTCACCTTAGGTCTCGAAAAGGCCCGCCCAAGGATTTTCGCTGTCGGTTCGAGACGGGCCGTTGATCTGAGCATCCGTAACGCTTTCGCTTCAATCTGGCGGATACGTTCGCGGGTCACTTCAAGTTTTGCCCCTATCTGTTCCAACGTGTAAGCTTCAGAAACGCCAATTCCAAAGCGTAGCCGGAGTACCAATGCCTCCCTGGGCGTAAGCTGCGAAAGCATGTCCTCAACTACTCCCGCCTCTTGGCGTAAGGCTAGAAGCGTGAAAGGTGTTTGAGGCTCAACAGAATCAAAACTGCCCTCTTGCTCAGCCTCTTCGATTGACAACGGCTCAGAGAGCGCCCGAGCAGCCAATTCAAATTTGGCCAGCGGAAGCCCGCTAATGTCCGCCCTTTGCGACATTGATGCAGCCTTTCCACTCAGTCGCTCTAGAGATTCGATGGCCGAACGAGAACGCGACATCTTGTCGTACATGTGAACAGGCAGACGGATATCAAGCGCCATATCGGCAATCCCTCGCCATATCCGCTGCCGGATCCACCACGTCGCCATCGTCGTAAACCGGAAGCCTCGTCGCCAGTCGAACTTATCCACGGCCAGAATCAGGCCAATGTTGCCTTCCTGGATCAGGTCTTCAATTGGTAAGCCGTGATATACGTGGCGCCACGCAGTATTCATAACCAAGCGCAGATTGGCTTGGACCATGTGATCACGAGCCGAAACAAGATCGGCGATCGATTGTCGATACGCCAAGGCAGCGGAATGTTTATCGTCCTGGGCTAACCGTTCCATTCCGATCAGGAAGGGTTTCCTGAAGTGTAAACGCCCGAGCTCGCCTCGAAGCATTGTTGCCGTTGAGTCGTCAATCTGCTCCTTGACGAGCGCCCGAATCCGAGAAAATATTTCAACCGGATCTTCCATGACGCCTGCTGGCTCCTCGTCCATGTTCACGGAGAACTGCTCGGTCCCTTCGGAATTAAGTTCAGGATCTTGTATGGCATTGACACCATCATCATCCTCTGGATCATCACCCGCTTGAGTCTCATCGCCAATGTTATTCACTGTAGCGACTATATGCGAAAGATCTGAACTGCCCCCCGACTCAACCTCATCCAGCAAGCTACGCAAGCCGTGAGGCCACAACACCAACGAGTCTAGCGCACGTGCTACAGCGTCCTCCATCTTTTGAGCCAAATCGATTTCCTGCTCGGCAGACAACAATGGTGGCTTAACCGCCGCACGTTGGTACAACCGCAATGAATCGTTCCTACTGGCAAGCCATTCGTCAAAATATAAGAGTGCCTCATCTACCCGCGCTTCTTCATCCTCAGTTTCAACAGGGTCAACAAACACTTCGAAACTTTTGCCGGAAATTCCCGACGGAAGCTCTAGACGGCTGTCGATTTCGGCACCCATAGCTCCGAGGATCAATTCGAAACCTACCTCAGAACGTATGTCGTGCTCTTCCCCTTGCTCCGACATGGCGTGCTCAATCGCTACGCGGGGGATACTGCCCTCGCGTAGCGATCGAAGAAGCAATTTCCGCAAAGACTTCCGAAAGTCCTGATCTTCAGCGCGCGGTAGAGGTATTGCCAGCTGCGGCAGAAATACCTCAAACTCGTCCCAGAATGCTCTGTCCTCAACGGGCTTATAACTGTCAATGCCGAGTTGCCGCTCCTCTTCAACGCAAGCAAAGCGCGGATCATCGGAAGGCGGCTCGACAATTTCTGCAGCCTCCCAGTCGCCAAAGGTCAGCTCAACGAGACTTGAAGAATTGTTATCGGGGACTTTAGGATTGATGTACGGCTCTTGGATGGGCACGCTTACAGTTGATTGAGAACCGTCTGGAAGCGCAGTGAACCGCTGCCTCTCACTGGCGTCACATCCATTATTGTCCTGTACATTAGAAAGCCCCAGGTACAGAGTAAAGGCCCCCGTACCGTTTGAAGCAGCTCCATCCAAGCTACGCGCGAAAGGTATAGTGGCCTTATGCGTCGACTTACCAACAAAAGGTAGCGAAACCTCAACTCGCTCGTCTGTAGTGTCATCCGGCCGGCGAAGGCATTCGACCGATTTTGGTGTCGGAGTTGTCACAATGGGCACGCCTTCGCAGTCGTGCAAACTAAAGGGAGCATCTTGCAACGAGCGGGCAGCGCCGGACTCAGATTCCGACGGTACGCTCGAATCAGTGCTGACCGTCAAGTCTGTCGGAGCAGCCACTAACGTATCTATAACCGGCACAGCGCCTAAGATATCTAAAGAAGCTGACTCGTTAACTGTTCTGCGTTCGAGGTACTCGTTTATTACCTCAGCTGCGTCCCCAGCCCCACATTCGCGAGCGATCGCCAGAGCGTCCCGACCAGCTAAGTCCACCGCTAACACATCAGCTCCAGCAGTGAGGAGTAACCTGCAAATATTCGTCCGGGCGCGCGACGCAGCAATCATCAGAGGTGTCAGCCCCTTTTCATCACGCCTCTCGAGGTCGTCACCTCGTGCAATGTGCAATTTCACTGCCGATGCAATACCTGCCGAAACAGCAATCTTGAATAACCTTCCGAGGGGCTTCGCGACGCCAGGTACATGTCCAGTCATTGCACGACCAGATTTATATCAGGAACTGACGGTTGATGAGATGTAGTGTGCAAATATCCCTCTCTCATTGTTTATGCCATACGTAACCAACACACTTACAGCAGGTTATGTCGACAATTGAGAGAGAAGTACTCGTCTCAAAAAGATGTAATACCTGACGCTTACTCGCAGGCCACTGAAGGACCCAGGCCTCCAAGCTTTGAAAACGTAAGTAAGTATAGCGAAACGCATCATTTAATGCTCTCCAATACGGAGTAAGACAATTTGCCCGTAAGCGCAGGCACAAGGATGACTTGTAATTGTTAACGGTTCTGGGTTTACGCTGCCCCTCTAGTTTGCGAGGCCCCCCTCAACATCTGATGGCTCTCATAGAAGGCTCGGCGCGATGTCAGCGCCAAATAATTTGGCCACATTTCGAAAATAGGATAAGTAAGATTCGGGAGACGACGCCACGCGATCATTCTTTCCCACTCCGTTTGCTTGTATATATGCGAGATAACTTTCATGACGAAAGATCATTGCACGCTCCGGTAATGACATTGAACTTCGCCGCCATCGTAGCCCGCAGCTGTTACCGACTTCCCAACATTTGTCCCGATCGTGCGTGAGGGCGCATGCGAAGCACAGCTTGCGAAGGCCAAAAAGTGCTAGCCTCCCACCAATAAAGAACTGCCTTAATACGTAGAAACCGCCATTGCCTTGCGCCATGTTCGAGTCTATTGTCCAAACCGATTCAGGAAAGTCGTATCCTCATGGAACAGTGCTCCGAGAGATTGCATGTCGCGCTTACTCCGGGCCGCCTCAAACGCGTGTGGCGCTTATTGGTAAGTAGTAGTAAAAACCCCCTTCTTGACAATTATTTCCTCTCACTCCGTATCATTAAATGCCACAATAGCCCAAATTGATTACTTATCTAATTAGATATCGATCAGTTTTCATTAGTTAAGTAGTGTTTTTTAATTACATATATACTTACAACTTACTCGTAATGAACCCACCAATTGAAGAATTCCATGAAGCCGAATCCTGTAAGCAGCATTGGCGAACGCTTACTTATCGCGCGTAAGAAACGCGGCCTATCCCAAGAAGCATTGGCCAACCTGCTCAATCCCCCTCTGAGTCAAAGTGCTATCGCCCATATTGAGAACGGTCGTAATGAATCCTCGCGTCATATCGTCTGGATTGCTGCAGCCCTTCACATCCGTGCTGAATGGCTTGTCACTGGAGAGGGGGAAATGTTTGAGATGGAATGGCCATGGCCCGAAACCTCTAGGTATACATTGGAGGAATTGCCTACTCCGGTTTTGGAAGATATCGGGGACTACATCAAGATGAAGATCAGCCAACAAGCTAAAAAAACCAAAGGCCACGATTAAGCATCAACCGGCTAATTTGTTGGACTAAGCCGTCAGCTGTCGCTCAAGATACAAAAGAAAACAACAAAAAATACCCAAAGCGCCCTGCGTTCCACAGTGAACCAGGGCGTTTCTTTTTGTCTCAACTCAAACCATATTTTTTTTCTTTTCGATAACTTTTACTCTTCTATATGACCAATTCCTATTACTTATGTATTGACTCAAGTCAGTAGATACGTAATGATTGCTACAAGCCTGCTCTTTAACAACACAACACCGATAAATACCGCGCCCTGCCCGGCAACGGGCGGTGCGAGTGCGCGGCTACCCGTGTCGCCAGCATCATGCGGGGCGACACGCACCTGGGTAGGAGTAAAGCAGGTGAAAAATCATTTCTCTCTTGGGCTGGTAGCGACTGGCATAAACCGGGGGAAGCAGATGACGATCCGTGACAACGGACGCCGGTGCTGCCAAAGGCAGACCACATTCGATAGATGGCGCGTAATCCATCGATGACAGCGGCAAAGACCGCAGTTTTCAGCACCTCGACGAACCACGATAGTGGGCCAGCGGCGGGCTCTACCGAAAACGATCAAAGCAACTGGTTCCCATCGCGGCATCTTGGCGAACCAATCACGAAGGCGCTGGCCGCGCCTGCTTTGGAAAGCATCTTGGGTCATACCATCCAGGGTGCTTCCCAAGGTTTAACGGAGGAAACCATGCAGCAACAGTCCCAGCAACAGCCTTCTGACCACTCAGCAGGCAGAAACGAAGTATCGCAGCC
>LNAP01011221.1_pt1 | contig 21164 bp, 18 predicted proteins | sample 602601 | NCBI WGS metagenome assembly LNAP01 (sample SAMN02440304, study PRJNA202911) | soil metagenome | biome: Subtropical and temperate rainforests or woodlands; isolation source: soil samples (1 kg each in a 20% v/v slurry with milli Q water) were... ...
GTGATTTGTCCGACGCCGAAGAATCTGTCCAGTTCCGGTTGAATCCAGGCGGCGAACGCCTTGGCCGGGATCTCGGCCGGGCAGGGTGGAATCCGCGCACTGCCCAGCAGGGCGTCGGTGGTCTTGAGGAAAAACCGGGCCGCGTCAAGCATGCTTAGTTGCAGGCGTGTGTAATAGAAATCCGGGCGCCGGTACAGCGCGGATGAAAACTGCGTAAAGGCGGGAGTACCGATGGCTCCCAGCATGTGCCCGGCCGTGGCATAGCTACGGGCGGTCATGGCCAGGTAATTGCCGGCTGGATGCCCCACATCGCAACGACGGATAAAGGTTTCCAGGGCGGCGATGTCGGTGCTGTGGTCGCGGGGCTGCAACTGGACCTTGGGCAACTCGGCTCGCCCGCCGCGCCATTTCGCCAGGAACTCTTCCTCGACGCCGTCCGGCCAGGAAAGGGCGTCCAGCACGCGGATCCTGCGAGTCAGGCCGGGCAGGGCAGCATCGAGTTCGGACAGGGCGGCGGCGCTCATGGATAGCTCCTTGAGGGACGAAGTGACGTTACAAAAGCTTAGTCGTCGCGCGCGGTTGTGTGCGTTTACGAAGTGAGGTAAACGGCCTCAGAGCAGGCTCCACGACACCCCGATGTAAATTGCCATGCCCTCACCGGGTGTGGATCGTGCCGCGTCCAGCCCTTTGTCGTCGTAGCCCGGCGTGACTGTGGCGGCATAGTGCTTGTCGGTCAGGTTGCGCAGGTCCAGCCAGGTCTGCCAGTCGCCCTTGGGCGCGTTGTAGCCCAAGGTCGCGCCGAATATGGCATAGGGATCGGCGTAGTAGCTGTTGGCGTAATCGACGGCCACCTTCGACACCCATTGCGTGTTGACCGCGGCGAAGAAGCCTTGTGGCCAGTCGTAGCGCAGTTCGCCCTGGTAATAGTGCATCGGCAAGCCTGGCAGGCGGTTGTCGCCGAAGCGCTCATCGTCGCGGTAGTGGAAGTCACTGAAGGTATAGCTCTGGCGCAGGCTCAATTGACCGCCATCGTCCGGCGACCAGAGGGGGCTCATCAGGCTGGCTTCCACGCCCTGGTGCACGGTCGGGCTGGCGTTGAGCTCGTAGGGCGTGGTGGCGTTGGCGTCCGGCAGCACCGAAAGCAGTTCGTGGTGTACCTGGGCGTAGTACCAGGCCAGGCTCCACTGCCCCAGCGTGCTGTCGCCACGGCCGCCGATTTCCAGGGTGGTAGCGGTCTGGTTTTGCAGCGTGACCGGTTCGCGCTGGGCGCCCGTGGCGACGCCACTGCCGGCGGGGAATCGGATGTTCGAGCTATAGATCAGCGACCACGGATGCGGCGCCTCGACCGAGCGGCTGAGATTGCCGAACAGTTGCAGGTCCGGTGTCAGTTGGTAACGCAGTCCCACGCGCGGGGCGTAGTCCCAGTCGTGCAGGCTGGTCTTGCCACCTTCCTGCGGGTAGGTGACAGCGCTTTCACGGCGGGTGTAGATCGCGGCGAGGCCGGTGGTCAGCCACAGGTCTTCGGCGATCTCCAGGTCATTGCCGACATGCAGGACCGTGTCCGAGCCCTGGTAGGTGAAGTTGCGAATCAGCGTGCCCGGTGCGTAACCGGCGGTGTTGCCGGTGGGGATGCGCACGAACTCGCTGGCACCGGCGTTGGGCAGGTGTTTGGTCACTCGCAGGCCCAGGGTGCTTTGGCTTTCCAGCCCCCAGAGCGTGTCGCGACGCTTGTAGTCGAACGTGCCGCTGACATCCGTGTACGCAACCTTCAGGCGGTTGGGGCCCTCGCTCAGGTCCATGGGATAGTCGTGGTAGACAAGGCCGGTCTGGATGCTCGAATCGTCATCGATGTACCAGGTGGTCTTGTTGCCGATAAAGGTGCTGCCCGGCTCGTCGCGGCGGTCGTCCCGCGCCACGTAGGCCGGGTTGGCCGCCCGTGGGTTGTGCTCGATGGAATACTTGGTCACCCGTCCCGCGAGGTCGTTGTCGGTCTGGCGGTGGCGCAGGTAGAAGCGTGTTTCCAGATTGGGGTTGAAGCGATAACCGAAGTTGGCGATGACACCCTGGCTCTCGCTGGCTGTGTGGTCCTGATAGCCGTCGGCGTTGGCGTCGGTCATGGCCACGTAGTAATCGAAGGCGCCGAGCACCTGTCCGGAACTGACCTGGCGCTGCTGATAACCGTGACTGCCCGTTGCGTAGCGTACCTGCAACTTCGGTGCGTTGTAGCCGGTATGGCTGACGTAATCGATGGCCCCACCAAGAGCCAGGGCGCCCCGGTCGAATCCGTTGGCGCCGCGCAGCACTTGCACATGGTCGAGCCACAGCGGTTCCAGCAACTCATAGGGCGTGCCGCCGGGGCCGGTCAGCGGCAGACCGTCGAGCATGGTGTACAGCCCCGAGGCATGGGCGCCCGGTGCTCGGTTGATCCCCGATCCGCGGATCGAAATCTTCACCCCTTCGTTGCCCGCCGACTGGGCATAGATCCCCGGCTGGTAAGCCAGCACATCCTGATTGCTGGCCACGCGGCCCTGCAACGGACGGCGCATGTCGACCACGTTGGTGCCGCCGGGTACCTGGGCCAGCCGGGCCCTGGCGTCCTCGATCCCCTGGTCTTCGTCGCTCTGGTCCTCAGCGCCAATCAGCACTTGTCCCAGCTCCAGGCTCTGAGCTTCGGTCATGGCCGGATAAACAAGGGCCAGGCCCAGCAGCGCAGCGGGCAAGGAATGAGGCGAGGGCATTGGGAAACTCCAGACGTACAGGAACGGGCAATGAACAGTGCGACGCAAGAAGGAACGAAGGGAGCACATGGCAATTTGTTATTTTTTGCCCGCCAAGGACTGGCGGTCGTCTTTTGCCGTGTGCTGCTGCAGTCGACCCAAAGCAACCTCTGACCACCGGCCGATATCGGTCGATTGAAAGTCATTGGCTATCCAGTTCCGCTTTGCACATCACCGCAACTCCGTAGTCGTTGGCAAACACGGTCTCTCGAGCGCGATGCTGTGGTTCCTTTGTTCATCCATGATTTAACGGTATGTTGAAGCCCTTAACTCAAGGACGACCCATGGCCATCCACGCATCCACCCCCACGCAAAAACGCTTGGCAGTGTTAATCGACGCCGACAATGCCCCCGCAGCAATTGCTGAAGGTTTATTCGAAGAAATCGCCAAGTACGGCGTCGCCAACGTCAAGCGGATCTATGGCGATTGGACTGGTCCTCAGTTGGGTGGATGGAAAAAGGTGCTGCTCGACCATTCGATTCAACCTATCCAACAGTTCGCGTACACCAAAGGTAAGAACGCAACAGACAGCGCCTTGATCATTGACGCAATGGATCTGCTGTACACCCGACGCTTCGACGGTTTCTGCCTGGTTTCGAGCGACAGTGACTTCACCCGCCTCGCTTCGCGGTTACGAGAAGAAGGTTTGACCGTCTACGGGTTTGGTGAAGAAAAAACCCCAAGGCCGTTTGTCTCGGCCTGCGACAAGTTCATCTATACCGAATTGCTGCGCAGTGAGGTGCTTGTAGCGGCCAGCAATGGACATGAGCGACTCGAACCCGAGCCACCCGTCGCAGTCGAGGCCGTCAAAGTCGCCAGTACGCTCGAGGTAAAAAAGCTACCCAAGGCACTGGTAAGTTTCATCGCAAAGATCCTGGATGACATTGCCGACGAGGACGGCTGGGCCAACTTAGGGGCGCTGGGCACCAACATCAGCAAATTGAGACCTGAATTCGATCCTCGCACCCATGGTTATAAAAAGCTCAGCGAGCTGATCAAGGGGTACCCGGATATGTTTGAACTGCAATCGAGAGGGGCGTCGGGAGTGGGTAGTTCAATCCTCTATGCCCGGCACCGACAGCCGAACTCGTAGCACCCGTCACCAACGATTCGCCGCTGGCCGATTGCTGCCTGTCGTGACCGGCTTAAAACGACCCAATAAAGACGATCATCAGAGAAGCCTCTAGCGCATAAAGTTGAAGACCTCCAGTGGGTTGCCGACGGAGCCTATGTTCTCAACCGCCTCCCTTGGGGGTAAAAAGTTGTACGTGTTCTGTACTGACGGCGTAAAAACTATACATTGAGCTAGTCTTGTATAGAATTTTTTAAAAAGGCCGAGACGTTGATGAACGTGGCTGATTCCAGACGCTTTCTCGAACATCGTCTGTCGATATGCTGGCTATTCGCGATGTTACTCGCCGGACCTGTCTGGGCGGATTGGCATCCCGCGCTGCGCGATGGGCGTCTGGTGGGCAGCGGCGACTTTACCTGGTTCGGTGTGAGTCTATACACCGCGCGGTTGTGGAGCGCCGGGTTGCCGCCGACCTGGGATCAGCCCTTTGCGCTCGAACTGACTTATCACCGTGTCTTTTCCAGGGAGACGCTGGTGGAGGCCAGCCTCAAGGAAATGCGTCGCATGGCAAAGGCTCATCCAGATGAGTCCACCCTCCAGCGCTGGTCCAGTGAAATGCGTGACGCCTTCGTCGATGTTCGGCCCGGAATGCGCATTACCGGGCTCTACCATCCCGGTAAAGGCTGCACTTTCTTCGTCGACGGCCAACTGCGCCGGCGGGTCGAGGACCCTGCATTCGCCCGGGCCTTCTTCGACATCTGGCTTGATCCGCGCACTCGGGACAAGCAACTGCGTCAACGACTGCTGGGGATGGGCGGGGTGGCTGACTGAGGAGGTTGAGATGCGGCTAATACTGGTACTGCTCGTTAGCCTGTTGCTGGTCAGCTGTAACAACGTTGTCGTGGAGCACTACGCCCAGGAGCGACCGACGCTGGATCTCGTGGCGTTCTTCTCAAGGCCGGTACAGGCTTGGGGTCTGTTCCAGAATCGCTCGGGTGAAGTAGTCAAGCGTTTCCATGTTCAGATCGAGAGCCGCGTCGAAGGCCATCAGCTGATCCTCGACGAACGTTTTCTCTACAGCGATGGCACGCGTCAGCGCCGCGTCTGGACGCTGCAGCCAGCCGGTGCCGGGCGTTGGCGTGGTCGTGCGGACGACGTCGTCGGAGAGGCCAGCGGCGAAGTCGCCGGCAACGCGCTGCGCTGGCGCTATCGCCTTGACCTGCCGGTTGATGGCAGGCATTGGGAAGTGGATCTGGACGACTGGATGTACCTGATGGATGAAGACACGATGATCAATCGCTCAAGTATGAGCAAGCTTGGCGTCGAGTTGGGACAAGTGATCCTGTTCTTCCGCCGCCAGACGGAGTCGCTTCCGTGAACCCTCGATAACCGGCCAAAGCAGAGAATGTTCACGCATCCGAAGGCAGTTGGTTATCAGCGTGGTGCAGCCAGTCGTAAGACAAGCGGCATCCATACAGCCCACAACGGCGCGAGCAGCAGGACCGTGCCCAGAGTGCCCCAAGGCAGGCCTACACCGGCTAGCGTTGCACCGGCGATGTAAGCCAGAGGTCCACCGCACAGACCCAGTAGCGCCCCGTACCAGATAGGACGTCGAGCCCACGCCAGGCTGTGGCGAAGCCCACTGGCCAGCACTAGCCACAGCATGGCAAGCCACAGGGGAAGGGGTTGCTGGGCAAAATCGAAGACTCCCAGCGCACCCAGGCTGGCATCCAGTAAACAGCCGGCCATCCCCACACAGACCAGAGTAGTTGCTTCGTCGCCCGGCCGAGGGCTAGCAGCCACATGCACCAACAGGCCGGCCACCACCGGCAGTAGCAGCCAAGGATACCGCTCGCTCAGTACGCAAGCCCACCAGGCGGCCTGCATCCATAGCGCGTTACTGACCAGCCAGACCCGGCTCAAATCAGTCGCCCGGCAGCGCTGCGCGACGTGCGGCCGGGGCTGCCCAGAGCAGTTGCGCGACGCCGATCGCGCGCTCTTCGAAACCGCCTTGGCAGTAACACAGGTAAAAGTCCCAGAGACGCTGAAAGGTGTCGTCATAGCCAAGCTCGACCAATGCGGTGCGCGACTGACGCAAGTTGTCGCGCCAGTGCTGCAGTGTCCGCGCATAGTCCAGGCCGAAGTCCTCCATGTGCACCAGATTCAACGTGGTATGGCGACTGGCGGTCTGCAGCATGACGCTCAAGGAGGGCAGGGCACCGCCGGGAAAGATATAGCGCTGGATGAAATCCACCGACCGCTGGGCTTGTTCATAGCGTTGGTCGCGGATGGTGATCGCCTGCAGCAGCATCAAGCCGTCATCCTTGAGCAGCGACGCGCAGCGGTGGAAGTAAACCGGCAGATAGCGGTGTCCCACCGCCTCGATCATCTCGATCGAGACCAGCTTGTCGAAGCGTCCGCCAAGATCGCGGTAGTCCTCGCGCAGGACGGTAATGCGTTCTTGCAGACCAAGATCGCGGACGCGCTGCAGGGTATGGGCGTACTGTGCCTCGGACAACGTGGTGGTGGTCACCCGGCACCCGTGGCGTTTGGCGGCATGGATCGCCAGGCTGCCCCATCCGGTGCCGATCTCGAGCAAATGATCGTCGGGGCGTAGCGCGAGTTTGTCGCAGATACGCTCGAGCTTGTTCAGTTGGCCCTGCTCCAGAGTCTGATCCAGACTGTCGAACATGGCTGCCGAGTACATCATGGTCGGGTCCAGCATCCGCTCGAACAAGGCATTACCCAGATCGTAATGGGTGAGAATGTTGCGTCGCGCGCCGTGCCTGTTGTTGCGATTGAGCCAATGCAGCAGGCGCAGGAACGGACGGCCCAGGCGCGCCAACCCGCCTTCAAGGGCGTCGAGCACCTCCAGGTTGGCGACGAAGAGGCGAGTGACCGCGGCCAGGTCCGGACTGCGCCAGTAGCCATGGATGTAAGCTTCGCCGGCACCGATAGAGCCGTTGGCAGCCACCCCTCGTCGAAGATCTCGACCTCAGCGTGCAGCGCACTGCCGGCGTCGCCGAACAGCCACTGGCAGTCTTGGTAGACCAGGCGCAGCCGGCCTTGGCGCAAGTTGCGAAGCTGAGTGAGCACGGCGCTCCTGGCCAGGCCGCCGAATAACGGCGCCAGGCCCAAGGATTTGCTAACGCTCAGGGTTGGATCGGACATGCTCGGGCTCCTCGTGGACGTGATGGCCAAGGTTTTGGCTGCTCTGACTGGTCTTGTGGGCATAAAGCGGGGTGCGCTTGAGCAGCAGGCGCATGGCTTGCCAATAAATGGCGCCGAGGGTGCGCAGGCTCATCCAGGGGAAGGCCAGTACGTGGCGTCGTAGTGCTGTGGCATCCAGCGGCTGCCGCTGCAGGGCCAGGTCGGCCTCGAAGACTTTTTGCCCTTCGCGGCGGTTTTCCATGTGGATGCGCATGTGCGCGTCATCAATGGAAAAGCGCATGTGGTACTGCATATCCATTGGCAGGAATGGCGAGACATGGAATGCCTTGGTGATCGAGAACTGCCGGGGCTGACCGGGCAGCACAGATAAAACGTAGTGAAAGCGCTCACGCCAAGGCGTGTTACGTACCTCCAGCACAATCGCTGCGAGGAGGCCATCGCTGTCGTGGCAAAAATAGAAACTGACCGGATTGAATGAAATCCCCCAACTGCGCGGTTGGGTCAGCAAATGAATGGCGCCGCACGGCGCCTGGCCAAGGGCCTTGGCCACCACTTCGCGCACCGCTTGCTTCAACGGCATGCCCTGACGAGTCCAGGCTGGCAGGTAATCGGCTTCTCGCCAGCACAACGGCGCCAATCGAGAAGCACCGAGTAACGGGGACAGCCCCAGCAGCAGTTCCTGTTCGTCCAGATCCAGGTAAAGCATGCCGCTGCGATAGCGGAATCCATGGAACCGCGGAACCAGGCGACGATGACTGACCCAACCGTAGCAAAGGCTGCTGTTCACAGGCGCTCCCCGAATTTTTGGGCGACGTCCAGTGCGCTGACCACGCCATCCTCATGGAAGCCGTTTGCCCAATAAGCGCCACAGAAATAGCTGTGCTGGTTTCCCTGTAGCTCACCCTGGCGCGCCTGTGCCGCCATGGCGGCAAGGCTGTATTGAGGATGTGCATAAATGAAGCGTGCCAGCACTTGCGACGGGTCCACGCAATCGCCCTGATTGAGGCTTAGGCAGAAAGTAACCGGGGCGTCGAGGCCTTGCAGAATGTTCATGTTATAGGTCACGGTCGCCGAGGCGTGCGCGGGTCCGCCGAGGCGATAGTTCCAGCTGGCCCAGGCCTTGCGCCGGCAGGGCAGCAGGCGGGTATCGGTGTGCAGCACTACATCATTGGCGGCATAGGTGAGGGCGCCAAGCACCTCGTGCTCGGTGCTCGTCGGTTTCTCCAACAGCGCCAAAGCCTGGTCGCTATGGCAGGCGAACACGACCTTGTCGAAGCGCTCATGGCCTGCGGCGCTGGTGATTTCCACACCAGTGTCGTCCCGGCGGACGCTCATCACCGGGCAGCTGAGCCGAATGCGTTCGCTGAATGTCTTGCACAACGGCTCCACATAGCTGCGTGAACCACCCTCGAGCACTCGCCACTGCGGGCGCCGGCTGATAGAGAGCAGGCCATGGTTACGAAAGAAACGGACGAAGAAATGCATCGGGAAGCGCAGCATATCGGCCCTTGATACCGACCAGATGGCCGAGCCCATGGGGACGATATAGTGATGGATGAAGCGCTGCCCGTAGCTTCGCGTGTGCAGGTAATCACCAAGACTCATGCCCGGCTCGATGCGGTGGCCGTCAAGGTCGGCCACCGCCTGGCGGTTGAAGCGCACGATATCGCGCAACATGCCCCAGAAGCCCGGCGACAGGATATTGCGGCGCTGAGCGAAGAGGGTGTCCAGGTTGTTGCCGTTGTATTCCAGGCCGCTGTCCGGATCGTTCACGGAAAAGCTCATCTCGGTGGGGCGCGAGACGACTCCCAGGCGATCCAGCAAGCGAATGAAGTTGGGGTAGGTCCAGTCATTGAAGACGATGAAACCGGTGTCCACGGCATAGCGCTGGCCGTGCCATTCGATGTCGACAGTGTGGGTATGACCGCCGATCCAGTCAGCCGCTTCGAACACGGTCACCTCATTGCGACGTGACAGCAGATAGGCACAGGTCAGCCCAGAGATCCCGCTGCCGATAATGGCTATACGCATATGACGCTATTCCTGTTCGGTTCGAGCCAGTCGACGGCCCAGGGCCAGGCGCCAACGCTCTGGCAGGGCGCCAAGCAAGCGCATGACGAAAATGAAGAGGCGTGGAAAGTTGATCTCCAACGGTCGTCGCGTCAGGCGCGCGACGACATGCCGCGCGGCGCGGTCGGCCGTCCAGAGTTGTGGCATGGCAAAGGTGTTGCGCTGAGTCAAGGGGGTGTCGATGAAGCCTGGGCTGACCAGCGTTACATCGATACCTTCGGCATTTAGATCCAGGCGCAGGGACTCGACCAGATAACGCAGGGCCGCCTTGGACGCGCCATAGGCTCCAGCGCGGGGCAGCGCCAGCCAGGTCACCGAGCTGCCGATCACTACCAGGTGTGGTCGTTGCCCACGGCGAAGCAGCGGAAGGGCCGCCTGCAGGCAGTAGCTGACCCCCAGCAGGTTGGTGCGCATCATCCGCTCGACGGTCTCGGCCTCGAACCTGTCCGGCACAAGGTATTCGCAGGTGCCAGCGTTCAGGATCACCAGGTCGAGTGCGCCCCAGGCATGCTCGATGTCCTCGCAGATAGCCGAGACCTGTCGTGGGTCAGTCACGTCGCCGGTAGCAAGCAGGGCCCCGGGGTGGCGCAGCACGAGCGGCATCAGTGCCTCCGCCCGCCGGCCACCCAAGGCCACCGAATGGCCTTGCTCCAGCAGCAATTCGGCCAGGGCAGCACCGAGGCCGCTGCTAGCGCCTGTCAGCCAGCAGCGGCTCATGCGAGCCTGCCCTTGATCCAGCCGATCACCCCGCCAAGAACCGGGACGTGCTCGTAGAGCAGGGCGCCGGCATCGAAGTAGTCGTGGTGCAGGTAGACATGTTTCTGCCAGCGCAGGTGGCTGCAGCCTTGCAAACTGATCGGCTGGCCGCGGGACAGGCGCGGATGACGGAAATGCAGGTTCCAGCGCAGATAACCCTGGCCGGGGGCGGTTTCATTCACGTCAAGGAGGTCGTAACGGATGTCCTGGACGTTGCTGTACAGCTTTTCAAAGTAGCTGCGCAGTGCCGGTAAGCCATCGAGCTGATGCAACGGATCACGAAAGTGAACATCGTTGCTGTAGAGCTCGCCCAGTCGTTCCAGGCAACCAGCGTTCAACGTGGTGAACGTATCAGCGAAATGGCGGAGATATGCAGACATGGCAGGCTCCAGACAAAGTTGTACAATTCGAAAAAACTGTACAGATTATCTGAAGCCTACGGGGAAAATTGTACAAGTCAATATTCTTGTACAGTTTTTGTGTCGGTCTTAGTGCTACTCGTCGTTAGCCATCCAGCCTTGCCAGTTTACTGCGAAGGTCGGCCACTTCGGTCTCAAGTGACTGAATCCTTTCCAGGGCGGCAATCTTGTCGCTGACGTCGTGCTGTATGCCGATGTAGTAGGTTAACTGGTCGGCATCATTGTGCACGGGAGTGATAGACAGCTCGTTCCAGAACGGGCTGCCATCCTTGCGATAGTTGCGCAGCACCTGACGGCAGGGCTGATTGCGGATTGCCTCCAGGCCGGCCTGGGCATGATCGTCTGCCTGCAGGAACCGGCAATCCTGGTAGAGAATTTCGTCGGCGGTGTAGCCAGTCAGGCGCTCGAAGGCAGGGTTGGCATAAATGAGAATGCTGTCATTGCCTTCCTGCTCGGCCACGACGATGCCGTCATTGGAGGCTTCGACCATAAGCTGCAGGAGTTTGGAGTCGATCATGGTCTGGGTTCGCTGTGGTTCATGGGTTTGCCCCACAGCGTAGCCGTCAGCGACGGTGATGCCTAGATGGGGCGGCGCAGGGAGGCCGGATATCGATTGATGCTGGTTAAAACCGGTCTTGCCTGGTTTAGAATGTCGACACCCTAAGGATGCAACGACCTTCAATGACCGAGCCCATCGAATCCGCCTCCGACGACGTCTTGCTCCCCATGCGGGAAGTCGTCAGCCTGACCGGCGTCAACCCGATCACTCTTCGGGCCTGGGAGCGTCGCCATGGGCTGATCCGACCGGTGCGCACGGTGGGCGGGCATCGCCTGTATTCGCAGCAGGACATCGAACATATCCGCAGCATCATGCTCTGGACGAGCCGGGGGCTGCCGATCAGCAAGATAGGCGCATTGCTCCTCCGCAAGCAGGACACGCCCGCTCTCTCTGCATCAGGCCCGGCCGAAGCTCCCCTGGTCCAGTGGCAAGAGGCAGTTCATCGTGCCGCGCAGGCTTTTGATGGTGCTGAGCTGGAGCGCCTTCACGGGCAACTATTCACGATCTATCCGAAGGCTACTGTACTGGAGGCTATTCTGCTTCCGGTCTGGCGCAGCCTGGCAACCGGCAATGCTTTCGGCCGTCGCAGTCAGTGGCTATTCCTGGACGCCTTCTTGCGTGCGCGGATGTTATTGCGACTGCAGATGAACCAGAGCAGCGGTGCTTGCGTGCTGCTGGCAGACGGCTCGGGCCATGCGCGCGAATTGGAGCTGTTGTGTGCTGGTTTGTTGATGAGTAGTGACCAGCTGCGCATTGAGGTGTTGGGCACGGGCCAGCCTGTGGAAGAACTGCCGTTGCTGTGTGAAGCAATTCAGCCCGCCGCGCTGGTGCTATTGGTCCAGGCGCCACTGCAGGCAGATGCGCACAAGCGACTGCGCGCCCTTCAAATGGGCGTTACATGCCCAGTGGCCTTGGCCGGCGACGCAGCTGCCGCTTCGTCGGCAGGGTTGCGTGGTTCTTCGATTGCCATTTTGGGCAATGACGAAGCGAGTATTTTGCCCAGGCTGGAAGCGTTGGTAAGGGGAACACTGCAAATTTGAATCCAGTCATTCCAGCTAACGAGGGTTATCTCAAACTGCATTGCAAACGTGCTGGGATATGACCCATGAGATACCCCTAGATACCTATGCAAAGGAGCGGCGGGCAGCGGGATTATCTACAAGCCCTTGCGGGAAAGAGAGACTTCAATTTCCAGGGGAGAGCGAGAGGTTTTGGAGGGCCGCTTTTGGCCGTTATCTACCTCATGCAAAAGCCAGTTATCCCTGGCAACGCAACCGGCCCGATGCGCGCGACTATCGATTCAGCAGCGGTGCCAGCAATGCGCACATACCGCGCCAGTGCGAACCCTCCCAGTAAACCCGTTGGCAGGCGTCGCAGCGCAGGAAGTGCGAATAGAGGACGCCAATGCGTGGCGGCACCTGCGTCCGGGCCAGTTCCAGGCTGATCTCGTGCAGCGGCAGGTTGCAATGCAGGCACAGGCTGAATGGCCGCGCGCTACGTGCCAGGTCGAGGCGCTCGTACAATTCGCGCAGCTGCAGCGACGGTTTCAGGGCATGCACATAACAGCCGTGGCTGATGATTCGCCGCTTGAGCAGTTCGCGGTCGCGGGTCAGCACGATGCGTCCTTGCTGCGCAGCGATCTCGGCGATCTCGCTATCCTCGAAGCCATTGTCGTAGAGGGTGTCGAAGCCGCTCATGCGCAGCAGGCTGGCCAGCCCGCCAAGGTGCGCATCCGCGACGAAACGCAGCACCCGTAAAGGTTGCGCCGGGCTGATGTCCAGCGCTTCGAACTTGGGGTACACCGCCAGCCGGTCATTGTCGAGGATCACCCGCTCCAGGCCGACCGACTCGCCGTTGAGCAGCACCAGTTCGACCTCGGTGTGCGGTATCCCGAGCGCCTCGATCATGTGCTTGACCGTCGCCCCTTGCGCGCACTCACAGGTGAAGGGTTGCCGCCGCCGTTCGGCCGGCAGGAAATCGTTGAGCTCCTCGTAGAAGCGGAAAGTTGCACTGGTCATGTTGAACAGTATGGCAGGGCTGCAGTGTGGTTGTTCTCGTGTTGGTGTCAGGCGGGTCAGTCAAGTGGCAGGGATATCGTTAATCTCGTTCCTTTGTCCGGTGCGCTGTCGATCGTGAACTCCCCGCCCAGCATGCTGATGCGTTCCTTCATCCCCACCAACCCGAACGAGTTCAGTTTTTTGCGATCCGTCATGCCTACGCCGTTGTCTTTGATCTGCAGGTAAAGCCGGCGACCCTCCCTTGAGAGTTCGATATGCACCTGTGTCGCTTGCGCGTGCCGGGCAATATTCGACAGCGATTCCTGCACGATGCGGAACAGAGTGGTGGCGGATTTTTCATTCAGATCGCAACGGAAGTTTTCGTCTTTAGCCGACATCGTGCAATCGATCGCGCTGCGCTGCCGGAACTCTTCAAGTTGCCACTCGATCGCTGCCTGCAATCCCAGATCGAGTACGGGTGGCCGAAGATCATTGATGATGCTGCGGACACTGCGGATGGCTGTATCGAGGTGATTCAGAGCATCGCTGGCCTTTTCGTTGAGCTTGGGGTGCATGGTACTGGTGCGTGTCTGCAACATGGAGACATCGATTCGCAACGCCAACAGACTCTGCCCCAGCTCGTCATGGATGTCCCGTGCGATCCGCTTTCGCTCTTCTTCCTTGATGTGCTCCTGATAGGAGGCCAGTTCACGCAGCTGCAGCTTCGATTGCAGCAATTCTTCGGCCTGCATCGTCAGTTTGCGCTGCAAGTAGAACAGGTCGACAAACACCTGGATCTTGGCGCGAAGAACCTCGGCCACAATCGGCGAGATGCGCCGGCCGTATAACCGCGGAAACGCTCGGAATCCGTGTCGGCCTCCGCCGTGACGAAGATAATGGGTGTGTGGGCCGACTTCGGGCGGCCGTGAATGAGTGCAGCGGTTTCAAAACCGTCCATCACTGGCATTTTCACGTCGAGCAGAATGACGGCGAAGTCGCGCTGCAATAGCAGGCGCAGCGCCTCGCGTCCGGAAGTCGCGGTGGCAATATCAAGACCCATGTCGGCAATCACCGCGGCGAGCGCCGTGAGCTTGGAAGGATTGTCATCCACCAGCAACACGGATGCTGGCACGCCATCAGGCGGGAGCGGGTGCCGCACCTGGGCTCTCTCATTGAATACCGGGGGTTCCTGCTGCATATTTATGCCACTTCGGTTTGCGCTAGCGCCTCTTGCCATTACGGCAACACCGGTAAAGTCGAGCCGGCCTCGCACACTTTGCCACCTTTGCTGTCGCGCAATGAGCACGGCACAGAATCATCGATAGAGCCATTTGCGCATCAGTGACAGTAGCTGGTCGGTATCCACCGGCTTACTGACATAGTCCGAGGCTCCTGCCTCGATGCACTTTTCACGGTCACCCATCATCGCCTTGGCCGTCAGCGCAATCATGGGCAGGGCTTCAAATCTTTTGAATGTACGGATCTGGCGCATGGTTTCAAAGCCATCCATCTCGGGCATCATGATGTCCATCAGCACGATGTCGGTATCGGGCTGCTGCTGCAGCAGTTCAATGGCGGTTCGGCCGTTTTCGGCCGTGGCCACCAACATTTTGTTGCTCTCAAGCACGCTGGTCAGGGCAAAAATATTGCGCACGTCATCGTCGACCACCAGGGCCTTTTTACCCTCGAGACTGTCCGAACCCTCATAGAGTTTTTCCAGCATTCTGCGCTGGGTCTGCGGCAGCCTGGCGACGACACGGTGTAGAAACAGTGCGGTTTCGTCGAGTATGCGCTCGGGGGACTGAACGGCCTTGATGACGCCCTTGCCGAGCAGTGTCCTGAAACGCTCGTGCTCCGGTTTGGTCAGCGTCTCTACACCATAGACGACGATCGGCAACTCACGCATGGCGGGGTCTTCCTGCAACGCCTCGAGAAACCTGATGCCGGATGCGTCGGGCAGTTTGAGATTGATTGCCATGCAGTCGTAGCGTTTCTTTGCCAGTTTCTTCATGGCGTCAGCGCCGCTGTCGGTCGTTTCGATCTTCACGTCGGTGTTACCGAGCAGATCGAGGATGCGGGCACGGCTCCCTTCGTCGCCGTCGATGAGCAGCAGGTTCCGGGTCTTGCGCCGAGCGAATGCCACGATGCCGACCAGCGCATTTTGAATCTCGTCGGCTGTGACCGGCTTGAGCAGATAGTCGAAAGCGCCATAGCGCAGCCCGCGGGTGTGGTCGTCAGCGATCGAGATGATCTGGACCGGGATGTGACGCGTGGCGAAATTGCGCTTCAACTGCTCGAGCAGCGACCAGCCATCGATGTCCGTCAGGCCCGGGTCCAGCGTGATCGCGGCGGGTTTGAAGCGCTCGACAAGCTCCAGCGCATCCGCGCCACGGGTCGTGACGATAGCCCTGAACCCCTTCTGGTGCGCGGCCTCGAGCAGAATGCTGGCGAATCGGGCGTCGCCCTCGAGCATCAGCAGCACTTGATCCCCGGGTTGGACAGACTCGCGGTCGTCCAGTACTTGTGCGGTCGGGTTTGACATGAGGTCGCGCTTGACCTGGCCAGGTATTGCCTCTGTCGCTGATTCGTCTAGCGTCTGACCCTGGGCATCCTGTGTACGCAAGGGCACGTACAGCGCGAAAGTACTGCCCTTGCCGATCTCACCGGGGATCAGCCGCAGCTCACCGCCCAGCCGGTGTGCGAGTTCGCGGCTGATCGACAGGCCGAGGCCGGTGCCGCCGTATTTTCGTGAGGTTCCGGTATCTCCCTGCTGGAACGCTTCGAAGATCAGCTTCTGCTTGCCGGCAGAGACGCCAATGCCGGTGTCGGTGACTACGAAGGCGACCACCGCATCGGCACGATTCAATTCGCTGTTATCCACGCTCCACCCGGACACAGCAGGCGCGATGCTGATCTTGACGCTGCCTTGCTCAGTGAACTTGAAGGCGTTGGACAGCAGGTTCTTGACCACCTGCAGCAGGCGCTTTTCGTCGGTCCAGATGACGGGGGGCAGGGTAGGCGCCAGTTCAATCGTGAAGGAGAGGCCCCGGCTTTCGGCGACCGGCCGGAAGGTGCGTTCGATCTGGTCGTGCAGATTGGCGAACAGCGCTTCATTCAGATCCAGTGTGACCGTACCCGACTCGATCTTGGACAGATAGAGAATCTCGTCGATCAGCTCCAGCAGGTCTTTGCCCGCGCTACGGATGGTCTTGGCATATTCGACCTGCCTGGGTGTGAGATTGTGTTCCGCGTTGTCGCTGAGCTGGCGGGCCAGGATCAGCAAGCTGTTCAATGGCGTTCTGAGCTCATGGGACATACTGGAGAGGAATTCGGACTTGTACTTCGAGGTCAGCGTCAGTTGCTCCGCCTTCTCCTCCAGCGATAGCTTGGTGATTTCGACTTCGCGGTTCTTGCGCTCGACTTCGGCTTTCTGCTCCGCCAGCAGTCCAGCCTTGTCCCCCAGTTCCTCGTTGGTCTGTCTCAATTCTTCTTGTTGCTTTTGCAGCTCCTGCGCCAGCGATTGCGACTGCTTGAGCAGTTCTTCGGTACGCATATTGGCTTCGATCGTGTTGAGCACGATACCAATCGACTCAGCAAGCTGATCAAGGAAGGTTTGATGAATGATGCTGTAGCGCGTGAACGAAGCCATTTCGACGACGGCCTTGACCTGGTTCTCGAACAGGATCGGCAACACGATGATGTTCAGCGGGGCGGCCGCGCCCAGTCCGGATGAAATCGCGACATAATCTGCGGGTACATCGGTCAGCAGGATGCGCCGCTTCTCGTAGGCGCATTGCCCGACCAGGCCCTCGCCGAGTCGCCACTCATCGTTCACATTGATGTTTCCCTTGTACGCATAAGCGGACAGTAGCTTGAGCTTCGCAGGATCGGGCGGGCTCTCGTTCATCATGTAGAACACACCGTGCTGGGCATTGATCAGCGGAGCCAGTTCAGACAACACCATTTTGGAGACTGCCGCCAGATCGCGCTGGCCCTGCAACAGACGGTTGAATTTCGCCAGATTGCTCTTGAGCCAATCCTGCTCCGCGTTTTGCCGCGTGGTTTCCCGCAGGTTGCGGATCATCTCGTTGACGTTGTCCTTCAGCTCCGCCACTTCACCCTTAGCTTCCACCTCCACGTAACGCGTCAGATCGCCCTTGGTCACGGCAGTCGCCACATCGGCAATTGCGCGTACCTGATTGGTCAGGTTGGCCGCCAGACCGTTCACGTTGTCGGTCAGATCGCGCCAGGTGCCGGCAGCACCCGGCACGTTGGCCTGGCCCCCCAGCTTGCCCTCGACGCCCACTTCACGCGCCACCGAAGTCACCTGATCGGAGAACAGCGCCAGCGTATCGGTCATACCGTTGATGGTGTCGGCCAGTTCGGCGATCTCACCCTTGGCTTCCAGTGTCAGCTTCTTCTTCATGTCGCCGTTGGCTACCGCGGTCACCACTTTCGCGATGCCTCGCACCTGGCTGGTCAGGTTGGCGGCCATGAAGTTCACGTTTTCGGTCAAATCCCTCCAGGTGCCGGACACGCCTTGCACCTGTGCCTGCCCCCCGAGCTTTCCTTCGGTGCCGACTTCGCGCGCCACCCGCGTCACTTCGGCGGCAAAGCTATTGAGCTGGTCCACCATGGTGTTGATGGTGTTCTTCAGCTCCATGATTTCGCCCTTGGCCTCCACGGTGATCTTGCGTCCCAGGTCGCCTTTGGCCACCGCCGTCGTCACGTCGGCGATGTTGCGCACCTGATTGGTCAAGTTGGCCGCCATGCTGTTGACCGAGTCGGTCAAATCTTTCCAGGTTCCACCGACGCCTGTCACTTTGGCCTGGCCACCGAGCTTGCCATCGGTCCCCACTTCGCGAGCCATGCGCGTCACTTCGTCGGCAAAGGTCGAGAGCTGGTCCACCATCGTGTTGATGGTTTCCTTGAGCTGGAGAATTTCACCTTTCGCTTCGGCTGTGATCTTGCGTGAAAGGTCGCCGTTGGCCACCGCCGTCGTCACGTCGGCAATGTTGCGCACCTGGGTGGTCAGGTTGGCCGCCATGCCGTTGACCGAATTGGTCAAGTCCTTCCAGGTACCGGACACGCCGGTCACTTCGGCCTGTCCGCCCAGTTTGCCTTCGGTACCGACTTCCAGCGCGACGCGTGTCACCTCCGCGGCGAAGCTGGAGAGCTGGTCGACCATCGTGTTGATGGTGTTTTTCAGCTCGAGAATCTCGCCCTTGGCTTCAACCGTGATTTTCTTGCCGAGGTCGCCACGCGCCACCGCCGTCGTCACCTGTGCGAGGTTGCGCACCTGGGTGGTCAGGTTGGCCGCCATGCCGTTGACCGATTCGGTCAGGTCGCGCCAGGTGCCTGATACGTCGCGCACTTCCGCCTGACCGCCCAACTTGCCTTCGGTACCGACTTCCAGCGCCACGCGAGTCACCTCCGCAGCGAAACTCGAGAGCTGGCCGACCATCGTATTGATGGTGTTCTTCAGCTCGAGAATCTCACCCTTGGCTTCGACGGTAATCGTCTTGCCCAGATCGCCTTTGGCCACCGCCGTCGTCACGTAAGCGATGTTGCGCATCTGGGTGGTCAGATTGGCGGCCATGTCGTTGACGGAGTCGGTCAGGTCTTTCCAGGTGCCGGACACCCCTTTGACATTGGCAATCCCTTCAGTGCCGACTTCGCGCGCCACGCGGGTCACCTCGGAAGCGAAGGAGCCCAGTCGCGTCACCATGGTGTTCACGATCTCGGCGGATTTGAGGAACTGACCCCGCAGTCTCAGGCCGTTGAGTACCGGCGGTACCTGCTGGTTCAGATTACCCTCGGCAACCGAACCGACAACGCGAATGATCTCGTTCATCGGGCTGATGAGGTCGCTGGTGAGCGCATTGCTCGAGTTGACGATCTTTTGCCATGAGCCTTTCATCATCGGCAATTCGATACGCTCATCGACCTTGCCCTGCTTGCCGATCAGACGCGCCACGCGTTCGAATTCGGTGGTGGTGTCGGCTGCCATGTCGATGATCTCGTTGAGCGTGTCGGCGATCTTGCCCGGCATGCCGGTCCAGTCTTGCGGCATACGCGTAGTGAAGTCACCTTTGCGCAACGACTGCAGCGCTGCCAGCAACGTCTTCATGTCGAAAACTTCGATCGGTGTCGTCACTGTGGCCATGCCTCTGTCCAGTCCAAATTGATGCCACGGGCAAGGCATTACCCATGGGCGTGCAGACAATCCTAAGAGCTTAGGCGCCGCTAACGGCTGAGGCAAAAGTGCAAGTGTGCTCTGTGCCTGCTAACGTCAAACTCTGCAGTAGATTCCATGGTTTGCTGGCCACTGGCCGCAGGGCTAGTGGGGGAATGCATGAGCGCGCGCCACTGTGCCGGCGGGTTCAACATCATCTGTACGTCGAGACACGATACGGCCGGGGCCTTGCGGGTGCGAATGGAAAATTCAGATGATTGACCACAAAATCAGAGTCTTGCTGGTGGACGATCACAGCATTGTGCGTAGCGGCGTGCGACGCATGCTGGAGACTGCCGGCGAGATCGACGTAACGGGTGAAGCGGAGACGGCACAAGACGCAATGCTCCTGGTTCGGGAGCAGGATTTCGACGTGGCGCTGGTGGATATTCAGCTTCCCGACAAGACCGGCCTCCAACTCCTCAAACTCATGCGTGCGCACAAGCCCAAGCTCGCCGTTCTGATGCTGAGCATGCATTCGGTCGAGGCCTATGCGTTACGCGCAATCAAGCTCGGCGCTGCGGGCTACCTCACCAAAGATATTTCCGCAGCCACCCTGGTTACGGCAGTTCGCAAGGTGGCCTCAGGTGGCAAGCACGTCAGTCCTGAGCTGGCGGAAAAACTGGTCAACGCTATCGGCAAAGGCGACGCGGCGCCCCACGAAGCGCTATCCGACCGGGAGCTTGAAGTACTCAAGCTCCTTGCTGCAGGCGAGAGAATTGTTCGCATCGCTCAGATATTGCACTTGAGTCCGAGTACCGTCACGACGTACCGGGCACGTATCCTGGAAAAAACAGGGATGGACAGCAACGCGAAACTGGCCAACGGCCTGTTGACTTAGAGCGGTCTGCCATCCGACGCAGCCGGGCACCAGACTGTTTGTAGTGGAATCACTACAAGTTCTTGGTCGAAATCTCCACAAAGATGTCCTGCTAACGTCGATAGCGGGAGCCGTTCCAATCAAGCATATTTACCTCTCGGCAAATTTTCGTCCGCTCAATGGAGTTGTCTTCGTCAAAGTCTTGTACCGCCATGGCCTTCAGGATATGCATGAGAGCTAGTTTCACGAGTCAGAAAAGACTTCGGAATTGATACTCGCAAGTTGAGCGCGGAGTGCACGCTGCATTCATGTTGAATCAATGTTCAAACTGGAGAGCATCATGATGATAGGTTATTGGTTATGCGCATTGCTGTGGGGAGTGGTGCTGCTGGAGGAGATCCAACTCATACCCCCGAGGGTCTGAAAAAGGTTCTGTTTCTGCGCCGGACTAGAAACCGGACTGGCTACTTTATTGCGTTGATCGCGGGCGCCATGTGCCTTTATAGCGAAATCCTGGTGGCACCGGTCGATCAGAGTGTTTTCAATCCGGAGCTGATACTTGCCCTATGTGGTGTTCTTTGGGGGGCATATCTGTCCGTAGTCTGCATGAAGGGGAAGCGATAGATGCCGATCTCCATGACGACTGCGGGTAATTGAAATTTCACTATCGTCACCCGGCGGGGAAACTTTGCCGGTCAGGTGCTCAACTCAAATTTTGCGAACGGCTAATAGCGGATTTTATTGGCTAAAGCTGAACTTCCTTGTTCAACCTGGCTTCACCATCCAGCCAGGGCGGCGTTCCCCAGAGGCCTGGTGTCTCGCTCCAAACGCACTTCGGTGTCTTTGTCTTTTGCCCAGGCGGTGAGCAGTACCATCGCCCCGAAACCACCGATGATGAGTACCGGATAGGCTGCCAGCAACTCGATCAGCGAGTACTTCCAGGCCAGCGGACGACCAATACCCAGCATGGCGGCATAGAACCATGACACGCCAGAGAGGGCACCGGAAAACAGCGCCAGCATGCGCAAGCTGAAGGAGAGTTTGAGTAACGAACCGGCTTTTTTCAGCGCCGGCAATACAGCGCTATGCAACAGGAAGCCGTTAAAGGTCAACAGCACAACTATGCCGATTTTGGCTTGCAGTTTTGGATTGAGGAAATACTCCATTCCCTTCCCGGCATAATCGATTCCGACAATACCAATGCCCGTAATCCAGAGCGCTACAAGTGCAAGCACTACGGTTTTTTGAAGGCTTTCCATGTGCGCGTCATCGTGGTGGCCTGGCGCA
>LNAP01002527.1_pt2 | contig 21161 bp, 17 predicted proteins | sample 602601 | NCBI WGS metagenome assembly LNAP01 (sample SAMN02440304, study PRJNA202911) | soil metagenome | biome: Subtropical and temperate rainforests or woodlands; isolation source: soil samples (1 kg each in a 20% v/v slurry with milli Q water) were... ...
GGCCCTTTTGTGCTGCAAAACACCTGAGCGCTACGATGAGTCGGCGCAAAGGACATTCGTCGAAGAAGTGTAGAGCATGACTCGTGCCAGACCAGTCATGATTAGTCAAAGTGTTGATTTGTAAGGAAATTAAATATTTTTTTGCGATGAAACTTCAGTGAAGTGATCCGGTTAACCGAACCGACCGTCAGGTCGCGTTCGGAAAACCGAATGGTGGCGGGGTGCTACCCGGTCATCAGGGGTATTTGCGCTTGTCCGGTGCTGGCGGGAAGTACTGGTACAACCAGGTTTCACTCAGCGTGCGGTCATTGGTGCGGATGAACAGGCGCAGTTCGACAGGCTCGACGCTGTCATTGGTCGGGTACCAGTCAAACAGGATGCGGTAGCCCTTGATGTCATCGAGCTTGAGAACGCTGAAATCCTTGACCTCGCCGTTAGAGCAAGTGACTACAGGCTCGATGCCCGCGCCTTCAGGCAAGCGGTCCAGGCCACCGCCGGTGAAGTCCACGGCAAAACGACGGGCCCAGACTGGCGGATAGTGTTCGCCCGGCGCCCAGCCTTCGGTGAAGCCGCCCATCCCGGAGCGGGTCGCATTGACCCGTGCCAGCGGCGTTCCGACTGGCGGCAATGCGCTCCAGTACAGCTTGTAGCCATAGTTCAGCGAGTCGCCGGCCGCCACCGGTTTCTTCGGCGTCCAGAAGGCGACGATGTTGTCCATGGTCTCGCCGGTTGTCGGGATCTCCAGCAGATCGACCGAGCCTTCGCCCCACGCCGTGGTCGGTTCTACCCACAGGCTTGGGCGACGGCTGTACCAATCGACGGTGTCCTGATAGCTGGCGAACTCGTGGTCGGTCTGCACCAGGCCGAAGCCCTTCGGGTCGGTATCGGCGAAGGCATTGAATTGCAGGGTGGCCGGGTTGTTCAGCGGGCGACAGATCCACTCGCCGTTACCGCGCCACATGGCCAGGCGGTCGGAGTCGTGGATTTGCGGGTGAATGGTGTCGCACATCCGGCGCTCGTGGGTGCCGCAACTGAACATGCTGGTCATCGGCGCGATGCCCAACTGGTCGATGGCGGTGCGTGCGTTGACGTGGGCATCGACCTCCATCACCACGCGCTCGGCCTGGCAGTCGATATCGAAGCGGTAGGCACCGGTGGCGCTCGGCGAGTCGAGGAGGGCGTAGACCACGAAGCGGGTGCTGTCCTTGTTCGGAGTCTCGAACCAGAACTTGGTGAAGTCGGGAAACTCTTCGCGTTTCTTGGCGTAGGTGTCGATCGCCAGACCGCGGGCCGACAAACCGTACTGGCCGGTGGCGTCCACCGCACGGAAGTAACTGGCGCCAAGGAAAGACACGACATCATGCTTGTCCAGTTCCGGGGCCTTGAACAGCTTGAAGCCGGAGAAACCCAGATCGCCCTTGAGCTGTGCGGTGTCGACCGTGGTGTTTTCATAGTTGAACAGCGACGGGCGGAAATGCACCTCGCGGGCCATCCGGGTTTTCGGATCGACGCTGTACATGCGCACCCCATGCCGACGTGGAAGAACTGCACGTCCAGCTGCCCGTTGTTTTCTTTCCACAACGAATGATTGCCGTCGTAGCGAATCGCATTGAAGTTCTGCGGCGTCATGGTCGCCAGGGTCGGCGGCAATTGTTGCTTGGTGTCCTGGTAGCGATTGCTGGCGAGCTGTTTGGCCTGGAGCTTCAGCGCCTCGAAATCGAACGCGGTGGCCTCGCCATCAGCGGTGCCACCGCTGGCGGCCCAGGCCTTGGCGGCCAACAGGCCCGTGGCGGACAAACCGGTGTAGGCCGCGATGGCCATGGAGGCTTTGAGCAAGTTCCTGCGGTGCATAAATACAACCTGTCGTGAGCAATCCCGCGCCGTTCCTGGCACGTGCTGGATCAGAAATATCGGTTCGGACATGCCTTCGGCCAAACGCAACGGACTTTTAAACAGATGCTCGACAGCTTAAACCGTTCGAATGCGGAGCAAAATTGATTGATGGCACTGCGCTGGCTCGGCAATGAAACAAGACATGTCGGGAAACAATTCCGACAGGGGTTTCTGATTTAGAGGGCATTTCTGCTTTTTTCGACTAATTACTCTAAAAACCGCTTTTCAGCGCCCGGATTATTTCTATTCTGTGCACATGACCGGTTTAAGCCCGAAAGACCGGTGCGGTTCAGTCGGCACGATGCGGCTGCCGAAAAGAGGTAGGGCGATGCGGTTTTTTGCAGTTTTCTTTGACGTTTAGAAGGACATCGTCCATGTCGAAAGTACAAGGCATCACCGAAATGTTGGGGATTTTTCCGTGTCTGGCCCTGGGGCGAAGAAGGCGCCGGCTCAATAGCGAGGAAATGAAACTGGTGGAACGCTATCGGGAGCTGTCGGAGAGCGACAGGATTGCGATGAGGTATCTGGTGGACGCGATGAGGAGTGTTTCGCGGTTTTGAGTGGACCTGGAGCAGTAATGTAGGAGTGAGCCTGCTCGCGATGGTCGTTAACGATGACGCGTCCATTCTGGATGTACGCGGTGTCTTTGAGTCCATCGCGAGCAGGCTCGCTCCTACAGTTTCCCTTTTTGATCGGCTCGATTTATCCCTTCAACGACAAGTGCCAGCGATTGGGAAGGGACGTTGCACCTGCATCAAATCAGGCATGTCTCGCCACTTGATCCAGGCGTGGTGCTGGTAATGCAGCAAGGGCACCGAAACTCCGGCCCAACTCAAGGAACTCAGGCTTGGCAGGTTCTCCACAGGCTCTGATTTCGCATCACGCAGCGAAGGTATGACTTCGTTGCTCAGCCATTGGCGCAGGTTGCGGTTTTCCGGGACGAAGTGGTGAACCAACAGGGCGTACATGCCTGATTCGCTGACCATCAGGGTTTCGACCGTTTTGCCGTCTTTGCGCAGCCAGACGGTGCGACGTTGGTCTGCGTCGAGTTTCAGGGTCAAGCGTTCATTGAGTGATTTGCCCATCAGGCGACCCAGATCCTGGGCACAGAACCAGGCTTGATTGTCTTGCATGAAAGTGTGGAGGAAGCGGTTGTGGCGGGTGAAGACAGTGGGATCGAAATAGGGAAGAGGCGAGCCTTGAGGATGCATTGGCATGACGTGATTTCCGTTTTGGCTTGGAAAGTCGCCACCAACCCTTCGACAGGTTGGGTGGCGGACCGAGTGGCGTTCGAAGTCGGGACACTTCCAAGTCAAAACGGAAGCCGAAAGGCCCGCGCCACACGGCCCGCCATAATGCAGAACTGAAGGCATAAAACAGCCACAGTTCTATGGGGGCACACGAGCACCGTTTTGACTTGTTCCGGCTTCGACTCCGGGCCGCTGATTTGGCAGCGACGGAACAAAGCCTATCGGTCAGGCGCTCGCGGCGCCAAGTCTACTCTGGCGACGCGTGTTGTAGGAATCGAGGGTTTTTCAGGCAGGCTGTGCCTGTAGGAAGTTCCTGTTTTTGCACTGGACAGAACTCGCCCCGAGATCGCACTTGGTCCCGGGGCGATTTTCATTAGTGAGTAACCTTCCAGGCGTCCCCCGCAGGCGCCGTACCGTGGTCATAAGGCTTGGCGATCCACATGTAGAGCAGGCCCAGGCCAATTACGATGGCGGTACTTAGCACCATCGCGTAGTTGATGTACCACGCGGCATCCGGGGTGCGTGGCCAGGCCATGTTGATGATGGCACCGACACCATAGACCAGCGCGCCGATGTTCACCGCCCAGCCCCAGGCGCCGAGAGTGAATTTGCCGCTCGGTTTCCAGCCCTTCATGCGGGCGTACAGGGCCGCGAGTACGATCATCTGGAACGCCAGGTAGATGCCGATGGCCGCGAAGCTGACGATGGTGGCGACCGCGTCTTGCAGGAAGAAGCCGAGGATGATGATGAGTGCCGGCAGGACACCGGACACGAACAGCGCGGCAACTGGAACTTGAGTCGTAGGGGAAATCTTCTTCAGCAGTCGGCTGCCGATGAGCATTTTGTCACGGGCGTAGGAATACAGCAGACGACTGGCCGCCGCTTGCAGGCTGATCACGCAGGAGATGAAGGAGATCATCACCACACCCATCACCACTTTCGAACCAACCGGGCCGAAGGCGTTGTTGAGGATGGTGGTGACCGGGTCCTTGTCGGTGCCGTTGATCACCGCTTGCATGTCCGGCACGGCGAGGATCAGCGCCAGGCAGGCGAACATCGCTGCGATGCCGCCGATGTAGATGGTCATGCGCATGGCCACCGGGATTTTCTTGCTCGGGTTCGGGGTTTCTTCGGCCACATCGCCGCAAGCCTCGAAGCCGTAATACAGGAACATCCCCGCCAACGACGCTGTGAGGAAGGCCGGCAGGTACGAGCCGTCGACGCTGATGTCGAAGGTGTTGAACAACACGCTGATGGGTTGATGACGCTCGAAAATCAGCAGGTAAACGCCGACGATCACCGCGCCCACCAGTTCGCAGAGGAAGCCGAACATGGCAATGCGCGCCAGCACTTTGGTGCCACTGAGGTTGACCAGGGTGGCGAACAGCGTCAGCACCAGGGCGATGACAATGTTGGTGTTGTTGTTCGGTTCAAAGCCCATCATGGCGGCTAGGTACGGACCGGCACCCACGGCAACCGCCGCGATAGTGACGCACAGGGCGATGGAGTAGATCCAGCCGACCATCCACGCCCACCGTTTGCCAACCAAGCGACGAGCCCACGGGTACACGCCACCGGAAATCGGGAACTGCGAAACCACTTCACCGAAGATCAGGCACACCAGTAATTGGCCGCAACCGACCAGCAAATAGGCCCAGAACATTGGTGGCCCGCCTGCGGCCAGGCACAGGCCGAACAGGGTATACACCCCGACCACCGGGGACAGGTAGGTGAAGCCCAGGGCGAAGTTTTCCCACAGGCTCATGCTGCGATTGAAATTGGAGGTGTAACCCAGTTTGCGTAGTTGCTCGGCATCGCTGTCGGCAAGGGCTACAGAGAGATCGGGTGATGCACTCATGTGTGATAGCTCCGGAAAATCGGCAGATTTCGGATGTCCGAAACCGTGACGGGGCCTTGAAGGCACCGCCCGGATCGGTGGTTATTGTTTTGTCTTCTTTGGGGTGGAGCCTGGTGGTGCGTACTGCCGGTTTCTGCCTTGAAACCGAGGTGACCCATTCGCTGTAGGAGCAGCCGGTCGACGTTCGATTGCTCGCGAAAACCTGAGGACACCGCGGGGCGTCAGGATCCCCGCGTCAACGTTGACGTCCATCGTCGGAACGCCGCCCGGAGCAAGCTCGCTCCTACGGCGATGCTTTTCTTAGTGCTTGAACATCACATGCCGCACAACGGTGTAGTCCTCCAGCCCATACATGGACATGTCCTTGCCATAGCCCGACAGTTTCTGACCGCCGTGGGGCATTTCGCTAACCAGCATGAAGTGCGTATTCACCCAGGTGCAGCCGTACTGCAAACGCGCTGACAGGCGATGGGCGCGGCCGACGTCGGCGGTCCACACGGAGGAGGCCAGGCCGTAGTCCGAATCGTTGGCCCAGCCCAGCACTTGGGCTTCATCGGTGAATTTGGTTACCGACACCACTGGTCCAAACACTTCGCGGCGGACGATTTCGTCATCCTGCTGCGCATCGGCCAGCACGGTCGGCTCAAAGAAGAAACCACTGCCTTCAACCGCCTTGCCGCCAGTGATCAAGCGGATGTGCGGCTGGGCGATGGCGCGCTCGACGAAGCCGGCAACGCGGTCGCGGTGTTGTGCGGTAATCAGCGGGCCGAGTTCGGTCGACGGATCATCCTGCAAGCCGTACTTGATGCTGCTGACGGCGGCGCCGAGCTTCTCCACGAACTTCTCGTAGATGCCTTCCTGGGCATAGATGCGGCAGGCGGCGGTGCAGTCCTGGCCTGCGTTGTAGAAACCGAAGGTGCGAATGCCTTCGACGGCGGCATCGATGTCGGCGTCGTCGAAGATGATCACCGGGGCTTTGCCGCCCAGTTCCATGTGCATGCGTTTGACGGTGTCGGCGGTGCTGGAAATGATGTTCGAACCGGTGGCAATCGAACCGGTCAGCGACACCATGCGCACTTTCGGGTGAGTGACCAATGGGCTGCCGACAGTAGGGCCACGGCCGAACACCAGGTTGAGTACGCCGGCCGGGAAGATATCCGACGCCAGTTCAGCCAGGCGCAGGGCTGTCAGGGGAGTCTGTTCCGACGGTTTGAGCACCACGGTATTACCGGCGGCGAGGGCCGGGGCGATTTTCCAGGCGACCATCATCAATGGGTAGTTCCACGGCGCAATGGAGGCGATCACGCCCACCGGATCTCGACGGATCATCGAGGTGTGCCCCGGCAAGTATTCGCCACCGGCCGAACCACTCATGCAGCGGCTGGCGCCGGCGAAGAAACGGAACACGTCGGCAATTGCCGGGATCTCGTCGTTCAGCGCAGCGCTGTAAGGCTTGCCGCAGTTGTTCGATTCCAGTTTGGCCAGTTCTTCGCCGTGGGCTTCGATGGCATCGGCGAGTTTGAGCAGCAGCAGCGAGCGCTCTTTCGGCGGGGTATGCGACCAGCTGTCGAACGCAGCGTCGGCGGCGCGCACGGCGGCATCGACCTGGGTTTCGCTGGCTTCGTTGATTTCTACCAGCACACTACCCAGCGCCGGGTTGTACACAGGTTGGGCGGGGCCTTCGCCGTCGAGCAGTTGGCCGTTGATCAGGAGTTTGGTTTGCATGTTCATGTCCTCTTTGGCGCTTTTATTGTTCTGTCGGAACCCGGACCTGTAGGAGCGAGCTTGCTCGCGAAGGATGCAAGGGCGCCGCGTGCATCCAGGCACCCTTGTCATCGTTAACGTTTTTCGCGAGCAAGCTCGCTCCTACAGGAGATGTTGGTTGTTGGTTACTTACCGCCACTCCCCGCCACGCTCTCACCACCACGGGTCAGGTAATAAGCGCCGAGGATCGGCAGCATGGTCACCAGCATCACCAGCATCGCCACGACGTTGGTCACCGGTACGTCCCGTGGGCGGCTTAGCTGGTTGAGCAGCCATAGCGGCAGGGTGCGTTCATGGCCGGCGGTGAAGGTGGTGACGATGATTTCGTCAAACGACAGGGCAAACGCCAGCATGCCGCCGGCCAGCAATGCCGAGCCGAGGTTCGGCAGGATGATGTAGCGGAAGGTCTGCCAGCCGTCGGCGCCAAGGTCCATCGAGGCCTCGATCAAGCTGTGTGAGGTGCGGCGCAAGCGGGCGATGACGTTGTTGTAGACGATCACCACACAGAAGGTCGCGTGGCCGACGATGATGGTGAACATCCCCGGCTCGATTCCCAGGGTCTTGAAGGTCGCCAGCAACGCGATCCCGGTGATGATCCCCGGCAGGGCAATCGGCAGGATCAGCATCAGCGAGATGCCTTGTTTGCCGAAGAAGTCCCGGCGGTACAACGCGGCCGAAGCCAATGTGCCAAGGACCATGGCGATCAGGGTGGCAATCGAGGCGATCTGCAACGACAGCTTGATGGCCTCGAGTACGTCCGGCCGCGAGAACGCCACGCCGATCCACTTCCAGGTGAAACCCTTGGGTGGAAAGCTGAACGCCGCGTCTTCGGTGTTGAAGGCGTACAGGAAGATGATCAGGATCGGGAAGTGCAGGAATACCAACCCGCCCCAGGCGGCGAGGCGCAGGCCGAGGGAAGCTTTGTCAGAGTGCATCGAAGGCCCCCAGTCGTTTGACGATGGACAGGTAAATGGCGATCAGCACGATCGGCACCAGGGTGAAGGCAGCGGCCATCGGCATGTTGCCGATCGCGCCTTGCTGGGCGTACACCATGCTGCCGACGAAGTAGCCGGGCGGGCCGACCAGTTGCGGCACGATGAAGTCGCCCAGGGTCAGCGAGAAAGTGAAGATGGAACCGGCCGCAATGCCCGGGATCGATAGCGGCAGAATCACCTGCATGAAGGTCTGGCGCGGCTTGGCGCCGAGGTCGGCGGAGGCTTGCAGCAGCGAAGGCGGCAGGCGTTCCAGCGAGGCCTGGATCGGCAGGATCATGAACGGCAGCCAGATGTAGACGAACACCATGAAGCGCCCCAGGTGTGAGGTCGACAAGGTGCTGCCGCCAACTCCCGGAATGCCCAGTACGAACTGCAGGAACGGCTCCAGCCCCAGGTGCTGCACGAACCACTGCGCCACGCCGCCCTTGGCCAGCAGCAGTGTCCAGGCGTAGGCCTTGACGATGTAACTGGCCCACATCGGCATCATCACTGCGATGTAGAAAAACGCCTTGGTCTTGCCGGTGGTATAGCGCGCCATGTAATAGGCAATCGGGAACGCAACGATGGCGCTGGCAATCGATACGGCAATCGCCATGCCCAGGGTGCGCAGGATGATGTCGAAGTTCGACGGCTGGAACAGCGCGGTAAAGTTCGCCAGGGTCAGGTCAGGGGTGACCGCCATGGTGAAGTCATCGAAGGTGTAGAAACCTTGCCACAGCAGGACCAGCAATGAACCCAGGTAGATCGCGCCGAACCACAGCAACGGCGGCACCAGCAGCATCGACAGGTACAGGTTCGGCCGGCGATACAGCAGGTTGGAAAACCTGCGCAACGGCGAGCCGCCTGACGAGGTTTGAGAAATAGCCAAGGTGCTCATCTCACACCCCGCCTGCAACGGTGTCGTGTAACGGAATCATTGCCTCGCGCGCCCAGCGTGCGCTGATGCGCTGTCCGGTCTGGTGCTGTGCACTGGTGTCCAGCCACTGGTTGTTGGCCTTGCTGATGTTCAGGGTCTGGCCGTTTTCCAGTTTCAGCTCATAGCGAGTCGCACTGCCCTGGTACTGGATATCGTGCAGCAGTCCGCTGACTTCGATTTCGTGGCTGGCCAGCGGGCCTTCAGCGAATCGCACGTGTTCCGGGCGAATCGAAAATGGCTGTGGATTGCCACTGAGTTGCTTGGCCAGATCGCCGCGAATCACGTTGGAGGTGCCAACGAATTCCGCCACGAAGGTGGTGGCCGGTTTCATGTACAGGTTGCGCGGACTATCGACTTGTTCGATGCGGCCCTTGTTGAATACGGCCACGCGGTCGGACATCGACAAGGCTTCGGTCTGGTCGTGGGTGACGAAAATGAAGGTGATGCCGAGCTGGCGTTGCAGCTTCTTCAGCTCGCCCTGCATTTGCTCGCGTAACTTCAGGTCGAGGGCGCCGAGGGGTTCGTCGAGCAGCAGCACTCGTGGACGATTGACCAGGGCGCGTGCCAGGGCCACACGCTGGCGCTGACCGCCGGAGAGTTGCACCGGCTTACGCTCGCCGTAGCCACCGAGGGCGACCATGTCGAGGGCCTCTTCGGCGCGCTTGAGACGTTCGGCCTTGCCGACGCCTTTGACTTTCAAGCCGTAGGCGACGTTGTCGCGAACGTTCATGTGTGGGAACAACGCGTAATCCTGGAACACGGTGTTCACGTCACGCTGGTACGGCGGCAGGCCGGCGGCCTCCTCGCCATGAATACGGATGGAGCCCGCGCTCGGTTGTTCAAAACCGGCAATCAGGCGCAAACAGGTGGTCTTGCCCGAGCCGGACGGCCCCAGCATGGAGAAAAACTCGCCGTCCTGGATGTCGATGGAAACCCGGTCTACGGCTTTCACTTCGCCGAATTGACGGGAAACGTTGGTGAACTGGACTGCAAGCGTCATGGTGCGATGCTCCAAAAAGGCGAAGACCGTCGCAGCGGCCCTGCCTGGACTTCTGAAAAAACTGAATCGTGTTCGCGCATGTGTGGCTGGATTACTGACTGTGGCGAGGGGGCTTGCCCCCGTTGGGCTGCGCAGCAGCCCTGAAAACGGTGGGCGCGGTCTGCCAGACCGCAGTGACGGACTAGGGGAGGGCTTCGCCCTCCAACGGGGGCAAGCCCCCTCGCCACAAAAGCGTTTTTGCCACAGAAACGGTGTGTTACCTACCGCCCATGATCGCGATGTAGTCCTGGGTCCAGCGGCTGTACGGCACGAACTTGCCGCCTTCAGCCTGCGGGGTTTTCCAGAAGGCGATCTTGTCGAACTGGTCGAAACCGTTGGTCTTGCAGCCTTCGGCGCCGAGCAATTCACTGCCCTGGCACGCTGCCGGCACCGCTGGCAACGAACCGAACCAGGCCGCTACGTCACCCTGGACTTTCGGTTGCAGCGACCAGTCCATCCACTTGTAGGCGCAATTGGGGTGCTTGGCTTCGGCATGCAGCATGGTGGTGTCGGCCCATCCGGTGGCGCCTTCTTTCGGGATGGTCGAGGCGATTGGCTGCTTCTCGTTCATCAGGCCGTTGACCTGATACGGCCAGGCACCGGAGGCGACCACGCCTTCGTTCTTGAAGTCGCTCATTTGCACGGTGGTGTCGTGCCAGTAGCGGTGGATCAACGGCTGCTGGGCGCGCAGCAGATCGAGCACGGCCTTGTACTGGGCTTCGGTCAGTTCGTACGGGTTCTGGATGCCCAGTTCCGGTTTGGCTGACTTCAGGTACAGCGCCGCGTCGGCGATGTAGATCGGGCCGTCATAGGCCTGCACGCGACCCTTGTTCGGCTTGCCGTCCGGCAGGTTTTCCGCGTTGAATAACACGCCCCAGCTGGTGGGCGCGGTCTTGAATACGTTGGTGTTGTACATCAGCACGTTCGGGCCCCATTGATAAGGGGTGCCATAGGTCTGTTTGTTGACCACGTACCAGGGGGCATCCTTGAGGCGCGGGTCGAGGTTCTTCCAGTTCGGGATCAACGCGGTGTTGATCGGCTGCACACGCTTGCCGACGATCAGGCGCAGAGAGGCGTCGCCGGACGCCGTGACCAGGTCGTAGCCGCCCTTGGCCATCAGGCTGACCATTTCATCGGAGGTGGCGGCGGTCTTGACGTTGACCTTGCAGCCGGTTTCCTTCTCGAAACCGGTCACCCAGTCGTAGGCCTTGTCGCTCTCGCCACGTTCGATGTAGCCGGGCCAGGCCACAATATCCAGTTGGCCTTCGCCCGCCCCGACAGCTTTGAGCGGCTCGGCGGCCTGAACACTGGCGCTGGCCAGCAGCGCGGTGGTGATTGCACTGAGCAGTGCGGTCTTGTGCACGAACATGGGAATTCCCTCTTCTTTAAATTATGGTCGGGGCAGTTGTGAACGTGGTGAAGCATGCCGTTGGCGGCTTGTTATAAGCGTAGTCAGAGATGCTCGCCATGGCGGGCCATGATGTGTCGCACCACGCTGTAATCCTGAAGCGAATCGCTGGACAGGTCCTTGCCGTAGCCCGAGCGTTTCAAGCCGCCGTGGGGCATTTCGCTGACCAGCATGAAGTGGCTGTTGATCCAGGTGCAGCCGTACTGCAAGCGCGCCGCGACTTGCATGGCCTTGTCGAGGTTCTGGGTCCAGACCGACGAGGCCAGGCCGTATTCCGAGTCGTTAGCCCAGTCCACCGCTTGTTCCAGCTCATCGAAGCGGGTCACGGTGACCACCGGCCCGAACACTTCGCGCTGGACGATCTCGTCACTTTGCTTGCAACCGGCGAGCAGGGTCGGTTGGTAATAGAAGCCGGCGCCGGAGTGCGCCGCGGCACCGGTCACCCGCTCGATGTGCGGCTGGCCCAAGGCACGTTCGACGAAACTGGCTACGCGGTCGCGTTGGCGGGTACTGATCAGCGGGCCGATTTCGTTGTCGGCATCGCGCTTGCCGGCGAAACGCAGGCTGCTGACGGCCGCACCGAGTTCGGCCACCAGACGGTCATGAATCGCGGCCTGGGCGTAAATGCGGCAAGCGGCGGTGCAATCCTGGCCGGCGTTGTAGTAGCCGTAGGTGCGTACGCCTTCGACCACTGCTTGAATGTCGGCATCGTTGCAGACGATCACCGGGGCCTTGCCGCCGAGTTCGAGGTGGGTGCGCTTGAGTGTCTTCGACGCGGCCTGGAGAATTTTTTGGCCGGTGACGATATCGCCGGTCAGCGACACCATGCGCACTTTAGGGTGGCTCACCAGGTGGCTGCCGACGCCTTCGCCGCCGCCGCAAACGATGTTGATTACACCGCGCGGCAGGATCTCGGCCAGCGCTGGCGCCAGGGCCAGGATCGACAGCGGCGTGTGTTCCGACGGCTTGAACACCAGGGTGTTGCCAGCGGCGAGGGCCGGGGCGATTTTCCACGCGGCCATCATGATCGGGTAGTTCCACGGCGCAATCGACGCCACGACCCCGATAGGATCGCGCCGGACCATGCTGGTGTAGCCCGGCAGGTATTCGCCGCTGAGCTGGCCGGTCTGGCAGCGCACGGCACCGGCAAAGAAGCGGAACACATCGACTGTGGCATTGAGGTCATCTTGACGGGCCAGGTGCAGCGGCTTGCCGCAATTCAGGGCTTCGAGACGGGCGAGATGGTCGGCGTTTTTTTCGATGGCGTTGGCGATGTCCAGCAGCAGGTTTGAGCGCTGTTGTGGCGTGGTCCGCGACCAACCGGCAAAGGCGCGGTGGGCGGCGAGGATGGCTGCTTCGACTTGTTCGGTGCTGGCTTCGGCGATTTGCGTCAGGATTTCGCCGGTGGCCGGATTGATGATGGGTTCGGCACAGCCTTGCCCTGCGACTAATTCACCATCGATCAACAAAGCGGTGAACAACGGGGTCTGCGCGCCAGCCATTTTTCGGGTTCTCGTTTTTTGTGTGGCTTGTTGTGTAGACATGGCAGCGCTCCCTGTGACTGGGGCCCGGCCGTCTTTATTAGATGCAACAAGACTAGTTCGCGGACCCGAGGACAACAAATACTAAATACTGAAGGTGGCGTTCGATTAAATAGATGGCTTGCGCCCGCCATGGGGTTGTTCGCGTGCGACCGTGAGGAACGGGTCCACCAGTGCCGGCCGCGCGGTGCCGCGACGCCAGGCCAGGCCGACATCCAGGGTCTGGCTGAGGTCGGCGATCGGCCGCGCTTCGATGATGTCGCCCTCCAGTGACCAGGGGCGATAGGTCATGTCGGGCTGGATCGATACGCCCAGGCCAGCGGCCACAAGGCTTCGCACCGCTTCGGTCGAGGCCGTGCGCAGGGTGATGCGCGGTTGCAGGGAGGCGGCAGACCACATACGTTGGGCATTGCGGTCCATTTCATCGACGTTCAGTTGAATCAATGGCTCGCGGGCCACGTCGGCGAGGTTGATGCTGTCGTGTTCCAGCAGCGGGTGCTGGGCCGGCAGCCATAGCCGGTGCGGCGAGCGGGTCAACACTTCGGTCTGCAATGCGTGGCGGTCTTCGAGGTTGGACAGGATCAATACGCCGACATCGATCTCGCCGCTGACCAGCAAATGCTCGATGTACGGGCGCTCATCCTCCATCACGCGGATTTCCACGTTGGGGTAGGCACGCTGGAAACGGGTGAGCAAATCCGCCAGGTAATAACCGGCCACCAGGCTGGTCACGCCGACGATCAGTTGCCCGGCGACCTGGTCGGTGCTCTGTTGCAGGCTGCGCTTGGCGTTATCCACTGTGGCCAGGATCAAGTGCGCCTGACGCAGGAATTGATGCCCCTGGTGGGTCAGGGTCATGCCCTTGGCATGGCGGCTGAACAGGCTGACGCCGATTTCCTCCTCCAGTTGCTGGATTGCCAGGGTCAGGGTCGACTGGGAAATGAACGCGGTTTGTGCGGCGGCCGAGATCGAGCCGGTCTCGGCCACGGCGATGAAATGACGGATCTGACGCAAGGTCATCATGGGGAAGCACCCGGTGGGCTGTTTTTATCGATTGGCGAGAGTGTATATCGTTTTTTCTGATAGGCCGGCGCAAGCGGCAATGGGCGCATTGAGGGAGTGCAACATCTGGAAGCACTCTCGCCCATGGGGCGTGGGCACTTTCGTTTTAGGCTGGTGGTCTTGGTTTCAGGTTAAACGTCTTGTGGAGGCGGTAAATGAATACCCGTGGATTGCTCGATCAACTACTCAAGTCCGGCCAGGACCTGTTGCAGAACAAGGCCGGCAGCCCGCAGCAAAAGGGCGCGAGCGGTGGCAACGGAGGCCTCGGCAGTTTGCTCTCCGGGGCGAGTGGCGGGGCATTGGCGGCAGGCGCCATGGGCTTGCTGCTCGGTAGCAAAAAGGCCCGTAAAGTCGGGGGCAAGGTCGCGGTCTACGGCGGTCTCGCCGCGTTGGGCGTGCTGGCCTATAAAGCCTACGGGAACTGGCAGGCGCAGCAGGGCGGTGCGGCCGGTGCACAACCGCAAACCCTGGACCGGGTACCGGACGCGCAAGTCGAGCTGCATAGTCAGGCGATTCTCAAGGCGCTGGTGGCCGCGGCCAAGGCTGACGGTCATGTCGATGAGCGTGAGCGTGCCTTGATCGAAGGCGAATTCATCCGTCTCGACAGCGATCAGGAGCTGCAACACTGGCTGCACGCCGAACTCAACAAGCCACTGGACCCGAGCGATGTCGCCCGCGCCGCCCGTTCCCCGGAAATCGCCGCCGAGATGTACATCGCCAGCGTGATGATGGTGGACGAGGAAAACTTCATGGAGAAGGCCTATCTCGATGAGCTGGCGCGGCAGCTCAAGCTGGAACCGGGGTTGAAAGCCGAGCTTGAGAAGCAGGTTCGCCAGGCTTCCCTGTAATTCTTCAGACTGTATTCGCGAGCAGGCTCGCTCCCACATCAGGTCTTCAGTGCTCACGGATTCTGCATACACCAGAGACTCAATGTGGGAGCGAGCCTGCTCGCGATGGCGTTTTCAGCCACACCACCTTCCCAATGACCATTCTACGGTCCCTTTCTGCCCAATCACCCCTGGCACCCATCCCGCCTTTTTTTGACGGGATGAGAAGTAGCGCGCAACCGTCTTATAAATGAAACACCGCCCTCGGCTATACTCCCCCGCATTTCGAATCGGCTCCGAGGAATGACTGTGAAGAACTGGACGTTACGCCAACGCATTTTGGCGAGCTTTGCGGTAATTATCGCCATCATGTTGCTGATGGTGGTCGTCTCGTATTCGCGGCTGTTGAAGATTGAAAACAGCGAGGCCAGCGTGCGTGAGGACGCTCTGCCAGGGTTGTATTACAGCTCGATGATTCGTGGCGCGTGGTCCGACAGTTATGTACGCATTCAGGCCATGCTCGGCCTGGAGGAAGGGCAGGGCTTCACTGCCGAGGATGCCGCGAGCTTCAAGGGCTACGCCGAGCGGTTGGAAGAGCAGATGGACCTCTACCGTGGAACGATTGCCGACGAAGAAGACAGGGTCGAGTACGCCGCGTTCGAAAAGCTTCATGAGGACTACCACCGGATTCTGGCCGCGGTGATCGAGTTGTATAAACGCAACCAGAACACCGAGGCCGTCAACATGTTCAAGGGTGAACTGACCCCGACCTGGACAGCGGGTCGAATGAAGGTCAATGACATCCTGCGTCACAACAAGTCTGTGGCGGACGCAGACATCGCGGCCATTGATGATGCAGTGCTCACCGCCAAAGTCATCATGGGTATTTCCCTGGTGATTGCGGTGCTGGCGGCCGCTCTCTGTGGTCTGTTGCTGATGCGCGCCATCATGGCGCCGATGAACCGCATCGTGAGAATCCTCGAAATCATGCGCACCGGCGACCTCAGCAGCCGCCTGAATCTGGAGCGCAAGGACGAATTCGGCGCGGTAGAGACCGGGTTCAACGACATGATGACCGAGCTCACTTCTCTGGTGTCCCAGGCCCAGCGCTCGTCGGTGCAGGTGACCACGTCGGTGACCGAGATCGCCGCGACGTCCAAGCAGCAACAAGCTACCGCCACCGAAACCGCCGCCACCACCACGGAAATCGGCGCGACCTCCCGTGAGATCGCCGCCACTTCCCGGGATCTGGTGCGCACTATGACCGAGGTCTCCACCGCCGCCGATCAGGCTTCCGTGGCTGCCGGTTCCGGTCAGCAAGGCCTGGCACGCATGGAAGAAACCATGCACTCGGTGATGGGCGCGGCCGATCTGGTCAACGCCAAGCTGGCGATACTCAACGAGAAGGCCGGTAACATCAATCAGGTGGTGGTGACCATCGTCAAGGTCGCCGACCAGACCAACCTGTTGTCGCTCAACGCCGCCATCGAGGCCGAGAAGGCCGGGGAATACGGACGCGGTTTTGCCGTGGTCGCCACCGAAGTGCGGCGCCTGGCGGACCAGACCGCTGTCGCCACCTACGACATTGAGCAAATGGTGCGCGAGATCCAGTCGGCGGTGTCGGCCGGGGTCATGGGCATGGACAAGTTTTCCGAAGAGGTGCGTCGCGGCATGTCCGAGGTGCAGCAGGTCGGCGAGCAGTTGTCGCAGATCATCCATCAGGTCCAGGCGCTGGCGCCGCGGGTGCTGATGGTCAACGAAGGCATGCAGGCCCAGGCCACCGGTGCCGAGCAGATCAACCATGCGCTGGTGCAGTTGGGTGATGCCAGCAGCCAGACGGTCGAGTCTCTGCGCCAGGCCAGTTTCGCCATTGATGAACTGAGCCAGGTGGCCGTCGGGCTGCGCAGCGGCGTTTCGCGATTCAAAGTCTGATGAGCGAAATCACGGCCAAACGCTCTGCCGTGAAGCAGGCGCTGCATGCCTTGTTTCTGGTGTTTCGCATCGGCAACGAGCGCTATGCCTTGAAGGCTATCGAAGTGGCTGAAGTGCTGCCGTGCCTGCCGTTGAAGCCCATTCCCCATGCCCCCGCCTGGGTCGCCGGGGTGTTCGCCTATCGGGGCAGCGTGGTGCCGGTGATCGACTTGAGCGCACTGACCTTTGGCATGCCTGCACAGGCCCGTACCAGCACGCGACTGGTGCTGGTCAACTATCGCCCGGATGAAACCGCCGAGACACAACTGCTCGGGCTGATTCTGGAACAGGCGACGGACACCTTGCGCTGCGATCCGGCGGATTTTCAGCCCTATGGCCTGGACAATCGCCAGACGCCTTACCTCGGGCCGGTGCGCAAGGACGAGCGGGGGTTGCTGCAATGGGTGAGGGTCGGCGATCTGCTGGACGATCAGGTGCGCGCATTGTTGTTTCCCACGCCGCCAATGGATCCGGCACTGCTGCAGGAGCGGCCATGAACAGCGACCAGCGTTTTTTCGACTTTCTCAAGGAAACTATCGGACTCGACGTGACCTCGGTAGGGCCTGCGATCATCGAGCGAGCGGTGCGCCAGCGCAGCATCGTTTCGCAAGCAGTGTCGGCCGATGAGTATTGGCACACCTTGCAGGGCTCGCGGGACGAGCAGCAGGCCTTGATCGAGGCGGTGATCGTTCCGGAAACCTGGTTCTTCCGCTATCCGGAGTCCTTCGTCACCCTGGCGAAACTGGCGAGCAAGCGTCTGGCGGAGATCAACAACCTGCGCGCACTGCGAATTCTCAGCCTGCCATGTTCCACGGGCGAAGAACCGTACTCGATCGCCATGGCGTTGCTCGATGCCGGGCTCAAACCGCACCAGTTCAAGGTCGACGGCCTGGATGTCAGCCCGTTGTCAGTGGAAAAAGCCCGTCGTGCGTTGTACGGCAAGAATTCCTTTCGGGGTGACGACATTGCGTTTCGCGACCGTCATTTCATCGCCGAAGGCGAGAGCTATCGCCTCGATCAGCGGGTGCTCGAGCAAGTGCGCCTGCAGGTAGGCAACCTGCTGGATCCGGCCTTGCTGGCCGGTGAACCGCCATTCGATTTCGTGTTTTGTCGCAACCTGCTGATCTACTTCGACCAGCCGACCCAGAAGCTAGTCTTCGAAGTGCTCAAGTGCCTGACCCACGTTGACGGCGTGCTGTTTATCGGCCCGGCCGAAGGCGGTCTGCTGGGGCGTTTGGGGATGCGCTCGATTGGTATCGCACAGTCCTTCGCGTTCAGTCGACAGGGAGCTGCGCCCCCTGATCCCTTGCCGACGTTCGTTCCTGCGCCATTGCCAGTGCCGCAACCGTTGCGCAATCCACTGCCCGCGCCAGTGCGTAGCCGTCCGTTTGACCCGGTTGCGCCGCTGCGGCCTGCGCCTGCAACCTCCAGCTCCGACACTGCCGCGCTGCTGGCCAATATCGCCGTGCTGGCTGATGAAGGTAAAAGCGCCGAGGCGCGAGCGGCGTGTGAAAGCTACTTGCGCAGTCATGAGCCGGTGGCTCAGGTCTTTTACTGGTTGGGACTGCTCAGCGATGTGGCCGGCAATACCCTTGAAGCACAGGGTTTTTACCGCAAGGCGTTGTACCTGGAACCGCAGCATCCTGAAGCGTTGATGCACCTGGCCGGCTTGCTGCAGGCCCAGGGTGACGCGATGGGAGCCAGACGATTGCAGGAGCGTGCCGCCCGCAGCGCACGTTCCGTCGACAGTGAGCGTGAACGATGATCGCCTCCGATACCTTTAGCGTCACCCGGGATGCCCAGGCCATCGACGATTGCTGGAACCGCATTGGTATCCACGGTGACAAGTCCTGTCCGCTGCTCAGCGACCATATTCATTGCCGCAATTGTGCGGTGTATTCGGCGGCTGCCACACGCTTGCTCGATCGTTATGCATTGCAGCAGGAAGATCGCGGGACTGTGTCTGTCTCGGTCGAGAGCGAGGTGAAAACCCGCTCGCTGTTGATGTTCCGTCTGGGTGAGGAGTGGCTGGGGCTTGCGACCCGTAGCCTGGTAGAGGTGGCGCCGTTGCAAGCGATTCACTCGTTGCCGCATCAACGTTCCCGGGCCTTGCTCGGCGTGGCGAATGTACGCGGAGCGCTGGTTGCCTGCCTGTCGCTGGTGGAACTGCTCGGGCTCGACGGCGCCAGCAGCGTGGCCACCGGTGCACGGGTCATGCCACGCATGCTGATCATCGCCGCCGACGGCGGGCCGGTGGTGGTACCGGTGGACGAAGTCGACGGGATTCACACTATCGACGAGCGCATCCTCGATGCCGCATCGCGCTCAGGTGCTCAGGCCAGCGCCAAATACACCCGTGGCGTGTTGCAATTCAAAGGTCGCAGCCTGCGTTGGCTGGATGAAGAGCAGCTGTTGTGCGCCGTGACCCGGAGCCTCACATGACCCCCGAGCAAATGCGCGACGCTTCGTTGCTGGAGCTGTTCAGCCTGGAGGCCGAGGCCCAGACGCAGATCTTGAGCGCCGGCCTGCTGGCGCTTGAGCGCGATCCGACCCTGGCCGATCAACTTGAATCGTGCATGCGTGCCGCGCACTCGCTCAAGGGCGCGGCGCGGATCGTCGGTGTCGACGCGGGAGTCAGCGTCTCCCATGTGATGGAAGATTGTCTGGTCAGCGCCCAGGAAGGCCGCCTGTTGCTGCGCCCCGAGCATATCGATGCGTTGCTGCAGGGCACCGATCTGCTGATGCGCATTGCCACACCGAGCAACAACCCGGAAGTCGCGGACATCGAGGCCTATGTGGCGTTGATGGCGCGGTTGCTGGACCCGGCGGCCCCGCTGGTTGCGCTTGCCGCACCTGTGATGGCCGAACTTCAGCTCGAAGCACCCGCGCCGAAGGTCGAGTTGCCGGCGCCTGTCGTCGAACCGCCATCGGCGCCAGCTCCGCGCAAGACCAAACGCACCACCGAAAACGGCGAACGTGTGCTGCGTGTCACCGCCGAGCGCCTGAACAGCCTGCTCGATCTGTCGAGCAAATCCCTGGTGGAAACCCAGCGGCTCAAACCGCACCTGGCGACCATGCAGCTGCAGAGCAACAGCCTGCGCGCACTGGAGAACCTCAATGTGCATCTCAAGGATCACGCCTTGAGCCTGGAAGCCCAGGAAGCCCTTGAGGATGCGCGGCGTTTGCTCGCGCAATCCCAGCAACTGCTCATGGAAAAGAACGCCGAACTCGACGAGTTCGCCTGGCATGCCAGCCAACGGGCGCAGGTGTTGTACGACACGGCGCTGGCCTGTCGCATGCGGCCCTTTGCCGATGTGCTGACCGGGCAAGTGCGGATGGTCCGGGATCTGGGGCGCGATCTGGGCAAACAAGTACGGCTGGAAATTGAAGGTGAAAAAACCCAGGTCGATCGCGACGTACTGGAAAAGCTCGAAGCGCCGCTGACTCACCTGTTGCGCAACGCGGTCGACCACGGCATCGAAACCCCGGAGCAGCGCCTGCTGGCCGGCAAGCCAGCTGAAGGTTTGATTCGCCTGCGCGCGTCCCATCAGGCCGGTCTGCTGGTGCTTGAACTGAGCGACGACGGTAACGGCGTGGACCTGGAAAAGCTCCGTCGCAGCATCGTTGAACGAAATTTGTCCCTCGCAGAAACCGCCGCTCAGTTGAGCGAAGAGGAATTGCTGACGTTCCTGTTCCTGCCAGGTTTCAGTCTGCGCGACAGGGTCACCGAGGTGTCCGGTCGCGGCGTCGGCCTGGATGCGGTGCAGCACATGGTCCGGCAGCTGCGCGGCGCGGTGGTGTTGGAACAGACGGCGGGCGAGGGCAGTCGTTTCCACCTTGAGGTGCCGCTGACCCTGTCGGTGGTGCGCAGCCTGGTGGTGGAAGTCGGCGACGAAGCCTATGCCTTCCCGCTGGCGCACATTGAGCGCATGTGCGACCTGGAGCCGGCGGATATCGTGCAGGTCGAAGGCCGCCAGCATTTCTGGCACGAAGGCCGGCATGTCGGCCTGGTGGCGGCCAGTCAGTTGCTGCAACGTCCGGCCAGCCAGAACAGCGGGCAAACCCTGAATCGCGAGCGCGATGCCATCTACGGCGTGGCCGTGGAGCGGTTCATCGGTGAGCGGACGTTGGTGGTGCTGCCGCTGGACGAGCGTCTGGGCAAGGTGCAGGACATTTCCGCCGGGGCCCTGCTCGACGATGGTTCGGTGGTGCTGATCGTCGATGTCGAAGACATGCTGCGTTCGGTGGAAAAACTGCTCAACACCGGTCGCCTGGAGCGCATTGCCCGCCACAGCAATCAGGTGATCGAGGCGGCCCGCAAACGAATTCTGGTGGTGGATGATTCCCTGACCGTGCGAGAGTTGCAGCGCAAGCTGTTGCTCAATCGCGGCTATGATGTGGCGGTTGCGGTGGACGGCATGGATGGCTGGAACGCGCTGCGTTCGGAGGATTTCGATCTGCTGATTACCGACATAGACATGCCGCGCATGGACGGCATTGAACTGGTCACGCTGCTGCGACGGGACAATCGCCTGCAGTCGCTGCCGGTGATGGTGGTGTCCTACAAGGATCGTGAAGAGGACCGGCGCCGTGGACTGGATGCCGGGGCCGACTATTATCTAGCCAAGGCCAGTTTT
>LNAP01001558.1_pt2 | contig 21156 bp, 21 predicted proteins | sample 602601 | NCBI WGS metagenome assembly LNAP01 (sample SAMN02440304, study PRJNA202911) | soil metagenome | biome: Subtropical and temperate rainforests or woodlands; isolation source: soil samples (1 kg each in a 20% v/v slurry with milli Q water) were... ...
TCCAAACTTACAGACGAAAACATGTTTTTCAGCTAAAGTTTAGGCTATGTCATATCAAGTTCTAGCGCGTAAATGGCGCCCAAAATCCTTTGAAACACTTGTCGGACAAGACCATGTAGTGCGCGCGCTCACCAATGCCCTCGAACAGAATCGTTTGCACCACGCTTACCTGTTTACCGGGACACGCGGCGTTGGCAAAACCACGCTTGCGCGTATTCTGGCAAAGTCACTCAACTGTGAAACTGGCATTACTGCCAAACCTTGTGGCATCTGCAATGCTTGCACAGAAATTGATAAAGGCCGTTTTGTTGACCTGATCGAGGTTGATGCTGCAAGTAACACGCAAGTGGATGCCATGCGTGACTTGCTTGATAATGCACAATACGCACCGACTGCCGGGCGCTTCAAGGTGTACATCATCGACGAAGTACATATGTTATCCAAAAGTGCTTTTAACGCGATGCTGAAGACTCTGGAAGAGCCGCCTGCACATGTTAAATTCATTCTTGCGACTACTGATCCGCAAAAAGTACCGGTGACGGTATTATCGCGCTGCCTGCAATTCAACCTGCGCCAGATGGCTGGCACTTCAATCATCGGTCATTTGCAGAACATTCTCGGTCAGGAAAACATCCAGTTTGAACCAACTGCGCTGCATCTGATTTCACGTGCAGCAGCCGGCAGTATGCGCGATGCACTATCATTGACCGATCAGGCAATTGCTTATGGCGGCCAGACCGTGAATGAAGCTGAAGTACGCGCCATGCTCGGAGCGATTGATCAAAGTTATCTGTACCAGCTGTTAGAAGCTCTACTTACCAACGATGGCAGCAGCATTATCAACCAAGCCAAGCTGATGGAAGAGCGCAGCATTTCATTTGAAGCTGCGCTAAATGATTTTGCACAGCTACTGCATCAGATAGCCATTGCGCAGACCGTACCTGAAAGTGTGGCAGACGACTTGCCAGAACGCGAGGTGTTGCTATCACTCGCGCAGAAAATCTCGCCTGAAACCTTGCAGCTTTACTATCAGATTGCTTTATTAGGCCGTCGCGACATTGGCCTGGCACCTGACGAATATGCCGGCTTTACCATGAGCCTGCTGCGCATGCTGGCATTCACACCAAACGAAGCTAACACTACAGCTGCTAGTGCCAACAAAACAGCACAAGCAGCGCCTGCAGCACAGCGCCCCGCTCAAGACAGCAAGACTGAAAGACCGGCAGTCAGTCCAGTAGTCAGATCAGCAGCAACTACACCGACAGCTGAAAAATCAGCGGCACCAGTTGAAAACGTTAGTCAGCAAATGCCTGCGGATGTACAAGTTCAGACTGAGACAAAAACGCCATCCGAATTCAGTAACGAACAAAGCAGCAGTAACTTCAACGGCAACTGGCGCGGTCTGGTTGATGAATTAAAGCTTGGCCTCGCGCGCGAGCTGGCAAAACACTGCGAACTGGTCACTTATGATGAAAACAGCATTTCACTGAGTGTACCCGAAGCACAAAAGCACTTAGTATCACCGAACTATCAGGAGAAGCTAGGCACTGCCATTACCCAGCACTTTGGCAAAAAGATCAAACTGCAATTTAGCATCGGCGGCACCGGTAACACACCGGCCAAGCAGATTTCTCAAGAAAAAGCGCAGGCACAAGCCAATGCAGAAACTGCCATCGAGGAAGATGGTTTTGTGCAGGCACTTATTAATGATTTTGGCGCTACGATCATTCCTAACTCAATCAAACCCATATAAGAATTCAAATTTTGTCCTAAACGGATAAGAAATTAAAATTCTTAAACATAAATATTATTAAAGGAGATACATATGATGAAAGGCGGCATGGGCAATTTAATGAAGCAAGCCCAGCAAATGCAGGCAAATATGCAAAAGGCACAGGAAGAACTGGCCAACATTGAGGTTGAAGGTGTTGCAGCCAACGGCCTGGTGAAAGTACTGATGAGCTGTAAAAATGAAGTAAAACGCGTGACTCTGGATGACAGCGTGATGGATGATAAAGAAACTCTGGAAGATCTGTTAGTGATTGCCTTAAAAGACGCAACTGCAAAAGCAGAGGCAACTTCTTCAGCGCGCCTGTCGAGTTTCATGCCTGCTGGTATGAAAATGCCATTCTAATTGCACATTGATTAAAAGCAATCAGAATTAGAAACGATGAAGAACCCGCCTGCACTTGAGCAGTTAATTGAAAGCCTGCGCTGCCTGCCCGGTGTCGGCCCAAAATCTGCGCAACGTATGGCTTACTACCTGTTGCAGCGTGACAGGAAAGGTGCAAGCAGCTTAGCACTGGCGCTGGATAACGCCTTACAGGTAGTTGATCATTGCAAGCTGTGCAATACGTTCAGCGAACAGCCGATATGCCCGCTGTGTGAATCTGCACAGCGCGATAGCACCGTACTTTGCGTCGTAGAAATGCCTACCGACCTCATGATGCTTGAAAGCACGCGCGCTTACTCTGGCATGTATTTTGTGCTGATGGGAAGGCTATCCCCTCTCGACGGCGTAGGCCCTAAAGAAATTCATTTAGACAAACTGCTGAAGCGTGCACAGGACGGCGTGGTGCAGGAAGTAATACTGGCCACCAATTACACCGTTGAAGGCGACGCAACCGCGCATTACATCAGCGAGTTGCTGCGTGCGCGTGGCATCAAAGTCAGCCGCATTGCACGTGGCATGCCTATGGGTGGTGAGATCGAGTATGTAGATACTGGCACGCTGGCACAAGCCATGCTCGAGCGACGCAGCGTCTAAATTATCTACAGCTGATTAAACGAGCAACAGGTAATAGCGCACCAAGCCAAACACAGCACACAAAGCTACCAGCTTAATAATACTCAGGTTTTTTTTCACCAGCAGCCATAAAGCTAAAATAGCCAGCCCTACAGCTGTTATATCCAGCGTATTGTATGAGGCATCAGGGAAGAAAACATGCTGCGCAAAAAATAGCGCCAAACTCACGATCACCCCGACCACTGCCGCAGTTATACCGGTGAGTGGTGCAGATAACCTCAGGTTATTTTGTGTAGATTCAATCAGTGGCGCACCGATAAATATAAACAGGAATGACGGCAGGAACGTAAAAAACGTCACAATTGACGCCGCCACCGCCCCAGATAAAAACAAGCTATCGTTACCCAATACCGCCTGCGACCAGCCACCTACAAAACCAACAAAAGCCACCACCATGATCAATGGGCCGGGCGTTGTTTCTCCGAGCGCCAGACCATCTATCATCTGGTGCGGTGTTAACCAGTGATAATGCTCTACTGCGCCCTGATACAAATAAGGCAGTACCGCATAGGCACCGCCAAATGTGAGCAAAGCAGCCTTGGTGAAAAACCAGCCCATTTGCGTTAGCACTGCCTGCCACCCATACATCAAAGTTAACAAACCAATCGCCACACCCCAAATTGCAATGCCGATAAACAGCCACTTTAGCATTGTCTTCAGGCTGAATTTTGCATGTAGTGGTGCCGGCGTATCATCGTCAATAATAGCTTTACTATGCTTCTTATGACTGGATGCATGTGCTTTCATGACTTTCAATTGGTTTGGAAAGTAATGATGTGCCAAAGAACCAATTACAGCCGCTGCGATAATCACAAAAGGAAAAGGTAGAAGTAGAAGCGTAATTGCAATAAAAGCCAGCAAGGCAATGCACCAGAGCAGCTTATTTTTAAGTACACGAGAGCCAATTCTGTAAGCTGCAAACAATACTATTGCCACCACTGCAGGCTTCACCCCGGCAAGCATGGCGGCCACTTGTGGCAGATCGCCAAAGCGCATATAAATCCAGCTTAATGCAATCAGAATCAGCAGCGATGGCAGCACAAATAAACCACCCGCAATCAGGCCACCCCATGTACGGTGCATCAACCAGCCGATGTAGGTTGCCAATTGCTGCGCTTCAGGGCCGGGTAATATCATGCAGTAATTTAAAGCGTGCAGAAAGCGCTTATCGGATATCCAGCGTTTTTTATCAACCAGATCATGATGCATCATCGCAATTTGCCCGGCTGGCCCGCCAAAACTTAAAAAACCAAGCTTGAGCCAATAACCTGTTGCTTCACGCAACGTCGGCGGCGTTAATGCAGCATCTGATGATTCATCATCATGAATATCAGCCATTGATGAGCTCGAGTAATTCCAAAGGTGCATTCACAAATATATCTGCGCCCCACTCTTGCGGACGATCTTCAGCACCCAGATAGCCATACATGGCAACTACGGTCTGCATGCCGGCAGCTTTACCTGCCTGAATATCACGCTCGGCATCACCGACATACCAGCAACGCTGAGGATCAACACCAGCCTGCTCACAGGCAAGAAACAAAGTGTCAGGGTACGGCTTAGGGCGTGGTGCATCATCGCCGCTCACTACACAGGCAGCGCGCTCCAGTAAGCCAATATTCTCTAATAAGGGCTGAGTAAAGCGGCGTGGCTTATTGGTCACAACGCCCCAAGGTGCGGTCATCTCATCCAGTGTAGCCAGCAGCTCAGCAACACCTTCAAACAGAATGGGTTTGCGTGTGAGCACCTGATCATAGAGCGCCAGATACTCTTCACGCATTGCTTCATAACTTTCATGCTCGGGAGATAAATCAAACCCTACAGATAACAAACCTCTGGAGCCATGCGAAGCATATGGACGAATCACATCCAACGCTAACTCAGCCATACCATGCAGCTCTCGCTGCAAGTTGAGTGCATAAGCCAGATCATGTGCGGTATCAACAAGGGTACCGTCTAAATCAAATAAAATCATTTATGAACCAGTGTTATTTACTTAATTGAGTGTGTATGAGGTAATTCACAGAAACATCATCACCCAGAGAGTAGTGCTGTGTGATGGGGTTATAACTCATACCACGTAAGCCAGATATGTCTAGACCGGCATGTCTAGCCCAACTTGATAGCTCGGATGGTTTAATGAACTTGGCATAATCATGCGTGCCTTTAGGCAGCATATTCAGCACATACTCTGCACCTATCACTGCAAACAAATAGGCTTTAGGTGATCTATTGATAGTGGAAAAAAATACTGCACCACCTGGCTTTACAAGCCTGGCACAGGCCGCCACTATGGCTTCCGGGTCAGGTACATGCTCCAGCATCTCCATACAGGTTACCACATCGAAACTGGCTGGCTGCTCGCTGGCTAACTGCTCCACAGACACTAAGCGATAATCAACTTTAGAACCACTTTCATACTGATGCAGTTTAGCAACATTGAGCGCTTTTTCACCCAAGTCGATACCTGTAACATCAGCGCCTTTAAAATACATAGACTCTGATAAAATACCGCCGCCACAGCCGACATCAAGCACTCGCTTATTTTTTAAGTCAACCAAACTATCGATATAATCCAATCGTAATGGATTAATCTCATGCAAGGGTTTGAATTCACTATTTCTATCCCACCACTTGTGCGCCAGCTCACCGAATTTCTTCAATTCAATTTCGTCGGCATTTATTGTTTGTACTGTTTTAGTTTCGGTTGCCATTTTTGAATAATTTCCTTTAATTCCATCGGCTCTATATTGGCATAGAGGCCATTGCTGTAGCATAGTTTCCCAGCAACCCAAGTATGGGTTACATGCTCACGACCACAAGTATAAACCAGATGTGAAACTGGGTCGTAACATGGCGATATAACAATATCACTTAACTTTACCGCTACAACATCAGCTTTTTTCCCGATTTCAATCGACCCGACTTTATCATCCAGCCCTAAGGCTTTCGCCGCGTTAATCGTTGCCATTTCTAACGCCTGATACGCAGGCACTACAGTTGGGTCTTCACAGCCACCTTTAGCTAACAATGCAGCTAATCGCATCTCTGTGAACATATCCAGCCGATTATTACTGGCAGCGCCATCGGTACCGATACCGACATTAACATTATTTTTCAGCATCAAAGATATAGGAGCAATACCGCTACCCAACTTCAAATTGGAACTTGGACAATGTGCAATATGGCTGCCATGCTCGCTTAACATATCAATCTCACTTGGCAATAAATGTACGCCATGTGCAGCCGTAAAATTGGGGCCGAGCAAACCGAGTGCTGCCAATCTGTGTATTGGCCTTACCCCGTATTGCGTTTCACTCTGGCTGATCTCATCCCGCGTTTCGTGCAGATGCGTATGAATACCTATACTTAATTGTTCTGCGTAGGTAATAATTTTTTCAAAGGTACGATTTGATACCGTATACGGCGCATGTGGTGCGATAGATGATGAAATCATGGCATTGCCACGCCAGCTATCATGTGCTTCAAAGCCTTTTTGCAGATAGTCGTCAGCATCATTCGCATAACAGTTTGCAAACTCTGATACAAACAAACCTAAATTTGCACGCATTCCTGACTGATTAATGGCCGTAGCAGTAGCCTGTGGGAAAAAATACATATCATTAAAGCAAGTAGTCCCACCACTTAACATCTCAGCACAGGCATGCAATGAAGCATCTTTAACATAATCATTTGAAACAACAGCACGCTCTGCAGGCCAAATATGTTCATTGAGCCACTGCATTAACGGCAGGTCATCGGCAATACCACGCATTAAATTCATCGCAGCATGCGTATGTAAATTAATCAAACCAGGAATAAGGATATGCTCATCCAGGCTGACTATATCTGTACTTGTATATTGGTTTCTCGCCAACGCTGTCGGTAGCAGATCAACGATGGTGTCATTCTGTACAATTACCGAATAGTGCTCTAGAAGTGGCGCATCTTTAACAACTGTTGCCAACCAACGCGCCTCGATAATGAGATCTACAACGGTTAGTGATTGATTTAAGTGTTTTAAATTCATGATGCCCATTCTACCAATAAAAAAGCCTCGCAATTGCGAGGCTTTTTACTAAAAACTTAAAATTAATAATTTAAGTATTAGATAGTATTACTTGCACTCATTAACTGGGTGCTGTCTTTCACCAGAAATCACTACGCGGCGGTTAGGTGATAAGCATTCGATCAATGCTTTTTTACCTTTAACACCGTCACAAGCAACTAGAGGTTGCATTTCGCCTTTACCTACTGTGCGGATACGACTAGCTTCAATACCGTGATCATTTACCAAATGATTCTTGATTACTTCTGCACGTTTTTCTGAAAGTTTTTGGTTATACTGCTCTGAACCAAGACGGTCTGTATGTCCAGTCACTACAACTACATCAAATTCAGGATGTGCTTTCAATTTTGCAACAACATCATTCAATTCAGGGACACTGTCACCATTCAATTTGAACTTGTCGAAACCAAATAATTTTTCAGCTTGTAAAGTAATAGTTTCAAATTTTGGCTGACATGGCTCTTCAGCAACAACTGGAGCTGGAGCAGGAGCAGGTTCCGGTGCTGCTACAGGCGCTGGAGCAGGCACTGGCTCAGCAACAGCAACTACTGGAGCTGGTGCGCCGAAACGGAAGATACCGCCGAGACTTAAGATTGTGTTACCAATCAACTCGCTTGAATTCTTGTCGAAAGCGCCATTGTTAGTAGTCAGATCAGCACGCGTCCATTGATGGCGCAAGTCAGCTTGTAAACCAAAGTTATCGCTGAACAAATATTGTGCACCCAAACCTACATTTGCTAACCATGATGTTTTCTCGTCACTCACATCAGCTACAGCATGGCTGTAATCAACGTCATTACGTGCAACACCCAAACCTGCTAATAAGAATGGACGGAATTTATCACGACTAAACATGTATAACGCATCTGCGCTCAATGTAGTTTGTTTAAAACGACCACCTACACCAGGAATACCTGTATCTTCACTAGCACGGTTATAACCTACGCCAGCCTGGATATCCCAATGCTCAGACAATTCTTTACCTAATTTAAGGAAGCCACCACCACCGTTGTTGGCTTCTAAATCGCTATCTGTATGCATGTAGCTAACACCTGGTAATGCATACCAAGCACCACGATACATATCTTCAGCACTAGCCGCAAATGCAGCCATACCTAGTGAGGCAGCTACTGCGATACTAATAATATTTTTCTTCATTATTTACTCCTGATTAAAGATAACTCCACGTTTGGATAATACGCATACGCACCACCAAACGCAATGTGAAAACCCATATAAACATTACGCCCAACCAAATATTGTTGCATTTTTACAACAAATCTATATGACTTTATGTATTGCTCTAATTTTTTCCGGCTCCAGTTTTGATCTGCGCTGATTGTTAACACAAACACCGCCTCTAAACCCCATGTAATCCGGTGCAATTGCTTTAAGCATCGCCACATGCTGCAAGTTAAGTGACCCAGCCAAGCCAAATAACAAACCTTGAGCTTGCACGTTATCAGCAATCTCTTTCATTTCATCTATGGAAAAATAATCCAGGAAAGTCGCACCATTTTTAACCGCTGTATCAAACATCACGCCATAAAATCCGGCGCTTTTAATAGCAGTCACCAAGCTAGCTGGGTATTCATATTCAGCAAACAATACTGCAATCAACCGTACACCAGACTCAGCAACTGATTTCAACGCTTCCAGACAAGGCTCATAATCGTTAAATTTATTGCTAGAGTCTCTGAAAAAACCGATTTTAATAATATCTACTTTTGTTTTTGATAAAGCCAAAGCATGTTTGAGCAACAGCTCCGGCTCCATAGCTAAATCGCCAATCGTAGCACTGGTCACTTTTCTCTCTGACTCGCCTTTTGCATTAACAAAAGTAACTACTTCTGTTACCAGCGCTAGCGGCAAAGCACCCAATGCCCCCTGATCAGGGTCTTTTAAGTCAATAATATCTGCACCGCATTGCAGTGCGATTTGCGCCTCTTTTACTGATGTGACACTAATTAAAAGTTGCGGCATATGTACTTAAGCTAAATTTTCATTGTTTAAGGCAGCCTGATGGTTGCTGACAGCCTCCGCCAGCCATGACCACGCCTCCAGTTCACGCTCCCCGGCAGTTTTATCTATAGCAATACGCAAATAATCCATTTCCTGCTGAATTTTCTCCATTGGCAATCTCTTTAACCTGCTGACCAGTACTGCCAGTTCAATGACAGCGGCCTGTGCACGGTTAAATCCCTGAAAAGATGCGTGTTGGGCTTCATAAACCACTTGCAGAATCAACTGCGGCCTGAGCTCGTCATCTTCAACTTTCACCAGTTTCAATTCTTTATGCGCCAAAGTATCTGCCAACCTAAAGCCATCTATTTTTTCTGTAGCAGTCAGGCTCCATGCCTTGCGCCCGGTCAATGCGCCAGCGAACACACGCACATCGTCCGTCAGGCTCAGCACTGCATACCCTGTAGCCAGGATATTCTCTAACGTGGCAGAAGGCTTATATGGTGAGATAATCACCAGCCCATCCTGCATGCGCACACCAAATGGTGTTGTGTGTGCGTCACCTTGAGCGTTTACGGTGGTTACTATCGTTTCGTAAATCATATACTTACCTGTTTTTATTACGCTTTTCTTTTAGCGAAGCTTCACGATGGGCTGTCTTGGCAATTTTATTCTGCGCCTCGCTCGCAGCCCCCCAGTCCAGTTCCTGATCCTGGACATAGCGTTTCTTCAGTTGCCATGCGATCTGCGCACGCGCCAACTCAACCCCAAGATAGAACGCATGAGAAGCATCATCATCCACTTTAAGATGCGGGTATAGTGCAAATGGGTCAGTGTGCTCGAACAAACCATCACGATTATAAATATGCATTCCGCTTTCACTGACCTGAATACGGAAGCTAGGATCTTTAATCTGGGCTGCAATTTCCCTGATTTCGTCTTCGCTATAGGTAAATGGCCGTCTGTCATGCAAGCCTAATAAATCATTGCTATAGCCACGCGGCAATCTGCTATCCTGCTTTGCAGCAAACATCATACGTCTGGCGACATCCGCCTCAGCAATCGCATTCACTGCATGCGGACTTACTGAAGTAGCCAACACCGCGTTAACATCAAGTTCACTGATCATGCCGAATAACAAGGCATTAATACCTGTGGTATCTGCATCTGTCAGCTCGGTTAAATTACCTATCCCCATCATAATCTGAATATCAGGGTATTTTTTACGCAGTTTTTGATAACGTACGATTGAGTCAGTCAGGCCAAAATGTATCGGGTCCAGAATGGCATCGGCGATAAAGGGCTTACCGTTTTTTATGCAGAGATCAATCGCACGATACAGTGAAGCTAAACTATGCGGCTTGGCAGGAATCAACACTGGTGTAGAGGCCACTTCGTCAGCAATCCACAAAGTTTTTTCGGTAAGACTTAGTAAATAGTCAGCGCCGGCACGACCGGCTGTGAGCAGATCATCAGTATTCAGTGAATCAACACTGACTTTGAAATCTAACTGTTTTAATGCTTTGACCGTATCAGCCAAATGCGGAAATGGTACTCCGGGCAGGCAGCCCAAATCAATGACATTTGCACCCTGTTGCTGGAACTGCTGTGCCTTTTTAACGATACCCTCTACACTCAGATACGGGGCATCCACAATCTCGGAAAAAATCTGTACGCTATAGCGGCTTAAGTCAGGTTCCACGCCGGCATGGCCGAAATATTGCGGTAAATCTTTCAGATCTTCAGGGCCGCGCTCAACCGGTATACCATACTGCACTTCGAGTTTTGTTAAATCACCCTGACACAAGCCCGGCACAATCACTTTATCTGCATCGCCTGTTTGTTTAACTCTGCGTGCAATTAAATCTGGCGTCATCAACGCTGCAACTGATACACCTATCTGTTCTACGCGATATTTAAATGGCGGTGTTTTAGGATTGTCCTGCACCTCACTCAAAACCTTGTTCAGGCTTTTTTCTGCGAGCTTACCAGTTAAAAAAAGAAGGTTTTGGGTCATGGATTAAAACCTAGGCCAGCGTTTTCAACCTATCCTGAATAGCCTGAGTCAGATCATGCATATTTGCAACCACAGTAGTCACTTCAAAAGTTTTGAGCTTACTGACATTATCCAGATCAATGCCACGCGGATAAACCTTGACCATATTTTCCCGCGGTGCTTCAGACTCAAGTTCAGGGGCAGTGTCACAGGCAAATACGATACTGTGCACACGTGTTTTTCCCGCTTGCGCGTAAAGATTAGTGACCAGACTATCGGAAAATCCGTAAGCCATTTTGGCAATCGTATTGGATGTGGCTGGCGCAATGACCAGCGTATGATATTTTCCGTGATAGAACAACTCAACTGGTACGCTGCTCGCAGTTTTATCCTGATAAACGCGATGACCAGTATTGATTAGCTGTTCCTGAAATCCGTATTGCTGAATAATTTCTGCTGCAGCTTTGCTTAAAAAAACGTCAACATCTTCCAATGTTTGCAATATTGCTAGTGACTCACGCAGATAATGGCCAGAGCCAGTAATGGCCCATGCTAGGCGTTGATTCATTCAATTACCAACTTTCATACCGACACCAGCATGGCTGCTGGCAATAAACTTACTGATAGATTTAGCGCTTGAATGCACATATACATTCAAGCGCTAAAAATTAGCTATACAGCAAAAGGGTGCTCAATCACAATAGTTTCGTCACGCTCTGGGCCAGTAGAAACAATGGCAATAGGCACGCCACAAACAGCTTCTAAACGCTTAAGGTAGTTCTGTGCATTTTTAGGTAAGCCATCCCAAGTTTTCACGCCGAAAGTGCTTTCAGTCCAGCCTGGCATAGATTCATAAATCGGCTTACAACCCTCAACGTCATCTGCACCCACTGGTAACAAATCTATTTTTTTACCATCCAGCTCATAGCCAACACAAATATTGAGTGTTTCAATACCATCCAACACATCTAACTTGGTAATACACATACCAGTTAAGCCGTTGATCATAGCTGAACGGCGTAATGCAGCAGCGTCAAACCAGCCGCAGCGACGTTTGCGCTTGGTAACCGTGCCGATTTCCTGGCCTTTGTTAGACATCTGATAACCAGGTGCACCTGCAGTCTCAATATCCAGTTCACTCGGGAAAGGACCACCGCCGACACGCGTCGTATAGGCTTTAGTAATGCCCAGCACATAATGCAGCATATTGGCACCGACCCCGGTACCGGCAGATGCCTGACCAGCGATACAGTTGCTTGAGGTCACATACGGGTAAGTACCATGGTCAATATCGAGCAAGGTGCCTTGTGCACCTTCAAACAGGAGATTTTCACCTCTGGCATTCGCTGCATAAATCTCAGCAGATACATCGGCAATCATCGGCTTTAATGCAATCGCATGCTGCATGCTTGCATCATACTGCTGATTAAAATCAACCGCTTTTGCACCAAGATAGTTAGTCAATACAAAGTTATGATAATCCATCACTTCACGCAGTTTGTCAGCGAAGCGCTCTGGGTAAAATAAGTCATACACACGTAACGCACGGCGCGCTACTTTATCTTCGTAAGTCGGGCCAATACCCTTGCCGGTTGTACCGATTTTTTTATCGGCACTGCGCTTAGCTTCACGCGCCACATCTACGGCGACATGATGACTCAAAATCAGCGGGCAGCCCGGGCTAACTTTTAAGCGATTTTTAACTTCCAGACCGTCTTTTTCAAGTGCCGCAATCTCGCCCAGCAAGTGGCCTGCATCCAGCACCACACCATTACCGATATAGCAGTTAACGCCAGCACGCACAATACCTGACGGTACAAGGTTAAGTTTGTAAACACGCTGCGCATCACCCTGACCTACCACTAAGGTATGCCCAGCATTATGACCGCCCTGGAAACGAACCACGCCTTGCGCATGGTCTGTCAGCCAATCTACAATTTTACCCTTACCCTCATCGCCCCACTGGGTACCGATGACGACTACATTCTTTGCTGCTTTATTTGCCATAACGTTGACTTTTTAATTAAATGTTAATATTCAAATGGTTAGCAATGCTGTTATTAAAGCATTACTTATTATATTTTAAGATTTTGCAATATCCACAACATGCCAACCGGAATTGTAATGCTCAAGTTTTTTATTGCAATTCAATTCAGCAAAATCAGATTCAATGCCAGGAAGCTCCTGTATGACTACATGGCCTTCTGCACGCAGTGCGTCTATTTTGGCAGTCAGCGTAGTGTCATTTTGAGCCGGTGCAAAAATCGCAGGTTCTGATTGTGCCGGCGACAACGCAGTCACTACACCGCGCAAATCAAGGCTGAAACCAGTCGCTGGACGCGCGCGACCAAAGGCCTGACCGACCTCATCATAACGGCCACCCAGTGCTAATGGTCCTTTATAGCCTTGTGCATAAGCGGCAAATACAATGCCGCTATGATAGTGGTATCCACGTAGCTCGCTTAAATCAAAACTTACACTAACGCCTAGATCCTGCAAGCCATCCGCTACTTGCGCCAGATTGTCCAAAGCCTGTTGAATTGCCGGCGTGGATGGCAGCAATTTAGCAGCCTTGGCAAGTATGGTTTTATCGCCATTCAGTTCGGTGAGGTGAAGTAAAGCTTCGCGTGTGGTGTTATCAAGCCCCATAGTCAATGCAGCTACTGCAGACTGATCTTTGCTTTTCAAGGCTGCGTATAACTCTTGTTCAAGTTGTGGATTGATCTGGCTGGATTCTATCAAACTGCCGAATACATTGACGTGGCTAAAATCTAGATGCACCTGCTCAATGCCGATAGCATGCAAGGCTTTAATCAATAAACGCTGAATTTCTATATCACTGGCAATGCCGGCATGACCGTACAACTCCGCACCCAATTGCAAGGGCTCGCGCGTTTGCGCCAAGCCGTCAGGCTTAGTTCGCAAAACACTGCCGGCATAACACAAGCGTGTAATACCCTGATGATTGAGCAAATGCGCATCGATACGGGCAGCCTGCGGCGTCATGTCAGCGCGAACACCCATTAAGCGTCCCGTTAACTGATCCACTACCTTAAACGTTGCCAGATCAAGATCGTGGCCGACACCGGTAATCAGTGACTCCATGTATTCCAGCATCGGCGGAATTACATATTGATAGCCATGCACCTTGAACAGATCAAGCAAGCTGCGGCGCAGCGTTTCAATACGTGCAGCCTCTGCGGGCAAAACGTCTTCTATATATTCTGGCAGTAACCAATTACGCATTTTTAATCATCACTTTTTGCAAGTAAGTCTGATAATCAATACTTAAAAATTGATAATCAGAGCTATTACCTGGAATTATTACTTACTTAATAAAATTAATATCAAACCGCCGACTATTGACGCCAGCCCCACAAAACGTAACTGACCATCTTTAAGTTCAACCATACGCTTGAAAGTATCGCGCCAGGCTTGTGGCATGAGCAAAGGCAAAATACCCTCTATTACCAGCATCAAACCCAACGCAGCTAACAATGTATTATTCACCTGCATTACCTGTGACTACTTTTTAGGACTGCGCATGTATTTAAAGAAGTCTGAGTTCGGATCCAGCACCATTACGTCGCTTTTGCTCTTGAAGCTATTTTTGTAAGCTTCCTGGCTACGATAGAAAGCATAGAATTCAGGGTTGCGGCTATATGACTGACTGTAGATTTCAGATGCTTTCGCGTCGCCCTCACCTTTTGTTTTCTGAGCTTCACGATAGGCTTCAGCAATGATCACTTCGCGTTGCTTATCAGCATCGGCGCGAATTTTTTCTGAAGCGGCAGAACCCTCGGAACGCAATTGATTAGCAAGACGCTTACGCTCGGCAATCATACGGTCAAATACTGACTTACTGATTTCCTCTGAATAATCAACACGTTTCAAACGCACATCGACAACTTCGATACCCATCTGACGCGCTTCCAAGTCAGCTTTTTTGCGCAGATTATCCATAATCACGCCACGCTCACCGGCAATCACGTCATGTACAGTACGAATACCAAACTCGCTACGCAAGCCGGCATTGACTACTTTTGACAATCTATCTTCAGCAGCAACTTCACCGCCCTCTTTGATTGAAACGTAATACTTTTTCGGGTCGACAATACGCCACTTCACGAAAGAATCGACCATCATGTATTTATTTTCACTGGTGATAAACTTGGCTGGCTGCTCCCAGTCCAGTGTCAGGATACGATTATCAAAATACTTCAGGTTATCAACAAATGGTACTTTGAAATAAAGACCAGGCTCTTTTTTAACCGCAACAATCTCACCCAAACGCTGTACTAGAACGTATTGCGTCTGGTTAACTGTAAATGCTGACAGTGATAGTAATACCAAGCCAACAATAACGATAATAAGAATATTTTTTGCATTTTTCATTATTATTCCTTATCTGCTTTCTCTGTCACGACTGCGGAGCGCTTCACGTGAGCGATCACCTGCTGCAGGTTGGCTCGCCGGTAGCGCAGCATCAGGCTGTGGATTTAAAGACTGCATGGACTGTGACTGTTGAACAGCGTCATTACCGGATGCGTTAATTAACTTATCCAGCGGCAAATACAGTAAGCTGTTACCAGACTTCTGGTCAACAATCACTTTACTTACGCTAGACATGATCTGCTCTTGCGCATCCAGATACAAACGCTGGCGCGTTACTTCAGGCGCCTTATTATATTGGGCAAGAATCTGGTCAAAGCGGCTGGCATTACCTATCGCTTCACTTTCGACTTTCAACTTATAACCGGCTGCTTCAGCCAGCAAGCGTGAAGCAGTACCACGTGCTTTTGGAATCACATCGTTAGCGTAAGCCTGACCTTCATTGATCTGGCGCTGATTATCCTGATTAGCGCGGTTAACGTCTTCAAACGCTTCTTGCACCTGCTCAGGCGGCTGTGCACTTTGCAGAGACACGCTGATAATTTTTACGCCGGTTTTATAACTATCTAAAATAATCTGCATACGCTCAGAAGTATCGGCAAGGCCTTTTTGTAACAAATCATCCAGCTTGTTCTTGCCGACCACTTCACGAATTGCAGTTTCCGCAGCTGACATGACTGCATCATCAGTGGAACGGTTATTGAATAAGTAATCTTTTGCATTGTTAAGGTTATATTGCACCGCAAATTGCAAATCGATAATGTTTTCATCTTCTGTCAGCATTAAAGACTCTTTTGGTAATCTGGTTTTGCCACCACTACCTTCGGCACTGCTTCTATAACCGACCTCAAGCCTGCGCACCTGTTCCATATTCACAACTTGAACACTCTCGATCGGATACGGCAAATGCCAGCGTGGGCCAGGTGAAGTCACTTCATCCTGAACCTTACCGAAACGCTGCACCACACCAAGCGAACCTTGATCAACAATATAAAAGCCTGTCGCCAACCAGATCAGACCAACCAGACCGAATATTGGAAGCAAAGGCAAATTAACGCTTGCTGGCTGTGGACGGCTGGATTGCGGATTTGACTGATTGCCACCACCCTTACCGAATAAGGTATTGATTTTGCGACTTAAGTCGCGCATTACCTCATCAAGGTCTGGTGGACCTTCATTATTTTGTGCTCTCCAACCAGGAAATTTAATCATTCATTACTCCAGAAAAACATTTGTTAATTATCATCAAACTGAGAAATTACTGTTAAAGCATTAATTTAACTAACTTATGCGTAAGCACTTTCTTCCGTGCTTAGTTTTTGTAAATACTGATAATGTTCTGCCATCGCTAATCTCAGCAGATCCATTCCCTCTCCTGTTTTGGCGGACACGTGCAAAGATGAAATTCTACCACATTCATCACGTGCCAATGCAGGCTCCAAACCTACGCGATCGATTTGATTATGCACCAGAATCTGCGGCACGTTTGCTGCACCGATTTCCTGCAATACTTTATTTACCTGTGCAATCTGCTCGTCACGGTTAGTGCTCGCAGTATCTACGATATGCAGCAGCAAATCTGCCTGCACAGCTTCTTCAAGCGTTGCACCAAACGCCTCAACCAGCGCATGCGGTAAATGTTTGATAAATCCTACCGTGTCAGAGATCACCACTTGCCCACAGCCCTCAATAAAAATCTTGTGCGTGGTCGTATCCAGCGTTGCAAATAGCTGGTCTGCGGCATAGATATTTGCCTTGGTAAGACGATTGAAGATAGTGGACTTGCCGGCGTTGGTGTAACCAACCAGAGATACCGTCATGACATTTGAGCGCTTGCGTGCACGGCGCTGCATACCGCGCTGCGCTTTAAGCTTGACCAGCTTCTCTCGCAGCTGTTTCACACGCACGCGCAACATACGACGGTCTAACTCCAGTTGAGTTTCACCAGGGCCGCCACGCACACCGATACCGCCTTTTTGACGTTCAAGGTGAGTCCATCCTCGAACCAACCGGGTTGATAAATGCTCTAGCTGAGCCAGCTCAACCTGCAATTTACCTTCATGCGTTTGTGCACGCTGGCTGAAAATATCCAGTATCAAACCGGTTCTATCTACCACACGCGCCTGCAGAAAACGTTCCAGATTCCGCTGTTGCGAAGGTGTAAGGTCGTGGTTAAACACTGCAATATTGGATTCAGTCGCACGCATCATCTGCAGCAACTCATCAGCCTTACCGCTACCGATAAAAAGCTTGGCATCTGGCGCTGAACGCTTACCTTCAATAGTACCCAGCACCGCCAAGCCTGCACTCAAACTTAGCTGACGAAGCTCTTCAAGGCTTTCAAGGTAGTCACTTTCACCGAAATCTACACTTACCAGAATGGCGGACTCGCCGCCACTTGGTCTTTCAAACAAATCTTTCAATGCTTAATTATCACCTTCCGGCAAGCCGATACTTACTGCACGTGCAGGTACGATTGTGGAAATAGCATGCTTGTAAACCATTTGGGTCACAGTATTTTTGAGCAGAATTACATACTGATCAAATGAGTCAACTTGACCTTGCAACTTGATGCCATTAACTAGATAAATTGATACAGCGACATGTTCTTTACGTAAAGCGTTAAGGAATGGGTCTTGTAACATTTGCCCTTTTTGATTCATGGTGTCTCCTATTGTTTGGAAACAGCTAATTTAATACACTTACTTTTTCTACATTGCAATACTACTCTCGTTCAGAGTAAGAACAACGCAAATCGTTCTCTTTTTACTCAAATTAACTATTCAAGACTTTTGCACAAAACTCAAAGTACCGGTTCCATTGCTGCAGAAAGATTAACAAAATCGTTATTCTGCTATAACCGCAAGCCAGCTCCTGTAAGACAAACTATAAAGAACCATCCCGCTGAAATATGTGCGCTAAAGCACATAACTCATATATGAAGATCTGCATGAAAAAAACAAGGGGGCTAAGGATAAAAAATATTCGCGCAGTACTCTCTATTTAAATTCGTTAATTCTAGCCAGCACTTCATCCCGACTTAATAAAACCATGACCTGGTCAATGCTCGGTGATTGCGCAATACCCGTCAGCAGAACGCGTAACGGCATTGCCACTTTAGGAAACTTCAGCTGAAACTGTGTAACCACCTCGTTAATGGCATGGTGAATCGCCTCTGCATTCCATTCTACCGAGCGCAACAAATCGGATAGTTTTTCCAGAGCAGGTTTAATATCCGCGACCAGATGCTTTTCAGCGGCAGCCTTATCAATGACTGGCTTATGGTAAAAATAAACGATACTCTCTGCCAACTCATTCAGCGTGCTTGCACGCTCTTTATATAAATCAATCACGGCAGATAAATCCGGCGCAGCAGTCACTGCAACATTGAGCTGAGCCAGACGCGCGGTGATATCTTTCACCAGATAATCTTTATCTGCCAATTTAATATAGTGCGCGTTCAGCCATTTGAGCTTTTCAGTGTTGAATTGCGCTGCTGAAGGCGTGATGTGATCGAGATCAAACCACTCGCAGAACTGCTGCATACTGAATATCTCTTCATCGCCGTGACTCCAGCCCAGGCGCGCTAAATAGTTAAGCACCGCTTCAGGCAGATAGCCATCTTCATGATATTGCATCACACTCACAGCGCCATGACGCTTGGACAGCTTTTGACCATCATCACCTAAAATCATGGACAAATGTGCATATTGCGGAATAGTTGCACCTAGCGCTTTGAGCATATTGATCTGACGCGGCGTATTATTGACGTGGTCATCACCCCTGATCACCTGCGTGATCCCCATTTCCCAGTCATCAACCACCACACAGAAATTATAGGTAGGCGTACCATCTGCCCGCGCGATAATCAGGTCATCCAACTCTTGGTTTGCGATACTGATTTCACCTTTTACCAGGTCATTCCAGACAACATGTCCGTCTTTAGGATTTTTAAAGCGAATAACCGGCGGGATATCTGAAGGCGGCTCAGAAAGTACTTTACCTTCCTCAGGACGCCAGCGGCCATCATAACGCGGTTTTAAGCCCTGCTGCATCTGGCTTTCGCGCAGCGCTTCCAACTCTTCTTTTGTAGAGTAACAGTAGTAAGCAGAACCATCTTGCAGCATTTTACCAATCACTTCTTTGTAGCGATCCATACGCTGCATCTGGTAAAAAGGACCTTCGTCGTAATCAAGTCCCAGCCAGTTCATGCCGTCCAATATTGCCTGCACCGCTTCAGGTGTGCTGCGCGCAACATCGGTATCTTCAATGCGCAGGATAAATTTTCCACCGTGCTTTTTAGCAAAAGCCCATGAAAACAATGCAGTACGGGCACCGCCGATGTGAAGAAAACCAGTTGGGCTAGGGGCAAAACGTGTGCGAACAGTCATATTGAATAGAGCTTAACCATAAATTTAATTATTAGCATTTTACCATGCCGAGCATTACAGCTTACTAACAAAGCTAGGCTAATTTAGCTAAATTCAACAGAACACTGATGAGCAATGGCATATTAATTGCGTTACAAATTAAACAGCACTCGGCACCAAACTAAACCATGAATATTTTGCATAAAATTTTTAGCCACAAGCTAAAAGCAACAACCCCACTATCTTTAGCCTGGATGGCTGACTTATGCAAAATTGATGACGTTTCCGCGATAGAACTCACTACAATAAAATTAAGCAGTAATTTTAAAAACAATGTGATCCGAGATATGCAGCATCAGGAAACATTGTTTTCTATCGACGAAAAAACACACAGCATTGTCGAAAGAATTACACAACATTTCATGCACACAGAACATATTGATGAGAATCTCAAAGCGCGCATTTCAGATGTGACTTTTTTATATCACCATCAGTTGTTCTTAACTTATTACGAATTAAGCAAGAACTACATACATTACAATAAAGGTCTACAGCACATTGTACTTTCCCGTGCATTAAAAAATGCCACACAAATAGTCAAATGGCAACATTACACTCACCATAATGAGCCAGCCGATTTATGGTCAAAAGTTTCAAGTATATTTAAAGTCGCAGAACAGCTTTCTCTGCTGAAGGCAAAGATACAATCTTATTCTGATCAAGAGCCCATATCATTATCCAACGCTTATATTCAGATATGCATGCTGGGCTCTTTGCAGAACAGCAATTTCGAACCGCAGCAAATTGAGATTGCTAACCGACTTTTAACCGCATGCACTGCAAAAATATCGATTGATGAGACATATGATGCAGAACAACATCTATTCTATGTAGATACTGCTGCCAACAACCCAGCAAAACCTACAACATTTTTCAAAGCAGTCAACACTCATCGTTACTGGCGCTTTGAAGATGTAAATTCAAAAATAGATCTGTGCATACTTAGTATCCTACTCAACACATCACCAAGACCGACAATAATTAAAGAATTGGGCACAAGTAAATATGTGCTGGAAACACTGGTAAAACTAAGGGCGGAATGGTCTTTAAGTATTACAAATAGAACCAAAGTGATGCTATCTCACTAATCACAGCACTGTCAGTGATTATCAATTTAAAATCACCTTGCTTCTATTATTTTTTATCTGCTGAATGCCATCCACCACCAAGCACCTTGTAAAGTGCAACACGGTTTGCCGACTCAATCAGTCGAATTTCGATCAACTCAAGCTGCGCCAGATAAAGCGCGCGCTGCGAATCCAGCAAACCGAGGTAGCTATCAATACCACCCTTATAGCGCGCTTCAGACAAAGTAAAGCTGGCTTTAGTCGCCTCAACCAGTTTACGCCTGGCATCAAGACGCTCAGTTAAGGTGGATTTTTCTGCAAAAGCATCTGCCACTTCACGAAAAGCCGTTTGAATAGCCTTTTCATACTGAGCCACATTAATTTCACGCTGTACTTTTGTAGCTTCCAGGTTAGCAGTTAGCCTGCCAGCCTCA